>Ga0180434_10002086_pt1 | contig 27416 bp, 21 predicted proteins | sample SS_ome_7_FD_132453 | JGI IMG/M metagenome (GOLD analysis project Ga0180434, IMG submission 132453) | Hypersaline lake sediment archaeal communities from the Salton Sea, California, USA - SS_1_D_2 metaG | ecosystem: Environmental > Aquatic > Non-marine Saline and Alkaline > Hypersaline >... | reverse complement strand
CGGCGGGCCCGCCTCCGGCGGGTAAATCTCCGCACCCGCCGCGCAGCCCTGAAAACGCCCTCTCGAGCGCGGTGGGTGCTCCAGACCCACCGCGCAAAATGACGACTTCGCGTTGTAGTACTAACGGTGTCGCGCCGCCTCGTTGAACCGGCGACCGAAGGTCGCCGCGCGCCGGCCACTCCCGACACGCGCTCGGCTGCGCCTGGGGGCTAAAACTCGCGGCTGCCGGGCTTGACGAGCGGCAGGCCCTGGCGGCACTGGGGGCAGTCCTCGGGATCGTACGTCGGCGCCTCGAGGCGCGCGAGGGCCGTCAGCGGCATGCCGAAGCCGGCGTCGGCACCGCCCGTCCGGTCGACGAGGGCGGCGACGGCCACGACCTCAGCCCCGGCCTCCCGGGCCAGGCGCTGGACTTCCCGCAGGCTCCCGCCGGTGGTCACGACGTCCTCGAGGAGGAGGACGCGTTCGCCCTGCCCCAGGCCGAAGCCGCGGCGGAGGGTCATCCGGCCGGCGACGCGTTCGGCAAAGACAGCGCGGGCCCCCAGGGCCCGGGCCACCTCGTGGGCCGCCACGATGCCCCCGATGGCCGGGGCCAGGACCGTCTCCACGCCCTCATCGGCGAAGGGCCGGGCCAGGCGGCCGCAGAGGTCCTCGGCCAGGTCCGGGTGCTGAAGCACCAGCGCGCCCTGAAGGTACACGGGGCTGTGCCGGCCGCTCGAGAGCAGGAAATGCCCTTCGAGCAGTGCCCCCGCCTCGCGGAAGCGGTCGAGGATGGCCTCGTGGTGTTCGGCCATGGAAGTTCCCGGTGCGGGTCAGTCGCCGGCGTCCGTGTCGCCCGGGTCCCCGGCGGATTCCTCGGTCTCGGCGTCGGTCTCGTCGGAGGCGGCCGGTGCGTCTGCGGCGTCGGGGCCGGCGTCGGCGGGCGCCTCGACGGGCGGGGGCTCCGGCGCCGTCTCGGGTTCCTCCGGGCGCATGATCCAGGCGGTGGCCATCGAGAGAAGGAAGAAGATGGCGCCCAGGACGGCGGTGGCCTTGATGAAGATGTCGGCCGTCTTGGTGCCGAACGCGCTGTGACCGCCGGGGCCGCCGAAGGCGCCGGCCAGGCCGCCGCCGCGGCCCTTCTGAATCAGGACCAGCAGGATCAGGATGACCGCCGTCAGCAGGAACAGGATCATGAAGACGGTTTGCACGGTTGGACCTTTCGGTTCGGACGGCGCGGCGGGTGCAGAGACCCGCCGCGCACGGATTCGCGCTACGGGCTCACGCGTCTTTGGCCTCGGCTCCCTCGGCGATGATGCGGCTGAAGGCGTCGCCCTTGAGGCTGGCGCCGCCGACGAGGGCGCCGTCGATGTCGGGTTGGGCCAGCAGGTCGCGGGCGTTTTCGGGCTTGACGCTGCCGCCGTACTGGATGCGGACCGCCTGGGCGAGGACGGCGTCGTACATCTCCGCCAGGAGCCCGCGGATGAAGGCGTGGACTTCCTGGGCCTGGTCGGGGGTGGCGGTCTCGCCGGTGCCGATAGCCCACACGGGCTCGTAGGCGATGACGACGCGTCCGGCCTGCTCCTTCGAGAGGCCGTCGAAGCCGCTCGTCACGTGTCGGCGGACGACGGACTCGGTGCGGCCGGCCTTGCGTTCCTCCAGCAGTTCGCCGACGCAGAGGATGGGCTGAAGGCCGACCTCGAAGGCGGCCTGGACCTTGCGGGCGATGAAGTCGTCCGTCTCGCCGAACACGTGCCGGCGTTCGCTGTGGCCGAGGATGACGCAGGCGCAGCCGAGGTCTGCCAGCATGGGGCCGGCGATCTCGCCGGTGAAGGCGCCCTTCGGCTCGAAATACATGTTCTGGGCGCCGACGAGGAGCGGTGTGCCCTCGGCGGCGGCGACGACCGCCTCGATGTAGCAGGCCGGCGGGCAGACGCCGACCTGGACGCCGGGGGTGTCGGCGGCGGCCCGGGCGGCGCCCTCGGCCAGGGCGACGGCCTCGGCTCGCGTGGTATTCATCTTCCAGTTGCCGCAGATGAAAGGCTTGCGTGGCATTCGTGTGACCTCCGGGGTATCGATTTCGGATTTCGGATATCGGATTTCGGATGTCGCGGATTCTTGCCCGGCCCGACGACGCTACGGAGCCGTTTCGCACGGCAAATGCGGAGACCCGCCGGGCACGAGCGGGGTCAGCCCTCCTCGGCGTGCTGGAGCGAGCGTCCGACGGCGTCGGCGATGGGGGCGAGTTCGGCCATCATCCGCCGGAACGCCTCGGGCGTCAGTTGCTGCGGGCCGTCGCTCAGGGCCTGCCCCGGGTCCGGGTGAACCTCGACCATCACGCCGTGGGCGCCGGCGGCGACGGCGGCCAGGGCCATCGGCACGACCAGTTCGCGCCGGCCGGTGGCGTGGCTCGGGTCCACGATGATCGGCAGGTGCGAGTTGCCGCGAATCACGGGCACGGCCGCCAGGTCCAGCATGTAGCGCGTGGCCCTGTCGAAGCCGCGGACGCCTCGCTCGCACAGCATGAGGCGGTCGTTGCCCTCGCTCAGGATGTACTCGGCGGACATCAGCAGTTCTTCGGTGGTGGCGGCCGGGTTCCGCTTGAGGAAGATGGGATTGGCGGCCTGGCCGACCTCGGTGAGCAGGCGGAAGTTCTGCATGTTGCGGGCGCCGATCTGGAGGACGTCGGCGTAGCGGGTGACCAGGTCCACCTCGCGGACGTCGAGGACCTCGGTGACGGTGGGCAGCCCTACCTCGCCGCCCACGTCGCGGAGGATCTTCAGGCCGTCCTCGCCCAGGCCCTGGAAACTGTAGGGGCTGGACCGGGGCTTGAAGGCCCCGCCGCGGAGCATCGTCCCGCCGGCGTCGCGGACGGCGCGGGCGACGGTGCGGAACTGGGCCTGGCTCTCGACCGAGCACGGCCCGGCGATGACCGAGACACACTCGCCGCCGACCCGGAACGGCCCGACCTCCAGGACGGTGTCGTCGGGGTGGAAGTCGCGGCTGGCGAGTTTGTAGGGCTTCATGATGGGCATGACGGACTCCACGCCCGCCAGGCCCGCGAAGCGTTCGGGTTTCAGGAGGGTCTCGTCGCCGACGGCGCCGATGATGGTGCGGAACTCGCCCCGGGAGACGTGGGCCTTCAGCCCCACGTCCTCGATGCGCTGGACGACGGCGTCGACGCGTGCGTCGTCGACGCCGGATTGCATGACGATGATCATTTCACATCCGAGATCGTTTCACGGCACGCGCCGGGCAAGTTTACCCGCCGTAGCCCAAAGGGCGAAGGGGGCCGGCGGCTACATGTTTGCCGTTGTCGTCAATCCGAAATCCGATTCTCGCGCGGCGGCTCTCCTGAGCCACCGCGCTTGTCCACGGCACGCGCCGGGCAAGCCCGGCGGCTAACTATGACGGCCTCACTCGGCGGAGACGGCCACGGGGAACGAGCCGAGCACCTCCAGTTGTCGGCAGTGCTGGCGAATTTTCTCCAGGGCCTGACGGACGTTTTCATCCACGGCGTGGCCCTGGATATCGACGAAGAAGCAATATTCCCACGTCTTGGTCGGCGAGGGGTGCGACTCGATCTTGGTCATGTTGATCCCGCACCGGCGGAAGACGTCGAGCACCTCGACCAGGGCGCCGGCCTTGTCGAGGACGCTGAACAGCAGACAGGTCTTGTCACGGCCGGTGGGGCCGGGGCTTTCGCGGCCGAGGACCAGGAACCGGGTCTGGTTCTGGGGGTTGTCCTCGATGGCGGGGCTCAGGACCTCCAGGCCGTACATCTCGGCCGCCAGGCTGGAGGCGATGGCGGCCGTGCCCTCCACGCGGGAGGCGAGCAGGGCGGCCTCGGCCGTCGAGCCCACCGCCACCCGGTCGGCCTGGGGGCAGTTCGTCGTGAGCCACTGCCGGCACTGGTCGAAGACCTGGGGCTTGGAGTAGACCTTCTGAACCCGGTCCAGGGTGGTTTTGGAGAGGAGGTTCTGGTGGATGGGCAGGGCCATCTCGGCGCACACCTTGACCGGCCCTCGGACCCACAGGAAACACACCATGGTATCGCGGACCGCCCCGCCGGTGGTGTTCTCGACCGGCACGATGCCGTAGTCGTCGGCGCCGCGGGCCACCTGGTCGAAGACCGAGGAGATGTCGCGCACCGCCACGAGGTCCACGCTCTGGCCGAACTTCTTGAGGGCGGCCAGGTGGCTGAAACTGCCCTCGGGTCCCAGGTAGGCTACCTTCAAGGCCTTCTCCAGCGAGAGGCTCCCGCTCATCATCTCCTTCCAGATCGCGATGAGCGTGTTGTCGGTCAAGGGGCCTTCGTTCCGGGAGACGACGTGTTCGAGCACCTCGCGTTCGCGTTCCGGGCTGTAGATGGAGGCCTGGCCGGTCTCGCGTTTGACCTTGCCCACGTCCATGGCGCAGCGGGCCCGCGTGTTGAGCAGTTCGACGAGCCGGGCGTCGATTTCGTCGATGCGTTGTCGGAGGCTCTCGATATCCATGGGCGAACCGCCGGGCCGATGCCGGCTCCGCGGGGCCGGATCACCGTACACTATCCCCCTCTTCTCAAAGCGGCGTACTTTACCCTGGATGGCCGGAAGCGTCAACCAAAAAGGCCCGCCGAGCCGTTGCCCGCGCCGCAGGCTCGAAATCGTTGACTTCATCCCCTTCCTCCGGTACACTCGGTTTGTGACGGGCGCCCGCCAGAGGCCCGATTTTACGCATGTGGGCGATGCCGAGTATCCTGGAGGGATTCCTTGCAGGTCAAAATCGCGTTGAAGGACGACTCGATCGGCGAAGACATGAAGCAGCGGGCCGAGGAGAAGGCTCGACGGCTTCTCAAGTACTACGACAAGATCCAGTCGATTCGGATCGTGCTCGATAAACACGGAGAAGGCTATTCCTGCGAGATGATCGCCGACCTGGAGCGGAGACGCGACCTGGTGGCGGAAACCACCGGCCGGAACCTCCAGGCGGTCATCGACGAGGCGCACGAGCGACTCCAGCGGCAGGTCAGAGAGCACAAACAACGGACCCGGCATCGGAAAGGGCGGGGGCCGGGCCCACACCAGCCGTCGCGGACCTGAGGGGGGCCGGGAGGGGCTGCCTGCATGAAGTTCAGCGCCTTTATCGTCACGGAGGCCATTCGCACGGACCTGGAGGCCGACACCGCCCGGGCCGCCATTGACGAAATGGTCGGGGCCCTCATCGCGGCCGGCGCCGTTCCGAGGAGCCATCGCCGCCGGCTCCTGGAGGCGGTCTTGCGCCGTGAAAAGAAAGGCACGACCGGCTTCGGTAACGGGGTGGCGATCCCCCACGCCAAGCACGAAGGGGTCAGCGGCGTGGTGGGGACGGTCGCCCTGTGCCGGCGAGGCATCGACTTCGACGCCCTCGACGGGGAGCCAGTGCACCTGATCTTCCTGCTCCTGTCAAATCCCGAGGTGCCGGAGGACCACCTGAAAGCCATGGAGCACATCTTCCGCAGCATCAAGAACGACCGCCTGCGCCGCTTCATGAGCGAGGCGTCCTCGGGGGGCGAACTCGTGGACCTGTTGCGCGAGGCCGATGAGGAATCGGGATGACGCCCGCCGGCGCCGTGGTCCATCCCTGGGGAAGCCAAACCCGTGCCTGTCCGCGAGGTGCAAATCGTGAATCCGCTGGGGCTGCACATGCGGCCGGCGGCGAAGTTCGTCGAGACTGCTAACCGATACCGGGCCCGGGTGACGGTCCGCAAGGGCGACCAGAAGGTCAACGGCAAAAGCATCACCGAGATGATGCTGCTGGAGGCCCTGCCCGGCACGACGCTGGTGCTCGAAGGGAACGGCGAGGACGCCGGGGCCTGCCTGGACGCCCTGGCGGAGGTGATCGCTCGCTTCGACAAGGACGAGGATTCGGCCGGCGACACGGCACAGGCGGATGGAAACGCGTAAAGGCATTGCGGTCTCTCCCGGCGTGGCGATCGCTCCGGCGGTCGTCCTGGACAGCGAGCAGTTTCGCATCCCCCGCCGTCGCATCGAGGCGGGCGAGGTCGAATCGGAACTCGGCCGGTTCCAGAGCGCCGTCCAACGGGCCCAGGAAGAGATCGGCGAACTCCGCCAGCGGGTCGCCAGCGACGTGGGCGAAAGACTCGGCGCCATCTTCGACGTCCAGGACGCCCTGCTCAGCGATCCCCGCCTCCTGGACGAGGTCCGTGAACTCATCCAGCGCGAACACTACGCCCCCGAGTATGCCGTCTCCCAGATCCTCAGGGGGTACGCCAAGAAGGTCCTCGCCCTGCCCAACCGCTACATGAGCGAACGCGTGGCCGACGTCTGGGACGTGGAGAAGCGGCTGCTGCGGAACCTGATCGGGGCCAAGCGCGAAACCCTCAACGCGCTCAGCGAGCCGGTCATCATCATCGCCCACGACCTGACGCCGAGCCAGACGGCCAGCCTGGACCGCTCCAGGGTCCTCGCCTTCGCCACGGACACCGGCGGCCGGACCAGCCACACCACGCTGGTGGCCCGGACGATGGGAATCCCCGCCGTGGTCGGCCTTCAGAGCATCACCGCTGAGCTCTCCGGCGGCGACATGGTGATCGTGGACGGCAACCGGGGACTGGTCGTGACGGACCCCGACGAGGCCACCATCGACCGGTTCCGGGAGGCCGAGCAGCGCTTTCACCACATGGAGGAGGAACTCGGCCATCTGCGCGACCTGCCGGCCGTGACGAAGGACGGCCAGGAGGTCCGCCTGTGGGGCAACATCGAGTTCCCCCACGAGGTGACCGCCTGCATCGAGCGGGGGGCCACCGGCATCGGCCTGTACCGGACCGAGTTCCTGTACCTGGACCGGGAGGAGGAACCCTCCGAGGAAGACCACTTCCAGGCCTACGCCGAGGCCATCCAGGCCTGCCAGGGCTATCCTCTTACCATCCGCACCTGCGACCTCGGGGCCGACAAGTTCACCCACCTGTCGGGCGACTACGACGAGCGGAACCCCTTCCTCGGGTTCCGCAGCATCCGGTTCAGCCTTCAGCACGTGGCCTCGTTCAAGAGGCAACTGCGGGCCATCCTCCGGGCCAGCGCCCTCGGCCCCGTCCGCATTATGTTCCCCCTGGTCACGAACTTGAAGGAACTGCGGCAGGCCAAGATGGTCCTGGCCGACGTCCGCGAAGACCTGGAAGAGGAAAACCAGCCCGTCGAGGCCGACCTCCCGGTCGGCATCATGATCGAGGTGCCCAGCGCCGCCCTCATGGCCGACGAGTTTGCCAAAGAGTGCGACTTCTTCAGCATCGGCACCAACGACCTGACGCAGTACGTGCTGGCCGTCGACCGCTCCAACGACCGGGTGGCCGGCATGTTCACGCCCGGGCACCCGGCGGTGCTCCGGCTCATCCGGCACGTGGTGGAGGCGGGGCGAAAGGGGGGGGTGGAGATCGGCGTCTGCGGCGAAATGGCCGGCGAACCCATGTACGCCCTCCTCCTGATCGGCGTCGGCGTGGAGATTTTCAGCGTATCCCCGGCCACCCTGTTGGCGATTAAGAAGGTGATCCGGACCACCACCCTGGACCAGGCCAGGGAGATCGTGGAGCGGGTGTTCCAGTTCGACACCGACCGCGAGGTCGACGCCTACCTGGCCGAGATGAGCCGCCGGAACCTGCCGGAACTGATGCCCTGAACCGACGCCGCGGCGGGGGCGGTCCCCGCTCGCCGGGGCGAACCATCAGCGCGAGTCCATCGCGGACGCCGCGGGAGCACACTTGTCCCCCGCGCCGTCTCGGGGAGGGGCTCCGCATCACCCGCAACCATAGCAAGGAGCGAATCATGGACCGACGCGCGTTTCTGACCACCTCGCTGGCCGGCACCGGCACCGCCGTCACCCTCGCCGCCGCTGCGGCCGAGGCCCGCGGCGAGAAGCCCTCCAACCGGGCCAAGTTCCGCATGAAGTACGCCCCCCACTTCGGGATGTTCCAGGCCAGCGCGGGCAAGGACCCCATCGACCAGATCAAGTTCGCTGCCGACCAGGGCTTCACGGCCTGGGAAGACAACGGCATGATGGGCAAGCCCCCCGACCTCCAGAAGAACATCGGCGATACGCTCGAGAAACTCGACATGACGATGGGCGTCTTCGTCTCCTCCGGCAGTTTCGGCTCCCACGACTTCGTCACCAAGACCGACAAGGCGTTCCAGGCGGGTCTCAAGAACCGCATGAAGAAGGCCATCGAGACCGCCAAACGCTGCCGCGCCACCTGGACCACCTACGTGCCAGGCAGCGTGAACCTTCGGTTGGAGGAGGACTACCAGGTGGCCAGGGCCATCGAGAATCTCAAGGCCCTCTCCGAGGTCTGCGAGCCCGCCGGCCTCGTCATGGTCCTGGAGGTGCTCAACTGGTGGACGAACCATCCCGGCCTGTTCGTCCGCAAGATGCCCCAGGCCTACCTTATTTGCAAGAGCGTCGGCAGCTCGTCCTGCAAGATCCTCGACGACCTCTACCACGCCCAGATCCAGGAAGGCAACCTCATCCCCAACATGGAGAAGTGCTGGGACGAGATCGGCTACATCCAGGTCGGCGACAATCCCGGCCGGAGGGAACCCACCACCGGCGAAATCAACTACAAGAACATCTTCAAGTGGCTCCACCAGAAGGGCTACGACGGCGTCATCGGCATGGAGCACGGCAAGAGCAAGGGGGGCAAGGAAGGAGAGCAGGCGCTTATCCAGGCCTACCGCTACTGCGACAACTTCTGACCCCCGGGTAGCAGGGGCGCGGCCCGTACGGGTCGCTCAAGAACGCGAGCCGCGAGGATTTCGTTGCGTTCCGCCTCCGCCGGGCCTACCATAGTAAGTCCCGCGGCCGTCGCCCGGCCGTTCCCGGAACACGAGCCTGTATTTCGAGACGAGAAAGGATTTGGCCATGGCAGAGTCCCAACGCAGCACCTCCGGCAAGCGCGTGTCTCGCCGGAACTTCCTGAAAGGCAGCGCGGCCACCGGCGCCGCGGCGATGGCGGCCGGCCTGGGCGCCCGCGTCGCCTACGCCGCCGCCGGCGACGTCCTGAAAGTCGGCCTCATCGGCTGCGGCGGCCGGGGCAACGGCGCGCTCCGTAACGACCTGGAGGCCGCCAAAATCACCGGGCAGAAAATCCAGGTCATCGCCTTCGGCGACCTCTGGCTGGACCGCGCCAAGGGCTCCATGCACGGCGTCAAGAAATGGTGCGAACAGCACAAGATGCCCGACGCCTTCGCCGCCACCGAAGACCGCTGCTTCGGCGGCTTCGATAACTACAAGAAGGTCCTTGCCTCCGGCGTGGATTACATCGTCACCGCCACGCCGCCGGGCTTCCGCCCCTACCACTTCCGCGAGGCCATCGCCCAAGGCAAGCACGTCTTCATGGAGAAGCCCGTCTGCGTCGACCCCTGGGGATACAACCAGGTCTGCCAGGCCGCCGACGAGGCCGACAAGAAGAAACTCACCGTCGTCGCCGGCACCCAGCGCCGGCACCGCACCCGTCGGCAGGAGAACCTCAAGCGCATCCACGACGGCGCCATCGGCGACCTGACCGGCGGCCAATGCTACTGGCGCGGCGGGCCCGTCACCCACAACCGCAAACGCAAAGAGGGCATGAGCGACATCGAATGGCAGATTTACAACTGGTTTGCCTGGTGTTGGACCTGCGGCGACCACATCGTCGAGCAGCACGTCCACAACATCGACATGATCTGCTGGGCGTTCGGCACGCATCCCGAATCGGCCTACGGCATCGGGGGACGGCAGGCCCGGCCCGAGCCCGGCAACATCTACGACCACCATGCCGTCGAGTTCGTCTTTCCCGGCGGCGCCCGCGTGGCCAGTTACTGCTCACAGTTTCGCGGAACGACCAACCGCGTCGGCGAACGCGTCGTCGGAACGAAGGGCGAGTCCCGCCTCGGCGGCGGCTACAGCCTGTACGACGGCAAGGACTGGAACTTCAACGGCAAGGACCGCAACCCCTACGTCCAGGAGCACGTGGACCTCCTGAACTCCATTACCGGCAAGGGCAAGCACTATAACGAGGGCCGGCAGGTCGCCGAGAGTTGCATGGCCGCCGTCCTCGGGCGCATGTCCAATTACACCGGCAGGCAGATCAAGTGGGACTGGGCCGTCAAGGAATCCAAACTCCGGCTCGGCCCCGAAGACATGCACTCCTTCGGCCCGTACGAGCCCCCGCCGGTGGCGGTGCCCGGCAAGACCAAACTCGTCTGACGCCATCAGACCTTACGGATGGGGCGGTGGGTCTCCGAACCCGCCGCCCCAGTTGCTTCTTTCAGCCGCCGCGCTCGACCGCCCGGCGGCCGACGGGCCGAGGCCGGACGTACATTGCGGGGCGTCTCCCGAAAACGGTCACCCTTCGGGCCGGAACTGGGCGCGGATGAAGTCCAGGTATCCGCGCGGTCCGTCCACCTGAGTGTGCCGACGCACGGACTTCCTGATCTTCCGCAGCGCCCGCCGCACGTCCCGGCGCGAGTAGTCGTTCAGGCTCAACACCAGCCGCAGATCGGTCCGCAGCCGTTGCCGGAGCGGCTCCGGGCCGGGCGGGCGATCCAGGTGCATGGCCAGGTCGGAAAGGGCCCGCGAGACGCGGGCGTCGCTCAGCCGCCGATCCTGCTCGTAGAAACGGAGGATGGACTCCTCGATACCCAGAAGCAGCGGCATGTAGCGCTCGTCCTCAAAGTCCAGCGTACGGGCGTCCACGCCCTCGCCGAACAGGTCGCCGAGCGGCTTGAGGCGGTACTGTGTCGTCCCGGTCGCGGTATGGATTGCAATGTCGCCGGCCACCGGATCAAGGACCTCCAAACCAACGCCCGTTTCTTCATAGCCGATGGTGGGCTCGTCGGATAACGGCCCCATGAGTTCGATGAGTTCGTGGTCCATGACTACTCCTCCGTTCCCGGCATGAGGCAAGCCCACCGCTGAATGGCCCCCCGGGGAAAACCGCCGGGCGAAGGCTACGCCTGCTTTTCCGCGTTTGACGTTGCGCTTTCCGGGTTCCGATTTCCGATTTCCGCCTTACGGTTTCCGGCGTCCGGTTTCGCCAGGGCGTCGGCCAGAGCCAGCACCGCCCCCACCCCCACCAGCACCAGGCCGTTCGAGAGGATGAGCCAACGCGTCCCCATCCACGTGACCAGGTAGAACGCCGTCCCGAGCGTGCCCGCGATGGAGCCGACCGTCTGCGACCCGGAGACCTGTCCCACGCCGGTCCCCACCCGGCCGAGCGAATGGATGAACAGGCGCGCCGTGTACGGTGTGACGCTGCCGAGCAGCAGGGCCGGCACGCCGAAGAGGAGGGCCCCGACGGCCAGGGTGGGCCACCGCAGGTCCCCCGGGCGGTAGATCGTCAGGCCGTCCCGTTCGGTCGTCTCCCACTCCCGGGGTAGGGGCGCCCCTTCGCCGGGGAACATCCACGCCATGACCCGGTCGGCGATGGACTCGCCCGCGGCGCCGGGAGCGTCGGCCGGCAGGATGGGCAGCGGCAACAGGAGCGTCAGGACGCCGGCGGCGGCGAGGATGGCCCCGAGTTTCCAGAGCCGCGGCGCGTAGTCGGCGAAGCGGCCGCCCGCAATCGCCCCCAGCGACAAGCCGCCCAGGAAGACGCTGATCAGGCTGCCCCAGACGATGATGTCCCCGCCGAACTCCGGCTGGACGAGGCGGAAACTCGCCATCTCCAGGCTCATCAGCGAGCCCCCCGCCAGGAACACCGTCACGAGCAGCAGCAGGCGAATCAGCATGGCCGGATTCCCGGAAGGTCGCGCGTGGGGAAGACGCCGTGCACCGTCAATGTCCAATGACCAAGCCCCAATGACCAATAGGGGCTCGCGTAGGCCGCAGGCCTGCTTGGGCATTGGGACTTGGACATTGGTCATTCACCGTACGACTTCGGGTGTTCGTGCCGCAGCGTCCCCACGGGGGCCTTGTTATCGGTGAGCAGCGGCGCCTTGATCCGGCGGTCGGTCAGGACGGTGTACTCGTTCCGGACGATTTGCGGGAGGTTGAACCCCAGGTCCTTGCCCTCGGCCAGGCGTGCGGCCCGCTCGGCCCAGGCGTCCTCGGAGACCCGCTCCGGGCTCAACGTGCCGAAAACGATGACGTTGCCGGAGGTCCCCGCCAGAAACAGGTACGTCTGGGGGAAGACCGCCTGCAAGGTCCTGAGTTCGGCATCGCAGAAACGTGTGCGGGGGAAGCGCAGCCCGTCCGGGTCCGCGCCGCCCCGTTTCAGGCGCCCTTTCCTTCTGGAGCCGGACGTCCCGCCCGGCGTCAGGCGCTGCCACAAGTTCGACGCCACCACGCCGCCCGGCTTCAGGTGCTCCCGGACCAGGCGGAGGAACTCCCACGTCGTCAGGTGGAACGGGATATAATCGACCGCGAAGGCATCCAGGAGGATGACGTCGTACTTCTCCCGGGTGCGCTTCAGGTACATCCGCCCGTCCATCAGGATGACCCGCATGCCGGGCGCCCCCTTGAAGCCGAAAAACTGTTGGCACACCTTGACCACGCCGGCGTCGAGTTCCACGATGTCCATTTGGACGTGGGGCCAGTGGCGGTGGATGAACTTCGGAATCGAGGCCCCGCCCAGGCCCACCAGGAGCACCTTTTTCGGGTCCGGGTGCAGGGCCAGGGCCGCCACGAAGGACTTCGAGTACCGCAGGTCCAGCGCCGTGGGGTCCTGGAGTTTCATACTCGACTGGACGCCCCCGTACCGTGAGAAGCGCAGACACCGCCGACCCTGGTCCGGGTAATCGACCACGCGGATGCGGTAGTACCGCGACTCGCGGTCGTAGCGGACGACCGCATCCTCGGCTGCGCTCCTCCCTCCCAGCCACAGGCCCGCGCCGAGGGCCGCGGCGGCCGCAGCCACCCCGGCCGCGCTCAGGATCCGTTTCATCCAAGCATCCTTTCCGGGTCGACGGGAGAGGCAGGGTATCGCGAAGGCGGCCGGCTGGCCAGGAATTTTCGCGGCGCTTCGCTGCATCGGCGGGCTACCCTGCGGAGGCCCGGCCTTCGCGCCGCGCCCGGATCCAGGCGCGGATGTTCTCGCGTTCGGCGGCTTCCATCCGCCGGCGTTTCTGCAGGTAGTGGGCGTACGTCTCCTTTTGCTTCCTGGTCCAGGCGGCCGCCTCGGTGTAGTCGCCGCAGAACGGGACGAGCAGGTCGATCCAGCAGGCGATCTTATCCATCTCCTCGCGGCTGAGGCGGACGTCGCTGTGGCCCGCCTCCAGCATCGTGATGAGATCGCTCCTGGCCGCCCCGGCGGCCTGCGGCGGCAGCATCGGCGGGGCCGACTGGGCGCTGATCCAGTTGACCAGCCGGTTGGGCCGGCCGTTCTGCGTCAGGGCCAGGTAGGCGTCGCTCCAGCGGCGTTTGGCCCTGCGATCCACCCGCCGCTCATCGAGCAGGCTGAAGGCCTTCTCCCGTCCCTGGGGATCGGCGGGTTCGTCGCTCACCTTCCATCTCGCCGACCGGTCGTAGTGGCAGCGGATGCAGTGCTTATCGAGGATCGGCTGGATCTCCTTCGGGAACGAGAACCCCCGCGGTGGGCCGTAGAAGGGCCGGAGGTCTCGCGGCCCTTCGCGAAGGGCGCGGGTCGCCTCCCGCACGGGCGGGGCGGTGTTCTTGCTCTCGTGGCAGCCGACGCAGGCGAACGCCTCGCCCGGCTGGAGCGTCGCCCAGGAGCGCATCGTCTGGACGGCGTGCCCCCGGGCGTCGAGGGCCTGGAAGTAGACCGGCGTGCGGGCCGGCACGCGGAAACAGGCCGACCCGTCCGCGTACACGGCCGTGGAGCCGAGCACGCGCTTCACGTCCCAGGACCCGTTGTCGATGGAGGGCGGCGTGCTGACCAGGGCCCCGCCGGCCGGTCCGCGGTTGCGGTTGCTCCCGATGCCGGCGGCCCGGAACTCCAGGGCCACCACCCGCAGCCGCTTGACCGTGCCGCGCTCAATCCCCGCCAGGCCCGGCCCCTCGTACACGTCCTGGACGTAGAAGATGCCCGTCTCCTTCGTGTAGTCGGGCATTCGGGCCCGCACGGTGGGCTTCGGTCGGGGGGCGAGCGGCACGGGCTGGTTGCACGAGATCTTCGGGTCCCAGGCCAGGAGTTCGCGGCCCCCGTCGCGCCTCATGAAATAGATGGCGAACGGCCGCTTGCTCCCCTCCGGCCTGAAGGTGACCAGGAAGGCCGTCTCACCCAACGGATACGGGTACTGGAACTGGTCGCCCTTCTGGCCGTAGCGGTCCACGTGGACGGCCTTGGTCTCGCGGGCCGGGGCGATGAGTTGGGCGCCCCGGTTTTCCTCGCGGCCCTTCGACGGCTCGAGTACGCCGAGCCATCCCTTCTGCCGCGTGTGGTGCCCGCTGAAAACGCATACGATCTTCTCGGTCCCCGGGATGGCACGGGCGTGCAGAACTGTGGTCGGGAACCACGAGTTATTGCCGTAAACGGCCGTCTGGTTCGTGCCGTCCGGGTGCATCTGGAAGAGACCCTGCGGGAAGACCTGGCCGCGGTCGCTGTAATCCCACCGGGTGTAGATGACCCGGCCGTCCGGCGTGACGGTGGGATAGTTGGTGTGGACCTGGTCGAACGAAAGCCGCCGCAGGTACCGTCCGTCGCCGTCGCAGGTGTAGAGGTTCGAGACCTCGGTCCACCAGCAGTCGACCGTCTGGACGCAGCGGGTGGAGTTGAAGACGATGTGCCCGTCGGGCAGGTAGGCCGGCTCGTAGTCGGCGAAGCCGAGGCCGGCGGTCAGTTGGCGGATGTCGCCCTTCTCGCCGTCGGCCCCCACGGCCATCTCGTAGAGGTGGTAATCGTCCTTGCGATTGGCCTTCTTCCAGGCGAAGAGGATGCGCCGGCCGTCATAGGCCACGTCCGGGTCGCGGATGACGCCGTCCGGGTCGTCAATCAGGGTGCGGACGCGGCCGAAGAGGCCGTCCATCTCCAGCAGGCAGAGCGCCGAGCCGGGCCGGAAGTGCCGTTCGTTCTGGGCGTCGCTCTGGCCCTCCGTGTACGCGTAATGCGACCCGCCCAGGTCGTAGTGCTTCGTGAAGACGATGCGGCGGAGGCGGTCCCGGTACGGCGCGAGGCGCGCCGCGCGGCGTCGGAGGCAGGCGGCGGTGTACAGGTCCAGCCAGCGCGGGTCGTCGGGCGTCGCGCCATCCTTGCGAAGGGCGGCCAGGCGCGTCGCCAGGCCATCGTCGGTCGGGGCCAGGGTCTCGACGACGCGCGCCACCACGTCGACCTGAAGTTCTTTGCCCTTGTACAATCCGTCCTGGGCGGCCCAGTCCTCGCGGACGGCGTCGGGGACGGCGTCGTCCGGCGCGGCCGCGGCGGCGCATGCCACCACGAGGGCCCACGCGCCCAGGCCCGCGGCACAGGCGAACGTCATCCGTTTCGTCGGGGAGCCGTGCATCGGGAGGCTCTCACTCCTGGAGCGTCTCGTCATCGTGGAGGCGTCGGCCGACGGCGATGGCGCGGCGGGCGGCCTGCTCCCGGCGGAGGAGGCGGCGGTACTTCGCCTGCCGCTCGCGGTCCGGGCCGACGAGTTCCGCCCCGGGCATGTCCATCCGGGGCCGGTCGGCTAAGGCCCGTTTGCCTCGGCGAATGATGGCGAGCGCCTCATCGTACGGCTCACCCCCCTGCCCTCTCAACTGGTCCAGGCACGGGCTGACCTCCGGCCGGGTGAAACTGATGAGCGGATCGTGCGGCCGGCCGCGAACGTTCACGCCGGTCAGTTCCTTCAGCCGCGCGAGATCCTTGTTGCCGAGCGGGCACCGGCCGTACAGGTTCTTGCGGTACGCGCTCGCGTACGACGGGTAGTACGGGGCGTTGATGTCGATCCACGTGACGATGCGATCAAACTCTTCGGCGCTGAGCCGCTTGCCGGTCGCGCTCTTTCGTAGATGCCGAACGAGTTTGCTCGCGTGCGACCCCCAGGCATACGGCTCTTGAATCTCGGCCGGGCCGGCGCCGATGACTTTCACGAGGTTCTTCCGCCTCAGTTCCATGTAGGAGACGTTGAACGAGCGGGTCAGGTCGCCGGCGAGGATGAACGTCTCGGCCGCCTTCCCGCCGAAGTCGTGGCACGGGAGGCAGTGGCGGTCCCAGATGGGCTGAACCTCCGCGAGGTAGTTGAAGCGGAACGGTTCCCGTCCGAAGGGCGGCTCCAGGGCGCTCGGCGGACGGGCGGCGGCCGCCTTCGCGACGTTCGGCACGGCGGTGCGGCGGTCCTCGTGGCAGCCGATGCACCCGGTCGTCTCGCCCGGCCGGACCATCGTCCCGGACCGCATCGACTGCACCATCATGCGGTCGGCGTCGAGCAACTGGAAGTAGACGAACCGGTCGGCCGGCACAGTGAAGTACGCCGACCCGTCCGGCTCGACCGGCACGGTGCCGAGGACGCGCTTGTTGTTGAAATCGTCCCAGTTCATGCCGGGGGCCTGCGTGCCGCTGCCCTGCCAGTTCGAGCCGGTCCAGAACCGTTTTTCGGGCGACTCGACCACCCGCAGGTACGTCACCGTGCCGCGCTTCACCTTCTCCATCCCCGTGCCGATGTACACGTCGTGGACGTAGAACGTGCCGCGCGGCTCGTCGAAGTCCGTCCGGTCGGGGATGGCGGGCGGCCGGGGCCGCGGGCCGGCCGGCATCGGGTCGAAACACCCCGGCGGCTCGGCGTGGACGAGCACCTCGTTGCCGAAGACGTCGACAAGATAGATCCCCATCGCCTCGCCGTCACCCGTCTGGCGGGCGCAGAGAAAGTACTTGCCGGCCGAGGCGGGCGCCTGCGGATCGTAGAGCGGATAGGGGTCCTCGTACTTCGGCCGGACCCGTTTGAAGGTATCGTAGTTGCCGACCGTCACGAGGTCGCGGGCCTCGGCCGGCCACGTGCGGACGACGGGCGGTTTGCCGTCCATCCCGACGGAGCGGTCGACGACGGCGACGGCGCCCCACGGGCGGTCGTGGCACGAGGTGAACGTGGCGACCAGCCGCTCCGTGCCGGGGACGGCCCGGGCGTCGATCACGCCGCCGGGCGAGGCCGTGTTGTTCCCCCACAGGAGGGCGTGATTGGTGCCGTCCGGGCGGCAGAACCAGACGCCCTGGGCGTCACCGAAGTTGCGATCCACGTATTCCCATCGGTCGTAGAGGACAGACCCGTCGGGCATGAGGGCGGGATGGCCCTCGTGCAGCGTGCTGTGGCCAATCTGGTGAACGTTGGCGCCGTCGGCCGCCATCCGGAACAGGTTGCCCATGATGTGACGATTGCACATACAATATTTCGGCTCGCGGGTGGAGGTGAAGACGATGCGGCCGTCGGGCAGGTAGCACGGGTCGATGTCGGAGACGCCGTCCAGGGCGGTCAGGGCGCGCAGCCGGCCGCGCCTGCCCGGCCGCAGGTCCATCTCGTAGATGGAGTAATCGTCTTTCGGCTCGCGGCGGATGGAAAGGAGCACCCGCCCGCCGCTGAAGTGCACCTCCGGGTCGCGGGCGACGCCCTCGGGCAGGTCCAGCAGAGTCTCGGTCCGGCCGCCGCCCCCCATGTGAAGCAGTTTGACCGCCCCGGGCCCCCGGAACTTCCCGGCGTTGATCTCGCCGTTCTGGAACATCGTGGCCGTATTGTGGTGGTCCGACCGGTACTGGCGGCGGACGACGAAGAGGATGGGATGGTCGCGGACGAGGGGATTGGCGAGCAGCGCCTCCCGCGCCAGCGCCCGGACGTCCTCGGTGCACGCCCGGAGCGTCTCGCCCGAGGCGCCTTCGGCCGAACGCTCGATCCCGTCCAGGCGGGCAAGGTACTTCCGGCCGTCGCCGTAGCGGGGGCCGAATGTCTCGGCCAGGTCCCGAACGGCCCGGCGGACATGGTCTGCCGCCGTCCTCAGAGGGGGCGGAGCCTTCGGCGGCGAGGCACCGTCGCCCGCCCGGGCGGCATCGCCGCCCACCGACACGACGACCGCGGCGAGGAGCGCCGCCGTCGCAAGCCGATTCGCTCCACCGCGGGGAACCATCAGACCATCCTTCTCGCACCTCGGGTTGGGCGGGGGGTCGTCACTGTTCCACGGGAATCAGCCGGCAGACCGTGATGCAGTCCTGCTCGAACTGGGGAACGTAAAGCAGCCGCCGCTCGCGGTCCAGGCCGATGTCGGCCGGCGTCTCCAGTTCCACCAGGGTGTACACGTGTTTGCGGTCCGGTGCGACGGCCGCCACCCGATTCCCGTGCATGTCCGAGACGAGGATCGTCCCGTCGTCGAGCACCTCGATGCCGTCGGGCGTCTTGAAATGGTCCTGGAGGCCCATCGGGACGGGGTAGCCCTCGCCGGTGGGGTCGAGTTCGTAGACCTCGTGCAGGTCCCAACTGACGGCGTACAACTTCTCCTTGAAGCACGTGATGCCGTTGACCCCCGCCGGCGCCTTGATGCGTGTGAGGCCGTCGTCGGCCATGCGGTAGACGACGCCGGCGGCGGTGTCGGAGACGTAGACGGCCTCGCCGTCGGTGGCCATGTCGTTCAGGTGCTCGCCCTTGGGACCTTTGAGGGGTTCCACGCCCTCAGCGTCGGTGAGGGGGAAGCCGAGGACGCGGCTGTTATCGGCCACGTAGAGGACCCGGTGGAGGATGGCCATTCCCTTCGGGCTGTGGATGGGCACCTCCTCGGTCGAGGCCCGCCACCGGAGGTCCCTCGGCGTACCGCCGGGCGCCAGCAGGGCAATCGACCCCTTGCCGTCGTCGGCCCAGTAGGCGCCTGAGTCGGTGTCCATCTCTGAGACGTAGACCTTGCCGGTCTGGACGTCGACCACCGCACATTCGGGGACGGCCAACCGGCCGATGGCGGTCACCTGCTGGGCCTTCCACGCCTCGGCGCCGCAGCCGGCAAGGGTTGACAGGACGGCAAGGGCCAGCATCACAGGCCATGCAGAACGGTTCATCGCTTTCTCCTTGTTGACTGGATGGGCGGCCGGTACCAGAACGATTTCCAGTAGGCCCGGTCCGTCGCGTACGGGTCCACAGGGTCGCCGGGCCCGAGGTCCTCCGGCAGGATGCCATACCGCTTCATTTCGCGGAGGTACGGCCTGCCTGGGCGGAAGCCGGCCACGTCGAACCGCTTGTTCTCCTGCTCCAGATAGTGCTTGCCGCGGCGGATCCATGCAAGAAGTTTCTGGTAATCCGGGTCGCTCGTGTCTGCGAAGATGTGGGGCGCGTGCTTCTTGCCCTTGGGCGGCTTGGCCTTTTCGCGGCACGTGCCGTAGCCGCCGGCCTTCTTTGCCAGCGGGCCGAGGAGGAAAACCGACTTCTCGGGCCGGCTCAGGTTGAACACGAATTCGCGGTCGTACCGTTTGGCGTTGGTCGAGAGGGCGGTGGGCAGACGCATCCCGCCCTTGTGACAGGAGGCGCAGCGCTTCTGGATAACCCGCCCGGCCACTTTGGTCTCCGGCCAATCGGCGTCAACGTGGATGCGCCTGCCCTGAATGCTCCGGTACAGCATGCCGGTGCCGAGGGCGGCGTACGTGCCGGGGTACGGCGCGCCGGACTCGATCCAGTACCGCACCATCTTGACCTCGTGCGGCGAGGCCTTGACGTCGTGGTGCCCGCCGGTGAGTTTCTTCATGATGGGGCTCGCCACCGCCCCGACGGAGCGCGGCGGCCGGCTGCCCACGGCCTTGTTCCGCCCGTCGACGTACTGTTTGCGCCACGTCAGGTTCAGATAACTGTGGCACCAGTACGGGCCGCGGTCGCCGGCCAGGCTGAAGCCGGCGGCCCGTTTGTCGGGATTGTGGCACTTGACGCAGTGCTTGTCGAGGATGGGCTGGACGTCGCGCGGGAAATCGAAGACGTCCGGCACATTCTCAATCGGCCGGATCTTACTCGGGGCGCGCTTGACGGCCTGGAGCGGCGTCTCCTTCGGATACATCGCCGTGGTGCGGCGTTCGTGGCAGCCGACGCAGCCGGTCGTCTCGCCCGGCTGGACCGTCACGAACGAGTGCATCCGCTTGATGGCGTTATCGCGTGAGTCCATGGCCACGAAGAACAGGCTCCTGAGGGCCGGCACCTCGAAATATGCCGAGCCGTCCTCCTCCACCGGCACGGTGCCGAGAATGCGTTCCAGGATGAACGTGCCGCCCTGCGTGATGGGCTGCATCCCGCCGTGGAAGTGGATGGGTTCGGGCAGGAGTTCGAGAACCAGCAATTTCTTGACCTCGCCCTCCTTCACGCCGACCATGTTCCGGCCGACGGTCACGTCGCCGAGGATGAGTCGGCCGGTGGGCCGGGCGGGGTCGGTGCGGTCGGGGATGATCTTTTCCCGCGGCCGGGGGGCCAGGGGCCGTGGCTCGTGCAGGTCCATGTTCCCTTCCTTCCTGCGAAGGACCTGCGTCCGGCCCCGGCCGTCCATCAGTTCGATGCCCCGGGGGCTGGCCACCAGGATGCAGGCCTCCGAGAACGGATACGGGTCGCGCCACACGGGCTTGGGGTTCACGTGGCGGGTGTAGGGGCGGGCGTCCGGGCCGGCGTTCGGGTCGACTATCGTGACCCGGCCGGCGTGCTCGCGGCGACCGTGGCCGGGCGAGAAGATCGAGAGCACCCGGTCCGTGCCGGGAATCGGCTTGGCGTCGAGCATCACCGTGCCGCCGTGCATGTTGCCGAAGTACACCATCTGCCCCGTGCCGTCCGGGTTGACCGTCCACAGGTGATGGAAGTGGACCTGGCTGCGGTCGGTGTACTCCCACCGCATGTAGAGGACCCGGCCGTCGGGCAGCATCCAGGGGGTGTTGTCGTGGTCGTTGTTCGAGGAGATGGGCCGGAGGTTCCCGCCGTCCGGGCCGCACCGGTACAGGACCCCCACCTGGGTGAGCCAGCAGTTGACCCATCGTCGGCAGCGCGTGGAGACGAACATGATGTCGCCAGTCGGCAGGTAGATGGCCTCGTAGTCGTCGTAGTCGCCGCGGGTGAGTTGGCGGAGCCCTGAGCCGTCGGCGCTGCATTCGTACAGGTGGTAGTGGTCCGTGCCGCCCTTGCGCCAGGAGAAGAGGATCTTCTTGCCGCTGTAGTGGACGCAGGGGTCGCGGACGTTTCCCTTGGGGTCGTCCACGAGAATTGTGACCTTGCCGGTCCTCAGGTTCATCCGGCACAGGCGGCCGCCGGGGCGGTAGGTCTTGCGACTGGAGTCCTCGGCGTAGTAACTGATGTTGGCGTACCAGTGGGGGTCGGGGCCGATGGGCCGGGCGGCGTAGATGATGTCCTCGACGCCCGCCATGGGGCCCTCCAGCGCCCGCTGGAGCAGGGTATCCTTCCTGGGTGCTTCCCCCGCAGGCGCGGCGCCGGCGGCGAGGTGCAGGCACACGCACAGGACGGCCATTCCCGCGGCAACCACCGAGCGCGGACGCACGAACCTGTTTCCACTCATCACAGACTCCTCACAGCGACTCGAGATAGGCCACCAGGTCGGCGATTTCCCCCTCTTCCGCACGCCGCGCGGGGCGCCGGCCCGGACCCGCCCGGCGCTATTCGGCCATATCCACGACGCAGCGGAAGCCGATCGTCCCGCACCGGTCCAGGCCCGGCCACATCATCAGGAACTTGGCGGCAAAGCCGGTCGGCTGCGGGCCGCCGTCAGCGTACCAGTGCGAGCCTTCCGCCTTGTGCCAGGAACCGCCCTTCAGGATGCAGAAGCGCGTCCGGCCGTCGCTCCGCTCGCTCTCGGTCCACTCCCACGTGTTGCCGCACATATCCCAGCAGCCGAAGGCGGACCGGCCCTTCGGGAACGCCCGGACGGGCGTGGTGCCGCCGGCCTGGCCGTGGTTGCACCGCTCGGGGTCGAACTTCTTGCCCCAGGGATACGGCAGCCGCTGGGGGCCCTGGGCGGCGTGCTGCCACTCGTCCTCGGTGGGCAGGCGTTTGCCGGCCCAGCGGGCGTAGGCGCGGGCATCGGCCAGGGCGACGTAGACCACGGGGTGCTCCTCCTGCCCCTTCGGCGGCCGGCCGTCGACCCAGTGTTTCAGGAAGTTCTTCTTGTGCCTCGGCTCGTAGCCGGTAGCCTTCAGGAAGGCGGCGAACTCGCGGTTCGTCACCGGCGTTGCGTCGATGGCGTACGGCGGGAGGGTGGCGGTGCGCTTTCGCGGCGTCTCGTACGTGCCGAACTCGCGCTTGCGGAAGGTGACTTCGATACGGACCTCGCCGCCGCCGATGGCCACCATGCCCTCGGGCAGGTCGTCCGGGGCGTAGGCCCGGGTCCGCACGACGGGGCGAAGCGTCTCGTCGCGCTCGGGAAAATCGGTGGACGGGTCGTAGCGGCCCTGGGCGCGGCGCTGGCCGTGGAGGAAACCGGCGAAGTCCGCGCCCAGCGCCTCCGGACGGGCCGCCAGGAAGCACCCGATGCCGCGCGGCGCGAGCGCGCCCGCGAGCCGCGCCGCGCCGTCGCGCGTCTCGGGTTCAACCATGACGCCGCGGACGAGGTCGGCGTACCGTGTACCCGGCTCGTGCCGGACCTGGAGCAGGCAGCCCTTGTGCGGTTCCTTGGCGCGGTTGACGAGGGTCCAGAGCCTGAGGCCCTCGCCCTCCCACCGGCTGGCGTAGACGTCGTCGGCCTTGGTGGGGACAAGCGGCGTCCATCCCTCGCCCGCGAAGAGGGAGGCGTACCGCCGCTGAATGGGGACCATGGCCCGCAGGATGGAGCGGTCCCGCGGGTTCCACCCGACCCACGAGCCGAAGACGTTCTCCCACACCATCATGCCGCTCCCGTTCATCCAGGCGGCGTGCAGTTCGCCCGTGTGGTCGCGGTTCCAGCGTAGAATCTGGTGCTGCATGTGTCGGCGTTCGAACCACTTGTTCCGCAGGACGCCGGGGACGGGGCTGTCCTTGAACCATTGGGCCCACGACATGTGGTGGCGGGCGATCTCGCGGACGGGCAGGGCGAGTTCCGATTCCAGCACCACGCCGGGGCGAACGGCGTCGAGCCGCGACCGCAGGTTCCCCTTGCCGTGGTGCAGCGTGTCGAGGAAGATGCCGTCGGCCTCGACGGCCTCGACCATGGCGGCGAGGGCCTCGACGTCGCCGGTGCCCTCGCGGCGGGTGCCGGTGTCCCACGGGTTGTAGTCGATGAAGACGCGGACGCCCCGCTCGCGGAAGCGCCGGGCCAGGTGGCGGAGGCCGTCCAGTCCGCCCGGCATGTCGCGGTAGAAGTCGAACTGGTTCCGGTCGTCGAAGCCGATGCGCGGATAGGCGTGCCAGAGGACGAGGGCGTCGTAGCCGCCGAAGTCGCGCTCCCCTGCCGTCACGAACGCCTCCGGCGTGTAGCGGCCGGCCTCCGGGTCGTAGAACGCCAGGTCGCACATCATGGCAAAGCAGCAGGTATAGCAGGAGGCGGCCCAGCGGAAGGCGTCCCGCTCGTAGAGCCAATCATCGTAGGCGAGTTTGCGGCGGGTGTGGTGGCGCCAGTCGGCCAGCCACCGGCGCCAGGCGGGCCAGCGGCCGGGGTCGGACGGCGCCGGCATGATCGGCCCTTCCTTGAAGCCGGCGTCCTCGGCGCGCTTCTGACCGGCCGGCGCAGACAGCCCGGCCAGAGGGATGAGAAGGGCGGTTATCAGGACCGCACGTTTCATGCAGACCCTTCGCCGCGCGGGAACCTTTCGCTGCGGCCGGGAACCCGGCGCGCCGCAGCCTGGCCCTGCCTGCCCCCACGCCGGACAGCGACGCGCGAAAGGACCTGGCCGCACCATCCGCACCTCAAAGCGACTTCAGATAGGCCACCAGGTCTGCGATTTCCTTTTCCGAGAGGTTACTCGTCTTGCCGTGCTTATCCTCCTTGTTGAAGGTGGTCAGGACGTCCTTCAGGTCCACCGCCTTGCCGCTGTGCAGGTAGGGCGCGGTGCGGTAGCACTCGACCAGGGTCGGCGTGTCGAATATCTTCTCGTGGTCCAGGTCGTAGGCGGTTCCGACGTTGTAGGCCTTTTTGTCGGTAAACAGGGGCGGGGGATGGCAGTCGACGCAGCCGGCCTTGCCCTCGAACAGTTTCTTGCCGCGCTCGGCGGCCTCGGTCAGGCTGCCGTCGGGCTTGAGGTAGGGGCTGGGTTCCGGTTCGAGCGAGCGGAGGTAGGCGGAGACGGCCTCGACCTCCTCCTCCTTGGGCAGATGAAACTGGATGTGGTGGAAGCCGGAGGCGACGGCCACCTCCATCTTGGCCCGCACGCCCCGCGACATGACCGGCGGCGTCTTGTGCGAGAGCAGGAGCGACCGCGCGTTCTTCGGGTTCCCCAGGCCGTCGTTCAGGAGGTCCCAGTTCAGGCCGTCGGCCCGGGCCAGACCCGGATGGCACGTGCAGCAACTGAGCCAGTGCTGGAAGCACTTGGTGCCGTCATAGAAGAACTCCTCGCCCACCCGAATCGTGTCGGGCTCGGGCTGTTTGCCGAGGGGCACGCGGGCCGTCACCTTCCCGCTGGCGGGGTCGACGAGGGCGACCTCGCCGGCGAAGTAGACGGCCACGGCCAGCGTCTTGCCGTCCGGCGAGAGGTCCATACCCCGGGGCCCCTTGCCCCCCACGGGCGTCCGCTGCAAGAGGCCTGCGGCGTGGAGAGCGGCCAGGTCGTTGACGAGTTCGGCCCGTTTCGCCGGGTCCTTTTTGATTTCCTCCCAGATGTACGGCACAAAGCCCTTGGGCCCGCCCTTGCCTTTAGGCAGGGGTTTGCCCTCGAGCAGCAGGTGGGCGCCGGCCAGGTCGACCCGGGCGACCTGGTGCGCGCCGGCAAGGGTGATCCAGGCGGTCTTTCCGTCGCCGGCCAGGGCCATGCCCCAGGGGTTGGCGGCGCCCTCGGAGAGGCGGTCGAGCAGGAGCGTCGCCACGTGCTCCTTCGCCTTCAGGTCGATGACGCTGAGACCGTTGGTGACCACCCATCCCCGCTCCAACTGCGTGGTGGGCAGAGTGGTCCGGCCGACGGTGTGGACGGCGTAGGCCCATCGGCCGGCGGGCGAGATGGCAATCTCCCGCATCGCCGTCGACCCGCCCGGCATCTTGATGTTCGTCACGCGCTCCAGGCGCTCGAGGTCAATCAGGCTCACGCAGCAGGCCGTCTTCGGGTCGGCGGCGCTGCCGCGAGGCAGCAGGTTGCCGACCACCGCCATGGACTCCTCCGGCGTCACCGCCGCGAAGAACGGCTGGTGGGGCAGCGCGAGGCGCTTCTTTTCCTTGCCGGAGGACAGGTCCACGATCGAGACGTCGTTCTCGACGGTGTTGCAGGCCAGCAAGAGGCCCTTCTTGGGCGCAAGGGCCACCCCCACCGGCCGAAGGCCCACCGGAAGCCGCCGGGCCACCTTCCCGCTGCCGGCGTCGACCTCGGCCACGGTGCCGGCGTTGCGTTCGGCCACGTAGACCTTCTTTCCGTCGGCCGACCAGGCCACGCCCGACGGCTGCCCCTTGAGGGCGACCTCGCGGACCACCTTCTTCGCCGCCACGTCCACCAGGCACAGGCAGCCGACGGGGCGGTCGGAGACGGCCAGCCGCTTGCCGTCCGGCGAGAACGCCACGTCGAACGGCGAGCGGTAGACGGGCCGCTCCGCCGCCCCCGCCTCGGAGGCCGGGAGCGCCGCGAGACCGGCGGCCAGGAGACTCAGCGTTGTCAGAACATTCAACCGTTTCATCTCGACTCCCTTCTCACATTTGAGGCACGATGGAGATACAGTACATGGCCCGGTCACTCGGGACTGCCGCGGAGGCCGATCTGCCCGGGAGGCGCCGCCCTCCCCGGCCACGGCCGCCGCCGGTATCACGCCTTTCCGCCGCTTGCGACCCCTACCCCACTCCCTCTGACCGATCAAGCGGGCGGCATCGTCCCCCCGGTGCCGGGACGCCGCAACGTTCACTTACTCTAACACGCGTCCGGCCGGTCGGCATCGCACGATATGGCGGAAAAAGGAGAATCACAGCCCTGGCCTGTGCCGCACCCTTCAAGCATCCCGGCGCACGTCATCCTGCACACTGGGGTCGCCGGTCTCGTGGCCCCTCCGTGGAGCCGGCGGCGATGTTTCTGGAGGCCGGCTTTCCCTGTGTTCCACGCCTGCCCTTGTTGTCTCTCCAAGCCGCCCCGAAGGAGGGCGTTGAGTCCGGATCACCGTGGCCCTGGCTTCAGGCAGTGCCGAGGCCACAGGCCCCGTCGGGATTTCCCGACGCGTCCCGAAGAATCGGGATTCGCTCCGGCTGGTAACACGGAAGGCCCACGCATTGCGAGAGAGCCTCTTTGGTTGACTCCGCCACGCCGCTTCTGTAGTGTACCCGCCCGGGAACCCGGGAGAAAAGAACAATGGATTACCGGCGCGTCATCCCGTGCCTCGATGTCAAGGACGGCCGCCTCGTCAAGGGCGTGCACTTCGTGGACCTGAAGGACGTGGGCGACCCCGCCGAGGTGGGCGCCGCCTACAGCGAGGCGGGCGCCGACGAACTGGTGTTCCTCGACATCACCGCCACCGTCGAGAATCGCGGGACCACGATCGAGGCCGTCAAGCGGACCGCCAAACGGGTGACGGTGCCCCTGACGGTGGGCGGCGGCATCCGGTCGAACGAGGACATCCAGACGCTGCTGGCGGCGGGGGCGGCCAAGGTCTCCATCAACACCGCCGCCGTCCGGACCCCCGACTTCCTGGCCGAGGCCGCCGACGAGTTCGGTAGCGAGTGCATCACCGTGGCCATCGACACCCGCGCCGGCCGCGACATGCCCTCCGGCTTCGAGGTCATGGTCAAGGGCGGACGGGAGGGCACCGGCCTCGACGCCGTCCAGTGGGCCCGAAAGGCCGAGGACCTCGGCGCCGGGACCATCCTGCCCACCAGCATGGACGCCGACGGCACCCGCGCCGGATACGATATCCCCATGACCCGGGCCATCGCCGACGCCGTCAGCGTGCCGGTCATCGCCTCCGGCGGCGCGGGGGCACTGGAACATCTCTACGAGGCCATCGTCGACGGCCACGCCGACGCCGTCCTGGTGGCCTCGATTGCGCACTTCGGCACGTTCAGCATCCGGGCGATGAAGGAGTACCTCGACGGCCGCGGCATCCCCGTGCGGTTCTCGTAGGACGCCCTGACAGCGAGCGCATACGGCGCAGATACCGCGCACCGGCTATCCTCGCCGCCCGCCGGAATACGCTGGCCCCTTCCGCAAAAGTGAAACAGAGCCATAAAGAAGCGATTCGGGCCATGGCTGAGCGCGCTACAGTTCCGGGGACGCGTTTATAAGAAGGGTAAAACACTACGCGTGTACGGTATGGTGCGCGTCTGCGACCCTTATCGCTCAAGGAAGGGGCAAAAAAAGGGAGGCAATGCCCTCGGGGCCGCCTGAGGCAGCCCCTCGGGGTCAAGTCCCAAATCTGCTGTAAACAGGTCGGCCCGGGTCAGGCCGCCGGCTCGACGTCACGCACGTCATAGCCGTCGGCGCGTCGGGCTCGGATGTAACGCTGGAGTTCCTCGCGTTCGAT
>Ga0180434_10002085_pt1 | contig 27423 bp, 24 predicted proteins | sample SS_ome_7_FD_132453 | JGI IMG/M metagenome (GOLD analysis project Ga0180434, IMG submission 132453) | Hypersaline lake sediment archaeal communities from the Salton Sea, California, USA - SS_1_D_2 metaG | ecosystem: Environmental > Aquatic > Non-marine Saline and Alkaline > Hypersaline >... | reverse complement strand
TGAAATTCTCCATGCATCACACCGAGGCGAACGACACAGTCATTCACCTGGCAAAGGGTCTGGTTGTACCATTGTTCCTCGCAAGCAGCAGCGAAGGCGGGAACGTCGATTAGTTCCAGGAAGTTGAACCGGGTGTCCAAGTTGATGGCGTAATCGTGTTGTTCTTTCACGGTAAGCCTCCTGTTCTCAATCATAGTGAATACAAAAGAACCATCCTTCTTGTTGCTGTTCTTCACATCCCCAATCAGCCAATGAAAAATCGCCTGGCTGAGCTGGTTTGCCATCTAACCTGTACAAATACCCTCCAAAAGAATTCCAACCTGGTTGATAGTCAGTAAAGAAGAACACACGTGTAATGTCATCGTGAGTGTCTACCAGGATTTCACCACCGCAATTTGAGAGATGAGAATACTCTGGTGGTAGTAAAACTCGGTTGCTATGTGTGTTTTTCGTTCGAATGCTCCCTTGTTGTACCAGATGCACCACTTCGTTGTACTCATTCAGACGCGACCGAAATATCAAATCCCTTACTATGCTGCCGGAAGGAACAATCAAAACAACAAGCAAGGTCACAACACTTATAATGAATGGTAAGATGGCCAATCGATTTTCAATGAATCGTCTCCACAAATATAGAGACGAAACCAATATTACCACCAGAAGAACTACAAACAAACTGCCGTACAGCAACTCGCGAAACACAAAAGAAGACAATCTGCAAGTGCCCAGTGGCAGCAGTCTAAGAAAAATCACTACCAAACTCAGAGTACTGGACAAGACTAGGAGATGTTTGAACTTTATCCGATGCATTGTACACCTTCCTGTGCAAACACTTCCAGACCAAGTTCTCTCAACTTCTCCAACGTGGGCCGCCCATCCTCATCCCACCCCATCGCGGCGTAAAAATCCATCACCAACTTTTCAATATCCACCGTCATCCCCTGCGTGGGGCCAGGGTCGGCGATCCGCTTCTCCGTAAAACGGTCCGGCAGGTCGTCGTCCTCCCGCCCGGCCCCGTGGTGTAGGTTGAACAGGTTCTTCAGGCTGAAATTCCTGCTCACCGACAGGTCGCCGTGACGATGATACCACCGGACGACAATAAGTCAAATAAGCACAACGCACTTGATCCGGTTTGATCAAGTGCGTTGTGCTCAAAACTTTGGAACAACCGTCATTCCGAGCGAAACGAAGCGCAGCGGAGTGGAGTCGAGGAATCTCCTAATCGCTTTGTCTGCGCAAATGGAGATTCCTCGACTCCCTTCGGTCGCTCGGAATGACGGTGTTAGGGGGTACTCGCCTCCGGCGTCGGTGTGGGCGGCGGCTGGATAAAGTCGTCGCGGGTGTTCTCCACCATCGCTTTCACGCTGAAGCGAGCGACCCGCACATAGTAGGGCGATTCGGACGATTTGACAAAGTAGCGATCCTCCTCGGTCGTATCCTCGGCGCCCACCCGCAGGGTGATCGTCTTGCCTTCTGTCTCGAGCGTGACGATGGCGTTGGGAGCGTTCATCCCATAGACGCTTTTTTCTTCCTTGCCCAGGGGATTGACCAGCTTGAGCGACGTGGCCTGGTGGAACACAGAGTTGATGTTGGTTGCATTTGCGATCTCACCATCGGCCAGACCTTCCATCGTCCAGTTGCCTTCGGCGTCGCGGGTAAAGACGAACGTACCGTCGTCGTTTTCCAGTGTCATCCTGGTGACGTCTTCCTGAGGAACGTTCATGTAGGTAGTGTCGACCCACGCATCGGCGGTGGCGTCGACCTCCCAGCTCGAGATGCCGCTGCCCAGATACGTCTCGTCCTGTCCGCCCAGACGAAAGTGGACCGCGCTATACTGGGGCGAAGTACCCAGATAGAGCGTGTATTTCTTCCCGTCCGCCGTCTCCAGGGCGAGGCGTCGGACAAAGTCATCGCCGGCGACGCCGAGCCGCTTGTGGCTGGCGTCGGTGCGCGTGACCAACCGCCCGGTGTCGAGACCGACGAGCTTTTCCAATATCGGATCGATCTGGTCCGCCTGAGCCGGGTAGTCGTCCGCGTCGGGCAGAACCCAGTCCCCGGCGACTTTTTGCAGCGCGATCCGGTTCCCCTCGTCATCCTCGATGGCCAGCATCACGACGTCGCTCGCTTCGAGATCGGGGAAAAGCGGTTCGCCCCCGCCCGTGGCCGCCGACCGGGGCCAAAAGACGACGACGCTCAGAATAATCTGAACGACCAACACCCCGATCAAAATCTGGTTATGCCGTTTCATCGTTCACCCCCTCATTGTTCATTGTTAATTGAATCGGCTGCTCATTCCGGCGGCGGGCGTTCCAGACGACGCCGATGACGACGAGCATCAGCAAGGCGACGACATAGTTGGCGCCCTCCCAGAAGGACTGCTCGCCCTCGTCCAGCGGAGCGAGCACCCGCGCCTGAGTTCCGCGCGCGCGGATGTTGAGCAGATCCAGGTCTTCGGTAGACCAGGCGACCCCATTCTGGATCAGTTTCAAACTGTTGAGGTAGCGATCTCCCGTAAAGCTGGATGAGATTTCAAAGACGACGTCGTCCACAAACTCGGCGCTCCCGATGACGATCAGGCGGGCGGTCTCTGGCGAGGTCTCGATAGTGGCCGGCGCGGTCCCGGGGGTCTCGGTGCCCACGGTCTCGGTGAACGGCGAGGGCGGCGTCCCGTAGGGGCCACCGCCACTACGGGGCTGGTCCTTGAAGGCGCTCTCGAAAACGCCCTGGACGGAGACGGCCAGCGGGTAGGATTGTGGATCGGTTCCCACCGGAAAGCCCAGGTCCGGGTAGAGAGCAAAGTCGGGCTGGATGTTTGTGTCGGTTTGCGTCCAGGAGCCCGAGCTGGACCGGAGCAGCGTCGTGACCTCTCGGTCGGCGTTCTTGGCTTCGTCCATCGTGATCGGCGAGGCCCAGTTGAGCGTCACGGCGGGCAGGTTCGAGACGATGGGGCTTTCCGACGCCATCCCATCGGAGCGGATGTCTACAAAGAAGGGGTATTCAATCGCCTGGAATTCCTGCACCTGAAAGCCACTCACCTCTCGGATGACTTGCATGGGGAAAGGTTCGTTCTGCGGGTCCATCACCAGTGACTCTTCCACCTGGATGCCATAGCTCGCCAGCACCTCTTGCAGGCCATCTTCCAAAGGCTGAAGGCCCGGCCCGCCGGTATAAGGGTCGATCATGATGCCATAGTTCCCCGCCGCCACCATGACCGAGCCGCCGCGCATCAGGTATTGGTCGACGGCGAAACGCTCCTGGTCCGTCATCCCCTGGGGCGCGACGACCAGCAGCACGTCCACCTCCGGCGGTACCTGGCCGCCGGTCAGATCCACGTTGCGGACCTCGTACTCCTGGCGCAGGGAATCGGTGAGTTGCCACCAACTGGAGAGCGGCTCCTGCATCTGCCCGTACATGTCCTGGGTCGGCTCCAACTGGGGCGTCCACAGTCCCACGACCTGGAGAAAGCCCGGAGACAGCCGCTTGAGGGTGGCCTCGATGGCCGAGCGTATGTCGGCCTCGGCCATCTCGCCGGAGGGATAGACCAACTCCGCCTGGCCGCCGACCCGCAGGATCATGTGGAGGTAGTAGCTCTCGCTGGAAAAGAGCGAGAGGGAAAAGGGTTGCAGTCCATAGTCCTCGTACAACTGCTGGCGCGTGACGGGGCTATCGGGCGCGTCGGGGTCGATCACGGTGTAGGTGAACTTGCCATTCGATTCACTGGAGATGTCCTGCGCCACCTGCTCGATGGTGGCGGGAACCTCGGTCAGCGATTCCGGCAGCATGTCTGGAGTGATGTAGACCGTCAATTCGGCCGGCTCGTCCAGCGCCGCCAACACCGCCTCCACGCTCTGGAAGCCGTAGAGCACTTTTTTGATCGAGCTGGTCAGGTCGTATTCCAGGTTGCGCAGTCGCACGTCGATGTCGGTGCGGCCGGCCTCAACCTCGATGAGATCGCCGTAGCCGAGCACCACGTTCTGATCGCCGTAGCGGATCAGGATGTCGAAATAGGAATTGATGATCGACGTCTCGTACCGCCCGGCCACCTGGAAGGGCGAGGGACGGATGCCGTACATCTGGTTCGCCTCGGCCTCTTTTTCGGGGTACTGGGCCGGGTCGATGATCTCCAGTTGGACCATGCCTCCCGACGCGACCTCGTACTCTTTCAGCATGTCGCGGATGCGCGGGACGAGTGGGGCGAGCTTGGGGTGGGTCTTTTCGCTGAAATAACCCCGGATCAGCAGCGGCTCTTGCAGGTTGTCGAGCATGTCGCGGGTGATGCGGGAGAGGCTGTACTCTTTCTGTTCCGTCAGGTCGAGGCGCAGCCCGTGCAGCGGGAAAAGCCAGACGTTGATCAGCGCCAGGTTCAGCACCACCAGGACGGTGGTAAAGACGACGCCGCGACGATAGGGCAGCGTGCGCTTGCCCGTGCTCCACCGCTTGACGTCGAGCGAGGCGACGTTGAGCGCCAAAAAGATGCCCGCCAGCGAGAGATAGTAGAGCAGGTCGCGCAGATCGATCACGCCGCGCTGGATGCTCTCAAAGCGGCTGCCCGAGCCGAGAGCGCGCAAGATCTCGCCCACTGTGTCGCCGAAAAAGTCGGTCACGCCGCCCGAGCCGGCCATGTAGAAAAGCCCGCAGAGCAGCACGGTCAGGATGAGGGCGACGATCTGGTTGTCGGTGCGGGACGAGACGAACAGCCCGATCGCCGCGTAGGCCCCCGCCAGCAGGATCGCGGCCAGATAGCCACCGATCACCGGCCCCCAGTCGAGGTTGCCCAGCGCCTCGACGGTAAAGGGCAAAAAGATCGTCAGCGCCAGCGCGACGACGACGAGCGCCATCACAGCCAGGAACTTGCCCAGGACCAACTGGATCGGCGAGACGGGCAGCGTGAGCAGCACCTCGAGTGTGCCCGCCCGCTGCTCCTCGCTCCATTGGCGCATCGTCAGCGCCGCGACCAAAAAGATCATCAGCACCGGCATCCAGCGAAAGAGCGGCCGGACGTCGGCGATCCCCCGGGCGAAGAACGTATCGACCCAGAAGAACGAGAAGAGTGTGACCGCCAGGAACGCGCCCACAAAGATGAGCGCCATCGGCGATCCGAAATATCCCTCCAATTCCTTGCGTGTGATCGAGAGTGATTGTCGGATGCTCTGCATCCGCCGGATGTTCTGTACCCGCTTCATTGTAGCACCTCCGGATGTTCTGTATCCGCCGGATGTTCTGTATCCGCTGAGGCTGTAGCCAGTTCGTTAAAGACCGTCTCCAACGTGCGCACGTCCCGGCGCAGCTCGCGCAGCGACCAGCCCCCCTCTCGCGCCAGGTCGTAGATCGTCGGGCAGAGATCGGTCCCATCGGTTCCCTTTCCAAAGACGCGATAGGCCGGGTAGCCGTCGGGCGATTTGAACAACTCGACGTCTCGCACGCCGCCCAGGGCGCGCAGCGCGCCATCCACGCCGGGCGGCGCATCCTCCAGAACCAGCACCGCGTTCGGCGTGGCGGCCAGCTCCGAAAGCCGCGCATCCGCCCGGATCTGCCCGTTGATCAGGATGATGACCCGGTCGCAGAGCGCCTCGACCTCCGAGAGGATGTGCGTCGAGAAGAGGATGGTGCTGTGCTCCGCCAACCGGCGGATCAGGCGGCGGATCTCGACGATCTGCGTCGGGTCGAGTCCCAGCGTCGGCTCGTCGAGGATCAAGAGCCGCGGTCGGTGGATGATCGCCTGGGCCAGTCCCACGCGCTGGCGAAAGCCCTTGCTCAGTTGGCCGATGGGACGGACCAGATGCTCGGTCAGCCCGGTGGCATAGACCGCCTCCGAGATGCGGGCGAGTTGCTCCTCCTCCGGAATCTGGCGCAGCTCGGCCATCATCTTGAGGTACGCCTGGACCGAAAGCTCCGGGTAGAGCGGCGCGCTCTCCGGCAGGTAGCCGATGTCCGCCTGCACCTCGCGGGTGTGCGTCAGTACGTCCAGGCCGTTCACGGTGACCTCGCCATCGTCGTATTGCAGATAGCCGGTCAGGATTTTGATCGTGGTTGTCTTCCCCGCGCCGTTGGGGCCGAGCAACCCGACGATCTCGCCGGGCGCGACCTGGAAGGTGACCCCTCGTAACGCTTCGATGGGGCCATACGACTTGGTTAGTTCGGTGACGTCAATCATAAGCTATTCCTCCAAAAAAGATTTGTATGACAAGGCAACAGATTGCCTCCGGCAGAGCGGATAAGCGGATGGTTTCGCGTGCGGTGGTTTTGTCTCTATCCGCCGTTCATCCGCTTATTCGCTGCCCATCTGCTGCATCAAGGCAGTGAGCAAAGTCTGGATACGCGGAACCATCTGCGCCGGATTGGGATGCAGCCCCTCCAGCAACAACAGGTTCTCGAAAAACTGCTCGATGGTGGGGTCGATCACTGCGTCGTCGGGGCGGACTGCGATCAAGTGCGCCAGGTTCCGGATCAAGGGGTGGCGGCGGTTGACCTCCAGGATCATCGTCGGCGTCTCAAAGTTCTGATCCAACAGCCGCCGGACGCGCTGCAAGTCGCGCTCTGGGCCGGATTCAGGCGAGACGAGGCGGCAGGGGCTGTCGGTCAACAGCTTCGACTCGCGCACCTCCGTCACCCGGTCGCCCAGCACGCGCTCGAGGCGAACGATCAACTGGTTGAGGTCGGCCTGAGCCACGCCCTCGTCCGCTTCGGGCTCCGACTCCTCGGGCAGCTCCAGGTCCGGATCGTCCACGTTCTGGAACGATTTGCCCTCCGGATGCTCTTTATCCGCGTATTCCTTCAAACTCTGCATCATAAAGCCGTCGAGCGGGTCGAGGAAATAGAGCACCTCCAGATCGTGGGACTTGAAATAATCCAGGTGCGGGCTGTGGGCGACCGAGGCCCGGTCGCCGCCCAGGATAAAGTAAATCTCGGACTGATCCTCCGGCATCCGCTCCACGTAATCGGCCAGCGAGACCAGCTCGTCGCCAGACCGGGAGGAATAAAAGCGCAACAGCGGGAGCAGATCGCCGTGATCGAGGGACTGGGTCGTCACGCCCTGCTTGATGAACGGGCCAAACTCCTCCCAAAAGACGCGATATTCGTCCGGCTCTTCCTCCGCCAACTCGCGCAGCGATTTGGTGATGCGGCCCGTCAGCGCCTTTTGGATCCGCCGCACCGCCGGGTCGCTCTGGACGGTCTCGCGCGAGATGTTGAGCGGAAGGTCCTCCGAATCGACCACACCCTCCACAAAGCGCAGATATTCGGGGAGCAGGTCCTTGTTGTACTCCTGGATGAGAATTTTCTTCGAGTAGAGCTTGAGGCCGTGATCGGTGCGCGTGCGCAGGACGCCGCGCTCCAGCTTGCGCGGGACGTAGAGGAGGGCACGGATGTCGACCGGCACGTCGGCCATCATGTGGACGTGCAGCAGCGGCTCCTCAAAATCCAGCGTCAGTTGGCGATAAAAGTCCTTGTACTCCGGCTCCTCCACCTCCGAGGGCGATTTGCGCCACAGCGCGGTCTGCCGGTTGACGACCTCGTCCTGGATGTAGATGGGAAACGAGATATAGTCGGAATGCTTCTTGACGATCTGCCTCAGCCGCCAGGCCGACGCGAACTCGACGGCGTCATTCTTGAGCTTGATCTCGATGGTCGTCCCCCGCTCCTCCTTCTCGGCCGGGGCGAGGGTGAAGCGGCTGTCGCCGCGCGAGGTCCAACGCCAGGCCTGCCCCTCGGGGTGATAGGAGCGCGTGGTCACTGTGACCTCCTCCGTGACCATAAAGACGGAATAGAACCCGACGCCGAACTGGCCAATAATATCCGCCGGGCGCTGGCCTTCCTCCAATCCCTTCAAGAACGCCATCGCGCCAGAGTGGGCGATGGTGCCCAGGTTCTCGATCAACTCCTCGCGCGTCATGCCGATGCCCGTGTCAGAGACGGTCAGGATGTGGGCCTCCTCGTCGAAATCGATCCGGATCGCCAGCTCGGCGTCGGGGTCGAGGACGTCGCGGTTGGTGAGCAGCTCGAACTGGATGCGGTGGAGCGCGTCGGAGGCGTTCGAGATCAGCTCACGCAGGAATATCTCGCGCTCGGTGTACAGCGAGTTGGCGAGGATATTAAGCAGTTGCTGGACCTCGGCGCGAAATTCGAGTGTTTCTTGAGTCATCATAACCTCCCTCTTGCAATAACGTATTCGTCACCCTGAGCGGAGCGCAGCGGCCTGTCCTGCGACCGGAGGGAGTGTCGAAGGAAGCCGAAGGGTCTCCATTCACGCCAACGTGAGATTCCTCGACTCCACTTCGCTGCGCTCCGTTCCGCTCGGAATGACGCGCTGAGTGATAACTCAGGTGAAAAAGTATAGGAATCCAAGTAAATATTTTACTGCAAAGGTATTAAAAAAACATTAAACGCGGGTTAGGAAATCTTAATATTCGCCAAACTCGCCCCAGACGAGTTATTATAATACGTTCACGCTCGGCGTCAACATCGCGAGTTTTGCAGTCTGTAAGGGCTGGTGAATATTCGAGAGGACAGACGTCTGTTGGGCGGACCTGCGTGTGATTTATCCCCAGGTAAATAGCGAGTTAACGATGAGTATCAGCGAGTGGTACACCATTATCCAGACCACTGTTTTGTCATGCTGAACCTGCTTGCCCCAGAGTATCCCGCAGATAAACGTGACCAGCACTACTCCGATTACGCCTCCCAGCGGCGCTGTAAGTGAAGCTTTAGGTATGTGCCAAAGACTGAACAACAAGGCATGTATCGTTAGTGCAAGAAAAGGCTTTGTCCTAAAAGTTCTCAAAAGAACGGGCAGTAAAGCCGCGCGGAAAAACAACTCCTGAGAGATCCCACTGGCGGGCGCGTACAAAAGTCCCGCCCTCCAGTCCCAACCCGTCCAACGCCCTGTAAGCCAAATGACAGGCATAAACAGCATTGAGAGAGCCAGCCAGGCCAGCCCTCTTTGCGAAATCAGGGCAAAACGTAAAAAGCAATCTCGGCGCCGAAAGCCGGCAGCCAATAATACACTGACAGCCAAAATACCCGGCACAAATTCAAGCAAGGCCGCTGCTGTATCACTCGGATGCAGGGTGTACAGGACTGTGTAAATCAGCCAGATAAAGAGAACACCCCACAGCGCAAGACGAAGCGGTAATAAGGGCTTGCGAGTCACCGAATCAAACATTTTTCTCGTCCTATGAATCATCTCTATTCCTCACCGTTTACTTCCTCCGCCTCATCGCCAAAGGCCAGCGCCAGCGCCCGGTCGGTGACGGAGGCATAGGCCAGCGTCAGCGCGCCGCGGAAGGCTTCCGGGCGGCGGGAGAACGGGGGCGGCCCCAGCCGCTTGAGGAGCATCGTCTCGACCTGCGGTGGCGCGATGGTCACCTGGAAACCCCGCAGACTTTTCCCCAACTCCCAGAAGTGGGAGATGGTCTCTTCCAGTGGTTCCACTGTCTCTTCCACTTCGGATTCCTCGGCGGGTGGAACGGCGGCAGCGCGCCGATCTCGCAGCGCCTCTGTCACCTGCTCGCGGGTGCGGCCCCGCAGCGCGAACAGGAGGAAGGGATCGCGGTCAAACTCCTCCGCCAGCAGGTAGTAGACGGCGGCGATGTGCTTGCAGGGAACGGCCCAGTCGGGGCAGGAGCAACTCATCATGATGTCGTGACTGGTGGGGAAGAGCGAGACGCCGGCGGCTCTGAACACCTCTTCGATGTCCGGCGGCATCTCGCCGCTCAACAGTTGGGCCGAAAAGATAGCCTGTGCGGCCAGGGCGTCGATCACTTGCTCCCACTGCTCGGATTCCAGCAGCCTGACCTCGATGTGTACACCGTAGGGCTTGCGGCGAGAGCCTTGCACGCGGGCCGTGATCCATCCCGGCTGCACGTCAATGTTCATCACCTGGCCCTTGCGGGCGTAGCGACGCCCCCGCTGGAGCCGGTTATCCCAGCCGAAGGATTCCAGCACCTCGATCCAGCGCCGCGACCACCAGTGTTCGCCGAACTGCCCGCGCTTGCTGCGCGCCTGAATGCCGTCCTTGACCGGGATCGGTTTGGACGAAGGGAAGTAGCCCCAATAATCGCTGTATCTTTTACGGCTCATTCGGCGTTCTCCTGCGATATGTGGCCAATCACCGCGCACGGATTACCCAAAGCATCCCAAGCTAACGTGAAATCGCCTACAGGAACCGCGATCGGTGCATACTCGAACGCAGGATCGTTGACGTATACAATGTCTGCCATCGTATCAACCCCAACCACGACGACAGCGTGTGGCACATCGTCTTCCCAGTACGGTAACTCGCCTGTTCGCACAAGAGCAATGATAATATTCCCTTTTTCGAGTCCTCGTCGTAAATCGTCTAGTTTGGCCTCTGGGAGATACTGGACGTTGATGCGCCAACTTGATAGTCGGGCGACGTTGGAAGCTGGCGTCCCGGCACCCTCGATATATCCGATCTGTGTAGCAATCTGTCGCTGTGTACAAGCGATCCCCAGGAACTCGAGCGCCATCTGGCAGCAAGCAGGCAAGCATCCTCCAATGAAATCCTCAGTTCGATGAGGAACTGCCAACCAGGGCTTCGACATTGGCCATAATCTCCTGTGGTGTCTGCTCGTTCACCAGCAATGCGCCGCTTTGGGCATCCACATCTACGAAGGCGGCTTCCCCCCGGCGTCCGTAACTGACCACCACTGGCACGCGCCAAACGGGGCGCTCGCCTGCAATGTAGCGCGGTTCTCCACCCATCAGGAGATTGCCCACCTCTTGTATCAGCCATGCACTGACTTTGCGTCGAGCCGCGCGCGCATCTGTAATGCCTTCGCGTCGCTGGGCCAGGAAATCGGCAAGCTGTAATATGATTTGACTTTCCTCAGGAGTGAGTTTCTCCAACACGGCTGAGAGTCGCTGTTGATCTACACTCATCTTATCCTCCAATCCAAACTAATCGCCCACCGCCTCCTGGCTCAATGTGACCAGTTCCCGCAACCGATCGGTGTCCAATTCCGTCAACCATCCCTCCCCCGCGCCGATGACGCTTTCGGCCAGCGCCTTTTTGCTCTCGATCAACTCGTCGATGCGCTCCTCCAGCGTGCCCGCGCAGATGAACTTGTGTACCCAGACGTCCCTCGTCTGCCCGATGCGATAGGTGCGGTCGGTGGCCTGATTCTCGACGGCAGGGTTCCACCAGCGGTCAAAGTGAAAGACGTGGTTGGCCCGGGTCAGGTTCAGGCCCAGGCCGCCCGCCTTGAGCGAGAGGACGAAGAGGGATGGGCCTCGCCCCTGCTCCTCCTGGAAGCGGGCGATCATCCGGTCGCGCCGCTGGGCCGGCGTGCCGCCGTAGAGGAACAACACCTCGCCGCCAAAGATCTCTTGCAAGTGCTGCTGAAGGAGTGTGCCCATCTCGGCGTACTGGGTAAAGATCAGCGCCCGCTCGTCCACCGAGAGCACCTCCTCCAGCATCTCTCCCAGGCGGGAGAGTTTGCCGGAGCGATCCTGCAAGGATGAGCCATCCTTCAAAAAGTGGGCCGGATGGTTGCAGATCTGCTTCAACTGCGTCAGCATCGAGAGCACCTGCCCCTTGCGCTGAATGCCCTCCGATTCCTCCACCTGCCGCAGCGCGTCCTCGACCGTCGCCTGGTAGAGCGTGGCCTGCTCCGGCGTGAGCGAGCAATAGACCTTCGTCTCCAGCTTGTCCGGCAGGTCCTGGATAATGGTCGGGTCGGTCTTGACGCGCCGCAGGATGAAGGGCTGCACCAGCTTTCGCAGCCGCGCCGCCGCCTCCTGATCCTGGTACCGCTCGATGGGCCGGGCAAAGTTGGCGCGGAACGCGCTCTGCGAACCCAGGTAGCCGGAGTTGAGGAACTGCATGATCGACCACAGCTCCGAGAGCCGATTCTCGACCGGCGTGCCGGTGAGGCCGACGCGGTAGCCCGCCCGCAGACGGCGGATGGCCTGGGTCTGCTTGGCGCCAGGATTTTTGATGTTCTGCGCCTCGTCCAGCACGATCCCGTTCCACTCGATTTCCCGCAGCATCCCCACGTCCCGCCGGGCCAGGGCGTAGGTGGTGATGACGACGTGTACCTGGCGGGCCTGGCCGGCGAACGCCTCCTCGCCGGCCCGGTCGCTGCCGTGGTGGATCAATACCTCCAACGAGGGAGCGAAACGATGGATCTCCCGCGCCCAGTTCCCCAGCACCGAGGTCGGGCAGACGACGAGCACCGGCTCATCCGCTTGCCCTTCTTGCAGGTCGCGCAAGAAGAGTGCGATGGCCTGGATCGTTTTGCCCAGGCCCATGTCGTCGGCCAGGCAGGCCCCCAGCCCCCACCGGCGCAGGAAAGCGAGCCAGGAAAGCCCTCGCACCTGGTAGGGGCGCAGTTGACCCACCAGCCCTTCCGGCGGGGGGAGTTCGGCCAGCGGCTCGCTGCCACTCAGTTGTTGCAGCAGGTCGCGCACCCAGCCCTCGGTCTTGACGCCGACGACCGGCAGGCCATTCGTCTCGATCTCCTCCGCCAGCCCCATCTGGAGCGCCTGGCGCAGCGTCATCTCCTCCTCGGCGCGCTTTTCCCAGAAGCGGATGGCGGCCTCGATCTGCTCCGGCTGAAGCTCGACCCACTCGCCGCGCACCTGCACCAGCGGCATCTTGAGCGCCGTCAGGTGGACAAACTCCTCCGGGTCGAGCATCTGCTCACCGAGGGCCAATCGCCAGCGGAAATGCACCAGCGCGTCCATGTTGAGGATGCCTGAACTTTCGGTGGGAGAGATGGTGGCGTGGACGCCCAGCCGCTTGCTCCGCTTTTTCCACCACTGGGGCACCAGGACGCCAAAGCCGCTGTGCTCCAGCAACGAGGCCGACTCTCGCAGAAACGTGTACGCCTGCTCGGTGGTCAGGTCGCAGACCTCGGGGCGAGCGGTGCGCAGGCTGGTCTCCAGCGGCGGGAAGAGACGGGCCGCCTGCCCCAATCCGGTCAATAGCTGCTCCTGCGGGTTGTCAAAGCGACGGTCCAGGTAGCGCAGCGTGGAACCTCGCTCCTGCCAGACCTGGCTGGCGGGGACGAGGAGGCTGGGGTCGTCGCGGGCCTGGAGGAAGAAGCGCAGCGTCCAGCCATCCTCAGGCATCTGCATGGCCGCGTCCTCCGATTCGGGCAACGCGGGCGGCTCCAGGCGCAGACAGATGCGGAAGGCCGCCTCTGTGCCGGCCCAAAGTTGTTCCTGCCAGCGGGCGATCTCCTGGTAAAGCTCTTCCAGCTTATCTGTTGACCCGTCTACCACCGGCTTGTCGCTTTTTTCAAAGAGAGCGGTCAGCCATTTCCGCAGTGTGCGCGAATCCCGCCGGGTGACGACCTGGAGCAGCGGCGGTGCCCAGGTCCGCACCGCCGCGTCTATCATCGCGCCCAGGAAATCCTTGAGCAAGGAGCGGGGTGAGGGTGATTCCGATCCCCCCCCTTTACTCCCCCCCATTGGGGGGGACAGAGAGGGGGAAGAACTCAATGCACGGCAGAGAGGCGGCATCGCCTGCACCAGATGCTCCACTCGCTGTAGATCCTCGGGTTGATCGAGCATCGGCGCCCAGGCGGCGCGGAATGCCTCATCTTGATGAATCAAGGTGGGGGCGAACTGTTGCCGGGCCAAAAGCTCCAGCGCCAGCTTGGCCGCCAGCGACCAGACGCCCAGGTCGGCTCCCGGCGCGACGCGAGGAGCCATCTCTTCTGGTCGGGGCAGATCGTTCAGGAAAGCAAGCGCCGCCAAAGGCGGCAAAGCCAGCCCCTCCACTCGCCAGAGGCCGAGGGTGGATGGTTGACTGGCCAACGGGTCGGCCTCGTCCGTAAATTCCTCCTGGATGAGTTGCGGGCCGGGCTGAGGGGCGTGACAGACCGCCGGAAGCCGAGCCAGCGCGTGGGCTTCCTCGGCTGTGTCCGGGATCAGATCGGGCAACGCATCGCGCAGCGCAGCGCGCAGTTCAGCGCGCAATTCAGCGGGAGGAATGTGGAAAGGGTGAGACGGCATGTGGGAAGCGTGCTCTGGACGGGGAGGCAGCGCTGGCCCCTCGCCCCAGAGAAAGAGGCGACCGGGCGAATCTGGCAGCCAGGCGGCGTGGAGCACCCGGCGTCCCGGCAGGAGCGGGAAAGCGTCGCGTCCAGGCTTTTCCTCCGCGACAGGCTCTTCCGGCTCCGTTTGCTCCGGCTGGCGTTCTCGTTCCCAGGCCGCCAATCGTCCCCGTACCTGCTCCAGGGAACCTGGGCCAAAACCGTGCAGGGACAGGAGTTCCTCGTCGCTGCGTTCCGCCAGATCGGACGGCGTCGTCAACCCGGCCCGCACCAACGCATTGCGGGCGCGGGTGGGCAGATCCAGCGCGTCAATGGGGTACATCACACGTCCGTCGGCCATCTAGTATTCGACCCGCATGCCTTTCATATATCCTAACAACCCCTCCACCAGCGCGATCAACAGGATGAACGGCAGATCGGCCAGGATGGTAAAGGTATACATCGCCGTCAGCCAGTACAGGGCTGTGGTGAGAGGAGCGGCTGCGAACGGAGCGACGCTCTCGGCGACCGCCGGTCCCAGCCCCGATACCCAGATCAGCACACCGATCAGAAGCAGAAACAGGATCACGGGCGTCCACGCCTGCCGGTCCGAACGGCTGGGCATCATCGTATTGCTCACGGCAAAGATCACATAGGCCCAGACCCAGATATCGGGTGCTCGCGGGATATCCCGTAACATTTTGCGAAATTCTGTGAACAGATGATTCCAACTTCCGGCAGCCAGCGCTGTCCCCAGCATGCCGATGCCAAAAGCGAGATATCCGATCAGCAGAATGACGAGGCTCCCGATCAGCAGAGGCGCCAGCCCGATCAGGCTGGCCCGCACGACGTCGGTTTTCTCGACCGGGATGAATCCCAACTGAATGCGCTTGTTGGCCAGCTTGGGCCGGATGGAGATGCGCCCCACCTGCACGCCCAGGAGCGTCGCCACGAAGGCATGGCTCAGCTCGTGAAGAACGATGCCCGGCAGCAGGGGCAGTGCATACAACATCACGGCAAGCTCGCGATCGCCCGTGAGCAGCAGCATTGTCCCCTGCATGTGCCGGTGAATCCATCGCTCGGCCAGCAGCAAGAGCGCCAGTGTCACTGCCAGCCAGAGGAGCGGTATCCAGTTCATCGTGAGAGTACATGAGTAGATGAGGCGTTGCTTTCCTCATTTCCTCATGACTCGTTTACTCCTTGCAAGCCAACCCGTTACGCACGATCCCGGCAAAATCCGCCGCGCGCAGGCTGGCCCCGCCCACCAGCGCGCCGTCGATCTCTGGCTGCGCCATGAACTCGACGATGTTGCCGGGCTTGACGCTGCCGCCGTACTGGATGCGTATGCCCGCCGCCACGTCGTCGCCGTAGAGCGCCGCCAGCGTCCCGCGCACCGTCCCCCCGATGATCGTGTTGGCGCCCTCGCCGGTAGCGGGCATCCCCGTGCCGATGGCCCAGATCGGCTCGTAGGCCATCGTGACCAGACGTGCCTGCTCGGCAGGGACGCCGGCAAAGGCGGCGCGCACCTGGCCGCCGACGAAGGATTCCGTCTCGCCGGCCTGGTTTTGCTCCAGGTTCTCGCCCACGCAGAGGATGGGCTTGAGGCCGTGGGCCAGCGCCGCGTGCAATTTCTTGTTGACCGTCTCGTCCGTCTCGCCAAAGAGCGTCCGGCGCTCCGAGTGGCCGATGATGACATAATCGCACAGACCTTGCAGCATCGGCGGGCTGACCTCGCCGGTGAAGGCTCCCTGTTCCTCCCAGTGCACGTTCTGCGCCCCCAGGCCGATAGCCGAGCCTGCCAGGGCCTCGCGCGCGGCGGCCAGGGCCGGGAAGGGCGGACAGACGGCCACGTCGCAGCCAGCGACACCCTCTAGCGCGGCGCGCAGTTCTTGCACCAAGGCGACCGCTTCCTCGATGGTCTTGTGCATCTTCCAGTTACCGGCGATGAATGGTTTACGCATTCTGTCTCCTTTACATTTCTGTTGCCGTTCTCACTCTTTCGTGCTACAATAATCCACGCCCAAAACAGAAAGGAAAAAATGAGTGCAATGACGGAAATTTTGCTAGAAACTCAAACGGTGCCACAGACCGGACGGCTGATGGTTAGCGTCCACCGCGAAGTGCAGATCAATATTTCGGCAGCCGAAGCGCAAAACCGCGTCACTCAGTTTGTACATCGCAAGATCAGTAGTCAAATGCATGGCGAAGCGCCGACGTTGATCCTCGGTGGACGAACGTGTTGGCGTGTTCCCGTTCATTTAACCTTTCCTTCCTTTGGCGATGTGGGCCGCGTCGGCGTTCTAGATGTAGACGTAGAAAGCGGCGAGTTGCAAATTAACACCACCATTATCCAAGAAATTGAGCGCTATGCCAAAGATATTGCTCGCCGTATCACACCTACGGCAACGCGCTGAAGCGGATTGTTTGCCCATCTGCGTTCAAATGGTGTTGGCGTATCTGGGCCGCGACGAACCCTACGAGCGTCTGATAAAAGTACTTGGCACTCGTTGGTTTGGCACGCCAGCCGACAGTATTCTATATCTTGAACAAATTGGTGTAGCTGTCACACTCGCCGAGTTTTCGCTGGCCGATATAGAGATGCATCTGCAAGCAGGGCGGCCGGTCATTGCATACGTGAACACGGGCGAGTTGTCGTACTGGTCCACATCCACGGATCACGTTGTCGTGGCAGTTGGCGTGGACACAAGGCTCGTTTATCTCAACGATCCCTACTTTGAAGATGCGCCCCAATCTGTATCCCGTACTGCCTTTCGCCTGTCATTGTTGCGCTTCAACAATCGCTGCGCGCTTTTGACGTTGAAATAGACGTTACCCCTCATCCAACGCCGCCACCGCTGGCAGTGTCTTGCCCTCCAGAAACTCCAGGCTGGCCCCGCCGCCGGTGGGTACGTGGGTCATTCGATCCGCGAGTCCGGCCTGCCGCACCGCCGCCGCCGACTCGCCGCCGCCGATGATGGTCGTGGCCTCCATACCCGCGAGCAGCCGCGCCACGGCTCTCGTGCCCTCGGCAAAGTTCGGCATCTCGAACACGCCCAATGGCCCGTTCCAGAGCACCGTCTTGGCCCCGCCCAGCGCCGACTCGAAGGTGGTCACCGTCTTGGGGCCGATGTCGAGGATGCGCCAGCCGGAGGATACCTCGTTGGGAGCCACCACGCGGGCGCGGGCGTCGTTGTCAAAAGCGTCGGCGATGACCACGTCCACCGGCAAGATCAGCCGGCTGCCGGAGCTTTTCAGAAGCGCCTGGGCGGTCGGCACCGCATCTTCCTCCACCAGGCTATCGCCCACTCCAAAGCCCATCGCCTTGAAGAACGTGTTCGCCATCCCCCCGCCGACGAGAAGCCGGTCGCACCGCTCCAGCAACTCTTCGACGAAGCTGATCTTGTCCGAGATCTTGGCCCCGCCCAGGATGGCGACGAAGGGATGTTCCGGATTCTCCACCGCTCGTCCCAGGAACGTCAGTTCCCGCTCCATCAACAGCCCGGCCACCGCCGCGCCGCCCCGCTCTCGGATGGCTCGCGCCACCCCCTCGGTGGAGGCGTGCGCGCGGTGGGCCGCGCCAAAGGCGTCGTTGACGTACACGTCGGCCAGGGCGGCCAGTTGAGCGGCAAAGGCCGGATCGTTCGCTTTCTCCTGCGGATGGAAGCGCGTGTTCTCCAGCAGGACGACCTCGCCGGGCTGCATCGCCTGGACCGCCGCCTCGATCTCTGGCCCGACGCAATCGTCGAGCTTTTTCACCGGGCGGCCCAGCAGCTCGGACAGCCGCGCCGCCACCGGGTCCATCCGCAGTTCGGGCACTATTTGGCCCTTGGGACGGCCGAGGTGAGACATCAGGATGACGGCGGCGTTGCGATCCAGGAGATATTCGATGGTAGGCAGCGCCGCCTGGATGCGCGTGTCATCTGCCACGGTTCCCTCTTGGAGAGGCACGTTGAAATCAACCCGCACCAGCGCGCGCTTGCCGGATACGTCGACGTCGCGAATTGTCTTTTTGTTCATCACGTCTCCTCGAAAAGTGGACAGGGAAACAAGTAGACAGGAATGTACCTGTCTACTTGTACCCTGATCTACTTTTTTACAACCCTTTTTCCGCCATCAACTTGGCCAGGTCACAGAGGCGCACTGAGTACGCCCACTCATTGTCATACCAGGATACGACCTTGATCATGTTGCCCTGCATCACCATGGTGGATAGCCCGTCAATGATGCTGGAGTGCGGGTTTCCTTTATAGTCCATCGAGACCAGTGGCTCCTCGGAGTAGCCCAGGATACCCTTCATCGGGCCGTCGGCAGCGGTCTTGAAAGCGCCGTTGATCTCCTCAACGGTGGTCGCTTTTTCCACCTCGGCCACAAAGTCCACGATAGAGACGGTGGGGGTGGGGACGCGCAGGGCAAAGGCATCGAACTTGCCCTCCAGTTCTGGGATGACCAGCGCCAGCGCCTTGGCCGCGCCCGTGGTCGTGGGGATGATGTTCAGCGCGGCGGCCCGGGCGCGCCGGAGATCGCCCGATGCCAGGTCGAGGACTTTTTGACCGGTCGTGTAGGAATGCACGGTGGTCATCAATCCCTTGACGATGCCAAAGTTATCAAAGATCACCTTGGCGGCGGGAGCCAGGCAGTTGGTGGTGCAGGAGGCATTGGAGAGGATGTGATGGTTCGCCGGGTCGTACATCTCGTCGTTCACGCCCAGCACGACGGTCAGGTCCACGCTATCGGCCGGTTTGGCCGGTGCGCTGATGATGACCTTCTTGGCGCCGCCCTCGATGTGGGCGGCGGCCTTTTTCCCGTCGCGGAAGACGCCGGTGGATTCGATCACGATCTCTGCTCCCAGGTCGCCCCAGGGCAGTTTCGCCGGGTCGCGCTCTGCCAAGACCTTGATACGATCGCCGTCCACGACGATGTCTCACTCGACCACCTCGACCGCGCCAGGGTAGACGCCATAGTTGGAGTCGTATTTGAACAGGTGCGCGTTCGTCTCGGGATCGAAGAGATCGTTGACGGCGACGACGTCGAACTCGTCGCCATATTTCTCCTTCATCGCCTTGAGTACTTGTCGGCCGATGCGGCCGAAACCGTTGATACCGATTTTAACTGTCATTATTCTGCTCCTTTCGTTTCTGATAACGTTTGTAACAATGCTCGCGCCAATTTGTCACTGTCGTGTCGCCAGGGATGGACGGGATCAACCAGATCCGTGGCGATCACCCGGTATCCTGCGCGAGGGGGAACGTCGAGTGGCACCAGCTCGACCCCCGGGGGCGCGTCAAAATCCACGATCAGGTTATCGTTGGCCAGCACCAGCGGGAAGAGACCCGCCCCCACGTGCGCCTCCAATGCCCCGACGTGATCGCCCGTGCTGTACCCATCCGTCTCGCCGCGCTGGGTGGCGACGTTGCAGACATAGACCCTGGTCGCCGGGCTGACCGCGACCGCCCGCGCCACGTCCGGCACGAGCAGGTTGGGGAGGACGCTGGTGTAGAGGCTGCCCGGACCGGCCACAATCAGGTCCGCCTCCAAAAGCGCCCGCACTGCGCCGGGATACGCCGGCGCGTTGTCCGGCTCCAGATAGACCCGCGTGATGGCTCCATCCGCCTTGGTGATGCTCGACTCGCCGGTCACGCGGCTGATCCCGTAAGAGCGTTGGCCCTCACGGGACGATGGCCCAATCGATTCAGCTTGCAGGTCGGCCATCAGCGTCACATCGCGCAGTGTGCTGGGCAGCACGCGACCTTGCACCGCCAGCACCTGGCCCGATTCCAGGATCGCCCGTTCGAAACTGCCGGTCACCTCTGCCATCGCGGTGATGAACAGGTTGCCGAAACTGTGCCCGTTGAGGCTGCTACCGTTACCGCTCGTTCCGGGTGGGATCGAGGGGAAGCGATACTGGAACAATTGAGTCGTCAGCGCCTCGTCGTCGGCCAGCGCGGCGATGCAGTTGCGAAAGTCGCCCGGCGGCAGCACGCCCAGTTCGCGCCGCAGTCGCCCCGAACTACCGCCGTCGTCGGCGACGGTGACGATGGCGGTGATGTTTGAAGTGTACCGCTTGAGGCCGCGCAACAGGACGGCGAGGCCGTGCCCCCCGCCGATGGCGACGATCTTGGGGCCGCGTCTGCGCCGACGATACTGGTAGACGGCGTTCACCACTCGCTCTGGGTCAGGCTCCACGAAAGGCTCCAACAGCGCCCGATTGAGTCCAATCAGCGCCATCACCACCGCGGAGACGCCAGCCAGCCCAAAGATCCCGGCCCGCAGACCGCGTGGTATGAACTGGAGGGTCAGATAGTAAAAAATATCCGGCAAGGGATAGAGCTGTCGAAACAGGAAACTGAACCCCAGGCTCAGGATCGCGATACCGCAGGCCAGAAGCAGCAGCCAGCGTTTGACTTTCATGCCAGGGCTGAGCCACTGGAGAGTGGAGCGGATCTGTCTGCGAAGTACTAGAGATGTTTTTCGCCCGTTGTCAGTCACGGGCTGCCTCCTGTTATTCAGCGGTCAAGTTTGCTCATTCAGGTGCCTTCCAATAGACCGAGGCGATGAATGTTCATAAAACGTCACCATACCGTCCCTTGCTTGGCCTGTAAAGCCCATGCTGGCGCCACGTAATCCACTACTCCTAGCGCCAACCGCCACAGGGCGAATGAACGTTTAGATAGCAATCGAAAGCCGTGCTTGCGCACCCAATCAGCCACGTACCGCTCGCCGTAATGAGCAAACAACCAGCACAACTGAGCCCACGTGCCCCGTTCAAGGATACGTTCGATGATCACCCCGGCGTGGCTTTCCAGGTTCATCGTCTCGAACTCGTACTCTGGAAATAGCCAGGCGGTGTCAGTGGGTAAACTGTTATTCGCTTGTGGCTGTTTATCTGCAAGGTACACCGAATGATCCCCTTATGCACACGCTCACTCTACGTCTGCAACGGCGACAGGGTTATTATAACCCAACGCGGCATACTCGTCAACGAGTATCGCTCTACATAAAAAAACCCCGCAGGAACCAATCCCTGCGAGGGTTGAGGTTTTGAAACTGGTTGAATCGTCAGTCCTCAGTAAGCTGTTGTTGCTGCGCCCGCCGGAGCTGCCAGAGGATAAAGCGCGCTCGCTGAGCGATGGCCCGGGAGATGTTCCACATCAGCCGGGTACCCAGGATGGCGTCGTCCTCGCACAGGGCCAGCAGCCGATCTCGCGACAAGGCCAGCACCGTGGTCCCCTCCGGGCCGGCGATCAGATCGGCGCTGCGCACGCCTTCGTCCAGCAGGGAGAATTCGCCGACCATCTGGCCGGGCCTCATGGTCGCCAGACGGCGCGGGTCCTCGGATTCTTGTCCGGGCCTGTCCGGGTCGCTCCAGACTTCTACCGTGCCTTCTTGCACGATATACATCTCGTTCCCGGCCTCGGCGACGTTGACGATACTGTCGCTGGGAGGGTAGAAGCGCTGTCGACATTGAGCTGCCAGGCGGATGCGCTGGGCCAGGTTCAGATCGTTTCCCAGATCAGAATGGGCCAGGAACTGCGCCACCTCGCGCGTTCGCACGAGTTCTTCGTCATCGAGAGGGTTGTGAAGCGAGTTACTGAACAGCGGCAGGCCGAGGTAGGCGGCCACCTGGCGGCGGACGGTGTCTGGCGTCTCAAAGTGAGGCCAGTGACCGGCCTTGGGGACGATGCGCAGGTCGGCTGCGGGCCATTCGTCGGCCACTACGCCCGCGTCTCGCAGGGGCACGGTGTTGTCCTCCGCTCCCCAGACCACCAGGGCGGGCGCTTCGACCTCGCCCAACTGACCGCTCAGGTCATTTTCGCGCATGGCAAAGAAGCATTCAGCTCGCACCTTGCCCTGACCCACCCGGCGGACGTCGGCCTTCAATCGTATGTAATCCTGTTCGGTGATCCCGGTGCGCTCGGCGAAGGAGGCCGGACGCATGATGCGGTCGGTGAGGCCCACCATCAGTCGCTCGCCGGTGTTCACGATCAGGCTGCCCAATCCAAAACGCTCCATCATGGTGATCGGGGCAAACAACAAATTGATGTGGCGGGATAAACGTCCGGTGATCGTTGGGTTGAGCAGGACCATGCGCTCGACCAGGGGCGGGTAGCGCAATGCCAGCGTCAGGCTGATCATGCCGCCCATCGAGTGACCCACGAGCACGACGGGGCCGTCGCTCACTCGCTCGATGAAATTGGCCAGCACCTCGACGTAACCCGAGATGGTCGCACGTTCCGGCAGGGGAGGGGACGCGCCATAGCCGGGCAGATCGACGGCGACGGCCCGGAAGCGCTGGCTCAACAGCCCGACCAAAGGGGACATCGCGTACCACGAACTCGACCAGCCGTGGATCAGCAATGCGATCTGGCGGTTTGGTCGGCCTTCCTCGACGGCGTACAGTTGTTGGTCCTTGTAAAGCGCCACAGCATCTCCCTCCCTTCTGGGATATAGCGATGCTGAATTTTAACATAAAAAGAGGCGCTCTTATGTTACGGTTCCGTTACAGCACAAGAAACATCAACTGCGTCATTGTGCGTTGTTCATTGGCCCACGCTTGATCATCCTCCGCATCCAGGAAACGGGCGCTGGCTCGTACTTGCGCACAATGAGCACCGAGCAGTTCGCTCCGTCGGTCACCTGATCAGGGATAGAGCCGAAAAGCAGGCTTCTCAAGAACCATTCCTCCGAAGCCCCGATGGCGATCAAGTCGTGCCCCGCGCGATCTTTTGTCTGTGCCGATTCGGCCAGAATCCCATCCACAATGGAATCGTAGCGCTTCAAACGAAATACGATCTCCTGAGGGATCGTTTTCAGCTCGTCCTCGACCAACTGGCGCAGGACGTCCATCTCCACTTCCATATCTATCTCGCCCGTTTCGGGGAGAATGCGCAGCGCCGTCAAGGAGCCTCCTCCGGCCCTGGCGACATCCCAGCCCAATCGCAAGGCCAGGCGGGCGTGCGGCCCACCTCCGATGGGGACGAGCACGCGCTTGATGTCCTTCACGCCCCGATCGCGCAACACGGCCACGTCGCACTGCGCACTACTGACCACGTCCTTGACCACGCTCCCTGCCACGCGCTGCGTCGACAACTGGCCGCGCCAGCCCATCAGGATCAGCCCCACGCCGCCCCGGGCCTCGGCCACGCCCAGGATACCGGACGAGATACCGCGCGTCGCCCGCAACAGCGTGCGCACCGGCACGCCTTGCTCGTGGGCGTAGCCCGCCACCCGCTTGAGCAACGCCTTGCGCCCATTCTCTTGCCGATCCAGAACCTCCTGGGCCAACTCCAGCGGGGTCGATCCGGGCATCTTGACCACAGCCAGTGCGGCGAGGGTGGCTTCCTCCCGCGCCTGGCCCAGGATGACGGCCATCTTGATCAGGCTCTCGGCGGTCAAGGGATTCGCCACCGGCACCAGGATCTCGTGATGGGCCGCTTCCACCGTCTGGGCCGCCGCCTCCACCACCCGCTCTGCCGGCCGACGCAACTGGTAGACGACCAGTCCCACTCCGATCAGGCCGATGCCCACCACCAGCGCGTGAAGCTCGGTGAATACCTCGACGATGATGATACCGATGCAGCCCAGGATCGGCATGACAGGGTACCAGGGGGTGCGGAAAGCCCGCTTGACGTCGGGAAATTTACGCCGCAGCAGGATCACCGAGACGTTGGTGAAAAAGACGACGAACATGTAGCCAAAGTTGGAGACATAGCCCAGGAACACCTCGTCGCCAGAGACGGCGGCGAGGGCGATGAGAACCCCACTGAGCAGGATGGCGGGCATGGGGGTTTTGAAACGGGGATGGATCCGCGCGAGGAAGGCGGGCAGGTAGCCGTCGCGGCTCAAGGCCAGCGCCACGCGGGCCGAACTGAGCATGGCCGTGTTGAGCGAGGTGAGGGTGGCGATCAGGCCGGCCGCGCCCATCGCCGGCGCGCCCCAGCCGCCCATGAAGCGGGAGGCGGCGTCGGAGAGAGGCGTGGAGGAAGCGCCCAGCGTCTTGGCCGAGACGACGCCCAGCGCGACGAAGGTGACGGCGCAGTAGACGACGGCGCAGATGAAAATGGTGCCCACTACGGCGATGGGGATGTTGCGTCCCGGGTCCTTGGCCTCCTCGGCTGTGGTGGCGATCACCTCGTAACCGACGAACAGTACGTTGACCAGCGTGATGGCCTGAAAGACGGTCGCCATGTTTTCGAGCCACCCCTCGTGGATGAAAAAGCCGCCGTCCTTGTAAAACTCGGTCCAGGTGAAGCCGGTGGGCAGGACCAGCCCCAGGATCACAAAGAGAGCCAACGATCCCAGAAGGATACCGGCCAGAATGACCTGGGTGCGCCCGGCCTCCTCGCTGCCCCGCAGACTGTTGCCGGCAAAGAGGGCGATGAGGACGATGGCCGTCAGCGATACGGGCAGGAAGGGCAGGAATATCTGGAGCGAGTACGCGGCCCCTACCGCCGATAGCGCCGCGTAGACCATGCTGCTGAACCAGCTCACCCAGCCCACGCTGAAAGGCAGCACTCCCTTGGTCGCCTTGCTGATGTAGGCATAGCCGCCGCCGGCGATGGGAAAGCTGGAGGCCAGCTCGGCGTAGGAAAGAGAATTGGGCAGAGATTGCAGCCCGGCAAGCAAAAAGACGAGGATCACCGCCGGGCCGACCATCCCCGCCGCGTGGCCGGTGAGCACGAACACCCCGGCGCCCATCGTGCCGCCGATGCCCAACATCAAAATCTGGACCAGGCCCAGGGTGCGGACGAGTTGTTTCTTTGCCATCTTTAGGCTCCTACGTTGGCCCTTGAGGCGGTTTTGCTCACTATCACGAATCAGATTGACTGCCCGCTGTACCGTATCCAAGAAACTCGGTCATATCGGCCAGGAAGCGTTCCATTTCCCCCTCTTTTTCGTACATCTGTGTCAGGTTGTACACTGACGTCAGTTTGCCTTGCTCAATCCACATCTGAGCATCCTTCGCCACACGCTCGACCAGGATCGTGGCGATGAAGGAGGGCGTTGACTCAAGACATACTTTTCGAATCACCAAGGCTTGCCATCATCATCACAATATGGCGGTAGGGAGTGATTCCTCCTTCCTTGATTAACTCGCTGACGATTTTGTTACAGTACATAGCGAGTTCGCCCGCAACTTGCTTTGATGGAGGCACACCAAGCCCCTCAAAACACTCCGTATCCAGCCCAATGCCCCGCATAACCTTGAGCGACAGCATAGCCACGTTGCGGTAATAAAACACCAGTTCAGGATGTTCCATAAGCGTGCAGGGCATACAGAAATAGTAAGGGTATGGAATGGGTAGTTGGGCGTCATCTAGTCGTTCAAGTGCATCAGTGTCAATACCAATTTCGGCGGCGCACTTGTGAAAATCTTTTTTGTCATACAAGCGAACTAGATCGTCAACAAGACCAAGCAGCGTGTCTATTTGCAGTGAGACGATAGTTTTCATGAGCGAGACGCCACGATCCAGAGCATTCCGTTCCACCGCCATTCTAATCTCATCCGGCGTGCTTGCTAACGAGGGAACTACTACTCTGTTATCGCTCTTCTGCCTTGTCATGTTTTCCTCTGTGTCGTTACGGATTGCACCAAACGCAGATAAGCGGAGCAAGTTATCGCATACTGAGCAGCCCTAAACGGTTGTGCCTGTCCAATCACTCTGATTATAACCCAACGACGGGGCTTGCACAAGGGGCCTTCGGCCGTCACCACCCTTTTATACTTCGCGCTACCCGGCGGAGGGTAGAGATACCCGTAGGCTCGTAGCGACGTACCATCAGCACCGAGCAGGGCGCCTGGTCGGCGATGGCGTCCGGGATCGCGCCGACGAGCAAGCTCTTGACGCCCCATTCCTCGGAAGCGCCGACGACCAGCAGATCGTATTCACCCTTCTGCGCTTCTTCGAGGATGGCCTTCAACACGGCCTCGTGTACCACGACCCGCGTCTGGACCCGGGGATCCGCACCGAGGATCTCTTCCACCAGGTGACGCAGCGCCCGCATCTCCGCCTCGACGTCCACTTCCTCGGCGGGCCGGGCCACGCGGAGGACCGTCAGTTCGGCCTCGTCGCCGCGGGCGATCTGGGCGGCCAGCCGCAGCCCAAGCCGCGCGTGAGGGCCGCCGCCAGCGGGGACCAGCACGCGACGCACCTGGTTCAAGTGACGCTCGCGCAGGACGGCGACGTGGCACTGGGCCTCCTGCAATATCGTCTTGCCCGGACTGCCATAGATACGGCCCGCCGAAAGAGGCCCCCGCCAATCGAGAAGAATCATCTCCACCGCCGGACGGGCCTCGATCACGGCCAGGACTCCCGAGGCCTCCGCGTGGGCCGCCCGGTGCAACGGTCGCACCGGCACGCCCAGATCCACCCCCTGCTGGGCCAACTGCGCCAGCGGCGAACCCTTCGGGGCAGCGCCCTGCTTTGCCAGCCGCGCTTCCACGGACGTCAACGGTGTCTGGGGAGGAACCACGACGACGTCCAGCGCGACGATGACCCGTTGGTCGTCGGTGTGCGCCAACGCAGCCGCCAGATTCAGAAGGGGCTTGGCCCTGGCGCCGGGCAGGAGCGGGATGAGGATCTCGTGTTTCTCCGCCCGGGTCGCTTCCTCGGCGGCTTCGATCACTCCCTCGAGAGGTCGCTCCCGTTCCCAGAGCGGCCCAAACTCTCCGATGACGGTGGCCTTGCGACGTACCCAGATCGCATACCAGACCAGGCTGGCCGCCACCAATCCCAGGCCAGCCACGCGGGATTCCGGGGCCATCGTGAAGATGACGGCCAGACAGAGCAATCCTCCCGCCACGGGCAGCACCGGGTAGAGCGGGACGCGGAAGGTCGGGCGATACCAGCGCGGTTGCGAGCTGCGCATCACCACCACCGAAAGACAGAGCAGCGCGTAAGAGACCATAAACAGCGCGCTCGAGATCTCTGCCAGCGCCTCCGCTCGCCCGGTGAGGGAGAGTAGAATGCTCAGGCCGCCGGTGACCAGGATGGCGTGGGCCGGGGTGTTTCGCTCAGGGTGAATGTAGCTGAACCAGTCGGGCAGCACGCCGTCGCGCCCCATGCCGTAATTGATGCGCGAGGAGGCCATGATGGCCGCGTTGGCCGAGGAAAGCGTCGCCAGGATCGCCGCGGTCAACATCAGCGTCGAGCCAACCGGCCCGGCGATGTGACCGGCGGCGTCCACCAGCGGGGCCTCTCGGCGAGCGATCCCCATGTAGGAAAAGATGCCCGTCAACACCAGCAAGATCAGCGCGTAGAGGACGGTGGCGATGATGACCGAGCCGATGATGGAGAGCGGGAGATTGCGTTCTGGGCGTTTCATCTCCTCGGATATGGTCGAGATTTTCTCGAAACCGGTGAAAGAGACGATGATCAGACCGATGGCGCCCACCACGGCTCCCCAACCCAGGGGCGCAAAGGGC
>Ga0180434_10002083_pt1 | contig 27445 bp, 28 predicted proteins | sample SS_ome_7_FD_132453 | JGI IMG/M metagenome (GOLD analysis project Ga0180434, IMG submission 132453) | Hypersaline lake sediment archaeal communities from the Salton Sea, California, USA - SS_1_D_2 metaG | ecosystem: Environmental > Aquatic > Non-marine Saline and Alkaline > Hypersaline >... | reverse complement strand
GGGAATCCAGCTGTCAACGGAAAAGGATATTCGCATGCCTGATGAAGAGGAAGCAGTTTTTAAGATCAGACCGGTGGGAACGGTAAGGGGTGGACTATCTCGTCCCCCACTTGCCTTCAGCGGCGGCGACCTGCAGATGAGGGAGGTCGAGAGCCACGGCGGCGTTTCGCCGGGACCGATATCAGAGCTCGTTATGCGCGAAGAGTACGCCGCTTGCCTTGACGGTATAGAGGATTTCTCCCATGTCGTAGTCCTGTATTGGTCTCATAAGGTGGGCGAGCAGGGGCGGCATATCGAGAAGGTCCATCCCGCCGGCCAGAAAGACCTTCCCCTGGTCGGGATCTTCTCCACGCGTTCCCCCGCCAGGCCCAATCCCATCTGCTCATCAACCGTGGAGTTACTCGAGCGGGAGGGAAATGTTCTGCGTGTGAAGGGGCTTGATGCGGTCGACGGCAGCCCGATAATCGATATAAAGCCCCATCTCCCCTTCTTCGACGCGCCGGAGGGAGTAAGGCTGGCGGAATGGATGAATACGCTGATGCGGCGGTTCAGGGGAAGAGATTGACTCTCCTTAAGAGATTGACTCTGCTTATATGACAGTAGGGGCTTAAGGCAGCTTCCCGGCGACCATTATTAAAAAACCCGCATAAGGCAGAAAGCCTTCTCGAGGAAGCTCCATATGTTCCACCTGGCCTGGTGCTTGAAAAAGAGTGGATATGGTGCGTTCATGTGAGAACCCTGCCTCCCGCAGAAGTCCCAGGACCTCGACGTAACCGTAGAAGCTAGCGATGCTGTAAAAAGGGTGTCCCTCCTCCTTCTTCCCCAAGTAGAACCGGGCCCAGGGACTCTCCCTGGTGATAAGGCCCAATACCAGTTTACCGTGGTCCTTCAGCATCTCCCACGTACGGCGAAGTACGAGCGAGGGATCATCTAAAAAACATAAGGTCACGATAATGAAGGCGGTCCCGAAAGACCTTTGAGGAAAAACCCTGTCCTCGCCTCTTGCCCTTGTGACTTTTATGCCGCGGAGTTGCGACATCCTTCCGAGGTTACGCGATGGTTCCAGTCCCATATCGATACCCAGGGCTGCGGCGAAGCGCCCACTCCCCACCCCTATCTCTATCCAGGGCTCCGGTAGAGACGGCAGTATCTCTTGAAAACCGCAGGTCTCGATCTTGAATATCAGCCTGCCTTCCCCATCGAACCAGGCGTCATACTCGTCCGCGAGCCTCTCAAAGGGCGAGTCACTATTGTTGGGGTTCGTGTCAGGTCCCGAGAAGGCCTTGCTTATATGCGGTGGGAGCCCATTCGTACGGCCCCGGTTATTCTGATTCATTCAGAATCCGAGGGGGGTTTCGGCATCAGCTATTAGCCTGATGAACTCGCTGACGGTTGTCTTGTCGGGATCTACTTCGCATTGGTCTACGCACTTCCTGATGAGATAGAGCAGGAAATCCAAGGTTGGATTCTCCATTGACATCAACCCCTTCCGATAAAATATACTTGAAATGAGCATATTCCCATAACAATTTCTCTGATATGATTTAAATCATAAGCAATAATACAGGGACCAAGCGAAGGGAACAGGGTTTTCAACTCTGGTCCATGGGAGGGATTAAGATGAAAGAGTCCACCTTTGAGGGCTGCTCGATAGTATCCTGCGGGACACTGCGCATGGAACTCAATAGACTCAAGGAAGAGGGTTTTTTAAATGCGGACAAGATCTATTCCACTACCCCCGGCCTGCACGAGATACCGAGGGAGCTCGAGAACCAGCTCGTACGCCAGATGGGGCGAGGTGGGGAAAAATCGGACAGGCTGATAGTGCTCTACGGCGACAGATGCTTTGTGGATTCCTCCGATTACTTGCGCAGCATAGATATCGTAATCCAGGAACAGGGCATAAAAGCCTGCAGGATAAAGGCCCACAACTGCATCGACATGCTCGCCTCGGAGGAGGAGCGGGAGGAGATCGCCGCGGGCCGCAGGGTATACTGGCTGGTGCCCGGCTGGATCGAGTACAAGAAAAACGTATTCCTGGATTGGGATATGGGTAAGGCCAACGAGACCTTCCCCTCCAACGACCTGGCCATCCTGCTGGACCCCATAGGGTATTACGAGAGACTGGCAGTGGAGGACCCCGAGAAGCTGCTGGAGTTCTCGGATTGGATGGGTATAAGCATAGAGCCGGTGCCCATATCCCTGGATCGTCTGAAGGGCCTTCTCTCATCATGCCTGAACCTGGTGGAGACCCAGGCGCGTTAATACGGCTATGCATAAGAAGGAAAGCTATATATACGGCCCGGTTCCCTCCCGCAGGCTGGGGAGCTCACTGGGCGTCGATCTAATCCCCCGCAAGACCTGCGACTACGACTGTATTTACTGCCAGTTCGGCAGGATCACCCTGAAGACAACCCGCAGGGATGCCTATATCCCGGCGGGAGTGATCCTGGATCAACTGGAGCAAAGGCTGGAAGAGGCCCCGGAGCTGGACTATATTACTATATCCGGTTCCGGCGAACCCACCCTGAACTCCGAGCTTGGAGAGATCGTTACGGGGATAAAGAGTATGAGCGAATTGCCGCTCGCGGTGATAACCAACGGCTCCCTGCTGGGAGATGAGGATGTCGCCGAGGCATGCGCGAAGGCCGATCTGGTGATGCCGTCGCTTGACGCAGCGGATGAAAAGACGTTCCGGAAGATAAACCGTCCCTGCCGGGAGCTCAACCTGGATTCAGTCGTGGATGGAATCGCAGCGTTCAGGGAGATATATCAAGGCATTATATGGCTCGAGGTTTTCATCGTGGAAGGCGTCAACTCAAACGAGGAGCAGGTGAAGAAGCTGGGCGCATTGATTGACAGAATAGGCCCGGACAAGGTCCAGTTGAACACCGCGACAAGACCTCCGGCCGAGGCTTACGTGCACCCGGTTGAAAAGAGCAGGTTGGAGCAAATGGCATCCCTTTTGGGTATGGATTCGGAAGCTATAGAGTCCTTGCGTCTCGAGAGAATATCCGCCTCGAGTGACGCATCCGCGGATACCATCCTGCAGCTGCTCAAGAGGAGGCCCTGCACTATCGATGATGTCTCGAGAGCCTTGAGCATCAATTATATAGAGGCATCCAAAGCACTGGCCCATATGGAGCAAGACGGGTTGTTATCATCCAAGAGTCAGGGTGGGATAATCTATTATTATGCCCGTTTATGAGAGCTGTAGGTCATGGTCAGAATGAAACGACTTTATCAACCTCTTTGACCCACTCCGCAAGCTCGGTCATTTTCGCTTCCTGGGCCCCTTGGAAGTAAGGTCCCCCTTTATGAATCCCACACCGTACCTTGCATGTACCACACACTCTCACGGGAAGGCCCTTTGTTATCAAATCCTTCAGCATCTGTGTCAGGTCGAAATAGCCCTCCGGGTCTTTCGTCACATCGCGGGCTAAATCCACCGAGTCGTTCATTAGAAAGATACTCACATCCATTCCCGCTTCAGGTAACTGATCGGCCAGCCTGAGGCCGTTCCAGGTAACGTCTGTTCCGTCATAAGGTTCACGGTTGAAAATGATCCGCACTTTCACTTTTTGTGTCCTCCTCTCTGCAGTCAAATCCAAATGCCTTAGGGGACGGGCCTGGCTTTAGGCCTGAGTCCAAGGGGTCAGGCCTAAAGCCAGGCCCGTCCCCTAGGCTTTTGTTATAGTGGGGTGAGGATTGAGATGAAGGTTATTATCCTTTTCAGACATGCTGAAGCCGGCCCCAAAGACCTGCCTATCCCGGATAAGGACAGGCCGCTCACGCAAGGTGGGATGAACGACCTCAAACTGATGAAGCCCGCCCTGTTGAGACAATCCATCAAGCCTGAGCATATATTCTCCAGCTCCGCCAATAGAACCGCTCAAACCGCGACGATTCTCGCCGATTTCTATAGTATGTGTGACAGTATCTCCTTTCACGACGAGTTGTACCATCCTAGACCGCAGGAGATAGTCGATTTTATAGGGAGAGGGGATGATCAGCTGCGGAACATAATGATCGTGGGGCACAATCCGGAGTTGATGGAGGCGGCGGAGCTTTTATGGGAAGATAGCTTTGATGCCCTGATGCCCACATCCGCCTGCATCTGCCTGAGCTTCGATGTCGGCGGGTGGGACGGCATCCAGGAGAACACGGGGAAGATGGAATACTACGAATATCCGAAAAAAAATACAGAGGAGTCTGATCATCAGTAAGTACGTCAACCGCGAGCTGAGCTGGCTTTCCTTCAACGACAGGATCATGCAGGAAGCCGAGGATATCACGGTCCCCCTGCTCGAGAGGCTGAGATTCCTCGGTATCTACTCCTCGAATCTCGACGAGTTCTACAGCGTCAGGGTCGCCAAGTTGAAGCGCCGTATCGATTCGGGCAAGAAACCGGCAAAGTTCCTGGGCGGCACACCCAAGCAGATATACCAGCGGGTGATCGCCAAGACCAGGCACCTCGGCGACGAATTCGACGTGACTGTGGGCGATGTGCAGGAGGAACTGCGAGACGAGGGCATCATCATGGTCAACGAAGAGGAACTGGACGAGCGGCAGAAAGGATTCCTGGATAAGTACTTCAGGGAAAAAGTACGCCCGAGGCTGGTCCCCATAATGCTCGAGAATATCGCCGGCTTTCCCTACCTGCACAACCTGGAGATATATCTGGCCATCGTGCTCAGGAGAAAGGACGACCGGTCCGACCGGAAATACGCCGTGCTGGAGGTACCCACCGACGTATTGCCCCGGTTCACCAGGATACCGGGACATGACAACCAGGCCTATGTCATCTATCTCGATGACGTCATCCGCCACGGCCTGAGAGACCTCTTCTCCATGTTCGAATACGACGACTTCTCTGCCTATTCCATTAAGATGACCCATGATTCCGAACTGGACATCGAACCCGATATCACCACCAGTCTTTTAGAGCAGGTCTCACGCTCGCTGAAGATGAGGGACCACGGATACCCCGTCCGCTTCGTCTATGACAGGGATATCCCCGAGGACCTGCTGTCCTATATCGTCGAGAAGAACGGGCTGTCCCCCGATATAATGATCTCCGGCGGCAGGTACCACAATTCCAGGGACATGATCAACTTCCCCGATCCCGGGTCTCAGCACAGGAGATTACGGTTCAGGAATCCCGAGCCGCTCGAGCATCCTGTTCTACGGCATTACACCAGTATCCTGAAGGCAGTGGAAGAGCAGGACATCCTGCTCCACTACCCCTACCAGTCCTTCCAATACACCGTGGACCTGCTGCGGGAGGCCGCGGTCGACAAGTATGTCACCTCCATTAAGATGGTACTGTACCGTGTCGCCGAGGATTCCGAGATAGTTAATGCCCTCGTCAACGCCATACGCAACGGCAAGAAGGTGACCGTCTTCGTGGAGCTCCGGGCCAGTTTCGATGAGGAGGCCAACATCGGTTGGATGGAGAGGTTGGCGCGGGAAGGAGCGATGGTGATCCACGAGATCCCAGGTATAAAGGTACACTCCAAGCTGATCCTGATAACGCGAAAAAAGGGCCGCAAAACCGAGAGATACGCATGCGTCGGCACCGGTAACTTCGATGAATCGACCGCCAGGATCTACACCGACCATGCCCTGATGACCAGCGATAAGGCAGTCGCAAACGAGGTAAGAAAGGTTTTCCGGTTTCTGAAGGATAATAAAAAAACCTTCAAGCCCAGGCACCTTCTCCTTTCCCCCAATTTCATGGAAAAGAGACTTCTGGAACTTATCGAGAACGAGATCGATAACGCCCGCGAGGGCAAGGACTCCTACATTATCACCAAATTAAACGGCCTCTCTTACAAGAGGATGATCGACAGTCTGTACAAAGCCGGTCAGTCCGGTGTCGAGGTGAAAATGATCATCCGCGGCATATGCTGTCTCGTGCCCGGCAGGGAGGGACTCAGCGAGAACGTAGAGGCACTGAGCATCGTCGACAAGTATCTCGAACACTCCCGCATCTACATGTTCTGCAACGACAACGATCCTCTTGTATATATATCATCCGCGGACTGGATGCACAGGAACCTGTTAAAGCGCGTCGAGGTGGCGGTTCCCATCTACGATAAAGCCCTGAGACAGGAACTAATCGACTACTGCGGCATCCAGCTCACAGATAACGTGAAAGCCAGGATAATCAATGAGTCCCAGGACAACACGGAGAGAAACAGCGGCGGGAGCAAGGTAGTCAGGGCCCAGAACGAGATATACAGATATCTGAAAAATAAACTGCAAAACGACGGGGAACATGCCGGTAAATGACCGGCGAGATATACGCCGGATCTCTGAGCCGGCAGTGGTGACATACCTCCGTCAAGAGTTCCTCGCCGCTGTACTCCGACATCTTCTTCTTCATATAGTCGCCCTCCTCGTCCGGCATCAAGCCGCATCCTCCCCACACGAAGATGTCCTCGGGTTGATTGATGAAATGCGGGTGGTGGGGTACCAGCATAGATTAAGGTCTAGAATTAAGAGAAAGCGTTTTATCAAGGTATGAATATCGATATGAGTTTCTTGATGCCCCCCAGCCATGAACCCTCCAGCTTTCGAAAGTTCTTTGCTACTTGCAGGAATTCTTTTCTTCCCCGCCAAATCGATAGATACTGCTTATAGTTTAAGTTTTTCTGCTTTGCGATTCTTGCTGTATCCAACAGCTCCCTGAATGGATTCATGCCTTATCCCTCGATTTCAGAATACGAGTACGAGTCCGAGTAACGATGCCCGCGGTGCATCGCCGGGCCGGCTGCTGCTCCCCAAAGGATAGATCTCCCATCCAACATTGGCCGCCATGGCAAAAACGTCCATTCCGGCTGCCTCCATCGCGGGTCTGGATAGGTCCGGATGCCTGCACTTGGATTTATCTTTAATAGCCCTGCAGGCGGGGTGGTAAAAACAGAATACCGCTTTGCAGTCACCGGCGGCAAATCCGATCGGATCATAATTCAGCTGACGCGCTCGCTGCTCGATGAGCGCCACTATCTGGTAGACGAGAATATAATAGGCTCCTACCCTTATCACGGCACCTTCATCATCGAAAACATCGCTTTCAAGGCAATGCGCTACATCCGGCGCGGATATATATCTCTGGTCCGCCGCAACTTTAAAGAAAACGGCCTTTTCATATTTTGAAACCTTGGAGCGGACCTCTTTAATCGAATAACCATGCGGTGGGCAATTACTGCAGACACCGGAATAATAACACGGCGCGATCATGCATCTAAGGCGCACCCTTGGATCGATAATGACATCATCGGCTTGAATGACAAGGGCGTCTTCCGCGCCTCCTTCTCTGGCGATATCACATAGTTCCCGAAGCACCGCGTTCTTTTCATGTTTGACCCGTTTTATCGTTTCCTGCATCTTTTACTTCTCCCTGGTCTGTGTTGAGACGAACAACTGCTCAATCTATAAATACCATTCCCATAAGAAATGCGTTCTCACCTATGTCCTTCCAACCCGCCTTCTCGGCGATGGACTCAGGGTCCAATCCGCAGGCTTTTATGGAGGGTCGAGGCCTCAGGGGATGACGGCATGGTTTCCCCACCGTAAGGGCCTGGCACTTTTTATCGGTCCTGCAGAACACATCCTTACAGTTGCCCGCCGCAAGACCTATGGCCAGATAGAATCCCTTATAAAAGGAGGCGGCTTCCACCAGGCCCGCAATTTTAAAAATCCTTTCCTTGGCGGCATTTTCGGAATAGCGATGGCCTGATGGGCGGTCGTCGTAATCCCGTCTTCCTCCCCGGGATTCTTCATCATCGATACTCAGCCGAAATACCACCGCCCAGCGGTACTGCCGTAAGGCATCTTTAATCGAGTCTTTGGGGAATAGGGGTACCGGCCAGAAGATCGATCTCTCCTCAACGGGGACATCAGGCGCATCGGTTGGTATATCTTTGAACACGAGATCTTCACACTCGATGACAGCGCATTCATGCGCGCCTTCTGTAACCGCTAGCTCGCACAGCTCCTCCAATGCTTTTTTTAATCGCGGTTCATAGTTGTCGTCTTCTCGCGGTATGACCCGGGCGATCTCCAACCTACTCTCCTTTCACAAGGATTTATGAAACCTTCCTTGACCAACATTATAAGCGTTGGAGTGAGCGGGATTCGAACCCGGGAGGTGAGCGAGTTATAATGGTTTCAAGCCACCTCCACTAAGAGCAGTGCCGCCTACGCTAAAAGCCGGTCTTGACTACGATTTCCTTCTACACGTATGCGGAGAAGCCCTTACCCAGTAACTCGCGCCCCACTACTAATTTCTGGATCTCTGTTGTTCCATCGGGGATGGTGAGCATCCTGGCATCGCGGAAATACCTTTCCAGCGGATATTCATCGGACAGGCCTATCCCACCGTGTATCTGGATAGCGTCGGAGGCGACCTGAACCGCCACCTCACAAGCGTAGCCCTTGGCGAGAGACGAAGCCATACGGGCCTCGGGATCGGCATTCATCGAGAGTTTGTACGCCCAGTATGCAAGAAGGCGGGAGGTGACCGTCAGGGCCTTCATGTTATAGAGCTTCTCCTGGATGAGCTGCATCCTGCCGATCGGTTTTCCGAACTGCGATCTCTCCCTGGCGAACTGTATGGAAGCGTCTAGGGCCGCCTGGGAGATGCCGGCCGCGGCCAGTGCCATTCCGCTGCGCAGGAAGGCGAATATCATATTCTCGGGAGCCATGGTGCCCATCATCTTCGCGAACTTGGAATCCGCCATCTTGGAGGGATCGTAGCTGTCTCCCATCAGCTCCTTCATCCTGTCCCCGGACATAGCCGAGGTCACCATGTGCATCACGTTGTTCTCCCTGGGAACCATGCAGTCCTCGAAGAAGACCTCCCCGGTGGGGGCGGCCCTCCATCCGAGCTTATGGAGGTCCCCGACCTCGAAGGGCGACTGCTCCCTCTCCACCAGCAGAAAAATCCTCTCTCCCTTTTCGTCGTTGGCGACCAGCATGCACAGGTCGGCCACGGGCGCGCTTGTGATCCAGGTCTTGGTCCCGTTTACCCTGTAGAAGTCGCCGTCCAGTACCGCGGTGGTACGCATGGCCCGGTTGTCTGAACCCGCCTCCGGCTCGGTTATGGCGTAACAGCCTATGAGCTCGTTCTTCATAAGCTTCGGGAGCAGGCGGTCCCGCATATCATCGGAGGCGATATTGACCAGGGCCGCGGGGAAGGAAAGCCCGACCAGACCGGCCGCGGCGGGCCATACCCGGAAGGTCTCCTCAGCCATGATGCCGACTGCCAATGGATCGCTTGCCATGTCGGACATGCTCTCCACGTCGAATCCGACGCCGATCTTCTTGAACTTCCTCATGATCTCCAGGGCCTCTTCCTTGTTCATGGGGCCCTTCTTCTCCTGCTCATCCACCAAGGGCGCGATCTCCTTGTCCAGGAATTCCCTCAGGTTATCCCGGAACATCCTCTGGCTTTCATCGAACTCGAAATCCATTTTCAACCCCTCTCCCTAGATGTGCTAAGTCTCTACGACGACGCTTTATATCTACATGTTCGGGTGCCTTTGAAAAAACATCGCTGACGATACCTTTCCTCCAGGCACGCGAGCCTGTCCTCGCCTGGTCACCCTAAAACAACACCATGGCCTTGGATGCCGTACTGCCCTGCTGTTTCCTTATTGTCATTACTATTTTTATCATATTTTATGGTTCTTTCAGTCTTCTGCTCGCAGGTGGATGCCGAATTTTCGTTTTTATAGCTTACATAGAGGGCCTTGCGCCACAGCCCTTTTATAACAGACGATCAGGAATTCTATATGGCGGAGAGGGCGGGATTCGAACCCGCGAGGTAAGCGAGGGCTAATGGTTTTCAAGTCATTGGAAAACCAAGCTAAATCCTGAAGTCGCCGAATCTCTTGTAGACTTCCTCCCAGTGGCTGACGGCTTCCCTGCCGCCTTCTACTTTGTAGCAGTCGGCGTAGTCGTCCTCCACCTTCCTGTCGTCCTCGCTCAAGGGGAGCCTTATCAGATAGTCGCAGTAGGGATCCCCTGTTCCGATGGTGTTTGCAACGCTGAAGATCACCTCGGGTGCCAGGCAGTCGAAGGCTATATGATGGGCCAGACAAGCATATCTCGCGTATGAATGCAGGCCGTAGGCTTTCAGTATCATTGTAGGAGCGCACTTCGTCCAGCGCATGCGGTATTCGGTCTTGTCCTCGGAGACCCATTGTGTTGACTCCCAGGCTTTCGAGCTGAAATAATTCGCCATGGCCTGCCTATACTGTTCAATGTCCTTTCTATCTTCGGGATAGGAATACATCAAGAAAAAGCCCAGTTGGACGCGGATGGCAATAGTAGAGATTATTCCGTCCGCAATGTACTCCCCGTAGTGTTTTTTCAGATTGTCGTACAAGATGATGGTTGGCTTCAATAAATCGAAATACTCCTTGAAGACCTGCTCCTGCTCATCGTCACTGAACTCGAAATATTCTGGGTGCCACTCCGGCTTGCTGGTTATCATGTCCCAGGTATTGGACCTCAACAAAAGCCCCAGACCCCTCGGGATTCCGGTGCCCCTGAAGAGTGACTGGGACATCGCTTTGACGATCGGCCAACTGATCGACAGCGCCGCCCCCTCTCCCTGTGGCGGAGGCATCTCCACCTCTTGCAGCTTGCTGCCGGATCTCGCGTATTCCATATCACACCTCCTTCGACTCAGCAACTTTATGGTTCAAACATGTAAGAATCTCGTAGGACATCGCATCAGGAAGCAATAACGTAATTCGAGAGCTATTCGCTCAGGAAATCCACCGCCATGCGATTGAACGTCCCCGATTGTTCGTAGTTGGGAACATGGCCGACATTATCTATGATCTCCATACGAGATCCTTTATATATGTTATGCATCCTCTCGCCAACGCTTACCGGAATCCCTTTGTCCTGCCTGCCCCATACGATCAATATGGGTACATCCATCTGGGCAAGGGTATGTATTTCATCGCTGAGATTTCCGAAGAAATCTTTGCGAAGGATGGCCAGAGCAGCTGCACCTGTCCCCTCCACTTTCTTATACCTCGACACATTCTCATAGTAATCATCCGTTAAAAGGTCTTTGTTATGAATCCACAACTCCAGGACCTTTCTATCGAGAGCATCCGTCTTCAGTCTCCCGAGGAATTCCCCTACTTTGGGCAGCCTGTAGATCTTCCCCGCCAGCGGCGTTGGGTCGGGCAAACCTCCTGGATCTACCAACAGAAGCTTGTTCACCATGTCCCTGTGCTGCGTGCAGAACAGGATGGCGGTGCCGCCCCCCATGGACTGGCCCACCAGAGATGCGCTTTGGATGCCCAAGCTGTCCATGAACTTCAACAACTGGTCGGCATAAAGCTGATAGCCGTAGTCCAAGGGCTCCCGCGTGCTGTAGCCGAATCCCCAGAGGTCCAAGGCATAGACCTTGAATTCCTCCGCCAGTGCATCTATATTGTCCGCCCACATACAGGAATCGTAGTTAAACCCGTGTATCAGGATTACCGGTTCTCCCTCCCCTTTCTCCACATAGTGGGTCATATGTCCGTCCAGATCGATTAATTCTCCCTGGGCGTATTTATCCGCCCATTCTTCCAGGGGCTGGCTGCTCCATGGAATGAAATCAGACATTGTGCTCTCCTTTCCACAGCTCCAGCATCTGCTCATGCAGCCCAAATATGGAAACAGGTTTAACGAGCATCCGACTGTTCTGCTGGAGAAATAATCATCGGCCATATTGATTGCCCCGATTTCTCCTTGACCTCGGATGACCCTTGAATTGCAGGCATAACTCAATTCCAGTTAGATGTTCTGAGTGATAATAGCCCTCATTCGAAGTCTACCCTTCTAACAACGGCTGCAAACCCAAATAAAGGAAATGATAGGTGTTTAATCCGAAGATACGGTAGGTTTTAAGACTGTACCCGGAAAATGCGCCAGAGAATTAATGACAAGCAGAGCCCGTGATGCTTCCCAGCTCCTGTGGTGGAACCCTGGAAATGGATAGAGAGGTGTTAGAAATCCGTTAGAATTGCCCTATTGCGTAATGCTATTGGATTTTATCAACAATACAATATATGGCTATTTAGCAGGCATTGTAGTGGCGGAGGGGGCGGGATTCGAACCCGCGAGCCCGCGAGGGCTAATGGTTTTCAAGACCACCGCATTAGTCCGCTCTGCCACCCCTCCAAAGCTCATTTTATAGCCCAGGAAACGAAAATAAAAATCCGAATCTCGATATATTGATTATGTGTAATTAAATGTGTATAATCATGTGGATATACTTGTGGAGGTTTTAAATGGCGAAAAGGGTAATCCAGGTTCCCGTTGATGACAGCCTGCTCGAAGCCCTGAATACAGCCTCAAAAAAGGGGAAGTTGACCAGGTCTGAATTTATCCGACAGGCCTGTCATCAATATTTGAGACAATTGAAGACGGCCGAATTGGATGCGATCTACCGGGAAGGCTACGAGAAAATCCCCGAGGAATCGGCAATGGGAGAAGCGCAGGCAAACATTGCCGGTCAAGTATTGCAGGAGGAGTCGTGGTAGATGCGCCGCGGTGAAATATGGTGGGCTAATCTGCCTCTACCCATCGGCAGGCGCCCAGTGCTGCTTCTATCTCGGAATGCTGCCTATAAAGTCAGAGCTTCCGTTACTGTCGGGGCTATAACCCACACGGAACGGGGTATTCCCGTTGAGGTCCCTTTAGATAAGAGCGATGGGATGCCGAAGGCATGTGTCGTCAATCTTGATAATATCCTCACCATCCCGAAATCTACCCTGTCGGAACAGATCACCGCTTTATCCCAAGAGAAGATGACCCAGGTGAATCAGGCAGTGGTTTTCGCATTAGACTTGCAGGCCTAGGAATCTCTACGGCTTTCTATGTCCACCCCAGCATCGATTACGGACCTGTGACCTTCTCCATGCCGTTCATGTAGGGGCGGAGGGCTTCGGGAACGGTTATGCTGCCGTCCTCCTCCTGGCAGTTCTCGATGATGGCGGCCACGGTGCGCCCGATGGCCACCCCCGAGCCGTTGAGGGTGTGGATGTAGCTGGACTTCCCCTTGCCGGAGGGCTTGAAGCGGATGCCCCCCCGGCGGGCCTGGAAGTCGGTGAAGTTGGAGCAGGAGGATATCTCTATGTATTCCTGGTAAGAGGGCATCCAGACCTCGAGGTCATAGCACTTGGCCGCGGCGAAACTCAGGTCGCCGGTGGCCAGGGCCACCACCCGGTAGGGCAGGCCCAGGCGCTGCAGTACCTCCTCGGCGTCGGAGGTCAGCTTCTCCAGCTCGTCATAGGAGTTATCGGGGTGGCAGAATTTGACCATCTCCACCTTATTGAACTGGTGCAGCCGGACGAGGCCGCGAATATCCCGGCCGTAGGAACCGGCCTCCCGCCTGAAGCAGGGGGTGTAGGCGGTGAGATAGATGGGAAGTTCCTCTTCCCTCAGCGTCTCCTCCCGGTAGATGTTGGTCACCGGCACCTCGGCGGTGGGGATGAGGTAAAGGACCTCGTCCCGGGTGCGGTACATGTCGTCCTCCAGCTTGGGAAGCTGGCCGGTGGTGAACATACTCTCCTGATTGACCAGGATGGGCGGGAATACCTCGGTATAGCCGTGCTCCCTGGTGTGCAGGTCGAGCATGAAGTTGATGAGGGCTCTCTCCATCAAGGCCCCGGGGCCCCGCATCAGGGCAAAACGCGATTCCGCGATCTTAACGCCGCGCTTGAAATCCAGGATTCCCAACTGCTCCCCCAGCTCCCAGTGGGGCAGGGGCTCAAAACCGAAGGTGGGCGGGTCCCCCCAGAGGCGTATCTCCTGGTTATAGGTCTCATCCGGCCCCACGGGGACAGAGGGGTCGGGGATATTGGGAACCCAGACGAGGATCTCATGCATCCTCTCCTCCACTCCTTTGAGCTCCTGCTCCAGGGCCTTGATCTCGTCGCTGAGAGCTCCCATCTCCTCCCGCAGCAAAGGGTCATCTGCGCCATCGCGTTTGAGCTTGCCTATTTCCCTGTTGCCCTCTTTATGAAAAGCACGCTTCTCATCTATCTCAGCGATAAAGACGCGCCTTTTCTTGTCCAGCTCCAGCAGGTCATCCAGGGGAAGCTTCATGCCGCGGTCCTCAACGGATTTACGCACCGCATCCGGATTATCACGGATGAATTTGAGGTCAAGCATCTCACGACTCCTCGCGAAAGCGCGGGTAGGAACCAAGCAGCTTCACCCGGGGAAGCTTGCAGTCCAGGCACTTGAGGGCCGAGGCCACCACCTCGTCCTCCTCATGCCCCTCGCAGTCGATGAAGAAGCAGTACTCACCCAGCACCTCCTTGGTGGGGCGGGACTCTATCTTGGTCAGGTTTAAATACCTGTAGGCGAACTCCTGCAGTATCTGCAGCAGCATACCCGGGCGGTCCTGGAAGATGAAGCATACCATGGAGGTCTTGTCCTCACCCGAGGGTGCCATCTTGTCCTTCCCCAACAGGACGAAGCGAGTACGGTTCTCCGGATGATCCTCCAATCCCTCCTCGAGGATATGCAGGCCGTACAGCTCCGCCGCCAGCCTGCTCCCCAGGGCCGCTACCGGCTCCTGCGATTCCGCCACGCGAAGCGCCGCCTCGGAGGTGCTGTTGGCCGCCTGCAACTGAACTCCGGGCAGCATCTCCACCAGGTGCCTGCGGCACTGCGCCGCCGCCTGGGGGTGGGAGACCACGCTCTTTATCTCGTCCAGTTCAACCGCTTCCCTGGCCAGGAGGTAATGGCGCACCGGGCACACCTTCTCTCCCTGGATGAGCACATCCGCCTCGAAGGCCAGGCTGTCCAGCACGGCGTTCACCGAGCCCTCGATGGAGTTCTCTATGGGGACCACGGCCTTGTCCGCCACCCCATCCTCTACGGCAAGGACAACCTCCTCCACGGTGGGAAAAGGAAGGGCCTCTTCGTACCCCAGGCCCTTCCAGCCCTGCATGGCTTCGTCAGTGAAGGTGCCCGGCGGACCCAGGTAAGCCACGCTGCGGCAGCTCAAATCGGGGTTCACATCACCCAAGAACCGTCATCCTCCCTCTGTGACGTATCGTTCTCGCCCTCCGCGGCCTTGACGTCGAAGGGTTTGGGGGGGCCTGCTTTTCTAGCCCGGATCAAAGGCGGCTTAACGCTCAAAGCCCTGTTGACCGCCTCGTTCTCCTCCCTGGATAGAACGTGAGCGGAGGTCCCTCTCTGGATGGTCTTGGCGTAGGTCCGGTTCTCGTTGCGGCCGTATATGGAGGTGAGAACCAGTCCGTCGCCGTTCTCGTCCAGCATGGCTATGGCATAGCTGAGCTTTCCTCCCATATCCTCGAAAGCATCGAAGCGGATCATGGCGATGCGCTGCACCGTTCCAGCCAGCACCTCTGTAAGGTAGTCTTTCTGGGCTATCTGTTCATCGATCCTTCTGTACAGGTCCTCTATCGCGGCCGTATGGGTCGCCGATTTCTCCAGCAAGGTCTCTCCCTCCGCTCCGCGTTTTAGAATGCTGATGTTCTTGCGCAGCAGGGACCACTGGCGGTAGAGGACGATCACCGCCGCAATGAGTATCATGTCTATGATGAACAAGAAGGCTATCAAGGCGCCGGCGTTATCCCTCAAGGTATCGAACATGACTTTTATAAGCCTCCTTTCAATCAAGAGAATACCACACTCCCACTGGTATTCTCAGGCTTAAGTACGGCCGTGCCCCTACTCTCTTGCTGGTGCTATACTCGTATCATGTCGAGGTGTGGTGATGAAAGAAAGCCTTGAATTGAAACAGGAGAGGATCAAAGAGGTTCTGCGACCTCTGTCCTCAGCCGTGGTCTCCTACTCCGGGGGCGTCGACTCCACCCTTGTCGCCATCCTGGCCCATCAAATCCTGCAGGAAGGCATGCTGGCCGTTATCGTGGAGTCGCCGCTTCATCCGCCGCGCGAGCTGGCCAGGGCCAAGGAAACCGCCAGGGCCTTGGGATTTCCACTGCAATCCATGGAGATACACGAGATCTCCATACCCGAGTTCAAAGGCAACCCTCTACGCAGATGCTATCTCTGTAAAAAACACCGCCTGACCTTTCTCAAGAAAAAGGCCTCTGCCGAGGGTTGGGATGCGGTCCTGGATGGAACCAATGCGGATGACGCCGCCATGCATCGCCCCGGGGGAAAGGCCCTAGAGGAACTGGGGGTCATCAGTCCCCTGCAGATAGCCGGCCTCACAAAATCACACATACGGGCACTGGCGAAAAAGCTCGCTCTCCCCAATTGGGATTCTCCCTCCCGTCCCTGTTTGGCCACCCGTTTCCCCTACGGGATGGAATTGAGCACAGACCTCCTAAAGCGGGTGGATGCCGCCGAGGAGGCGCTGGAGGGCATAGGACTGCGCCAGGTCAGGGTAAGGCTGCAGGCCCCGGACCAGGCACTTATCGAGGTGGACAAGGGTGAGATGGCACGTTTATACGAGAAGGACAACCAGAACCAGGTGGTGAAGAAGTTGAGGGGCCTGGGTTTCCGGCGCATATTATTGGATGAGGATGGATACCGGAGCGGCAGTATGGACGAACAAGGTAGGCCCAGGCGCTGCCGGACCCTGTACAGCGCGGAGGGATAAGACATGAAGACCCTTTACCTGGACGCCTTTGCCGGTGTAAGCGGCGACATGATGCTAGGCGCACTAACAGACCTTGGGGTCCCCATAGATGTGTTCAGGTCGGTGGTGGAAACCCTCGCGCTGAGTGAAGTGGAGATCACCGTCACCAGAACCGAGCGTAAAAACATCGGCGCCGCCAAAGTGCATGTCAGGTCGCCGGAGCACGGGGTGGTCAGGACCTACGCTCATATCAAAGGCCTCATCGCCAAGAGCCCCCTTTCCGATCACGTAAAAGAAAACAGTTTGAGGATCTTTGCCCTGCTGGCGGAGGCCGAGAGCCGCATACACGCGCGCCCGGTGGACCAGGTCCACTTTCACGAGGTGGGAAGCCTGGATACCCTGGTGGACGTGGTGGGAAGCACGGCCGGGCTGTACCACCTGGGAGTGGAGGAGCTGCTCTGCTCCCCCCTCCCCCTGGGTACGGGAAGGGTCAAGACCTCCCACGGTATATACCCCATACCGGTGCCCGCCGTAGCGGAGATCTTGAAAGATGTCCCCGTTTACTCGAGTGGGATACCCTCCGAGATCGTCACCCCTACCGGGGCGGCCATCGTCACCGGCCTGGCCTCGGATTTCTGCCCTCTGCCTCCCATGCGCATTCATGCCGTGGGCTACGGCGCCGGGGACAGGGACCTGGAGATCCCCAACCTGCTCAGGGCCTTTCTAGGCGAACGTCTGGGGGCGGTTCGCGGAAGGAGCAGGGAGCGCAGGCTGGTGTTCTCGACCAATATCGACGACATGAACCCGGAGCTGTATCCCTACGTCATGGAGAAGCTGTTCTCGGCCGGGGCAGAGGACGTGTGGCTGGTACCGGTGCAGATGAAGAAGTCCCGCCCGGCGGTAACCCTACAGGTCCTGGCCCCGCCGGCCCTGGAGGATGAGATAAAGGAGGTCCTTTTCGCGGAGACCAAGACCTTGGGGATGCGTATCAGTGAGGTGGATAAGGAATACATAGACCGGGAGATAATCGAAGTGGATACCCCCTTCGGCTGTCTGCAGATCAAGCTGGCCCGTCGGGAGGGGCAGCCGGTGAACATAGCCCCGGAATACGAGGACTGCAGGAAGGCCGCGGTAAAGCACGGTGTCCCATTGAAGGAGGTCTACGCGGCGGCCGAGGAAGCGGCCCGCGCCCTCCTTTCCACCCAAGAGGAGATTCCCGGCCAGAACGACTGAATCCCTTTCTTTTCCCCAAAGGAGGTTATCAGGGATGTATGTGGCGGTTATAGGTGGGCAGCAGTGCACACTCGAGGAGGAACGAACGGCCTATGATCTTGGGAACCTGCTGGCAAAGAACGGCGCTGTCATCATCTGCGGCGGTCTCGGCGGGGTGATGGAGGCAGCCTGTAAAGGAGCCAAGGCCGCCGGGGGCACAACTATAGGCATCCTTCCCGGGCCTTTTCGTGGAGACGCCAATCCCTTCGTTGATTACGCCGTAGCCACTGACATGGGCCAGGCCCGCAACGCCATAATCGTCCGCACCGCCGACGCGGCCGTCGCCCTGGGGGGTGAATACGGCACCCTGTCCGAGGTGGCCATGGCCTTGAAGATGGGAAAAAAGGTGGTGGCCATATCCAGTTGGGAGATAAGCCGCAAGGGAGCACTGGACGAAAAGGTCATCCGGGTGGACGACCCGGAAAAAGCTGTAGAGATAATCCTGGGTTCAAACCAACATTAGCCTCTTAACACCCTCCAGCCAGGCTGGGAATGGTCTGAGAGGCGTGAGGCATGAGCAGTACCTTTCCATCGGGCATGGTCTGTATGGCCTCCTCCATCGCATCGGCGATGCTGGAATGAGGGATGATACCGATCCTGCTCACAACCTCCGGGTCCAGGCTCGAGACCAGCATCACCTTCTTTGCCTGCCGGTAGAGCAGGGCGGCCCGGAAGACCACGAATCCCGCCACGGTGAAGTTTTCGCGCAGTTCCCTCTCTATCTCGTCGGCGCCCCCGAGGTCGAACCAGCGGTGAAATGCGTAGGAACCCAATCCCTCCGAGCACTCTCCCACCATGATAAGAACCCCGTCACCGTCACCCTTCAGAGCGGCTATTGCATTGGCGTTGGACTGGAAAGCCTGGTAGAAGGTGAGGTCCATGGGGTAACCACCGCGCGAGGCGAGGACTATATCCGCCTTCTCCGGTATATCCACCTTAAACGCCTCGGAGACGAAAGCACAGCCCTCGAGATGGGCCTCCTTGAGGTCGCCCGCGAACACGCCGAGGAAGTCCCCCTCCTCGCTGAGCACGACATTGACGATAAAGCGGGGGCCCAGCATCTCCGCCGCGGCCAGCATGTCCTCGTGCACGGGATTGCCCTGCAGGATACCGGGGCGGGCCATAGGATTTGTGCCTTCTCCCGCCACCTCGCTCAGGGCCCGGCTGTGATTGGCCAGGATGGTTTTCAATCCGGATATGCCGGGGATCACCGACTTCCTTCCTCCCCCGTATCCCGCGAAGGTATGGGGCACGATCCCACCGGTCAATATAAGGTGGTCTGCCTCCAGGGCCCGGCGGTTGACCCACAAGGGGGTCCCAAAAGGCGTCTTCCCTATGTAGCTGAGCTGTGAGGGGTCGCGGGCGTCGTGGTTCACCACCTCGATATCGGTGGGGAAGTCCTCTCCTAAAATGTCCTTTATGCCGGAATATGTGGGAGGGGAATGGGTGCCGTTGGCGATGATCACAGTGATGTCGCGATTGCGGATGCCCGACCGGTTCAGCGCCCGGACCACCAGGGGAAACCAGCTGCGGGCCTGAACCCACAGGCGGTGAAAATCGGGGCAGGCCAGCACCACCCGGTCCCCGGTGCTTACCAACTCCTCCAGGGGTGGGGAGGCAATGGGGTTTTCCAGGGCCTCCTTCAACGAGCCCTCCAGGTCGGGGAGAGGCTCCGCCGCCACTCCCTCCACCGTTCCCAGGTGAAGATGGTCGGGTACCTCGAACTCCATCTCTAACTTTCCGAATTCCCAGGTAAACTTCATGCTTATACTCTAGCAGATAAACGCAGGCAATTACGTTGATTTTTAGCAGATATTGGGGTAAAACTCAAAATTCAAGACCCGACCCCTATTGGTCGACTTAAAATCCAGCAGATATGTGATCAATGGAGGCAGATATGGCCGAGATAGTCGTTTTAGGATGGGGCTCGCTGATATGGAATCCTCGGAACCTTATACTCAGGGACGGCAAATGGCATGACGACGGACCCTCCCTCCCCGTCGAGTTCTCTCGCGTGTCTAGGGACCGCAGGCTGACCCTGGCCCTGACCCGGGGAGCCGAGCTGGTGCGGACCTTCTGGTCATATATGGGCACGGACAGCGTGGGGGAGGCGGTTTGGAGCCTGGCCCACAGGGAAGGGGCCAAGCCGGAGGAAGTTGGCTACCTCGACCTGGAATGTGGCGACCACTGGTGCAGGACGGTGGACGAACACCTGGGGACCATAAAGGGGTGGATTGAAGAACAGAGCGATAACGGCAACGAGATAGACGTGGTCATCTGGACCGACCTCAAGCCCAACTTCGAGAAGAAAGTGCGCAAGAAGTTGAATGGGGAAAACGCCATCGAGTATCTCAAGAGGCTCCGCCCGGAGATGAAGGACAGGGCTCGGGAATACATAGAGAAAGCCCCGGAGCAGGTGCAGACCAGGATAAGGACGGCAATAATCGGCAATTGGGACAGCATCTGGTAACGGCTATATATTCTCCAAAACGAAATCTATCAGGGGCAGGAATACATCGCTCTCCCGGTGGGAGGGCCGGTTGGCGGCCTCGGTGCAAACGTCCAGGTGATTGTGGCCCTCCACCAGCACGACATCGGCGGGCAACTCGTCCAACATATTCACGATCGGACCCTTTTCGGCCACGAAATCTATCTGGGGAAGAGTATCTATACTCTCCTCGTGCAGAAAGGGCAGCCCGACCCCGGGACCGTAGTCGGATGCGGCAGCGTCCATGTCCACCGACAACCGCATGGCGAAATACCACTCCAAAGCATTGGTGGGCCCTTTATACAGCAATCGCGCCACGTCACCGATATCGGATACCTCATCCGCCGTCGTTGTATAAGTAAGAGAGCCCTCGCTATCTTGATAATCGGGATCCAGGCCGTCTCCCACCTCGTCGAAGTTGGCCCAGGTATAGAGGGGGCCGCTCCCCAGTTGGAAATAGGAGGGCCCGGCGTCGTTGGCGATGAACTGCCCCTCCATGTTGATGACGGAGCTCAGCAGCTCCGATACCTCGGGGATCTGCGCGATATCTTGAGGGAGGGGGAAGTCCTTCTGCACCACCGCCCCGCCGTGCAGGAAACCGGCGCTGGCCTGCAGGGCACTTATCGGTTGGAAGTTCTCATCAACCAGGATGCCCAACTGGGCCTCGTTGGTGAAACGAAAGGCGCTTATGTCCGGGATATGAACCAGGAAATGATCGAGGGACCTGGAGTGCAGCATCTTCATCGCGAAATCCACATCCTCTGAGAGGGGTATGTTTCCTATCAATGTGGATTCCCCATCAGGATTCCAGGCGGCCTCCATCGCCAAAGACTCGACCATGGCCAGGTACTCCGGATAGATAAGCGGAACGGGAACGACTCGAGAAATGGAGCCGTCCCTGAGCTGCTCCACTACCTCCACATAGCCCTCCGCGTCCATATCGGCGGGGGCCCCAAAGAGCTGCGACAGCGAGAGCCCCGAGGTATCGACGGCCGGCATCAGGATAGTATCCAGACCCACCAATCCCGCGCAGTTCATGTATCCCGCGTCCTCGAGAGTTTCGGGGTCGCCATCGAAGTCCCACCCGGCGAAGAGGGCGGTCAACGGTCCGCCCAGGGAGTGGCCGCCTACGAAGACCTTCTGCCTGCGCACCTCCGGGTCGGGCACCATGGTAGTGATGATGGTGTAGACATCCTCCATGGCCAGTTCCAGCCCGAACTCGGAGAGGAAGGGCATGTCCTCGCTCTCCAGAAAGCCCTGGAAGGTACCGCCGTCTATCTCCGTCCCATTGTAGTAATAATCTATAGCCACCTGGGTGTCGTGGGCTTCCTCGGCGGCGTTCACGCCGGTGAGGTCCTCCAGGTTGTTAGGCCTGCGGTCCACCAGCCATATCTCGAGGTCGGTATCGCGCAGGGTCTTGGCCATGTACACAACTTGACGGCCCAGGTTGTGCATGCTGTTTGCCCCACCCAGGAAACCCGGCATGAGCACCAGGACGGCGTCTGCGTCACAGGGGTCCCCGCTGCTCTCCTTGAGCCTGAAACGGAGGAAGTGGATATAATCGCATTCTGACGGCGGTGACCCGTTATGCGTGGGGGCCGGGGAATAGATGGCCTCCCCCTCCATGAGCACCAGGGCGTCCACGTCCTCGCCGGTCCAGGCCTGCTCCGCCCCCGGATGTTTTTCCTCCGGCACCGGACCCCCCGGGTCATAGCAGCCAGCGGCCAGGATGAGAAATGCGACACACAGAATACTAAGAAAGGTGATGACCTTCCCTCGCATCGAGGTACCCCCTTTACCGGCACTTTGTTGACGTAGCCTATATTATAGGTTCCCCAGCATGAAATCTATCAAGGGTATGCATACCTCGCTCTCCCTGCGGGAGGGGCGGTCGGCGGCCGCCGCGCATACGTCGAGGTGGTTGTATCCCTCCAAGGACAAGAAGTCCTCGGGGAAGAGATTGGGCAAACAGGCAAACGGTCCCTTCTCGGCCACCAGCTCTATGTGGGGAAGGTCGTCTATGCGGTCCGCGTGCAGATACGCCAGCCCGTAATCGGGGCCGAAGTCGGTCTCGGCGGCCAACAGGTCCACCACCAGGCGGTAGGAGAAGTACCATTCCAGGGCGTTGGTTGGGCCGCGGTACAGGAAGCGCGCCGCGTCCTGGATGTCCGTTACCTCCTCCATGACGGTGGTATAGGTAAGCTCGCCCTCCGCGTCCATGTAATCCGGATCGGAGCTGTCACCTACCTCGTCGAAATTGGCCCACGTATAGAGAGGGCCCTTACCCAGCTGGAAATAGGATGGCCCGGCGTCGTTGGCTATGAACTGCCCTTCCATGTTGAAAAGGGCGGTGAGCAGTTCGGAGAGCATGGGGATCTCCGGGAAGTCCTGGGGAAGAGGAAAATTCTTCTTCACCACCGCCCCGCCGCATAAACACCCCACGCTGGCCTGCAGGGAGGTCACCGGCTGGAAGTTGTCGTCTATGAGCACTCCCAATTGGGCCTCGTTGGTGAAGCGGAAATCGCTTATGGCGGGAGCGTTAACCAGGTAATGCTCTATGGACCTGGAGTGCAGCAGCTTGAGCGTGTTCTCCACCTCCAACGAAAGGGGCATCTCCCTCAACAGGGTGGATTCCTCGCCGGGATGCCAGGCGGCCTCCATGGCCAGGGTCTCGAGCATGGCCAGGAACTCCGGGTAGATGAGAGGTATGGGTACGACACGGGGAGCCGATCCCTCCCGAAGGCCTTGCACGATCTCCACGTAACTTCCCTCGAAAAGGTTGGCCAAGTCCCCTAAAAGGGAGCGCGGCAGGAAGGGCTTGACCACCTCGTATACGATCTCGTACACCGCGTTTATCACCGTATCCAGGCCCACCAATTCCGCGCAGTTCATGAAACCGGCATCTTCCAGTGTCTCGGGGTCGCCGTCGAAATCCCACCCGGCGAAGAGGGCGGTGAGGGGCCCGCCCAGGGAATGACCGCCCACAAAGACCTTCTCCCTGCGTACCTCCGGGTCGGGCACCATGGTGGTGATGATGGTGAAGACGTCCTCCATGGCCAGCTCCAGCCCGAACTCGGAGAGGTAGGGGATATCCTCGTTGGCAAGGAAGCCCTCAAAAATTCGCCCGTCCACCTCAGCGCCGTGGTAATAGTAATCGATTGCCACCTGGGTATCGCGGGCCTCCTCGGCGGCGTTCACGCCGGTGAGGTCCTCCAAGTTGTTGGGCCGGCGGTCCATCAGCCATATCTCGAGGTCGGTATCACGCTGGGCCTTGGCCATGTATACCATCTGCCTGCCCAGGTACTCCAGGCTGTTGGCACCCCCGAGAAAACCGGGCATAAGCACCAGGACGGCATCGGCGCCACAGGGGTCCCCACTGCTACCTTTTAGCCTGAAACGGAGGAAGTGGATGTAGTCGCATTCCGCGGGAGGTATACCGTTTTCCCTGGATACGGGAGAATGGATGGCCTCCTCCTCCATGAGCACCAGGGCGTCCACGTCCTCGCTGGTCCAGGCCTGCTCCGCTCCGGGGTGCTTTTCCTCCGGCACCGGGCCTCCCGGTTTGTAGCAGCCAGCGGCTAGGATGAGAAAGGCGAGAATAAGGATACTGATTATGGTGATAATCTTGCTTCTCATTGATATCCCCCTTTTGTAAGATTCCCCCTTATTTTACCTTAGTATACCTTCAATCACCAAAGCAATCTATCATCCATTTCCGGGATGATCCCTCGGGATTTACCGCAAGAGATAGAAAAAGGAGCCCTAAAGACCGGGGGCATAATGTACGAGAAAAATAGGGGCGTAGGGAAAAAGAGCAACAGGTGGTGTTACATTGGGCTCTCCAATTAAGAGGTTCATCGACGGGGTCGTCTACTGGAGAGAAGAACGTATTTTCATAAGGTGGTGGAATCTCCGCAGGGCGGTAAGAAAGCATATTCGCTGGTATCGCCAGTTCTCCAGGGAACAGAAAAGGAAGAGGAAAGAAGAGTGGCTTGAATGGTCACGAAGCCAGGATCAAGATGTCCCGGCCGATAACTGCCGGATGCCCCCGGGCGCTCGTTCTTACTAAAAAGGTCTTATAAATAGAAGAGAGGGAGAGACGCGGTGTAAAACCTCGGCATATTACCCTTTTTGGAGGTAAACCATCGCCGTGGTCTCCCTCTCTATATAATATATCGGCACACGAAACCCCTGTTATAAGGCGAAGCCCTCCGTATTTTTGCCGTTGACAAAAGGGCTTGCGGGCGCTTCCGGGCCGGGGCGCCTCTACATCTTCGAGAAATCCTCTTGCAGAAGCTGCAGCAGGAGGACGGCGGCTTTCTTGGACAGGGGCTCGTTGCCGCTGCCGCACTTGGGCGACTGGATGCAGGAAGGGCATCCCTCCTTGCACTCGCAGCTCTCCACCATCTCCCGGGTGGACCTGATGTGGGTGGCGGCGAGGTCGAATCCGCGGGCGGCTATACCCACCCCGCCGGGATAAGCGTCATATATGAACACGGTGGCCCGGTTGGTGTCGGGGTGGTAGGCGGTAGACATCCCCCCGATGTCCCGGCGGTCGCACATGGCGAAAAGAGGCAGCATGGCAATAGAGGCGTGCTCCAGAGCATGCAAACCCCCGGCCAGGGAATACTCGTCCAGGTCCAGGGGAGCCAAGCGTTCATCGGGCAGCACATACCACAGGGCGCGGGTGGCCAGGACCTGAGTGGGCATATCCAGTGCCAGCGTCTCCAGTACCTCGTGGGTCACCAGGCGCCTCCGCTGGTAAGCGTAGACCTTGGTGGACACCTCCACCTCGCCGTAGTAGAGAGAGCAGGCGATATCCGAGAGATGCTTCTGTTTTTCCTCCTCGAGCACCACCACATCGGTATTGTCCATGGGATTGGTGTAGAAGTCGAGGTCGAATTCCTGTACCAGGGCCACCTTGCGCTCCAGGTCCAGGTCCTCCACAAGGTAAGAATCGCCCTGGTGGAGATAGACCGCCCCCGGATGGACGTGGAAGAAGGAGTTGGCCTCCTCCACCGTACCCAGCAGGCCGCCGGTGTCCGACTCCACGATGCTTATCAGCGAGCCGGAGGCGGAACGGAGGTTCACCTCCTGGGCGGGAGAGCTGGGCAGCGCGTAATACCACAGGTCTTTCTTCTTTCCTATCAACCCCTCCTCCACCAGGTCGTCCACCATCCGCCACATGGCCTCCCCGAAGTACTCCTCGTCCCCTTCCCTCAAGGGGATCTCGTTGGCGGCGCAGGCCAGGTGGGCTCCCAGGATGCGGGGATTCTCTAAATCGATCACCGCCTCTTCGCACGGCGAACCGAAGAGAAAACGGGGGTGATGCATGAGGTACTGGTCCAGCGGGTCGTCGGCGGCGATGAGCACGGCCAGGGATTCTCCCTGCCTGCGCCCGGCCCTGCCCGCCTGCTGCCAGGTGCTGGCTATGGTCCCGGGATATCCGTTCATCAGGCAGGCCTCCAGCTCCCCGATATCCACCCCCAACTCCAGGGCATTAGTAGCGGAGACCGCCAGCAGCTCCCCGTTAAAGAGGCGCTTTTCGATCTCTCTCCTCTGCTGGGGCAGGTAGCCTCCCCGGTAGGAGGTCAGCCGCTCCGCCAGCTCCGGCTCATCACCGTCGAGGAATTTTTGCACGTAACCATATATCAGTTCCGTCGCCTTGCGGGAACGCGAGAAGGCGATGCTCCTCACTCCCTGCCGCATCAGCCGGGAGAGCAGCTCCGCCGTCTCCAGGTTGGATGAACGGTGGATCTCCCCACCGTCCATACTGAGTATGTCCGGCGGGTTCCACAGGGCGAAGACCTTCTTGCCCCGCGGCGAGAAGTCGTCCTTCACCGCCTTTACCTCCAACCCCGCCAGCTTGCCGGCATGCTCGGCCGGATTGGCTATGGTGGCGCTGGTGAAGAGGAAAAGGGGGTTGGAACCATAAAGAGCGCAGACCCGCCGCAGGCGCCTGAGGACCTGGGCCACGTGAGAGCCGAAGACCCCCCGGGACACGTGGGCCTCGTCCAGCACCACGTATCGCAGGTGGCCGAAGAACCTTCCCCAAAGGCGGTGGTTGGGAAGGATGCCGAAATGCAGCATGTCCGGGTTGGAGAGCACGATCTGCGCCTCCCGCCGGATCCAGCTCCTCAGGTCCACTGCGGTGTCCCCGTCGTAGGTGGCCGAGCGTACCTCCCGTCCCTGCATCTCCTTCAGGCTCCTCAACTGGTCCTGGGCCAGGGCCTTGGTGGGAAAGAGATAGAGGGCCCGGCATGACGAGTTCTCGAGGATGTCTTCGTATACCGGCATATGATAGCAGAGGCTCTTGCCGCTGGCGGTGCCGGTGGAGATGATCACGTTGCTGCCCTCCCCTATAAGGGACAGGGCCTCCGCCTGGTGGGGATACAGCTGATGAACGTCCATGCGCTGCATTGCCTCCAACAGGCGGGGGTGGAGGCCCTGCGGGAGATCGACGAATCGCGCCGGGCGAGGCGGGATGACCTCCACGTGGGTCATCCTGTTCTCATCCCCCTTATCCTGCACCATCTCTCGCAGCAGTTCCTCGAACTCCATCTCCAACACCTTTCACGTAATAGAGGACGTAGGTTTAATTTTAGCCTTGGACAAAGACAGCGGTGTCAGACACAAAATGATGCGTTTCCCTTGTTGACCGGTAAATAAATAAGACGATGGAGGTGAAATGCATCATTTTGGTGTCTGACACCGTGATGGTGGGGGTGGACGGCGGGCTCTGCGGGTCAATCCTACCTTATCTTCACTCCACTTTCTGGCCTTCTGATATCTTTCCGGTCCCTTCAATCACAACCCTCTCGCCTTCCTCCAGGCCGGAGACCACCTCGACCCACTCCTCGGTCCGGTCCCCCGTTGTGATCTCCTTCAGGTACGCCTTTCCATCCACGACGACGTAGACGTAGTCCTCCCCGTTCTCCTGCAGCAGGGCCGTGATGGGTATGTGTACGACATCGCCCTTGCTCAGTACCTTGATGTCCACGGTTGCGTTATAGCCGAGCCTCAAGGGTATATCGGTCTTCTCCAGCTTCACGAGCACCGGGAATATGGTGTTGACCGCGGAG
>Ga0180434_10002082_pt1 | contig 27456 bp, 46 predicted proteins | sample SS_ome_7_FD_132453 | JGI IMG/M metagenome (GOLD analysis project Ga0180434, IMG submission 132453) | Hypersaline lake sediment archaeal communities from the Salton Sea, California, USA - SS_1_D_2 metaG | ecosystem: Environmental > Aquatic > Non-marine Saline and Alkaline > Hypersaline >... | reverse complement strand
TCCCTGGCGGACGTGACGGTATTCGTCCAGGACGATATCGCCAACCCAGACCTGCATATTGGGCCGGATTTCGTGCGCGTGATGAATGAGGGTTTTGACGGCCTCGAGGAGGTCAAGCCGCTATGGGAAGTTCCCGACGCCGAGGCCGACGGGAGTTGCAAGCCACCTGTGCCGCTGAAGGAAGTATATGAGCGGCTGTTGGGGCGTGAGTGGCCGGGCAAGATTCAATTTGCCAGGTCTTCTTTGGTAGCGGTTCCGAAAGCGAAGATTGAACAACACGGGCGCGGGTTCTATGAGCGGGCGCTTGGGGAACTCCGGGCGGAAACCGACAAGGTAGACGGCTTCCCACGGGGGCGGTCCACATTCATCTTTGAGCGGCTTTGGCTGGAGGTGTTCAAGTGAGGGCCGAGGTTGTGATTGCCCGCTATCGGGAGGCGCTTGACTGGGCCGTGGGGCTCCCGTATCCGGTGGTGATTTACAATCACATGCCGCCCGAAGAAGACTGCCCGCTTTTAGACGGCGGGAAGGGGCCGCTTCCTGACAACTGGACGCGTATCGGCCTTGCGCCGAACATCGGCAGGGAAGCCCATTGCTACCTGACGCACATTCTGGGCCGCTGGGAATCCCTGGCGGACAGAACGGCGTTTTTGCAGGGGGACGCCTTGGCCGGACCGCACATAATCGGGGTTGGTGAGATTGGCGCCGCACTTAAGGGGGCCGAGCCGGTGCGGGTACTCGGCGATGCGCTTGCGTGTGGTGCTGACGGGGGCGGCGGAATCAAGGACATGGACGGGGCCGCAATGGACCTTGCCGCGGCCCATGAGTTGATTCTCGGGGCGCCGTTTCCCGGAACCGTGAAGTTTCCGGTAGGCGCTCAAATGGTGGTTTCCCGGGATGCGATTCTTGCCCGGCCCCGGGAAGTATACGAGCGGGCGCTTGGGTACGTGAAGACAGAGCCAACTGCCGCATGGGTCCTGGAGCGGCTGTGGCTGGAAATCTTCAAGACGGAGGGGGCGGAGTGAAGACGCTTGACGAATTGGCAAACGAGGAAGGCACAGACAAGGGCACCGCCCACGGGGCCAAGCACGGATACACGAAGTACTATGAGCGGTACTTGAAGCACGCCAGGAACCTTCCCGTCCGGCTCCTCGAGGTGGGGATTTACCACGGCGCCAGTCACCGCATGTGGCGGCGGTACTTCCCGAATGGCGAAATCTTCGGAATTGACGATGGGAACACGCCGATTCCCGACATGCACGGCGTCCGAACCTGGACCGGGAAGCAGGAAGCCGAGGGGTTCATTAAGCGGTTCATTGCCGAATCGGGCGGCTGCTTCGATGTGGTGATTGACGATGGCGGGCACAAGGCGGCCGAGACGGTGACAACCTTCAAGCTCTTATTCCCGGCCGTGAAGCCTGGCGGGATGTACGTGATAGAGGATCTGCATTGCAGCTACCACCCCGAGTGGGGAGGCGGCTACATGCGGGCGGGGACGCCGATCGAAATGATCAAGCGCAAGATCGACGGCTTGCACCATCGGCTACACGGCGGCAAGTCGGGGGGCGGGAACCCGGTAGACCTTCATGGGCTCCGGTTCTCCGTGGGTGAGTACGTTCCGAGTTACGATGATTTGCATATCGCGGGGGTTCACGTTTACGAGCGGATCGCATTCATTGAAAAGGGGGTCTAGGGTGAAGGTTTTCGTGACGGGGCACAAGGGGCTTTTGGGCGGACATATCTGGGACCACCTGACGGGTCTGGGCTGGCACCTTGTGGGGTACGACAGGAAGGAAGACGGACAGGACGAAATTCACAACGTCGATCGCATGGCGGAGAAAATGGCGGGCTGTGACGCCGCGATTCACCTGGCCGGAATCCCGCACCCGCTCGGCCACCTATCGCGGGCCGACTACATCCGGGAAAACATAGAAGGCTCCGTTGCGGTTGCGAAGGCTGCGAAACAGGCCGGGGTGCCCCGGTTCGTGTATTGCTCTTCGGGTTCCGTGAATGGTTTCAACGCTGGCCTGGACACGAAGGCCGGGGCGCTGACAGAGGACGATCATGTTCCCGTGGACAATGCGTGGGCGGCCGGGGACTATCAGGCATCGAAGTTGCTGGCCGAGGAGGGGATCAAGAAGATCAAGTTTCCGAAGGGGGCGCTTGCGCTCCGGGTGGACGGGCCGGGGGAGCTGAACCAGGGCGGCGTCCATCGGGGCTGGCAGTGTCCGTGGGGAATGCTTGTGAACGCTTTTCAGCAAGCGGTGACGGTGAGTGTCCCGCGGTATGCGTTCATTCCCGTGAATGTCGGATATGCGGATGAGGGCAAGGTGGACTTCTCACAGATGGACAAGGTGCTGGGGCTGAACGCGGACGGTGTGATTTCGAGGACGGTTGGAGTGCTCGGCTAGGGGGGCTGTGTGAGCATCAAAGAGGGATGGTGTGAGAATTTGAGGAAGACGGTTCTGGCGAATGATCCCGGGGCTCCGCCTGGACCGTATGAAGACATCGGATGCACGGAGTTTGATGGCGTTGCCGTTGGATGCCCTATGCGCTGTGATTCATGCGTCCACTTTGAATTCGAGGGGCAAGAATGAGCATCAAGCTGGAAGACGGCGCAACGGTGGTTCTGAGATACGGCGGTTGGGGGGACCTGTTCCCGGTGGTGTGCGCGGCCCGGTGGATGCGAGAGAAGTTCCCGGATCGGCCAGTGGACGCGGCTGTCCGGGGGAAAGAGCAGGTGGAATTTCTGCGCGGGCTGGGCGTCTTCCGGGCGGTCTTTGAGCAGGTGACTGACATGGGGGGCCGCTGGGTTGAATGGGATCTGGGTGTTGACGGCCTGCATCCCGCCTATGCCCCCCTCCACCGACTACCGGACGCCTATGATCTGGTAGTGGATTTCCGGGACACCGTGGAGAACAACCCGTTCGCCGATCACGGTAACTGGTATGATCTGAGTCTTTCATTTGCGGGGTTTGACCCGGCAGAGGTTCCCCCGGACTGGAAGCGGCCGTTTGTGAGGCTGGAAGAGAAGTACCGTAAGGGGGCGCACAAGGCGTGGCGGGCAGTAGGCGGCGGGCGGGAACATCGGCCCCGGGTGGTTCTTGCTCTTGCGGGCTCGGCCCCGCTCCGGTCGATGCCCCGGGAGTTCTGGCAGGTGGTAGTTGACAAGGTGGGTGAGCGGGTCCCGGAGGTGACGTTCATCGTTCTGAGTGGCCCAGAGAAAGCCGGGCTTGCCCCTACTGGCCCGCGGGTCAAGAACTTAGTGGGCAAAACCAAAATGATCGAATCGGCGTGGGTGCTGGCGCACTCGGATCTTGCGGTCTGTGCGGACACCGGCTTGGCGCACTTTGCCGAGGGGCTGGGGGTGGACAATATCACATGCTACACCACCGTCCGGGGCTGGACACGGAGCATGTATCACAAATACACGCACGTGGTAGACACGCCCCTGGACTGCCAGTGTGCGGCGCTTGTGGCCCTGTGCCCGCGGATTGCACAGAAGATCATGGAACCGATGAACGGTATTCAGCGTCGGATTTTTGAGATGCGCCACATTCAGCCTACGCCGGAGCCCGTGATTGCGGAGCGACTGAACATGAGCCGCCCGGCGCTTGAGGCGGAGAGCAGGATCGTGGAGGCATACCGCAAGCGGATTCACGGGGAGTTTGCCCCGTGTGTCCATGCGATAGACGTGGATGTGGTTGTGGATAAGGCGGTGGAAATCCTGGAGGGGAAACGTGGAAACGGCTGTGAAGAAATCCGAGGCGTTGACGGAACAGAAATCACCACCTGTGCGGCTGTATCTGAAGCACGGGCCTGAGTACCGGGACGGGTGGATCAATCTTGACGTATGCCCGGACAGCTCGGCCCAGGATGCCCACGGTACGGTTGAATACTGGACAATGGGGTCACTTCTGGAGAGGCTGGCAATCCCGCCTCCGTATATGGAAATCTGCGCCGAAGACGTGCTCCACCAAGTTCCACAGGGGAAGGCCCTAGACACGCTGAAACATTGGCGGGGGCTGCTCCGACGCCCGGATTCAACCCTGACCGTAGAGGTGTTTGACCTGGAGTGGGCGTGCAGGGCGTTTCTCGGGTCCCAGCAAGCGGCGCGCTGGGCAGAGCCGGACGAAGATGGCAACCCGCGGGGGATCGTCCATGCAATGATCGGCCCCCAGAAATGCGGGCATCCATGCGGGGAGTTTCGGAGCCTGTACGACGCCCAGCGGCTCTACGCGCTCCTACTCCGGGCCGGGTTCCACAATATCCGCCGGGAGCCGAACATCCCGCAGGGAGACAAGCGGATTCGCTTCGTGGCCGAGAGGGGGGACCTAGAATGAAGTCCCCCGTAATCACCGCCTGTATTGTCAGCAAGGACCAACCCGCGGCGCTCCGCCTAGCGGTGCGTTCGGTACTTGAGAACGCCGGGGCACTCAAGGGCCAGGTGGCCGTCAGGATCGTACTAAACGATTCCCCGGCTACGGTGCGAAAAGCGGCCGACAAGTGGATGGGGGCGCTCAGGGGCGGGGGGGTGGACATTCGGTGGACTACGACCGCCGCCAGGGATGTGTACGTAGCATACAACGAACTTGCCCAATCGGCAGGTACGCCCTGGGTGCTGTTGCTGAATGATGACATGGTGGTGGGGCCGGATTGGGCGGTGCCGTTGCTGTCGATTGCGGCGCCGGACGTATGGATTTCCCCCGTGCTTGTAGAGCCTGGGGTTGTGGACGTTGCGAACGTGAACGTCCGCCGGGACTTCGGCCGGGACGTAGGAGGATTCGACCAAGAGGCGTTTAACGCCTTTGTCCGTCGGCACCGGGTAAACGAGGTGGTTCCGATGGGCTGGTTTCAGCCTGTCTTGATCCACAGGGAAAAGTTCCTTGAGATCGGCGGCTATCCGCTCGAGGCGCCCTTCCCGCACCCGAACGATGTGGCCCTATTCCGGTCTTTGGGGCAGTGGGGAATCCGCCACGTCCGACACTACGGGTCCTGGGCGTATCACTTCCAGCGGTTGAGCCAGAGAGGGGAAACGGAGGGGGCAAAACATGGGGCATAACGTAGGCTTGGTGATTCCACACCGGGACACGCCGGAGGTGCTGGACAGGTGCCTGAAGACGCTGTTTCAGGCGCTTCGATCTGAGAAATGGGCGGATTGTGTCCAGGTTCTTGTAGTGGACGATGCGAGCGAAAAGGCGGAGACGGCCCGCTACTTTGAGTCTCAATTCGCGGAAACCGGCGCCAAAGTGCTCAAACTCATCAGGCGCCACGGCTTCACCGGAGCGGTGAATGCTGGCATCGACCAGCTTATCCGGCAACAGAACGCACCGTCAATTATCGGGATTCTGAACTCCGACCTTGAGTTCCCCGAACAGGACGGCCCCAAGGATTGGCTGGAGTTGTGTCTTGACTCTCTCGAGGAAGACCATGAAGACGTGTCCGGCAAGAGAAACGCAATGGTAGCTCCCATGCTTGTGATGCCGGACGGGGACACGATCCAGTGGGGCGGGGAAGCGTCCAGCCTGCGCGAGCCCGGCAGACACAAGACGGGCTCCAGGAAAGCGGGGGACTGCGGCGCCAGGATGTTCGTGCGCTGGCACACGTTTGCTTGTGTGCTCATCCGCTCAGACGCGCTCTTGCGCGTCGGCTTGTTGGCCCCGAATCTCCGCATGTACTGTTCAGATTCGGATTGGTGTCTCCGGGCTCGGGACTTCGGCTATCGGCTGGTATACGAGCCCGCGGCGTTCGTGATTCACCAACAGTCTCACACGATTGCGAATGAACTCCAGGGGCCGAACGCCCAGAACTTCCGGGGCGTGCTGTTCCAGGATCAACAGAACTTCTTTGCTAAGTGGAGCGGGAAACTTTTTGACGCCCTTGACCAGGGGCCGGTGGAGCAATGGCTGGGACCTCTATAACAGGTACGGATGCTGATTTTTACGTTTACCGCTACTGGGCGGGCTTCAGCGCGCAAGAGGTAAAATACTACGCCGACGCCAACGCTTTCGTGGGCGGGGATTATGTCGGCGCTAGGGACTTCGATATGTATCGTGCGTGGATCGAATTCAAGACTGAAATGCCCACCCATTGCACGCTCACGAACGTGGAGCTGAACGTCTATTGCGAGGTCTTTGCCGTAGACGCCGACATGACCCCCGTGTTGGACCTGGCGGCGTCTATTGGAACAACGGATAACGCCTTTATCACCCCGGGAATCAAGCCGTGGTGGACCAAGAAACCGGGAGACTGGGACGGTGGGACGACAACCTATATTGCGGACACAAATGGGTGGTACACGTTCCCCGCCAACACGCTCGGGACAGGGATCAACTTGGGGGGGCATACCTACTTCCGGCTGTCTCGGCTGCAAGAGTCTACGCCGGACACAACCGGCCGCTGGCAGCTGTGCTCGGCCAACAGCCCCTCATACAAGCCGTTTCTTGAGGGAACGAAGATATGGTCAGTAGGCGACGCGGATAACCCGCCGGGAATGGGCCGCGGAGAAGTTGTGCGGATTCCCGCGTGCGGCGGGGGAATGGGCGGCCCGGCAAGGGGAGCAGGGGCAGTTTCCCGTAAACACCAACCGGCCGGAGCGGTAGTGGGTGCTCCGCGCACGTTCTGGAGGTAGTTGTGGGAACGCTCATGAAAACCACTGCCCGGCCGACAACGGCGACACGGACACGGCAATCATCACAAAGCCCCAGCCGCGGGCGCATGGGGCGGACTCCGGGGGGCGCAGGCCCGATAGGGGCAAGGTGACGATATGGCAGGCGAAATTCAGCACACAATCAGATGGGGAAACCCCGGAACTACGCAATGGGGAACCGTGATCCTCGAGAGGGCCACGGCCTGGGAGGGGGTCTTCGCGGCAGACGGCAACTGGGGCGATAGCGGTACAGTGTCGATTTTTAGCGGGTCCGCGTTCCGGGGATCCTACGTAGACGCAAACGGGGGGACGGACTCCTATTATCGCTTCCGGTACACGGACGGGACATACTACTCCGACTGGTCGGACCCTCTGTGGGCGCATCAACCGCGGGCATTCTGCGGCGTCCGGGACATCCGGCAGCGGTGCGCGGCTGTCTGGGATTGGTTCCCGGATACGCCGTCTGGGACGGAACTTGAGGCGCTGTACCAGACCGCCGGGGAAGTTACCCGGGAAATCGAATCCCGACTTGACCCCGTGTTCCCGGTGCCGATTCAGGCCGGAACCGACGGCCAGTACGACGAGTCCCTGATTGACGCCTGCGCGAACCTTACCATTTCCCGGCTTGCGCTGTGGCATTACAGCGGCCGCGAGATGCCGGAAGAATTCGACCGCTTCAGGGAATTCGGAGACGCCCGGATAGAGCGTCTGAAAAGCGGCCAAGAGGCGCTTCGGTACTTGGTGACGCCGGATGAGGTGGGCTTTACGGAGCCCCTACCGGACGCCAACAACTCCGGGGATGGGATCTTTGAGGTTGATCGGATGCAGGAATACACGGGCGCCCGTCGGTGCAAGTTCGTTGCCGAAGTTACTACAAGCGGGGCGTTTTCGTCGGCGGTGTTCAAGTTCTCGGAGGACGGCGGCATTTCGTGGCGCGTGACGGGAAAAAGTTGCGGGTCCCAGTGGATCGGCCTTGGGGCTTACGGCGCCCGGGTTCGCTTCCGGGGTTCGGATGAGTCCGATTTGTATGATTTCGTATCCGGGGACCGCTGGACCTGGCACGGGTATTCAACCCTCGAGGCCGGGCGGACGGGGCAGGTTGTGAGCCGGGAGTTGATTCGGGGATGATCAAGATGAGCGTGAACGGCGCACACAAGCGCCGCCTGACGCGGAACCTGCGCCTCCTGGCCCGGAACTCGAAGGACCGAAAGCGGTACTTCCGGCAGGCGGGGGCGTACATGGTCCAGAAAAGCGTTGAATGCTTCTCGCGGGAAAAGACACCGGACGGCAAGCGGTGGAAGAAACTGAAACCCGCAACACTGGAGGCGCGGGCGCGGGGGCCGCGGGCGCGAGCGGGAAAGCGCATCCTACAGGTTACGGGCGCCCTTAAGAATTCGCTCGGCATCATCGAAATCTGGGAAAACGGCGTCCGGCAGGGGCCGTCTCTCGGCATCTTCCAGGGCATCGGCCGGGCGCATCAATTCGGGCGGCCGGAAATCAACCTTCCCCCGCGCGAGTTCATGGGAATCACCGCAAAGATGGATAAGCACATGACAAACGATTTGGTTCACCATGTCTTCCGGGGGGTGCGTAGTGGATAGCCTTTTGGCGTCTTTGAAAAGCACCCTGCAGGCCGAGGCAACGCTTACAACCCTGGACAATGATGGGTCCCTGCGATTCGACATTTGCAAGCCGGGCCACGAAGAGCCCGCGGACATACTCCGCTACAACGTGACCCTTGTTCCCGTTGCCCGGAAGCGATACCAGGTGTTCGGGGGGCGGGTGTATCGGTGGCTTGAAGTTGAGGTCTACGTTTGGATGGACGCCGACTGGACGGATGAGGAAGTGCTTACCGGCCGGGGAACAAAGCAGGGCCTTGATGATATTTGCGATCTTGTAGAGGCCGAGTTGACGCATAGCACGCTCGGCGACAACACGCTTATGGTTCCCACGGAAGATGAGGGTATAAGCGAAGGCGAATACGTGGAGGGGGAGAACGAATCGTCAGGCCTGGTGGGCGTGAAGTACACGTACACTCAGCGGCGTGACATTTCGAGTTGAGAGGAGTGAGCTGGAATGGCCTACAGAGGACAAGGCCGGGATTGTCGGTTTGTTTGGTACCCCTGCTATCAGAGTGCGTATATCGGAAACTGGACCGTTCAGGCCGCGGGGGCGGTGGGAACCTTCGGAACGGGTTATCAGATTCCATGGGAAGTTGAGTCCTTCACGCCGCGCCACGATTACGGGAAGCGCAGAACAACGGCGTTAAGTCCCGTCGGGTGGCATACGATTGGGAAGCGGGCTGCGCCGTTTGAGTCCCACGGGTTTGACGTGACCGGGCCGGTTACGCCCATGTCCATCCTTTACCCGATGATGTTTTTCTGCAATCGGCAGGGGATGACCGCGCTTGGCACGGTGAACAACGGCGACAAGGTGTATTCGTGGGTGGGGCAGCCGCAAGCCGGGCGGGGGTCAACGGTGTCAAGCTACACTTGGCCTGCGGCTCTTGGCGGGCGCATCCTGTACGACGTGGGCACCTCGGACGCGTTTGACCCGGCGCTCCCGGAGTCGATTGAGCTCCGGTTTGACGAGGACGGGGAGCTGTCCATAACGGTGAGTTGCTTCGCGGCCACCTGCTATGAGGGGACGGTTCTGAATTGCGCTGACGGGACGAACATCGACGTGGAGCCCGCGTGTGCGTTCAAGGCGGCCAACGGAACGGTCAGATACAACGGAACGGTTACGGCGGTGAAGAACGGCGTGATCCGGCTTTCCCGGACCCTGACGCCCCACAGAGGCCTCGGCTCCGGGACACTTGCCGGGGCGGTCTCCTATGGAGACGTGAGCGGCAGTGGAGACTTCACGTTCTACCTCGAGACCCAAAGCGACTGGGACGCGATAGAGCACGATTGCCGCCTAACCACCTGCGGAACCCTCACGTTTGACTACACGGGAAGTACGAGTTTGAACGGTACGGCGGGGAATGATGAGAAGATCAAGGGAACGGTTTTCATTGATCCGCTACGGGTAGTGAAACCCGCGGCGGCCGGTGAGCTGATGCGCACCCTTGAGTGGGAAATGGCGGGGCCCGACCATGATTCATCGCCTACTGTTCCGTTTGATTTCGAGGGAACCTTTCACTTGCCCTACACCACGTCTCTTGGCGTGCCTTGGTAGGAGGGGGGAACAATGGAGGGGAATTGGTTTGACTCGGATGTAATGCCGGTGCCGGAAATCCCGGTCCCTTACGTCTGTGCGGTGGAGAGAGAAAAGCAAAAGGCGTACTACCGGATACCGCCGGACCAACGCGGCGCAAAGAATTTTACGGAGGCATGGCTTTTGGTTCTCTCTCAGCGGGAAGCAAACGAGATTCAGCAACAGGCGGCCAACCTCCGCCGGGAATCTGGGCTGGGCGGTGCGGATGTTTCTGCGATTCACGCCCGCCAGTTCCAGCTTTTGCGGGACCGGATGACGAAGCTTGACGGCTACCCAGACAGCGGGGGGAAGCGGCGGACGATCACCGACCCGGCGGAAAAAATGGCTGTCTTTGAGGGGATAGCGCCGGAAGTGTTTGCTGAATGGCTCGGCGCCATTCAGAGCTGGAGCGCGGCCAGGGAGGGAATCTTGGGAAATGCCGACTTTGCGCGCAGTGGGGACTTGCCGACGAAGGAATCAGGCGGCGATTCGGAGACTGCGACCGCTGCGCGCAACGCGGCATAAAGCCCGGAATCGTTTGCCTCCGAACAGGCGGCGGGCGGATAGCGTCGGGGCAGATGCAGGGCTTCCCGGCGCGGACACAAGGGGAAGCATGGCGCCTTGTTCGGTACTTCCGGGGAATGAACTCGACATGGACCGGCGGGAAGATAAACGAACTGAAGGCGTTTCGAGACTTGGGGATCTGCCCGATCGGGGCGATTGATGAAACAGCCTGGGATGTCTTCCGGGCTGCGATGCGAGCGAAAGACGGCATGGGCGGGCTTGCGTATTATCCGCAGAGATTCGCACACCACCAAGTGGATGAGCCGTTGTGGTACTCGCAGATGCTAGAGGAAGTTTGGGCTGAGGAGGGGCGGCTGCGCGCAAAGGAGCGCGAGGAAAAGCCGCATGGGGCGGAAAATTAGGAACCAGCTTCACACGGAATTGACGGTTGATGACAGGGCATCCCCGGCGTTCGCAGGGGCCGGGATGCACCTGAAGAAAATGCTCGGCCTCATGGCGGGCGGCTATGGTGTTTACCAATTTACGAATGCCATAACCGGCCAAGCCCGGGCCATGATACAGACAAATATCGAATTCGAGAAGTTCAACGTCTCCCTGGAGGTCTTGTACGGAAGCGCAGACAAGGCCAAACAGAAGATGGACTGGATTATTGAATTCGCAAAGAAGACGCCCTTTGAGTTGCCGGAGCTCGTACAGGCCACGATCAACCTGAAGGCGTTCGGCCTGGAAGCCGAGAACTGGGCGGAGAAAATCGGCAACCTTGCCGCCGGGACGAACAAACCAATTGACCAAGCGGTGGATGCGCTGGGGAAATTGGCAAGCGGCCTCAACGGAATCGCGATTCGCCAGTTTCAGTACATGGGCATTTCCCGCCAGATGTGGGCGGAACAGGGGATAGCGTTCAACAGCATGGGATCGGCGCTTGCGGGCACCGAAGAAATGCTCGGGGCGCTGTCAAATATCATCGAAGGTCGATTTGGCGGCTTGATGCAGAGACAGTCCCAAACAATGGGGGGGATGCTCACCAACCTCCAGGATTTTCTGTCCATCGTGCGGATGGAACTCGGGAAGACAATCTTTGAAGAAATGAAGGGCGACCTTGGCGCCATCGTCGGGTTCGTGGAGGAGCTGAGCGAATCCGGCAAGATGAACGAGTGGGTACAAACCCTGTCCCGCTCGTTTGCTGATTTGTATGATGCCCTGGGACCCACGGCGTGGGCGCTGGAGAAATTGTGGAAGTTGCAACAGATGGTCAGCGCCGTGGGTTCTGGGAGCCCGCTCGGCCCGCTTCAGACGCTTTCATTCCTGCAAAGCAAGGGAGACCCGCAGACCCTTAGAGCGTGGGCGCTGCGAATGGCGGAACCGCGGAGCGCCGGGGGGCTCGGCGAAGGTTATGCGGCGTTTCCCGGGGTCGGCCTTGAGTACCAGCAAGCCATGAGAGACCGCCTTGTAGCGGAATGGAAGGCCCGGCAGGCGGGCGGCGGCGACGGCGCAAGCGCGGATCAATACTGGAAGCTCCTCAAGTCCGGCTACGTCTACACCCCACCACTAGCAGGTCCGGGCCTCGGAGACAGGGCATCCGGCCGCTACTTCGCAACCGAACCGGAAATGGACATCCGCCAACGCCGGGGCGCAGACCTTGGCGGGGCGTGGGGCGGCGGTATTCCTTACGAGGAGCCGCTAGGCGGCAAGCCAACCGTGGCCCCGGGGCCGACGGAAGAAACACTCAGCGCATGGGAAGAGTTGATCGGCAAACACGTTGAGGTCAACAACTACATGGAAGCTTACGGCCAGTCAATGACCATGTACTGGGTGGACGGAATGAGTCAGGCTATCGGCCGGGCTCAGGATTTCGGGGATGTCTGGAATAACGCGTGGGATATGTTTGGTCGCCAGCTCCAGCGCCTCGCGGGGATGGGTCTATTTTCTCTCTTGGGGTGGGCGTCCCCGGCGTTTGGAGGGGCGGGGATAGGTTTCGGGGCCGCCTTCGAGTGGATTTCCGGCCACCAATCGGGCGCCCAGAGTGTCCCGGAAACCGGACTCTATCACCTCCACCGGGGGGAGCAGGTGGTTCCGGCGCACATGGCGCACCAACAGAACAACGGCGGCGGGGATGAGTACCACTTCCACGTTGCGGGACCCGCTGAGAGGGAATGGGTGCGGAACTCTCTGATTCCCGAATTGAACCGCGCCGGAAAGTTGGGGTGGACCTAATGGCCTGGGAAGTGGGGACATTCAAACACAAGATCGGAACGTATGTGCCCACGGGGGCGGATTGCAATGTCTATCCTTGGAATCCGGGGCTCATGACCCGAGAGACCCGACACCGGGCGCGCTCCGGCTCGCTGTGGTCCTATCGGCACTACCAGTACCCGACATTCACGCTTCACTTCGTAGACGTGGGCTCCACTTGTGTTCACTTCATGGGGACGCTCCTAGTCTACGGAACCGACGGCTTTCATTACGACTACGCGGGTTTCCGGTATCACGTAATGCCGCCGGAGAATTTCCGATGGGCGCCCCAGGCGGACGGGCCGGACATCTGGAGCTTTGAGTTGCCGCTTGAGGCAACGGAAGCCGGGACCTTGAGGTTGATGGCGAAATGAGCCTTAGCAGTCGGAAGCATACCAAGCGCGGAGAAACGCCGTATGTCAGTTTCATTTATGATGCTGACGATTCGGCCGCCGAGTGGGGCTCAAGACTTGAGGTCTATCCAAACGCCTACCGCTCAATCGCCGCGTGGTCCGGCGTTTTCAAGACGGCGGACATGGAATGCGTGTTTGTGAATCATGATCGCGCATTCCGGGGCCTCGCGCAACCCGAGGGGAAGCGGTGTGTGGTGCGGGCCGGGTTTGCGGGCGCGGCGGGGACCGATCTTGGGACGGTGTTTGACGGGCTGATAGAGGAGAAAAAGTACGGGGGCGGTCTGTTCCGAGTATCTCTTGTTGACCGCCGGGCAGATATGCTGGGCTCGTACTTCGCGCATGACCTAGAACCCGTCGGGGCGGTGTCGCGCTGGCCGCACGATGATGAGTGTTGGCTTGACGGTGTGACTGCTACGGACTTTGTGGGCACCGCCGATGCATTGTTGGCAGTTGCGGCGGGCGCGGGTACGTACTACCCGCAAACTTCAGGCTATCCCGACAAATACTATCGTGTGGCAACTTGTTACAACCAGGGCGCCGGAACAATGGTGGTCAAGTTCACGGAAGACGTGATGGATCGTGCCGCCTACCTGGTAAAGCGAACGGACCTCACGTATTCCGGCAACCCGGGAACCGTGGTTGATAGAATCTTGACCGGAACCAACGGGCTTGGCCTGGCAGCGGGCGAGCTGGACACTACCATTTTCGGCACTTCCCGGGCCGCACTCGGCGGGGTGACGATTTCCCATACCTTTTCCGGTGGTGTGCTCCCAAAGAAAACAATCGGCCAGCACTTGCAACAGATCTGCCTCGAAACAAACGCCGATTTCTTCGTGACCACCGAAGGCCTGTACGCCTACGCCGCTTACTATCCCCCCATGATCAACACGGCCGCCATCGGCAGCTATGGTACGAATGAATACACCGATTTCGAGGTATCCGGCGAGCTCGGGGATTTGTGGAACGCTGTAGCCTACGACCTAAGCCGGGTAGAGGAATACCGGCAGTTGCCGGAGAATCGCCAGCAATACGGGACAGAAGACGGGAACAGCATCACAGCATACGGCAAGCGGCGGGAAAAGAAGATTGACGCCGAGTGGATTGACAACCGCCTGAGCGCCCGAACAATGGCCCAGCGGTTCCTTCTGTTCCGGGGTACAGTTGCCGATCAAGTCTCGTTCCGGGTGCCGCTCTACGGAATCGAAGAGCGCGTAGGGTCCCTTGCGAAAGTCTACAATGAAGATGAGGAAGATTGGGGGGGCGGCAACTACTGTCTCGTTACGGGCGTGAATCCAGAACTTGAAGATGACAGAGTTTCAATCGAAGCCGTGGACGTTGATGCGCTCTACTCTTCGGGCCGCAACTGGTTTTTCTTGGCCCCGGCGTCAGATTCCGGGGATGAGTACGGCACCTTTTCTGCGACCGCCGCCGATTGCGGCTGCATCTTTTAGGGGGTGTGGGTGAATGGCTTCCGATCTTGACCCTTCAACCGCCGGGTGGACTACCTCAAGCACGCTGGGAACAACCGGCGAAAACCTCACGGTAGCACAACAGAACGCCGCCATGGAAAATGGCGGCTGGCTGTTCGCGAATACGCCGCACGTAGTTTTTGAGCGAGAGATCGAATACACACGGGCGGATGGAATTCAGGCGGGCGGTGACAGCGGATGGGGAACAGCCTACACCTTCCAATTCTATCATCCGGCGGGAATAGATTACTTCATGCTTGTGGGAACCGTGACCCCGGCGGCCAGCTCGAAGGGGTTCATTCGATTTCGGATCAATGGCACGCAAGCTGGAACGGACCTTGGGTGGTCAACGGGGACCTACGGCTGGCGGGGCATGACAACGGGAACTGTCTCGGGGGTCACGAATAATGCCCTAGTACAAGCGGACATTCTATCACATGGCGATTCTGCGGGCAAACAACCATATATGCGCGGCATCCGTATTTACGGATTCGGGAAAGACATTGGGCTCCCGGACGGATGGATCAACGCTTCGTAGGAGAAAAACACCATGAGCATTGACCCGACATTGCTACAGCTCGGCGTTGGTGGTACGGCGGCGGTTCTGGTTCTCCGGGAAGCGGGGGGAATCATCAACTCCGTGAAACGAAACGGCCGAGACGGGGAAGTGGTTCAGATCTTGACCCGCATGGCGACGATTCAAGAACAACAAACCAGGATCATCGAAGAGATGGCGCGCCAGACGGGAGACCTTCACCGGGAGGTATGCAAGCCGTGACCTTTGAAAGCGACCGCCGGAACGCCGTGAGGCTCGGCCAGAACTTCATGGCGTATGAGGGGGAGTGTCACCACTGCGGGGCGATTATGATACAGCCCGTCTTATGGCGAAACCTCCAGCGGCTCCGCTACATGCTGGCTGTACCGCTCACCCTGTCTTGTGTGTATCGGTGCGAGGAGCACAACCGGGCCGTAGGCGGGATTGAAACAAGCGACCACCTCACGGGGGAGGCGGCCGACATCGTTTGCCCGGCGGGAATGAAGCCGGAAGACCTAGCCGCCAAGTGCCGAAAGGCGGGTTTCGCCCGGGTCGGATTTTACCCAACTCGCGGGTTTGTCCACGCCTCCATTCGGGAGCGCAAAGGCTACTCGCGAATCTGGAACGGAGAGGCGTGATGTTTGGGATACTCAAGGCGGTATTGACGGTTGCCCCGGCGGTAATCGCCGTTGCGAGGAAGGCGCCCGAAGTGGTGGGCTTGGTAGCAGACACGCTGGGCGGTGCGAGGCGGGCAAGGGGCCGACGTGGGAACCTGGGCGGGGATTCCGACTTTGCGGAGAACGCATTGTCTGTTGTGGCTTATGCCGCGGCGCAGTTCAAAACAGCGGAGCGGGCTCGCCAATGTGGGGTTGCCCATGGAAAGAGAATCACGGAAAAGATGAACCGCCGGGTTCCCGGTTGGGAGCTGGCAGAAGACCGCGGGTTGATCCCCTACCTCGAGGGACTAAGGTCGGGGCTGAAAAGTGACGGGTAAAACCGTCGCCAGGGGACCTCGGCTTGACGCCCCTCCGCGGCCGGGGTCCCCGCTAGAACCACCGCCCTATACCAAACACTAGGCCGGGCGGCTGGGTTTCTGCTCCCACCCGCAGGCCAAAACCAAGAGGTAGCGGCGTCAAAATACCAGCAACACCATTTCCCCAAAGTGCGGATTTTTCCATGCTAACCGCTGCGCCGATTCCGAAGTAGAAGCTGAGGGGCGTCTGTGTTTGTCGCAAGAATCCGACACTTACAGAGCGCCAGCGGCTATCCCCCCCCGCTCTCATGTCCAAAAACCCCCCCCAACCGTCTGCACGCATTGTGCATATTCCGGCGCCGTTCGTTTCGCCGTTGCCCGTGTAGCCTACCATTACGTCTACTGCATGGGCACAGGCGGGCAGCGTCAGAAGTACCGCCACAAGTACCAAAACCATCCGCTTCATAGTGCACCTCCTTTTCACTGAAACTACCCGGGAAGAACACGCATATTCAAGCGGAATTCCCCCGGTGTCGATCCGGGCCGACGTAGACCACCTCCCCGTCTACCACGGCCAGGACGCGGGCCCCCTTGCCGTTGCGGCAGTCGCAGATTATCGTGAACGTCTGGCAATGGTCGGGGCCGATGTGTTTGTAGAAGCGGCCCAGGATTTCCTTTGCATCGTCGGCGCTTGTGAAGGCGCAGCGGCCCGGCGTGGGTGCGGGCGCAGGTGCGGCGGGGTCGGTTTCTCGGAAGAAAAAGTCTGCCCCCTCGCCGATGCCGACGCCGATTTTTGCCAGGGTCTCGCCCTTGAATCCTCGTTGCTTTCCGCTGGCAAGTCTTTGCACCACCGACATGTTTATGTTGGAGCGCCGGGCAATTTCCGTGATTGTTATGGGATGCCCTAGTAATTTTTGCTGGTGCATCCAGTTCAACAGTTTTTCCCTATATGTCATCAAATCACCCCCTGGGGCCAATATACCCCCGCCGGGCCAGGCTGACAAGAAAAAAGAGGAAATGCGTAGATTTCTGTTGACAGTTCTTTGCCGCTCTGCTATATTTGAGGGTGAGAGGGGGCAAACAGGGATGAACAGCATTGCAAGGCGTCCGTGGCTTCGGGTAAAAGAATATGCAGATCTGATGGACTTGACGCCCCGGACAGTATACGAACTCCTCAAGACTGGCAAGATTCCACACGTAAGGGTTGGTAGGAGCATTAGAATTGCCGCCAGCCAAGCGCACCAAGAAAACGGACGAACGGGCGAAGATGTTGCGGAGCGCCAGTAAGTACACCACCAACGGGAAGGGGTTGGACGTTGGGAGCGGATGGAAAGACATGGCCCGAAGCCTCCAGAAAAAGTCCGGTGACTCCGGGCGGGGGTGAACTTGAGGGTGACTCCCACGCCCCAAGTATAGATGCAGATCGGGCCTGCGTCAACCCCCCGCCCGGACTTTGTTCTACGTGTGGGGCGAAAATGAAACGGCGAATGGCGTGGATGATCGGCCAGCCTGAAGAAGAAAAGTGGCTTGAGTGCCCAAAGTGCGGACGCCAAGAGACGCTTTGGGTGGATAGGGGGAAGTGACGTAGGGGGGATTAAACGTGTCGAAAACGGCCGAGCCCGAAACGGCAGGTGTCAGAACCCAAAGAACACACAAACACGCAATCCGCGCCGCAGATGGCGGGATAGTGACCATCAGCAGACTCTCCAGAACACAGGCCATGGCCGCGATGTGCTCCGAGTGTCTGGGCTGGGAAGACAACCCGGCGGATTGTACGGATTTACTCTGCCCGCTGTGGCCCTGGCGGGCGCGGACCCGACTGACGGTGAAGAGTGACGAAGATTGGCGAATGAAGTACCCGGATCTCGCAAGCCGGGTGCGGGGCTAGTTGAAGCGCAGGGGGGCGTGATGCGACGCTACCGAATCACGATGGACGACGGCACCGTGCTGGACGTGACAGAGGAAGCTATGAAGACGGCGTGGGCGTGGGGCCTGATCCGAGAAATTGAGACGCTGTGATGCGATCGCCGCTCGGCGGTCAATGTGCGCGGACAGGGGGCTCCCCGCTGGGAGGGAGCCCCCGCACGGGGGAGAGATGAGCGTGGGCAAAAATGTGAAAGTGGCTGGTAGCCGACAGGCCGCCTTGGGCCTGGAGGTTGATGTAGAGGTCAGGATCCTTGTTCCGCGCGCTGTTAATTTCCTGCGGGCCGAGGGGCTAAATGCCACAATACCGATATCGGTTTGTTCGGACGCGGTACTAAAAGAAATCGGGGAAGCCTGGACAGAGAAACTGATCGAGCGGGCAAGGCAGATGCGGGCCGAGGAGGCCGACCGTGACTGAGCCGAAAACAGAAAGCCGCCTCGGACACAAGATCAACCTGCGCTATGAGCGGGAATTCCCCCGCAACTGTCCTGTGCTAGAGTACACGGCCGATTGGCACTGCGTAGGCACCTGTACGTTTTATCTACCAGACGGCAAGACCTGTCCGCGGCATGGCGTCGTGAAACTGGAGGCCGCCCGTGACTGAGCGCGAAGAAGCCGTGGGCGCAACCGAGGCCGCAAGAATCCTGGGCATCTCTTTCGACAGCGTGTGCCGGGGAGCGCGAAAAGGCCAGATCCCCGCCGTCAAGATCGGCCGCTACTGGCGGTTTCTGCCGTCGGCGCTTAGGGCCTATCTTGCTGGTGAGTGGACGCCGCCGAGGAGGGCATGATGCGCCTAGTCCGGCGAAACAACGGCATCTATTACTGGCAGCACGCCGACAGGCGGAAGACGCTTGAGACGCGTAAGCGTTCTACCGCCACCCGGCGCTTCGGGGAATTCTGCCGCATCGTCGAGCGCGGGCAATGGCCCCGCGGGCGCTACCCGTGGGCAACGGGGAACGTGACGCCGATCGCCTACGCTGAAGCCGTTGACAGGTACACCGCCGATACTCAGCGCGAGAGTTCACAGAAAAAACAGATACAGGTGCTACTCAAGGCATTCCAGCCGAACGGCGGCCGGTTGGTCTCCGAGATAACCGCCGCCGACATCGAAGCACACAAGGCGCGCCGGTTGCGGTCGAAGCGCGAGAACACCGTTGCCTCCGACCTGCGGCACCTGTCGGCCTTTTTCAACTACGCCGTGCGTATGGACTGGACCGAATCCAACCCCGTCAAGGGCGTCAAGAAACCACGGGGAAAGAGCCAACAGCGGGCGGCCTACACGAAGGCCGAAGCAAAGCGGCTGCTCGCGGCCGCCGACTCGGAGGAAACGCGAGACCTCATGCTTGTGGCCCTCCATTGCGGCCTCCGAAACGGCGAGCTCGCGCACCTCCAGAAACAGGACGTTGACCTTCGCAGCAAGGCGGTGACGATCCGAGAGAAAAGGGCCGCGGCCGATGGGTACGCCTGGAGGCCGAAAAGCCTGAAGTCCGAGCGCACGCTACCGCTTAACCGGGAAGCCCTGGCGGCGTTCCGGCGGCTTTGCGCCAGGAAGGAACCGCTGGACCTGCTCTTTCCGTCGGCGCGTGGCGGCGTGAATGCTCACCTCTTGCGGAGAATCGAGCGGATACGGAAACCGGCCAAGGTGCCCGATGCGACGCTACACGGCTTCCGGCATACGTTCGTGACGTGGCTTCTTCGGGCGGGCGTTGATCTTAAAACCGCGCAGGAACTCGCCGGGCACGAATCAATTGAAACCACGGCGCTATACCTACACACGGACGATGCGACGAAGCGCAAAGCAGTGAGGGGGCTGGAATGAAGCTGTATCTGTTCACGGATGGTGAGTATTCGGACTATATCGTTGTCGCCCTGGCGCGAGCAAAAGAGGGTCTAGACCCCCAGGCGGTGCTTGCGGAGTGGCGCGCAGAACTCGACGAACGGGCCGCCCGCCTGGGATATGGGGAGACGTGGGAACTCGAATATAATGAACGGAATGCCTCTGCGATGGTGGCGTGGTTGGAGGGTCGGGGCCTTATCGAAGAAGTTGAATACAACGAGTGGCATATCGGCGGCTGGCATATCGGCGGCTAGGGGGCTGGAATGAAAACGCTGAGTGGGGCGGAGACCGCAAGGGATTCAAGGCGGACCGGGGGTGGTAGAGGTATGAACGATCTGAGAGCCCTGAGCGTTTGGCAACCCTGGGCCTGGCTGATCGTTAGGGGGTACAAGGACATCGAGAACCGAACCTGGCAGACAGGATACCGCGGGACAATCCTGATCCACGCGCCCAAGAAGTTCGATTACGACGGGTACAACTGGATCGTGCGGAATCGGGCGGCCCTTGGGATCCCGGAGAAGGTCAAGGCCCCAATACTCAGCCGCCGCGCGATCCATACCGGAGCCACCGAGGAGTTCGAGCTCAAGGGCTCGGCTCTGGCTCCACTCCCGTTCATACACCAGATAGGGGCTGGCTTCCCGGTGGGGGGGATCGTGGGGGCGGCGTCCATCGTCGGCTGCTTCGAGTTCGATTATCGGCGTGACGCTATCGAGAAGAAAAACCCGTGGGCCGAGGGGCCCTGGTGCTGGAGACTGGCGGGAGCGATGGAGACGAGGCTCGTTCCGATGCCTGGGCGCCTCGGGTTCTTCGCGGTCCCACTCGATGTGCAGAGAGAGGCGGGGTTCTGGAATGTGGAAAACGCTGAGGAGGGGGGGGCGTGATGGGACTACATAGTGTCTCAAAGCGGGGGGCGGAGTGATGGGCGAGCAGAAAGAACTGGCGGACGCAAGCAGAGTAGATGCCATCAGGGAACATTTGCACGAGTGGGAACGAGAAGGCGCACTTGATACGGGCAAGCGGTACGCGTTGCAGTTGCTCGCCCTCATCGACGCATGGGCAACGCGCTCAAGAGAGGCGTGTGTATTCTACGCAGATGGGCCCTCTACCGAAGCCATTGAGATGTGCGCCGAAATATGCGGGACGATTGAAGTCTACGCGCCGGGAGCCGAAAAGTGATTAGCAAAGTGACGCAAAAAGTGTCTCACTTTTCCGGGGCCGACACGCTACCCGTTGCAGCGCAAGGGGTTAGTGGTGGGTGGGATAGGATAGGTGGTTCTCAGCCATCAGACCGGGGTTCGATTCCCCGTGGGGCTGCCAACTCTAAGTCAGGGCGTGGTTTCCCTTGCCACGCCTTTACTTATGCCGTTTTTCCCCGCAATTCCCACTTGCTCTCATTTGCGCTCATTTGCACTCATTTGCACTCAAAAGTGACGCAAAAAGTGGCTCACCTTTGCACGGTCTCAAATCTCAGAAATCGGAGGACCACATGAAGCCCCCGCTGAAGAACCTAACGGAAGGGCGAGCGGCTGAGATTTACGTCAGCTTTTTTGGCGGACGCATCGGCTGTCTTGACAAATCAGAACGCCGGGGAATTCTTCGCGAGATTCGCGCCGTAGCGCAGGCCAGGAGCATGACCGCGGCGCTAGGAAGATTGCTCAACGATTTCGAGTACACATTCGACTCAAGGAACGAGGGCCTGCGGTTTGTCAAGCATGTTAGGGCAGCGCTCGCAGAATCCCCGAACGTGGATGTAGTTGCGAAGGACGGCTCGGAACGATGAGCGAAACCGGGGGGCTCCCGCGGCGTGACAGCGCCGGGTTGTTTGGCTCGCGCCTACGGCAATTGACTTGCTGTGCGGCTGTCCATGCTAGCTGGCGGGCAATCGAACACCGTCCGCACCGCACTAAGGCAGTAAAGCAAGGCGAGGCCAGCAGAAACGGGAGCCGGGTGGGGAATCCGGTCGGGAGCCCCCAACAGGAAGGCGGTGAGTGATGGAAATCAGATCTCTTGACGGGCGGATATTGCGCACCGTGGGCACCGATAGTCTGCGCGACGCCGATCTGTGCGAGGCCAATCTGCGCAGGGCCAATCTGTACGGGGCCAATCTGCGCGGGGCCAATCTGCGCAGGGCCGATCTGTGCGGGGCCAATCTGTGCGACGCCGATCTGTACGGGGCCGATCTGTACAGGGCCGATCTGTGCGGGGCCAGTCTGCGCGACGCCGATCTGTGCGAGGCCAATCTGCGCAGGGCTGATCTGCGCGACGCCGATCTGCGCTGGGCTGGTCTGCGCGATGCCGATCTGCGCAGGGCCAATCTGTGCAACGCCAATCTGCGCTGGGCTGGTCTGCGCGATGCCGATCTGCGCAGGGCCAATCTGTACGTGGCCGATCTGTGCGGGGCCAATCTGTGCGGGGCCAATCTGCGCGGGGCCAATCTGTACGGGGCCAATCTGTACGGGGCCAATCTGTGCGGGGCCAATCTGCGCGACGCCGATCTGTGCGAGGCCAATCTGCGCAGGGCTGATCTGCGCGACGCAGATCTGGGCGACGCCAATCTGTGCAGGGCCAATCTGCGCGGGGCCAATCTGTACGGGGCCAATCTGTACGTGGCCGATCTGTGCGGGGCCAATCTGTGCGAGGCCAATCTGCGCAGGGCTGATCTGTGCAACGCCAATCTGCGCGGGGCTCAATACTCAATACTCAGCGTTCTGTCTGCCAATTGGGGCAAGTTGCCGGACGCCCTCACACTTGAGCTTATGCGGTGGGACGCGCTGGCCTGCGGCGACGAGGCAATGGGGGTGTGGTCGGGGGGCGGGGCGTGCCCGTTCAGCAACCAGCCGCGTGAGTTTTTCTTCGCCGAGAAGGCGGATCTTTGGCAGCCCGGACCGCCAACACTGAACTACGTCGAGCTATTTGTGGCGCTCTGTGAGGCGGCGGGCGTCCAGCAGAATAGGTTCGGAGCAAAGGCCCCGAGCCCCCAACAGGAAGGCGGTGAAGCGTGAGGGAATATGCAAGCAGAGAAGCCGCAGAACGAGATCGGGACCTTGATCTTCGCATCATCTGGCGATGCACCAAATGTCGCGCAGAGCGCGAAGAGCCGCCAGGATACAACGAGGGCGGCGAGTGCCATTGCGGGGGCGAGTTTGTAGAGGTGGGCCAAAGCTACAATGCCTAGCGAAACCAGGGGGCTCCCGCGGCTCCGGCAGAAAATAGCACGCACCGGGGGCGGTCCATTTGACTGCGACCGCGGCGGACGCGCACAGACCGGCGAGCAACCGGCCGGGAGCCCCCAACGGAAAGGCGGTGAGTGATGGAAATCAGATCTCTTGACGGGCGGGTGTTGCGCACCGTGGGCACCGATAGTCTGTGCGACGCCGATCTGTGCGACGCCGATCTGCGCGGGGCCGATCTGTACAGGGCCAATCTGCGCAGGGCCAATCTGTACGGGGCCAATCTGCGCGGGGCCAATCTGCGCAGGGCCGATCTGTGCGGGGCCAATCTGTGCGACGCCGATCTGTACGGGGCCGATCTGCGCGATGCTGATCTGCGCGATGCAAATCTGTGCGGGGCTCGATATTTGCTGCTCGACATTCTGTCCGCTAACTGGGGCAAGTTGCCGGACAGCCTCACGCTTGAGCTTATGCGGTGGGATGCGCTGGCCTGCGGCGAGGAGGCCATGACTGCATGGTCGGAGGGCGGGGCGTGTCCGTTCAGCGACCAGCCGCGTGAGTTTTTCTTCGTCGAGAAGGCCCGTCTCTGGCAGCCCGGCCCGCCGACCATGAACTACGTCGAGCTGTTCGTGGCGCTCTGTGAGGCGGTTGGCATCAAGCAAGACAGGATTAAGTCGGCCCCAAGCCCCCAACAGGAAGGCGGTGAGTGATGAGCGACGACGTGAAGATTCCCGACCTGCCAGACATCGGCGGCGGGTGGGTAGCGTGCCCGCATGGCGCTAGCGGATTCCAGTGTCGTGAGTGGGCGAACTGTTGCCAAGAAAACCATTATCTGTGTCCATGCTCAATCCGCTACTTCCCGCACGGCGTACCCAACTACTGCCCCGGCGTGCGGCTGGAGATCCGGAGGGCAAAATGAAAACCTTCGACAAGACCTGGTACAAGATCCCAAAAAAGGACCGGCCGAGGGAAGGGGAAATCTTCATCTGCGCGGCCCCTAGCGGCCCGTGGGGGTGGGTAGTTGCTAAGGCATACGGAGCGGGGCCGGACCTGGGATGCGCCTACCGCGGGTGGTTCGTCGAATTGGCAATGGCGGAACTCTTCGCCGAGGCCCTGGAAGCGAAGGGCGGTGACGAATGAGACCTCACGACCTACCGCCACACGACGGCGGCGGCTCGGCGCGGGCAACCCACAACGGAGAAAACCCGGAGCCAGAACAGCGCACAGCGGAAGACTGGTATCAACGGGCCGACAGAGACTTCGACAGAGACAGATAGGAGGGTAGCCATGAAGAAAGCGTACACGCGGCCGCACGTTCAGCTACTGGAGCACTTCGAGAAGATGCGCCTTCACGCACTCCGGCTGTTGAACTGTTTCCACGATTCCGACCGGGCCGAATTTGCGGAATGGACGATGGGCCAGCCGCGGAGCGTTCATGACATTCTAAAGGATGCAGACCTTCGCATTCTCAGAATCAAGGGACTCCGGGGTGAACTGCAAGCGGAGGTGTCCGAGAGGGCAGCGTAACACAAGGGGGTCAGTCATGTCTAGTCAGGAGGGGAAGGGACTTTTGAAACCGATTCACAACGAACAGGGCTTCCTCAAGTGCAACCTGTACGGACTCCAGGGGTCCGGCAAAACCTTCACGGCCGTGGAATTCGCCTGCGGCCTTGTCGAGAGGTACAAACTGAGTAAGCCGATCGGATTCTTCGATACCGAGGGCGGCGCGAGTTTCGTAGCCGAGACCGTCAAGAAGCGGACGGGAATGGACATGATCGGCGTCCGCTCCCGGTCTTTCAAGACACTTCTGGAGGCCACGGCCGAAGCGGAGGAAACGTGTTCCGTGTGGATCGTGGATTCCGCAACGCACGTCTGGCGGGATCTGTGCGACGGATACCTTGCCAGGGTCAAGCGGTCGCGGCTTCGCATTGATGACTGGATGCCGCTCAAGAAAGAGTGGGCGCGGTTCACCACGTTGGTACTCAACACGAACATGCACTTTGTCGTCTGCGGCCGCGCGGGCGTGGACTTCAAAGACATCATCGAGGAAGACGGCTCAACGAAGTCCGCCGCCGTCGGAATGAAGATGAAGGCCGAGGGCGAATTCGGCTTCGAGCCGTCCCTTGTCTTCTACATGGAGCGGGCACAGAACCAGAAGGGCCGCGGCACCATCCACCGGGCGATCTGTGAGAAGGACCGCTTTGATGAAATGGACGGGGCGGTGATTGACGATCCGAAATTCGCCGACATCGAGCCGCACATGGCGAGACTCGCCGGGAAACATACGGGCGTGAGCACCGATAGCAACAGCGCGGAGTTGTTTGACGACAACGGCGATGGGTCGTGGGCCCGGGAGAAACGCGCCCGCGAGATCTATCAAGAGAAGATCAAGGCGGTGCTTATCAAGGCGGGGCTTGACGGGCAGAGCGCGGGCGCAAAGAAGGACCGCCTCTCGGCACTCGAAAACGCCTTCAACGTGACGAACATCACATGGACGGAAATTGAGAACATGGAGTCGGGAATGATCCAGGTCGGATATGAGGGCCTGGCGAAAGCGTTGGGGCAGGTGCCGGAGCGTGTTGTTGGTGACGGCGGTGCCCCGGAGGAGGAGAAGCCCGCCGCCTAGACGGGGCTGGCCCCCGCCCGGTCCGCCGGTAGGGGCAAGCCCCTGACCCCAGGGGCAGCCGGTGGGCCGGGCAATAGGAGGAGTCATGGACTATCAGGACATAGAACCAATCCTTGACCGTCTCGACAACATTGCCGCCGCGATCGACCGCAACACGGCGCAACTGGAGAGGGTGGAGGCGGCGGTGAGGGCTCACGCGTTCGCGGCCACCCCGGACATGGATTCATCAATCAAGCAACTGCGAGAATTCGTAGAGACAATGTATCGGGAGCAACTGGCAGAGATCCGCAAAGAAAAGGAGGCCGACAATGCCTGAAAACGAACCACGCTGGCCGAAGGTCGGCGCACTTTGGGTGCGACGGGACGGAACCCTAGTGCGGGAAGGCAAAGACGACGGCCTGACGATCGGATTTAAGGCGGACGAAGACATCCGCAGGGGCGAAAGGTTCGTGGTGTTTCTGAACGAGGCCCGTGAGGGCAAGGAACTTCACGCGCAGGCACCGACGCATGTTGTGTGCCGGACGCCGAACGATAGCGGGCCGCGGCCGGAGCCGCAGAAACAGAAGCCGAACCTGGACGATGTGCCGTTTTAGGTTGTCCGGCTCAAAAGGACAAACCGAGAGGAGGCAACACGTGGAACGGATCACAGCGGAGCGGCTTGCGTGGGTGGCCGCAGTTTTGGTGCTCCTGGTCGCGCTCATCCCATGCACAGACATTCAACGCCTCGAAGGCGAGCAAGTGGCGTTTCGCATCACGGTCGAGTTCGGCGGTGTGATTTTCATCTATGACACGGACAACGGCGTAACCGTGGACGGCAGCGGCCTGATACCCGACGGCGGGGAAAGCGCGGGCGGCGGCGGTGGGGGCGCAGGATGATCGGACAGGGGCAAGCAGAGCCCGGACGAAAAAGCCGGGTTGCGATAGGCAGCGTCAATGGGGGGAACATGGGCAAGAAGCGCGAGAAAGGCGAAGAGGTGCCCGCGGTGCCACAGGGACTTCCCGCGGAAATCTGGGTGTGGCGGTATCCACCGGACGAAAGCAGTCGGGGCGCGCAACCCACAAAGTCAACTGGAGTGAGCGGCCGGAGGTGAGCGATGAGTGACGAACTGGAGGAAAGAATCGCGGAGCTAGGGTCGGAAGTCGCAGAGAATGAAGCACTTTTGGCGTCGTTCGAAAGCGGGGCAGACGAGCTGATCGTCTTCAATCGCGCGGGCATGGCGGATTGGAGAGGTGGCGTCAGTTTCGACGACGTGCTTGCGTTTCTCGGTCGCGTGTCAAGAAGATCATCGACATGACAAGCGCGCAGGGTAACCGCTGAGGTGAATTTCTAACCAGCCCGACAGGGAGGGGAAGGATGGAAGCGTATCATAAGATCCAAACAGTGTTCGAGCGAGACCCCGGCACGAAATTCAAGACGCTCCTGGACGGGGAATTCTCACTTGCCGAGTTTGAGTACTTGGCCAAAAACGAGTGGGTTTTCACCGAAAAGGTAGACGGTACGAATATCCGCGTGATGTGGGATGGGGCCACGGTTGTCTTCGGGGGGAAGACGGACAGCGCGCAGATCCCGGCCTTTCTTGTCGCGAAACTCAACGAGCGGTTCCTGACAATCGAGGCCCGCCGGAAATTCGTCGAAGTTTTCCCCGACGGCCAGGCATGTCTCTACGGCGAAGGCTACGGCGCAAAGATACAGAGGGGTGGCGGCAACTACCGCCAAGATCAAGACTTCGTGCTGTTTGATGTGAGGGTGGGCGATTGGTGGCTGAAGCGCGAAGACGTAGAAGATGTCGCCAAGAGTCTTGGCGTTGACATTGTGCCGATCATCGGAACGGGAGACCTGCACAAGATGGTGGACATGGCGGGCATGGGCTTCATGTCAACGTGGGGCAATTTCACAGCCGAAGGCATCGT
>Ga0180434_10002081_pt1 | contig 27458 bp, 15 predicted proteins | sample SS_ome_7_FD_132453 | JGI IMG/M metagenome (GOLD analysis project Ga0180434, IMG submission 132453) | Hypersaline lake sediment archaeal communities from the Salton Sea, California, USA - SS_1_D_2 metaG | ecosystem: Environmental > Aquatic > Non-marine Saline and Alkaline > Hypersaline >... | reverse complement strand
CGCCGAGGCGTCGATCGACACGGTCACCGTTGCGCCGCCGGCCGGCACGGTCACCGCCGTGATCTTCTCCCACGCCCAGCCGTCGGCGTCCTCGAAGTCGTCGGGCGGTTGGGTCTGGTCGAGCGTGGCCGGCGAGCCGGGCACGGGCGTGCCACCCACCTCAACCGCGTACGGCACCGCCTCGGCTCGGTCGCTCCAGGCCAGCCATGTGGTCGACAGCAGATAGTCACCCCCGGTGGCCACGTCGAAGCTCCACGTGGCCACGCCCGCACTGCTCGGGCTGTGGTAGTGCATCTCACCGCCATACGGCCAGACGCTGCTGCGGATCAGCCGCCAACTCGCGTCGGCCGTGAAATCGCTGCTCGGCACGTCGTCGTCGACGATCGTCGGGTCGGACTGCAAGTAGATCGTCCACCCGCCCATCGGCGTCTCGTCGCCGTTTTCCGGTGTGCCGTCGGGATCGCTGAACTTCGTCCCGCTGATTGTGCCCGGGTCGGGCGTGTTGAAAAAGTCTTTCCCGGTCGCGCTCTCGCCCGGGGCCAAGGTCATCTCGTAGTGGGTCGGCCCGAACTGGGTCCAGTTCGCTTGTTGCTGTTCCGCCACCGCGTAGTCGCCGGCCGCCAGGTCGGCGAAGAGATACTCGCCCTGGGCGTCGGTGGTCGTGGTGTCCAGCAGGGTGTCTTCGGCGCTCTGGTAGCCGAGCGTTGGGCCGTCTTCCTGGTAGAGGTAAATCGTCCATCCCGAAAGTGGCGTTTCGCCCGCGTCGTAAGCGCCGTCGCCGTCGGCGTCGAGCCACTTCGTCCCACCGATCGAGACCGGCAGCGGCCGGTTATAGAAGTGCTTGTCCGACACCGTCTCGCCCAGCCCAAGCGTCACGCGATAGTGGCCGGCCGTCGGGCCGGTCTGCTCGTAGCCGTCGACCTCTTCTTCGGTGACGATATGTTCGCCCGGCAGCAGATCGGTCAAGGTGTAGCTGCCGCCGCCGGCCGTGGTCGTCGAGACATACTTGTCCAACCGCATCGCGTCGGCAATGATCCAACCACTGGCAACCGCCGAGGGATCGACCGTCACGGCCACCACTTGGCCGACCGCCAGCGTCGGCAGATGGATCAGGTTTTCCCAGTCCCGGCCGTCGGCGTCCTCGAAGTCGTTGGGCGATTGCGTCTGGTCGACCGTTACGGGCAAGCCGCCCACCGGCGTGCCGTCGACCTCGATGGTGTACGGCACGCTCTCGGCCCGATCGCTCCAGGCCAACCACGTGGTCGAAAGCACGTAGTCGGCCGCTTCGTCGATCGTGAAGGTCCACGTGGCCGTGCCGGGGCTGGCCGGGCGGTGGTAGTGCAACTCGCCGTCGTAAGCGTACGTGCTGCTCCGCGCGACGCGCCAACTCGCGTCGGAAGTGGTAAACGCCGTGCCGCCGATGTCGTCGTCGGCGAAGGTCGGCTCGAACTGGCTATAGATCGTCCACCCATCCAGCGGCGCGTCATCGCCGTTGCCGGGCGTGCCGTCGGGGTCGAGATACTTGGTGCCGGTGATCGTGTTGGCGGCCGGCTCGTTCAGGAAGTCGACGTCCTCGACAACCCAGTCGGCGTCGGAGACGATCACCTCGTGGTAGTCGCCCACCGGCTCGCGCTTGGTCCAGTCGGCCTGCAACTGCTCGGCCACGCGGTAGGTGCCTGGGGCGAGGTTCTCGAAGCTGTACGTGCCGTCGGCCGCCGTGGTGGTCGTGCGGTCGTAGGGGTCGGTGTAGCTGTCGTTGAGATCGACGTCCAGAAGGATCGTCCAGCCGGCCAACCCCGGTTCGCCTGGGTCGATCACCCCGTCGCGGTTATTGTCGCGGACCTTCCGGCCCTGGATTTCGCCGGGCGACTGGTTGGCGAAGTCGTTGTCGGGATAGGTCGCTCCGATGTCGGTGACCTCGACCGTATGGCCGCCGCCGACCGGCGCCGTCGGCGTCCAGTCGTCCTGAACGGTCTGGCTGACCGTATAGGTGCCCAGGCCGAGGCCACTGAAGCTGTAGTTGCCGTTGGAGTCGGTCGTGTCAAGCAGAATCTTCTCCAGGCGGATCGCATCGGCCACCATATAGCCGGCCGTCGCCCCGGAGAGTTCGACGGTGAGGGTCGTGGCACTGCCGCCGGTGGGGAAGTAGCCGAGCGTTTCCCAATCGGAGCCCTGATCGGTGAAGTCGTCGGGGGCTTGCCGCTGATCGAGCGTCTTGTCGCGAAGCGGTGTGGAGAGGTCATTGTCGTCGAACGTGAACAGGGCGTCCTGGGCCCAACCGCTGTAGGCCGGAAACCAGGTGGCGGCGACCTGGTAGATGGCGCCCGGGTCAACGGCGAACTGCCAGGTCGCGTTGCCGGTGGTACTGGTGTGGTAGTCATCACCGTAACCGCCGGCGCCGGAACTGGAGCCCCAGTCGCCGGGCGAAGCGAAGAAGCCGGCATCGCCGTTGTCAACGATCATGGCCGCTTCGCCCGAATTGACGGCGACCTCCCAGCCGGCCACCGGCGGCTCGTTCGTGTCGTGGGAGCCGTCGGCGTCGATGTCGTTGAACGCGGTACCCGACACTACCGCAAGGAGGCAGCGCTGCTCCATCGGTTCGACGGTCAAACGCCGGCCGGCGGGCCGTTGGCCGGTCCGCCGCGAACGATCCGAGGAAGTCACCAAGTCGCGCAAGCTGCGACGAAAACTCTTCAAAGCCCAGGCCATGTTCCCATTCCCTTATCCGGAGGACGCGGTAGTGTGCGTACAGATGGTTCGTTCGTTTTTGTCTGTCCGTTGACGAAAGTCGCAGGCGGTCGGCCGCTGAGCAACGAACGGGCTCAATCGGCCAAACGGCCGTCGACAACTCCGCCTGGAGAGGGGCTTGGTTCGTCCATAAAGCGAAACAGCCCCGCGCCGCCTAGCTGCCATGACTGGCGGAAGCATCGGCCGGCAACTGACGTGGAAGGATGATTGTGTCCCCAAGGCTCGTCGGCGGAGAGTTCCTCGAAAGCAGTGCCCACCTGGCCCGTGAGCTAGTGCCTATTGTAGACAAGCGAGTCCGTATTTCCGGTTAATTCTTGGCAAGAATCGAGTAAGAATTCGGTGAACCATGGCTTCCCGGTATCCGGTGACCGGCTCCAGGAATCCCTCTTTAGCCCATGGCTACTCCACCCGCAAGGACGTTGTGTTCGGATACGTACCTACTGTTTTGGCATATTGTGGCGGAAATGTCAATCAAGTGGTTTGCCCGACTTCGGTGGAATTTGCAGGGAGACAGCCCTTTGGGGGGTCTACGAACCTGCCATCCTAATCAGCATTGACCATTGACGACGGATTCCTTCACGAGCCTCGGTGAGGGAAGCCGATATGTAACGACATGCTTGTTGCGACGTGGTCTCAACAGCGGCTGCGCACTTGGGTTCTGAGGATGAAGGGTTGGTTTCCATGCACCGGGCGATCCGCGTCGCAATCGCTTGCCTGACGGCGGCATGTCTTCCGCAAGATATGGCCGTCGCACTACCGCCGGAGCCCGCCGAAGGCTTGCTGCCGTGGTTGCCCCGCGGCAACGATTGGCTGGCGACCGAATATGTCTATACGGGCGAGGTGTTTACCAACACCCGCGGCGGGCTGGACACCAACGAAGCCACCGCCTATCGCGGAAACTTCGATCTATTCCTGACGGCCGACCTGGATCGCCTGGGCTGCCCGCTGGGCGGAACCTTCTTCCTGTACGCCCAAAACGGCCATGGGCCGGGCATCAGCCGCCGCTATGTCGGCGACGTCCAGGTGCTCAGCAATATCGAAGACCGCGACCTGATGCAAGTGAGCGAATACTGGTGGTACCGCGAATGGCTCGACGGCCGGTTGGCGGTCCGCCTGGGCAAGCGCGACGCCAACGAAGAATTCGCCGCGGTGGAAATGGGCGCGGATTTCATCAACTCGTCGTTCGGGCTGCACCCGACCATCCCGATGCCCACCTTCCCTGACCCCAGCGCGGCGGCCATCGTGCTGTTCCGCCCGACCGATTGGCTCGCTTTTCATGTCGGCGTCTGGGACGGCGACCCGTACGGCGGCAACTGGGGCTTTTCCGGTGAGGGGGTGACCTTCTCCATCTACGAGATGCAGCTCCACTACGAACTACTGGGCACCTTGCCGGGCAGCGCCCACGCCGGGCTCTGGTACCATAGCGACCGCTGGGAGAACCTCGCCGACGCGGAAGCGGCGGCGTTCGACGGCAACCACGGCTTCCACGCCGAGATGGAGCAGATGCTCTGGAGGGAGCAGCCCGGCGACGAGGAGAACCCGCAGGGCCTCGGCCTTTTCGCCCAATATGCCTGGGCGCCGCAAGACCGCAACGAGATCACCCAGTACCTCGGCGGCGGCTTGCTCTACCGCGGACCGATCCCCGGCTTCGACGACGATCTATTGGGCATCGGCGTCGCGCACATCCTCCTCAGCGGCGCGTTGCCGGAACTTTCTTACGAGACGGCCATCGAGCTATTCTACAAGGCCCAGGTGTCGGAGCACATCGCACTGCAACCCGACGTGCAATTCATCGCCAACCCCGGCGGCAACGGCCGCGACAGCCTCGTCGTCGGCCTGCGGTTCGAGGCGGTGCTGTAGCAACGGCCGCGGACTCTCCGTGGTGCAAATTTCAATAGTTCCAAGTTTGATCAGTAAATCGTTTAACGGAAGCCGAAGGTGCTGCTGCCTTGAGGGATAAACCGTTCCGCAAAACAGCGCCTTCGGCTTCCGTTAAACGAAACTTGGAACTACTGAATCTGGGAGGGCGGGAACGACGGTTCGCTTACCTGTCTTTGCCAGGCCCATCAGGCGAATCGAACGGTTCTGTTGACACCCGGATGTTCGGGAAGGCACAATGGTACGGAGACGATGGTACGCAGCTTGGCCTCCGATAGGGGTTGGCTGGAGAATAACTTCCCGATTTTCCATCATCCGGCTGCGGAACCAGCGAGGCATCCCATGTAGCCATCACACTCCGTGGGATGGCACCGCCGATGCCGCGGCATCGGCGTCGGTTGTGCAAGTGGAAGCCGGCACCCAGTGCCGTCGCATCGGCTCAAGCCGATGCAAAGACATCACACGGAGTGTGATGACTACATGGGAGTCCTGGAACTTATTTCTCGGCCGATATTAGGGAGACGGATAACATGCCCATGTCGATCTTGGCCGCGACGTTGCTGGGGGCGGCTTTGCTTCAGGCCGAACCGCCAAGCGACGGCGCGGCCGTGAATGTCGACGAGATCGTCTTCGCCGTCCGCGAGGCGGGCGCCGACGGCCACTGGTACGCCAACTTCAGCTACTACGCGGCCGATGAGAACCGCAAGTGCTACCGCGCCGGCGGCCGGCTCTGCAAGCTGAACGTTGACACGGGCGAAATGACGACGCTGGTCGACGACCCGGGCGGGTCGATCCGCGATCCGGAAGTGCATTACGACGGGCGGCGGATCCTGTTCTCCTGGCGGAAGGAAGGCAGCGACTCCTTCCACCTCCACGAGATCAATGCCGACGGCACCGGCCTGCGGCAACTGACCGACGGCTCGTACGACGACATCGAGCCGTGCTACCTGCCCGACGGCGATATCGTGTTCGTCTCGAGCCGTTGCCGGCGGTGGGTGAACTGCTGGCTGACGCAGGTGGCCGTGCTGTATCGCTGCGACGCCGATGGCGGGAATATCCGGCGGATTTCGGCCAACATCGAGCACGACAATACGCCGGCGGTCTTGCACGACGGGCGTTTGCTCTACACGCGGTGGGAGTACATCGACCGCTCGCAGGTCCACTACCATCACCTCTGGACCGCCAATCCGGACGGCACCGCGCAGATGGTCTACTTCGGCAACCAGCACCCGGGCAAACTCTACATCGACGCCCGACCGATCCCCGGCAGCGAGGACGTTCTGCTGATTGACTCGCCGGGGCACGGCCGCAACGAGCATCGCGGCAACGTCGCGGTGCTCTCGCCCAAGGGCGGGCCCGACCGGCAGGCAATGCTTCGACACGTCGCCCGGGGCGGCCAGTTTCGCGACCCCTACCCGTTGGCCGCCGACGCCTTCCTGGTGGCCAAGGGCCGCGAACTCCTGTTGATGGACGACACGGGCAAGACGACCACGCTGTTCGCGCTGCCGGAGACGTTTTCCGGCGAATTGCATGAACCACGACCGCTTCAGGCTCGGCCGCGGCCCCGGCTGATCCCGCCGCGCGAAGACTGGCGGCAGCCGACCGGCCGCCTGGTGTTGGCCGACATCTACCATGGCCGCAATATGGCGGGCATCGCACGCGGCGAGATTAAGAAGCTGTTGGTGCTCGAGTCGCTGCCGAAGCCGATCAACTACACCGGCGGCATGGAACCGCTGAGCTACGGCGGCACCTTCACCTTGGAGCGGATCCTCGGCACGGTGCCGGTCGAGGAGGATGGTTCGGCCTATATGGAATTGCCTGCGAGCCGGCCGTTGTTCTTCGTCGCGTTGGACGCCCACGAGCGGTCGGTCAAGCGGATGCAGAGCTTCCTGACGGTCATGCCCGGCGAGACGACCGGCTGCGTCGGCTGCCACGAACAGCGGACCACCGCGCCGCCAGCTAGCCAGGGGACGCTCTTGGCGGCCATGCGGCGACCGCCGAGCCGGCTGACGCCGGTGCAGGACATTCCCGAGGTGTTTGACTTCCCGCGCGATATCCAGCCGATCCTCGATCGCCACTGCGTCGCCTGCCACGGCTACGAGAAGCGGGGTGAGCACGGGCCGTTTGCCGGCAGCGTGATCCTCACCGGCGACCGCGGGCCGATGTATTCGCATAGCTACTATACGCTGTCGGCCCGGCGGCAGATGGCCGATGGCCGCAACCGGCCGCAGAGCAATTACGCGCCCCGGGCGATCGGCGACTCGGCCAGCCCACTTGTGGAGAAATTGCTCGGCGGACACCACGGCGTGAAGGCCGCGCCGCACGAGCAGCGGATGGTCCGCTACTGGGTCAACAGCGGGGCACCCTATCCGGGCACGTACGCCGCGCTGGGCACCGGCATGATCGGCGGTTACGAGCAGAACCAGATCGACCGATCCGACCTTCAGTGGCCCGAGGTGAAGGCGGCCAAGGAGGTGCTGAATCGGCATTGTGCGACGTGCCACACGGGCCCGACCACGTTGCCCGATTCGCCGACGGGCCACCAGCAACTCCCCCCCTGGGCGATCCGCTACGGCGATCTTCGGTTGCGCCTCTCGCGGCACATTCTTTACAACCTCAGCCGACCGGAGAAGTCGCTGCAGATCCTCGCGCCGCTGGCGAAAGAGGCCGGCGGCTTGGGCATTTGCCGCAATGCGGACGACCGCGCGGTCTGGCAAAGCACGGACGAGCCCGACTACCAGACGCTGCTGGCGGCCATTCGCCGGACGAAGGCCGAACTGGATCGGATCAAGCGGTTCGACATGCCCGACTTCCGGCCGCGCGACGCGTATGTCCGCGAGATGATCCGCTACGGCGTCTTGCCCGAGGGCACCGATCCGACGCGGCAGCCGATCGACGTCTATGCAACCGATCGGGCGTATTGGGATCTGTTCGATCACGACGGACAGTAAAGGGCCGCCGGGCGAATCTCAGCAATTCCAAGTCTCGGAGGGCGAAAAGGTTTTTCATGGTGGCTTCCGGGTTGTCAAAAACGCGGCCAACCCCTCCGGACCATCCCGCCTCTTTCAACGCTCAACTTTCCACAACCGCCCCGGCGCGTTGCATCTCTTCGAGCGTCCGCGAGCCGTCCTGACGATCGACCGGCCGGGTGGCGGCGTGGATCAGATGGGTTTCGAAGCCGGCCTCGAGCCCGTCGAGAACAGTTGCCCGAACGCAGATATCCTGGGCAAGCCCGCCGACCCAGATCCGGCGCACTCCGGCGCGCCGCAGCTCGTCGACCAGCCCCGTTCGGTCGAAGGCCGAGTAGTTCTCTTCGTCGGGGTGGGTGCCCTTGTCGACGATCCTCGCCTGCTCGGGCAGGCGCAGCGAGGGGTGGAATGCGGCCCCAGGCGTGTTCCGCACCGCGTGCGGCGGCCACGGCCCGCCGCGCCGCTGGAAGCTCATATGGTTCGGCGGATGCCAGTCGCGGGAAGCGACGATCATGGCACCCGATTTGCGGGCAAGTTCTATCCAGTGGTTCAGCACCGGCACGACCCGGTCGCCCTGCTCGACGGCCAAAGAGCCACCGGGACAGAAGTCGTTTTGGACATCGACGACGATCAACGCGTCGTCCGGTTGCAGAGGGTTGACGGAGATCATTTTCGTTCTTGGTAGCAAGCGGAGAAAAATGATGCCTGAATACGAATTCCAATGCATGCAGTGTAACGCGAGGTTTACCCAGGCGCAGAGCTTTTCGGAGCACGATCGGCACAAAGCCGCGACGTGTCCGAAATGCGGCAGCAAGAAGGTGCGGCAACTCATTTCGCCGGCACACGTGCAAACCGCCAAGAAATCGTAGCAGCGACGGTTTGGAGGGCAAGCGATTCGAAGACGGGGTCGGCGTCCCTGCCGCCCCCGCTTCTTGGGTTTCGTCTCCGGCGACCGCCCTCGACTCAGCGGCGCATGACCGTCATCATTCGTCCGCTCAGTGCGGAACCGCTCAGCAGCAGCACCGTGCCCAGGGCGAGGATCGCCACGAGCGTGAGGATCAAGACATTGATGCCCGAAAGGGCAAGGATCCCCAGCACGACCACGCCGAGCCCGACGAGCATTTGGGCGCCGGCGGCGGCCATGGCCGCCTGGCGGGCGGCGACGACTGCCATCGAGCGGCTTTCGGCGCCTTCTCCGGTCTGGAAGTAGGCGAGCTGCGAGGGCGCGCCTCCACCGAGCAGCGTTGCGGCACCAAAGACGAGCACGGCTGTCGCCAGCAGGATCGGCGGCGCGATGTTCAGTAGAGCCAGGATCGCCAACACGATGCCGGCCGCCCCGCCGAGGAACTCGGCGGTCAGCCCTCCGCCAAGCGCGGCGGTTTCCGTGGTTCCGCCACCGACCTGGCTTTGCAGTTGCGCGAAGCGCGCGCCAATTGCGGCGCCCTGAAACATCAGACCGCCGCCGAGGGCCAGCACGCCAATGGCGGCCATGTACTGCGGCTGGACGCCTGCCAGCCCAAGGATGGCCAACACCAACGCGGCCGCGCCGCCGATTGCCTCGATCGATGAGCCGCCGGCGGTCATGGCGACTGGCTGCTGTTGTTCGCGCTCGGGCTGTCTCTCGCGGGCACGCTCCTCTTCGCGTTGCCCTTCTTCCGGAGTTGCTGTTCGCATTCTGGCTTGCCTGGCCGCTTCGGTTTCGGTGATAGCCATGGCACGACCTCCTATAGTCAGCGTGTGCGCGAGTTTGTCCAAGATGGGTTCGCGCTCACCCGTTTCGCTCGTTCCCGAAGAGATTTCGAGGAATTCGCACACATCTATCTATACGGGCCGATGTGGGAAGGAGCTATCCGGCCATGTGCCAAAGCGGGCTAAGAAAATCTCGGAACGACAAATCTGTCGTGCGAGGCGTCAAGATGACGCGCCCGAAGAGACCGGCGCGGGGTATTGCCGAATTAGGTCGACAACGGCGTCGAATAGGCCACGCTCAATAAGTGCAAGCGCGGTAGTTCGAAGTTTGACGCCGAAGTGTCGCCAACGGGAGGCTCGCTCTCCCAAACTTCGGACTTCGATGAATGCGGCACCTCAATCGGACGTGCCGAAGGCGGCGACCGGCTTACCGTTCGCGGTAGGTGATCCGGCCTTTGGTCAGGTCGTAGGGGGAGAGTTCGACGCGGACCTTGTCTCCGGGCACGATGCGGATGAAGTGTTTGCGCATTTTTCCGGCCACGTGGGCAATGATTTTGTGCCCGGTCTCCAACTGCACGCGGAACCGCGTATTGGCCAGCGCCTCGGTCACGACCCCTTCAACTTCAATCGCATCTTCTTTTTTCGCCATCATGATCTCCAGGAGAACCCCAGCAACGCCTCCGCAGCGCACGCCAATAGAGCCCCTATCGTACCACGTTTCCCGGCGACGTCCAGCCCGCTTGAAGGGCTGAGATCGCCCGCGATTGGCCCTTTTCGCCCGCCTGCCGCATGCGTATGCTGAACTGGCATGACCACGCCGCACACGAACCCCCGCCCGGAATGCATCAGTGCCCCCCGACGGGAACTGACCCTCTTCGACTCGGCCTGCATCATTGTGGGCATCATCATCGGGTCGGGCATCTACGAGACAACCCCGCTGATCGCCCAAAACGTCCCCGGCGTCGGCTGGCTGCTGGCTGTATGGCTTCTGGGCGGATTACTCTCCTTGGTCGGCGGCCTGTGCTACGCCGAACTCGCGACCGCCTACCCCAAGGAGGGAGGCGATTATGTCTACCTCACTCGGGCGTTCGGCCGAATGCCCGGCTTCCTGTTCGCTTGGTCACAACTCTGGGTGGTTCGGCCCGGCTCAATTGGGGCCATGGCCTACGTCTTCGGGCGTTACGCCAATCAGCTCTGGCCGCTCGGCGGTGCGGAGAGCGATCATCTGGCCCGAATGGCCTACGCCGCCGCGGCGGTCACACTGCTCTCGGCCGTCAATGTTCTGGGCGTCCGCGAGGGCAAGTGGACGCAGAACCTGCTGACCACGATCAAGGTGGTCGGGCTGTTGGTGGTCTGTGTCGCCGGGTTCTGGTTCGGTTCGACGGATCCGCTGCGCCCGCCGGTCGCGGCCGAGGGCCCCGGCACCGCCGGCCTGGCTCTGGCGATGATCCTCGTGCTTTACACCTATGGCGGCTGGAACGAGATGGCCTACGTCGGCGCCGAGGTCTGCCGGCCCGAGAAGAACATCCTCCGCGCCCTGCTGTTGGGGATCGTCGGCGTTACGGCGATCTACCTGGCCGTCACCGGAGCCTTCCTCTGGGCCTTGGGGTTCTCGGGGACCGCCGCCAGTGGTGCCGTCGCGGCCGACGTGCTGAGGCAGGCCGTCGGCCCCTGGGGTGCGCGGCTGATCAGCCTGTTGATATGCCTTTCAGCCCTTGGGGCGATCAACGGCCAGATCTTCACCGGCGCGCGAATCTACTACGCCATGGGCACCGAGCATCGATTGTTCGCCCGGCTTGGGCAATGGAACCGGTGGTTCGGAACGCCCGCCTGGTCGTTGGCGGTGCAGGCGGGCATCACGCTGGCACTGGTGATCGGTTTTGGGCTGTGGGCCGAAGGGGCGTTTCAAGCCATGGTCGAATTCACGACGCCCATCTTCTGGGGCTTCTTCCTGCTGGTCGGCGTGTCGCTATTCGTCCTGCGCCGTCGCGAGCCCGACGTGCCGCGGCCCTATCGGGTTCCGCTCTATCCGCTGACGCCGGCCGTCTTCTGCCTTTCCAGTCTGACGATGCTCTATGCGAGTATTCGCTACGCGATCGAGCAGAGCAGCTTCGAGGCGGCCTGGGCCGTCGGCCTGCTCCTGATCGGCGCGGTCTTCGCGCTGTTCGACCGCCGGAGTGATTCAAAGAGACAGGCGTAGGGAGAATGCCAAGCGCCGAACCGATCGTTCACGCAGGACCAGGCCCTTGCTGTCGCAGGTAGACCGTCTGCGTCGGGTAGGCGAACTCGATGCCTTCCTGCTCGAAGCGCCGGTGGATGTCCAGGTTGATCGCTTGCTGGATGTCCATGTAGATCGCGTAGTCGGATGTGAGTACGTAGTAGACGATCTCGTAGATCAGCGCGAAGTCGCCGTAGCTCTTGAAATGGGCCCGATCGAACCGAACTTGCTCCCGGGCCTCGACGGCTTCACGGAGCATGGCCGGGATGGCGGCGACCTTCTCATAGGGCGTGTCGTAGGTAACACCGATCGAGAAGACGATTCGCCGCTGTTCCATCCGCTTGTAGTTGCGCACGCGGCTTTGCAACAGGTCGTTGTTCGAGAAGATCATCTGTTCGCCCGAGATGCTTCGCAGGCGGGTGGTCTTCAGCCCGATGTTCTCGACCGTGCCCATGTCGGTCCCGACGATGATGAAATCGCCGAGGACGAACGGCTTATCGAGCACGATCGAGGCGGAGGCCAACAGGTCGCCCAGCACATTCTGGGCGGCCAGGGCGATCGCGATGCCGCCGACACCCAGCCCGGCGATCATGGCCGTCACGTTGACGCCCAGGTTGTCCAGTACCAAAAGCGCGGCAATCGACCAAATGGCGATCCGGCCCAGGAACCCCAAGGCGGCGACCGTGGTGACACTGGTCGGGTCGACCTCCATCCGGGCGTCGGTATAGCGTCGGATGCTGAATTGCAACAGGGCGCTTGCCCAGATGGCGGCCTGGATCAGCAGAGCGATGATAACGACCGTCGAGGCGATCCATCCGTGGTCGCCCGGCAGGTCGAGCGTCAGGCTGCCGCAGTAGAGCGCCACGATCAGCAGGAACCAGGACCTGGTTTGCTTCAACACATGGCTACCTCCGAGGAACCAGGGCGAGGTGTATTTTTCGGCCAGCCGCACGGCCCGCTTCCGCAGCAGCAGATTCAACAGCCAAAGCGCGACAATGATCACGACCGCGAGGCCGACGGCGATGGCCCAACGCAATAACGAATTGTTGAGAAACCCCTGCGTTTGCAGGAAATCGAGAGTGTCTTGCAGCCTGGCGGCAATGAGGTCGAACATGGCGGTCTCCCGGGTTCGTGGCACAGGATGGGCGCGCGGCGATAGAGCCGTTTCACCGATGTTTTACCATGGCTGGGGCATTTCGGGCTAGGCCTGTTCGCGGCGTTACGGTGCCGCGACTCCGGCCTTCCGCTCGGCGGGGGCCAGCAAGATGATGCGGCTGCCCTTGCCCGGGGCGGCGCGGATTTCCATGCGGCCGCCGATCGCTTCGAGCCGCTGCCCGAGCGTCGAGAGGCCGAATCCGCCGGCGTTGGCGCATCGAGCCATGTCTTTCCGCGGCTGGAAACCGGCCCCCTGGTCGCTGACCACAATGCGCATCTGCCCGCCGGCCGACCGCTGGATTTCGACCCGCGCCCGATCGGTACCCGCATGCTTGACAACGTTGAACAGCAGCTCCCGGACGCTTTGGAACAACATGACGCCGACCTCTTTGCTAGCCGGCTCGACCTTCGCGGCCGCCTTGACCTCGACGTGAAGTCCGTGCTGCACGCGAACCCGTTCGCGGAGCCACTTGAGCCCGGCCAGGAGGCCTTTTTCATGGAAGACGGGCGGGCTGAGATCGACCGTCAGTTCGCGAGAGGCCTCGATCGATTCCTCAAGCATCCCGTCGAGTTTCTCCAGCGACTCCCGCAAGGTGTCCTGCTCGGCCCGCCGGCGAAGCTGACTGACGGCAATTCTCGCCGCGTAAAGCACCTGCTGTAGGTGGTCGTGCAGCACCTGAGCCAGGCGTTGGCGTTCGCGCTGTTCGGCCTCAACCAGTTCGGCGGCCAGCCGCTCGAGCTGGCTTGCCCGCTCTTTGAGTTGGGTATTGCACCGATAGAATTGCTCCTCGGCCTGGGCGTGTTCGCGTTGGAGGTCGGCATGGCGGATTTCCCGCTCGACCGCCGGACTCAGTCGGTAGAGTTCGCGAAACGTCACGAAATCGGCGGCCCCGGCCTGCATGGCCGCGGCGGCCATCTTGGAGTCGGCACCGCGGGCGAGCATGATCACCGGCAGGTCGGGGCGGTATTGCCGCACGATCCGCAATGCCTCCAGGCCGGTGCAGCCCTTCAGCGAGTCCTTGACAAGCACCACATCCCAGCAATGGTTCCTCAAAGTCTGGACCAGCGATTCGACCGAGGCCACCGTCTTGGAAAACAACTGGAAATCGGCCCGACGCAGTTCCCTCAGGACATGCAGGGCATCATCACAAGAGTCGTGAGTCAGTAGCACACGTAAAGGAAGACCCACCGGGACACTCCGTCGCTTGAGAACGCGACCACATACCGTGCCGCGAATTGGCATAACAGAATTGGCATAACAAACGTATTCTACCGCAGTGCATCCAGCCTGCAACCATGGAGTTACCCTAATCCAGGAATTTTATGCCGCCGGATAGGTGGGCCGACAAGTTGTCGCGGTGGCACGGTGTCCCCGCGGCGCAACGATCCACCTACCCGGTAGCGTCGGAGGCACAAAGCCCCGGCAGCGTCTCCCGGGGGGAGCATTAAATCGATTTGCTGGCACGAGAAATGCTCACTTATAATTGTTTTGCGGCTTCGTCTCGCACGGCGTGTACCCATCGATCCCCGCGACGGGCATCGTCCGGCCGCTGAGCGGGGAGGGGAAGAACACCATGCCTGGGCTTCTGGACTACTACCGACAGCCAGCCGTTCGCGCCCGAATGCTGGAATTTCTCGGCGGGCAATCGCTCGACACGGTTTCGTGTGTCTACCTGACCGCCAGCGGCAGCACCTCGGCGGCCAGCTTCGAGGCGCTGCCACCGGCCGAACTCTGGTCGCACTTGGAACAGGGCTCTGAGGTGAATCGCTCGCTTTGGGATCGCGGTTCGGTGATTGCGCATCTCGATATCGAGTACGTCAATTTCGACTTTCCCGCGGAGCCGTATCTCGACCCGGATCGGGCCTTCGCCGTTCAGGCGCCGGTGGTTCGGGCCCTTCAGACGATTCTTCTCGAGTACGGTATCCAGCCGCTGCATCTGCTCAGCGGCCGAGGGCACCATCTCGTCTGGCGGGTACCCTGCGACACCCAGGCCATGGAGCACCTGACCGAGGTGGGCGTTGTCGGCGAAACGCTCAAGAGTTGCAACGCGGCGCCCCATCCGCCACTGGGCGAGCCGGTCCCGCCGCGTGTGGCGGCCGGATTCGCCGGAGTCGGGCAGGCGCTGGAATTTGTCGCCCATCGCGCGTTGGCCGAAATGCCGGCGGTCGACGGCGTGCCGATCGAGCTGACCGCCGTGCAGACCGCCCCGGCCAACCGGGGTTGCGAGGTCATTTCGCTCGATCTGTCGGAATACGGCGACCCGCTGCACACCCGGATGATCCGCATCCCCTACAGCGCCTACCACAAGCCGGGGCAAGAGCGCGGCAAGCTGGGCGAGCACCTGGTGGCCGAATTGCCGACGATCTTCATGATCCCGCTGTTCGAGATGGACCACCGGCAAGGCACCGCCGTGATGCGCGATCCCGAGTGCGTGGCCAAGTTGGCCGAGGTCGCCTCGGCCGCCATCCCCGACTGCTCCGACGGCATGGACCTACTGACGGCCGCCTACGCCGAGTCGGACGTCGGCGCGTTCCACCGCTGGTTCTACCTGCAGCAGCACGAGCCGGCCTGGCGCTGGCCGCAGACCTACGACCGCACACCGCTTGGGCCGCTGCCGCCCTGCACCCGCGAAATGCTCCAGCGTCCCAACGACGTGCTCTTGACCCCGGCCGGCATCCGGCACATCGTGCGCGTGTTTCTGGCCCTCGGCTGGCACCCGCGCCATATCGCCGGGCTGATCCGCTCGAAATTCGAACGCGACCACGGCTGGGGTGCCTATTTCTATCACTACGACGCCGGCACCCGGGCCGACTTCTATGTGCGGCTGTTCGCCGGGCTGATCGCCACCGGACGCGACCCGCTCGATGATTTCTGCTGCCAGACCGAACACTTGCGGCCGCCCTGCAATGGAACCACCTGTCTCGAAATCCTGGAACGTCACCGCCAATCCCTGTTGGCAAGGAGGAATCATGAGCGACTGGCCTGTCGGCCTATCCACGGGCTGTTTCTACCAGACGAGCATCTTTGAATGCCTCGAACCGATCCGTAACAGCGGCTTCGGGCTGATCGAGGTTTGCTGTTTCCCCAAGCACCTCGACTACCACGACCGCAACGCCGTGTTCGAAGCCCGACGCCGGATCGACCACCTGGCCATCGAGGCCTATTCGCTGCACGCGCCGTTCGCGCCGGATATCGACATCACCTCGCCCAACCACGCCCAACGCGACCACGCCCGGCATGAGATCCTGCGCGCGGCCGACGCCGCGGCGATGCTGGGCGTCCGCTATCTGGTCATCCACCCGGGCCCCGAGGAGGGCGGCTTCCCCGACGAACAGCGATTCGAGCGGATGGCCAATGCAGCCCAGGTACTCAACGACGTCTCCCGCGCGTGCCGACGCCAGGGGTTGGCCTTGGTGCTGGAGAACATGCTGCCGCACCTGTTCTCCGGTGCCGTCCGCGACCTGATGTGGATCCTCGGCGCGATGAATACCGTCGACGTGGGCATTTGCCTCGACACGGGCCACGCCCACCTTGCGGGCGACTTGCAGACGATCGCCCATAAGCTGGCCGGCCATCTCTGGATGATGCACGCCAGCGACAATCGGGGCGAGCGCGACGACCACCTCCCGCCCGGCGACGGCAAGGTCCGCTGGGAGCCGCTTCTGGCCCAGCTCTCGCAGGTCGGCTTTCGCGGGACGATCATGCTGGAGATCGCCGGATTGCAGGACATCAAGACCACGCTCGACGCCGCCCGCCGCGGCCGAAACTACCTCCGCGACATCTCCCGCCGGCTGCGGCTGCACCGGCCGGGATGAGTTGGGGGAACGGCTCACTTCGCGGCCGGGTCTTGCGTCGGGACGCGGCGGGTGACGTACTCGGGAAAGCGGTCCTGGACGGCCTGGACGCCCATCTCCTCCTCGCGCATCGCCTCCATGGCGCGGACGGCGGCGTCGGCCGCTTGAATGGTCGTCAGGCAGGGGATGCCGTGCGAGACGGCCGCCGCGCGGATCTTGCCCTCGTCGGTCCGGGCGCCCTTGCCGCTGGGCGTGTTCATGACCAGTTGCAGGTCGCCGTCGATCATGTAGTCGATCAGGTTCGGGTGCCCCTCCTGGAGCTTCTTGACCTGCACGACCTTCACGCCGATCGCCCGAAGCTGCTCGGCCGTGCCCTTGGTGGCCAGCAGTTCGTAGCCCATGCGTTCGAGCCGCTCGGCCAGCCCGACCATGTGCTGCTTGGCCCGATCGGCGACGCTTAAGAAGATCTTGCCGCTTTTCGGCAGCACGGTGCCGGCGGCCAATTGGCTCTTGGCGAACGCGATCGAGAACCGCTCGCTGATGCCCATCACCTCGCCGGTCGACTTCATTTCGGGGCCCAGCACGATATCGACACCGGCGAACTTCATGAACGGGAACACCGCCTCCTTGATCGAGACGTGCCTGGGGATCGGGTCGTCGTGGTAGCCCTGCTCGGCCAGCGAGACGCCGGCCATGACCTTCGCGGCGGCTTTGGCCAGCGGCATGCCGGTCGCCTTCGAGACGAACGGCACCGTGCGGCTTGCCCGAGGATTGACCTCGATCACGTACACGTGCGGTCGGCCCTCTTCCCACTTCACGGCGAATTGCACGTTCATCAGGCCGCGGACCTGCAGCCGCTCGGCCATTGCCCGCGTCGCCTCGCGGATCTCTTCGATCACCGGCCCCGGGAGGCTATAAGGCGGGATGGCGCAGGCCGAATCGCCCGAGTGGACGCCGGCTTCCTCGATGTGCTCCATGATGCCGGCAACGATGACCTGGTGGCCGTCGGCGATCGCGTCGACGTCCACTTCCGTGGCGTCTTCGAGGAACCGGTCGATCAGCACCGGCTGCCCCTCGGCGACGATGAACGCCTCGGCCACGAACCGCTCGAACTGGCTCTCGTCGTAGCAGATTTCCATGGCCCGACCGCCAAGCACGAAGCTCGGCCGCACCAACGCCGGGAACCCAACCCGAGCCGCGACGGTTCGGGCCTGGCTCATCGTTCGGGCAATGCCGTTGGCCGGCTGCTTCAGGTCGAGCTTCCTCAACAGTTCGGCGAACTTTTCGCGGTCCTCGGCGTCTTCGATCGTGTCGACGCTGGTGCCGATGATCGGCACGCCGGCGTTGGCCAGCGCCCGGGCGAGGTTCAGCGGCGTCTGGCCGCCGAATTGCACGATCACCCCGTCGGGCTGCATCCGGTCGCAGATGTTCAGCACGTCCTCGGTCGTCAGCGGCTCGAAGAAGAGTTGATCGCTTGTGTCGTAGTCGGTGCTGACGGTCTCCGGGTTGGAGTTGACCATGATCGACTCGATGCCCAACTCGCGCAAGGCGAAGCTCGCGTGGCAGCAGCAATAGTCGAACTCGATGCCTTGCCCGATGCGGTTCGGCCCGCCGCCGAGGATGACGATGCGCCGCTGGCCCGGCTGCTTCGCCGGCGTCTCGTCCTCGTCCTCGTAGGTCGAATAGAAATAGGGCGTATAGGCCTCGAACTCGGCGGCGCAGGTGTCGACCGACTTGAAGGTAGCCACAATACCGCGTTCTTTCCGGTGCCGACGGACGTCCATCTCCGTGGCGTGGAGCAGGTGGGCGAGCTGCCGGTCGGAGAAGCCGAACTGCTTGGCCTGGCGGAGCATCGCGTCGGGTAGCTCCTTCAGCTTGCCCACCGCGCGCAACTGCTCTTCCATCTCGACGATCTCAAGGAGATTTTCGAGGAACCACGGGTCGATGCCGGTCACTTCGTGGATCTCCTCGACCGACATGCCATATTTGATTGCGTAGCGGAGGTTCCAAACCCGCTGGTCGTTCGGCACCGACAACTTCGAGCGGACCTCTTCGAGCGGGGGCTGCTCGGGCGTACCCCAGCGGTCCTTGCCGTCGCAGCCGAACCCGAAGCTGCCGACCTCCAGCCCCCGCAGCGCCTTCTGGAACGACTCCTTGAAGGTCCGCCCGATCGCCATCGTCTCGCCGACGCTTTTCATCTGCGTGGTGAGCATCGATTCGGCCTCGGGGAATTTCTCGAAGGCGAACCGCGGGATCTTGGTCACCACGTAGTCGATCGTCGGCTCGAAGCAGGCCATCGTCTCGCGCGTGATGTCGTTGGGTAGCTCGTGCAGCCGGTAGCCGATCGCCAGCTTCGCCGCGATCTTCGCGATCGGGAAGCCGGTCGCCTTGCTGGCCAACGCGGAAGAACGGCTCACGCGCGGGTTCATCTCGATGACCACCATCCGTCCGGTCGTCGGCTCGATGGCGAACTGGATGTTCGAACCGCCCGTCTCCACGCCGATCTCGCGGATCACGGCGATCGAGGCGTCGCGCATCCGCTGGTATTCCTTGTCGGTGAGCGTCTGGGCCGGGGCCACGGTGATCGAATCGCCCGTATGCACGCCCATTGCGTCGAAGTTTTCGATCGCGCAGATGATCACGACATTGTCGTCCGTGTCGCGCATCACCTCCATCTCGTACTCTTTCCAACCGAGCACCGACTCTTCGAGCAGCACCTGGTTGATCGGCGACGCTTCGAGCCCGTAGCTGACCAGGTGGTCGAACTGCTCGCGGTTGTAGGCGATGCTCGAGCCGGTGCCGCCGAGGGTGAAGCTGGGTCGGACCACACAGGGCAGGCCCAGTTCCTTGACCACCTGCCGGGCTTCGGCCAGGGTGCGAACGGTCTCGCCGCGGCAGCACTCCAGGCCGATTTTCTCCATGGCCGCCTTGAACTGGTCGCGCTCCTCAGCCTTGGCGATCACCTCGGCGCTGGCGGCAATCATCTCGACACCATACTTTTCCAACACGCCGTGGCGCGAGAGGTCCATCGCCAGGTTCAACCCGGTCTGGCCGCCGAGGGTCGGCAGCAAGGCGTCGGGCCGCTCGACCTCGATCACCTTGGCGACCATTTCCCAGGTGAGCGGTTCGATGTAGGTGCGGTCGGCCATCTCCGGGTCGGTCATGATCGTGGCCGGGTTGGAGTTGACCAACACGACCTCGTAGCCCTCCTCGCGAAGGGCCTTGCATGCCTGGGTGCCCGAGTAGTCGAACTCGCAGGCCTGGCCGATGATGATCGGCCCGGAGCCGATCAGCAGGATTTTGTGGATATCGTCGCGACGTGGCACGTGGAAGGTCCTCGGCTGACTGTCTTGGCGGAAAGTGCATCGTCGGGGGCTACCCCGACCGCCCCCTCAGTTTGGGGCTCATGCGGTGTCTAAAATCTCCCTAGTGTACCACCTGGGCAGGCTGTTCGGCAAGCGGGGCGGTTGGCTCATTTCCGAAGAGAATGCCCGCCACCCTTTTCGCGCTTTCGCTGCTTCGCGTTTTTGCGATCCGCCGACTATTGGCTCCCACCTCACTCGCTTGCGCTTCGAGCTTGTATAGCGCCGCCCTCACGCCGGGGTGCCGGCGGCGTCGAAGTGGCGGTCGAAGCGGCGGCGGATCTGACCGACAGCGTTCTCGTAGTCGCGCAGAAGTGCGTCGCTGTCCTGGTAGTGCAGCAGGTGGGCGAGCTTGCTTAGCTCGGTGGGGTTCCGCGGCAGGCGATCCCGCGCGGTCGAGTTCATCAACCGCAATCGGCCTTCGATGATCCGCAGCAGTCGGTAGCTGAGGGAGAAGAATTCGTAGTCCTCGTCGTCCAACGCACCCGTGCCGCGGAGGGCCCGAAGCGCCTGCAGCGTGTTCGGCACGCGCAGCTCGGGATTGCGCCGGCCGTGCTTCAACTGAAGCATCTGCACGAGGAACTCGATGTCGACAATCCCGCCGGGGCCGCGCTTCAGGTCGCCGGTCGAGGCCGTCCCTTCGAGCCGGTGGCGCATGCGGCGGACCTCGTCGGCATCGCGACGTCGCCAGCGGTGATGGAACGCGGCTTTACCCACCACCGACATCGTCCGCCTTGCGGCGCGCTCGGAGCCGTGGACAACCCGGGCTTTGCACAACGCCTGCCGCTCCCAGAGCTGGCCCTGGCCTTCGGCGAAGTAGCGGCCAAGCTCGTCCAACGACGTGGCCAACGCCCCGCTACGGCCGGTCGGGCGGAGCCGGGCGTCGATCTCGTACAGCCGCCCGTAGGCGCCCATCCGACTGGTCGTCCGGACGATCCGCTGGGCCAGTTCGCTGAAGAAGTGTTGGTTGCTCGTGCTATGGTGCGGCCGGCCGTCGGGCGAACGCGTTGTGCCGTCGGCCTCGTAAAGAAAGACCACGTCGAGATCGCTGTGATAGTTCATCTCCCGGCCGCCGAACTTGCCCATGCCGAGGATCACCAACTCGCACGGCTGGCCCGACCGGCGCCCCTCGGCGACGGTCGGCTCGCCAAACTTCGCGACCAGCCGGCGGTATTCCTGGGCGGCGATCTGCCGCAGGCAAGCCTGGGCGATGTCGGAAAGCGTGCCGGTGGTCGCCTGCACGTCCTCCTTGTCCAGCAGATCGCGCACGCCGACGCGCAATTGCTGGTCGTTCTTGAAGCTGTGCAGGATCGGCTCGGTATCTTCCGCCGCCCAGCACAGGTCGGCCAACGCCTGCTCGAGCTGCTCGTGGGTGGGCAGTTTATCGAGCACGAGGCTGTCCATCAGCCCGTCGATCATGCCCGGGTTGCTTACCAGGATGCTCGAAAGATACGGGCTGTAGGCACAGAGTTCGACATAAAGCCGCAAGCTGGGCGTATTGAAGCTGAACAGCTCCCAGAGCACCCCCTTGCCGCCGAGCGAGTCGCTCACTTGCCCGAGGTGAATCAACGTCGAGTCCGGGTCGGGCGTATCGGCAATGGCGCGGAGCAAGTCGGGCGCAATGGCCGCCAGGAAGTGCCGGCAGCGGCGGGTGGACAAGAACTGGATCTTCTCCTCGGCCAACGCCATCAGGTGGCGATAGGCTTGTGTCACGTCTCGGAACCGGTAGCGGCCCAACACCTCGACGACGCGCTCTTCCGGCGGGTCGGGATCGAGCACCAAGTCGACCTCGGCGGCCGTCTGCTCGTCGTCGGCAAAGGCGTCGTGCAGCAGGTGGTCGAGGATCCGGCGGTTCAACGCCGTCCGCTCGCGGTAGTCGACGTCGAACGCCTCCAGGGCGCTGAGGTTGGGCTGATCGGTATACCCCAGCCGCAATGCCAGCTTCCGCCGCGAATCGGCCTCCTCGGGCATCAGGTGGGTTTGCAAGTCGAACATGATTTGCAGCCGGTGCTCGATCTTGCGCAGGAACCGGTACGTGGTGCTCAGCAGCGTCTTTTCATGGTCGTTCAAGCAGCCGACCTGCTCCAGCCGCGTGATCCCGTCGAGCGTATTGCTGGTGCGCACCTCAGGCAGGTCGCCCCCGTTGAGCAACTGAAGGAACTGGATGACGAACTCGATGTCGCGGATGCCGCCGTGGCCGGTCTTCACGTTCCGCTGGTCGACCCCCTTCTCGTGCGTCTGCTGCTCGATGCGGCGCTTCAACGCCTTGATGCCGGCGATATCGGCACGGCTGAGGTAGCGGCGATAGATCCAAGGGCCGAGCTGGTCGAGGAACTGGCGGCCGAGGTCCAGGTCGCCGGCGACCGGGCGGGCTTTGATATAGGCCTGGCGTTCCCAGGTGCGGCCGCGGAGGTCGTAATAGCTCAGGGCACTTTCGACGCTGGGGACCATCGGCCCGCGCTGCCCGTCGGGACGCAACCGCAGGTCGACCCGATAGGTCGCCCCCAGGCCGGTCTTCTCGGTCAGCAGGCGAACAATCTCCCGGGCAAGCTGCTCGAAGAACTCGACGTTGGAGATCGGCCGCGTGCCGTCGGTCCGCCCGTCGCCCTGGTAGAGGAAGATCAGGTCGATGTCGCTCGAATAGTTCAACTCCTGGCCGCCGAGCTTGCCCATGCCGAGGACGACGAACCGGGCCGGCTTCTTGTCGGGCCCCAGCGGCGTGCCCCGCTTGGTGGTCAATTTGTGCCAGGACACCCGAAGCGCCGCCTCGAGAACCGCGTCGGCCAGGAAGGAAATCTGCTCGGTGACCGTCTCCAGCGGCTGCTCGCGCACAATGTCGCCGTAGGCGATCCGCAACGTCTCCCGACGCTTGAACCGACGCAATGCCCCCAAGACCGACGGGTCGTGGTCCAGCGCCAAGACCTCGGCCACCAGGTCCTCGACCAACGGCTCCCGGGCATTCGGCCGCCCCTCGGTCATTCGCAACAGATCGAAGCCCTCGGGATCGGTCACCAGCAGGTCGCTGAAGTGCTGGCTGGCGTCGAAGATCTGCACCAGCGTTGCCAGAGCGTCCGGATCGCGCTCAAACAGCGTGCCCAACGACAGCGGATTGCGCGACGCCGCGACGAACCGGTCGAGGTTGTTCAACGCCATGTCCGGATCGGCGCAGCCGGGCAACAGCCGCGTAAGCTGGCGGCATAGTTCGGCCAGCAAATCCAGCGGTACCGGCGCCTCGGCCATCCGCACCAGGCAGTCGTGCGCCCGGCGCAGATCGTCAAGCCCCAAGCCGCGCAGCCAATCGGCCGCGGCCAGCGGTTCGTCGAGGTATTGGCGGAGGGTTTGCGGATCCATCATGGCATTGCGAGAATCAGGGCGAGGCTGGGAGCCAACCGGCTGCGGCGAATGAGCGTTCTAAATGCGAAATCCGAACAAATCGAAATGACAAAGTCCCAATGACCGAAACTCCGCAAGGCAACCTCCCACACCCCCGCAAAACATCAAGGAGAAACCGCTAATGAACACGAATGAACGCTGATACAGTCAAGTGGCACGCTGCTGGAGACGTTGCCCCATCCAACATTAGCGTCTATCAGCGTTCATGAGCGGTTTCTCTCCTCATGGATTTCGGATTTCTCTTGTTCGCTCGTGTCCCTCACGCGGTACGCTCCACCTGGTGTACCACTATCATATTATGCCGCGAGACGGGCAATCCAGTACCTGCAATCAGGACGAGCCGGTCACCGTCGTCCAGAAGCCCGCGGCGGTGGGCCCAGGCCGTGACATGCTCTAGCAGGGCCTCGCTATCCTCGATGGGGGCGTCAGCCAGGGGGATGACCCCCCAGTAGAGACACATTCGCCGCAATACGGCCTCCGACTTGCTCACTCCCACCGTCGGCATGAAATTGCGATTCTTCGCCAACGCCAACGCCGTCGCCCCACTGGCAGTGGCCACGACAATCAATCGGGCTTCGAGCTGCTGGGCCATCTGGCTGGCGGCGTAGACGGTCGCCTCGGTGATCGGGTTCACATTCGCGGCACTAAGATCCGGCGGGGGGGCCGCGGGGCGGCGCCGATACATCGGTTCGGTCGCCAAGGCGATCCGGTGCATCATCTCGACCGACTGACGCGGATACTCGCCAATGGCCGTCTCGCCCGAGAGCATGCAGGCGTCGGCCCCGTCGAGGATCGCATTGGCCACGTCGGTCACCTCCGCCCGGGTCGGCAGCGGCGAGTGCTGCATGCTATCGAGCATCTGGGTGGCAATGATCACCGGCCGGCGGCGCCGGTTGCACTCGTCGATGATCCGCTTCTGGGCCACGGCCACCTCGGCGATGTCGATCTCCACGCCCAAATCGCCCCGGGCGACCATCACCGCGTCAGACGCCTCGACAATCGCCTCCAGATTGGCCAGCGCCTCGGGCTTCTCGATCTTGGCGACCACCTGGGCGTCGCTGCTGTGGTCGCCGAGCAACTGCTTGAGTTCGCGAATCTCCTCGGCCCGACGGACGAAGCTCAGACCGACGAAATCGACCCCCCGTTGGGCAGCCCAGGCCGCATTGTCGCGATCCTTCGGGCCCAACGCCGGCACGCTGAGCTTCACGCCCGGCAGATTCACCCCTTGCCGGCTGCGGATCCGACCCGGCTGGACCACGCGGCACTGGGCATAGTCCGGCTCGACCGCTTCGACCTCCAACGCCACCGTGCCGTCGGCCAGCATCACGCGGTCGCCGACCGACAATTCGTCGACCAGCCGCTGGTAGGTAGTCGTCAGCTCCTGCCCCTGGGCCGAGCCGTGCGACTCCGGCTCCTCGGTCGGCGGCGGCACCGGCGGCGCTTCGACCTCCGGCTCGCGAACAAAGCGGATCCGATCGTCCGTATCGCAGATCAGTTCGTCGCCGGGCAGCTCGCCGAGACGGATCTTCGGCCCCGCCAGATCGACCAGCACGGCGACCGGCTGTTTCCGCTCGGCCGCGATCTCGCGAATGGCCGCCAATTGGGTCTCGTGTTCGGTTCGGTCGCCATGGGCCATATTTATCCGGAAGACATCGACGCCGGACGCGACGAGTTGGGCCAAGAAGTCCCGCGCGGCACAAGCAGGCCCGACGGTAGCGACGATTTTCGTTTGCGAAGGCCTGGGCGGCCTGCGGCGGGGTTCGGTAGCCATGGGTGGGAGTGTCAGGAAAAAGGGCAGGGAATGTGGTCGGCAAAATGCAGCCGTCCGCCGATCGAGGCTAGCACGGACCCAACCCCGCGCATTACAATGGCAGACTCCATCGCAAGTGTAGCGGAAATAGGCCGCCATGCAACGGGGCGGGCCGTTTGTCGTCCCAAGCGTCCATCCTTCGTCCTTGGTCCATTGGTGATTCAGTAGTTCCAAGTTTCGTTTAACGGAAGCCGAAGGCGCTGTTTTGCGGAACGGTTTATCCCTCAAAACAGCAGCGCCTTCGGCTTCCGTTAAACGATTTACTGATCAAACTTGGAACTACTGTCATTGGTCCTTGGTCATTGGGTTTTTCTCATGCCCTACTGGCACGACAAAGTCGCTTTGGTCACCGGAGGGTCCAGCGGATTGGGCCGGGTGATCGCCGACGCGCTGGTCACCGCCGGCGCGAAGGTGGCTGTCTGCGCGCTGGAGCCCGGGGCGGCCGAGCAGGCAGCGAAGGAAATGGCGGCCGGCGGGGCCGAGGTGTTGGGGGTGCAGGCCGACATCACCCGGCAGGAGGACGTCGACCGGCTGTTGGCCCAGGTGATCGAGCGTTTCGGCCGGCTCGACATGCTGGTGAACAACGCCGGGCGGTCGATGCGGGGAAAGGTTCTTGAGACGACGCCCGAGCAGTTCCGCGACCTGATGGAGTTGAACCTCATCGCGTTGGTCCGCTGCACCCGGGCGGCGGTGCCGGAGCTGCTCAAGAATCGGGGACACGTGGTCAACATCGGCTCGCTGGCGGCGAAGGCCTCGGCCCGATGGGTGGGAGCCTATCCGGCGACCAAGCACGCCGTGGCCGCCTACTCGCAGCAGTTGCGCCTGGAGTTGGGGCCCGAGGGGCTGCATGTGCTGCTGGTCTGCCCCGGCCCGATCCAGCGGAGCGACCCGCGGCTGTATCCGCTTGCGGGGCTCGAAGACATCCCCGAAAGCGCCCGCGCCCCCGGGGCGGGGGTCGACGTGAAGGGTATCCCGCCCAAATGGCTAGCGCGGGCCATCCTTCGGGCGTGCCAGCGCCGCAACGCCGAGTTGGTCGTCCCCGGCAAGGCCCGGCTGCTGTTCGCCATCGCCCAGCTCTGGCCCGGGCTGGGCGACCGGCTGATCCGGCGGTTTACCGGGGGGTAGGGTTCGAGGCGCCCCTTGCCTGATTCCGCCGAATGTGGCACGATAGGGAGCTTCTGTATGTCTGTTTTCTGAACCAACGAGGAGATTCCGAACCATGGCCGCGTTTCCCGACGTTTCCAAGATCCCGTACGAGGGCCCCGATTCGAAGAACCCGCTGGCCTTCCGCCACTATAAAGAGGACGAACTGGTCGAAGGCAAGGCGATGAAGGACCACCTCCGCTTCGCCGTCGCCTATTGGCACACGATGCGGGGTACCGGCGCCGACCCGTTCGGGCCCGGCACGGCGATCCGGCCCTGGGAAGGCCGGGAGGACAACGTCGAGAACGCCGTCAACCGCGTGGGCGTCTTCTTCGAATTCCTCGAAAAGCTCGGCGTCGGCTACTACTGCTTCCACGACCGCGACGTGGCGCCCGAGGGCGATTCGCTGGCCGAATCGAACAAGAACCTCGACGCGGTGGTCGCCGCCTTGAAGGAACAACAGCAGCGCACCGGCGTGAAGCTGCTCTGGGGCACCGCCAACCTGTTCAGCAACCCGCGGTTCGTCCACGGCGCCGCGACAAGCTGCAACGCCGACGCCTTCGCCTTTGCCGCCGCCCAGGTGAAGAAGGCCCTGGAGGTAACGAAGGAACTCGGCGGCGAGGGCTATGTCTTCTGGGGCGGCCGCGAAGGCTACCAGTGCATCTGGAACACCGACATGAAGCGCGAGCTGGACCACCTCGGCCGGTTCATGCACATGGCCGTCGACTACGCCAAGAAGATCGGCTTCACCGGCCAGTTCTACTTCGAGCCGAAGCCGAAGGAGCCGACCAAACACCAGTACGACTTCGACGCCGCCGCCTGCATCAACTTCCTTCGGGCCAACGGCCTGGAGGACCACATCAAGCTGAACATCGAGACCAACCACGCCACGCTGGCCGGCCATAGCGTCGAGCACGAGCTGGACTACGCCGGCAGCCAGGGATTCCTCGGCTCGATCGACGCCAACACGGGCGACCTCTTGTTGGGCTGGGACACCGACCAGTTCCCGACCGACATCTACCTGACCACGAAGATGATGCTGATGGTGCTGAAGTACGGCGGGTTCACGACCGGCGGGCTGAACTTCGACGCGAAGCTTCGCCGCGAGAGCTTCGAGCCGATCGACCTGTTCTACTCGCACATCGGCGGCATGGACGCCTTCGCCCAAGGCCTGAAGATCGCCGCGAAGATCCGCGAGGACGGCGTGCTGCAGAAGATGGTCGACGACCGCTACGCGAGCTGGGACTCGGGCGTCGGCGCCGAGATCGAGGCCGGCAAGCACTCGCTCTCGACGCTCG
>Ga0180434_10002076_pt1 | contig 27494 bp, 18 predicted proteins | sample SS_ome_7_FD_132453 | JGI IMG/M metagenome (GOLD analysis project Ga0180434, IMG submission 132453) | Hypersaline lake sediment archaeal communities from the Salton Sea, California, USA - SS_1_D_2 metaG | ecosystem: Environmental > Aquatic > Non-marine Saline and Alkaline > Hypersaline >... | reverse complement strand
TGACCTATTTTTCCTGATCAATAATCTAAGAATCAATATCGAAGAAGCAGTGAAACTGTTAAGGAAAAAGGAAATCCGGACACCAATTGTGGCCGAAAACATCATTTTGAATTGGTCGATTGCCAGAGAAGAAATTGAACGGAATCTAGGAAATATTTATTGCTCAGAGAAAATAGATTCTTGTAAAATTGAAAAATTGATTCGACGAATTCAATTCGAGGATATTTCGGATTAATAAAATAATCATTTACTCATTATTATCCAACCGACCTCTTCAATCCCATCGATTTGTAAGCGTTTTCAATCTTCGTAGCATATCCACGCTATAGTCTATGAATGGTTATTGATTGGGAAAACTGCCAACCTTTTTTAAATATACTGATCTCTCTTAGATAGGCAGCAGAGTTTAGAGGTTATGCCACTAATTACTTGTGCCTATTGTTATCTAAGGAAAATATTTGGTAAAAAATGATTGATAGTTTTTGGGCGTCCCCGCCCATCGCCATGCGCCTGAATATACCCCGCAGCGCGCGCAGCATCCTCTTCAACAGGCCTAAATCATCCACAGCTTCCCGAATCAGCGGGTGCTTAAGGGTTTGGATCAAGTGCTTTCAATGCGTAAATCCTATCTCGAATAACATATCAATTTCATCCCGCCCGCCCCATCTCTGTCTGCGCCAACCGCAATGCCGCATCATACCGCCGCCCGCCAAAACCCTTGCCATATTTTTTCCCGTTAATCACCATCCCTCTCCGCCTGAAAGGTCGCTTATCCGCCGTATAGGCATGCTTGCTTTCAGTGTGCGTCCCTTCCTGCCGCGTCCCCCTCCCATCCCCCAAATATCCCCCAAAAATCCCCCCAACCCTTCAAAAAGTGTCCCATTTTGTCCGATTCTGTCCCATCCCCCAGTACGCTGATAGCGACGGCAATCATCGGGTAATCCGCGCTTCTGGCGCAAATTGGCTGCAGGGCGGAATAGGTGATGGTAAAATAGTAAACCTGCGGGCGTCGCCAAGTGGTAAGGCGTCAGCCTTCCAAGCTGATATGCGCGGGTTCGAATCCCGCCGCCCGCTCTCTCCATAAAAGCAAACCGGTCCTCATCCGGTGAACTATACTATGCATACCATGCATATCGCCCTTATCTACGACCGTCCTGAAACAGAAAAACTTGGCGATGGCATTTCCCGCATCGGCAGCCACCATACGCATGTCACCCGGGCGATCGAAATAGCGTTAAACCAACTCGGTCATACCGTAACAGCCTGCCCGGCGGATCACGCGCTGCAAGAAAGATTACAGGCAATAAAACCCGATATGGCTTTCAACCTATCGATCTGCATTCACGGACAGAAACAGTGTTCTTATGCCCCGGCGCTGCTGGAACGGATGCGGCTGCCATTTAGTGGATCAAACGCAACCGTGTGCGCTGATGCTTATGACAAGGCCCGCGCCAGGCAGATCATGCGGAAACAGGGTGTGCGTGTTCCTGAGGCAATCCTCGTTCAAAATGCGGACGCCATCCGGATTCCGCGCTCCCTGGCTTTTCCGCTGTTTGTGAAGCCAGTGCGCGGTGGGTGCAGCAAAGGGATCCGGCAGGAAAACCTGATCCGGCGCAAAGCGGTTTATTCACAGCGCGTACGGCGTATTTTTCAGCGTATCCACGAACCGCTGCTGGTGGAGGAATATATCGCGGGGCGTGAGTTCTCGGTGGGGGTGATCGGAAACGACAATCCGCGCTTTCTGCCGATAGCGGAATTTATCCATACGGGAGACGCGCCAGAAATGTCTTTTCGGGATTACACCCGAAAGATGATCGACTATACGGATGAAAAGGTAGCCTGTCCACCGCGACTCACGACAGGTATGCAGCAGACGATCCAGACGATAGCCATCCAGGCATATCGCAGCCTGCGATGCCGTGATTATGCGCGAGTGGATATCCGGCTGGATGCAGAGGAGCAACCGTATGTGCTGGAGGTCAATGCGCTTCCCAACCTGTTACCGGGGGAAAGTACCTTTGCCACGATGGCGCGAGCTGACAATATATCTTTCCGAGCGTTAATTGGGCGCGTCGTCCAATGTGCATGCGGGCGATACGGTATACATGTATAACCGTGTGGGTGGGTGCAGCCAGGACAGGGTAATTCTCCTTAAAAATCCGATTAGACGGATCATCCCGATGCTGAAATTGCAGCGGTTATGATATAGTTTTCTCATTGACACGCAATACCACTGAAACGCACCTATTGACCACGCAGCACTCAGGGAGGGACGGATGAAAATCGCGATCACGGCCGACTGCCATCTGCGGTCTGATAACGACCGGCCGGCGCGCTACGCCGCGCTGGAAAACATCCTGGAGCAGATGCTGGCGCTGGAGATCGGTACGCTGATGGTCGCGGGGGATTTGTTTGACCGGGATGCCAACAATTACGCCGCCTTTGAAAAACTATTAGGCCAGGAGAGGTTCTCTGGCCTCAAGATCATCGCGATACGCGGCAATCATGATGTGCACCTGCGTGGTGATGATTTCACATCGAAAAATTTCCAGGTGATCGAAACATGGACCTGGATGCGCAATGCGGCGAGTGGGGTTGATTTTTTATTGATTCCGTACATGTGTGATGTGTCCATGGCGGAAGCATTGGAACAAGCGCACCAACAATACCAGCCTGCGGGCGGATGGGCGCTGATTGCTCATGGCAGTTACCTGCCCGGAAGCCGGGATGTGGACCCGTATGAGCGTGGGGTGTATATGCCGCTCATGGGGGCGGACCTGCAGCGCTATCGCCCGGCACGGGTCTTCCTGGGGCATACCCATAAAGCATATCATTCCCGTTCGGTTGTTATCCCCGGGTCGCCATGTGGCATGGATATCACAGAGAGCGGCAAGCGGACCTTCATCGCGTTTGATACCGCCAGTCGCACAATCGAGCGGAGAACCGTTGACAGCGAAACGATCTATATGGATGAAACAATCACGATCACCCCTGGTGATGATGTGGCAGCTCTCATCACGGGTGCGATCGAAGCGGTATTTGCAAAGTGGGATATCGCGGCAGATGAGCGCACGAAGGTCGTCATGCGTCTGCGCGTAAACGGCTATACCGCGCATATCCAGCAGACCAAGGGCGTGATTGAGGAAACGCTGCAAGACATTAAAAAGTATCAGGACGCGCCGATCGATTATGCGGACCTGAAGATATCACGCGATCTGGAACGGGACTTTATCGTGAAGCAATTTGAGGCGCAGTTGAAGCAGGCGCTGCAGGAACAACGCATTGACAGCGGGCTTAAGGATGCGATCCGACGGCACGCACTAGACCTGATCTACGGGGAATGAGTATGCCAGTCAGAATTGAAAAAATCAGCGTCAAAGACCTCGGCCCGATCACCACATTCAGCCATGACCTGAAAAAGGTCACCCTCATCTTCGGGCATAATGAAGCGGGTAAGACCAGTCTGGTGGAATTTGTGATCCGGTCGCTGTTCCAAAACCCGAAAAATTGGCCCTTGCGGGATCTTTCCGGCAAGGGCAAGGTGGTCGTATCAGGGTTGTCCGAAGACCCCGTTGTCTTTCAGCCTGATAGCACACGAAAGATTGAGAGCATCTGGGCGTCTGGCGAACAGGCCTTCCCACAGGATTTTTCAAAACTTTTGGTTGTGCGGGCTGCAGAAACGTCACTCACCGCGGAAAAAGTGGGCATCGACACCATCATCCTGAAGCAGTATCTATCCGGAGCGGCGCTGCTGGATAGGATCATCGACAGCATCCCCAAAACAAACCAAAAAGCATCGATTGAAGATAATAAGATCATTGGCGATCATCGGGGAGATATCAAGCGGATCGCGGAGCTGACGGAGGAACACGTTCGCTTGAGTGGATTGGAGCAGCGTATCCAGGAGGAACTTTCTGAGGGCGCATTACTCCATCTCAATGCGCAATTAATGGATGTTGAAGTGCAACTATCCGGTCTGGATAAAGCCAGGCGGCATCGCGCGTATATGCTGCATGACAAGTTGAGTAAAACAGAAGCCGAACGGGCATCCTATCCACTCGATGCGCTGGACGCGGCGCGGGATAAATTGGGCCAATTTGCACAGCTGAAAAGCGCTCTGGCAACGGAGAAAGCAGATCTTGAACACGCGGCGCATCAAAGCTGCCATTATGAATGGCTTAAAAACGCCGAGGCAGTGTACGCATCGCGCAAGACCACCCCGCTGCCGAGGAGATTGACATATTTTCTGGCATCTGGTTGCCTGCTTTTTGCAGCCGCTTTCTTTCTGTATTTCTATGCGCGGCAGAGCATCGCGGCCGCTGTTTCACTGGCACTGAGTATCGGTTTGATCGGTATCAGCATTTACGCATTGGTCCAGCGCGTCACGCATCAACAAGCGCTCGATGATATTGCGGGTATAAAAAGTGCCTATCAAGAAAAATTTGGTCATGCGCTGCACGGGCTGGCTGATCTGCAAACAGCGATTGATCGGGTGGCACCGTTTTATTTCAACAAAGAAAACCTGGAAATATCCATCAAGGAAAAAACAAGACAGGCGAAAAACCTCGAGGAGGAGATGCGAGCGATCTTTCACACGTTTTATTCAAGGCCACTCGACCTTGAGAAAGCGGATGCTGTCCTGCGAGACACGCAGGCATTGGTCCGGCATCTTGATGATGAAAACATGCGGCTATCCAAAGAGCTGGCCGATTTACAGGTGCAGCCGGCTTATTATTTGGAGACTGAAGTGGATACGAAATGGGACAAAAAAATCTACGATGACTGCCTGCAGGAATGCGACGCACTGAAGGAAGAGATTCGCGCGATGGAGGATGCGTTTACCGGCCTCAAGCAATCTGCGCGGGATATCGCTGGCACAGATATGCAGGACAGCTGGAAGGAGATCCTGTGGGCGATATCTGAAAAGATAGCCGCGGTTGAAGCGGACATGCATGACCTTAACGCCAAGTGCATGGCGCAGATCCTGATCTATCGAGCGGCAGAAACCCTGCAGAGCAGCGAGGAGGAAAAAATTCTCGAAGGGCTGCGGTCGAGCGCGCTTTTACGCAATATCCAGCACATCACGAAACGCTATAGCGGCATTGATTATCACAATGGATCGGTGCTGCTGGAAGATGCATTTGGGACCTATTCCCTGGGAGAATTGAGCACGGGTACCATCGAGCAGGTATTCCTGTCATTGCGGATGAGTTTTGCATCCATGCTGGCTGAAGATGAGCGTCTGTTTTTAATACTTGATGACGCATTCCAGTACTCTGATTGGGACAGGCGGCCGCGGCTGGTTGACCTGGTGATCGAGCTAGCTAAACAGGGGTGGCAGATCATCTATTTTACGATGGATGACCACATCCGAGACCTGTTCACGAAGAAAGCCGGCAAAGCCTTCCAGGATGATTTTTCAGTCATCGAAATATGAGCGATTGGGATCGTGTTATTTGTGTATAACCATAAAGCGAACCTGTTTACCCACCTGCGAATTACCACATCAGGAAAAAATGATTTCAACAGGATGGAAGTATGACGATTGAATTATTAGTCGCGAAACCAGCTGCCGGAAAAACGGAGACCTGCCTGCAACGCGTGCTTGACACCCAAACGCAAACACGACTGCGGCAAATCTGGGTGGTAGTACCGGATCGCATACAGGCCGGCGCTTTCCGGCGCAGACTGGCGGAAAAAGGTGGGGCGCTGGGTGTGCAGGTCGGGCGATTCGCGGATTTGTTTACCTATTTACTGGCGCAGCGGAGCCTGCTTTTAGCGACAATCTCGCTGCCGCTGCAAAACCGTTTGATCCGAGATGCGATCCAGAAGGCGGCGCAAGCAGGGCAATTGACGCATTTTGCGCCGATAGTGCATTTTCCCGGGCTGGTAACGGCAATGCGGGACGTGATCGGTGAACTGAAGCAGGCGCTGGTCAGCCCGGCGGCATTCATAGCTGTTGCAGCGCAAAGAACAGCTGCCCAGCAGGAGATGGGGATCATCTATCAATGCTATCAGGCACGATTACGCGAACTGGGATACGCGGATGATGAGGATGTGCACCAGCAAGCAGCGCTGCTGCTTGAAGAAGATAAGCACGCTGCGGAGAATATCGCGCTTTTGGTAGTGGACGGGTTTGACCAGTTCACGGCAGCACAGTACCGGGCACTTCAGCTTCTGGGCGGGCAGACACAGCACACATTGATCACGTTGCCAGGCGCTGCAGGCAGCACACGGGCGGCGCACCAGCGCTTCGTGGAGAGCATTGCCCACATCCAACAGGACCTATCCCCAACATTGACAGCGATCACAGACAAGCCGCGCCTTCCAAAGGCAATCAAGCATTTAGAGAAACATCTATTTGAACAAGAACATATAGAAAAGATGAAATGTGAGCAGCCGATTCTGCTGGAGGCGCGCTCGCCGGAAGCGGAAGTGCGTGAAGCGTTGCGGTGGATCAAGCAGTTGGTAGTGCGTGAGGATGTACCGCTGGGGCGCTGCGCGATCTTTACACCCAACGCGGCAGTTTACAATCCGCTGCTGCGGTCTAACGCGGAAGAATTCGGGATACCAATACGCATCACGGTGGACGACCCGCTGGGCGAATCGGCGCTGGTGACCGCGATGATGAACCTGTTGTCGCTGCCGCGGGAGAATTTGAGGACGCGCATGTTGATGAACGTCCTGCGCTCGCCATATTTTGATTTCCGCATATCTGATGCGGATGTGGACACACTAGAAAGAATCAGCCGTGCGGCGCAGGTAGTGGAGGGACGGGAGCAGTGGGATCAGACATGGGATCTGCTGGAGCGCTCACCGGGTGCGCGTGATTTGTGGCTGGATGATACCCGCAACGCACCAAATTTGCCACGGGAGGCACAAGCAGAAGCGTACCGAGTGATGATGGATGGTGTGTTGGAAATGCTGAAACCTGCGAAGGGACGTGCAAGCACCATAGCGTGGATTCGATGGACAGAAGCACTATTCAAGCAATTGGGTCTAATGGAGCACCTGGTGAGTGAGGAGGAGCGTACAGCTATGCTGGCGTTCCGGGATATCCTGCGGGCGTTAATTGTGAGCGAAACGGTGGCAGGTGAAGCGGCGCTGGATTACGCGGGTTTCATGGGAGAACTGGAGAGCCTGGTTCGGGCGGAGGGATACCGGGAAGCGGCGCAGGCGAAACAACAGGCGCTGATGGTAGGGCGCATGACGGAAGCGCGTGGGGTGCGCTATGATGCCGTGGCCTTGCTGGGACTGGCAGAGGGATCTTTTCCGGCGATTGAACGGGCGGACCCCTTCTTGGATGAGGACTTGCGTGCGGCACTGGGGCTCGAATCCCGGCTGGCACGTGAGCAAGCCGGGTTGTTCTATCAGGCCGTGACACGGACAGACAAATACCTGCTAATGACACGGCCATACCTAGCGGATGACGGCGAAGACCTGGAAGCGTCACTATTTTGGAAAGCAGCTGCTGCGCTGGTGAAACAATCTACATACCCGGAAATAGACAGCGAGACCACACTGACGCTGACGGACGCGGGATCTTGCGAGGAAGTCTTGTTCCACGCGGTGCGCAGGAAAGGACTGCCTCAGCGATTTAATTTTTTGGAACACCGCTGGCATGATCTGCAGCAGGCGCGTGATGTACTGAAAGCGAGACGAGATAATGATGGGCATTCTCCTTATGAGGGTAATCCTGTTTTCCTGAAAGACTCGCTGGCTGAACGCTTTGGGCTTGATCATGGTTGGAGCGCGTCCCAGCTGGAGACGTACGGCGCCTGTCCGTTCTTTTTCTATGTCAGCCAGGGATTAGACCTGCAGGCGCGTGAGCAGCCGGAAGTCGGACTGAATGCGATGCAGCTGGGGAGCATGCTGCACGAAGTGTTGGAACTGACATACATCCATGCTGCTAGCTATGATCTGGGTGCGCTGCTGACAGCACTGCACAACCAGGCGGCGAATGTGTTTGCGAATGCCCCTGAGAAATTCGGATTCCGGGCATCAGGTCTGTGGGAAGCGGACCAGACACAATACCTGAGGATGCTGGAAGATACGATCAAAGCGGTGGAAGAGGCCGGCGATTGGGAACCTTATCGTTTTGAGCAGCGCTTTGGTATCGATGGAAAACCGCCACTCAGAATTGACCTGGAGGAAGAAACAATTATCCTGCGGGGACTGGTGGACCGCATTGACCGGCGGGCAGATGGAGGTTTACGGATTATCGACTATAAGACAGGCGGTTCGTATTTAAACAAAAAAGACCTGGAAGAGGGCTTACGTTTGCAACTGCCGATCTACGCACTGGCAGCGCGGGATGCGCTGGGGCTGGGAGAGCCCGTTGAGGGATTTTATTGGCAGATTCGGGGCGCAAAGGCTGGTTCTCTGAAGCTAGCACGATTCAAATGGGATCAGATGGAAGGACCTGAAGCAACTTACGAGATCCTCAAACTTCACTTAAGCAACATTTTGAGTGGAATCCGGGCGGCGCATTTTACACCGCAGGCACCGGATCATGGATGCCCGGACTATTGTCCAGCCGTGCAATGGTGCTGGAAATATGAAAGTGGGGGGTGGTAGCATGGATAAGACACTCAAGAAACGAGTCCTGGAAATATTTGACCTGGAAAATACTAACAGCAACTCGGGACAACGCCAGGCTGTGCTGGAACGAGAACGGGATATCGTGGTAACCGCCGGAGCGGGGAGCGGCAAAACGCGCACGCTGGTGGCGCGCTACATGAGCCTGCTGGCGGACGGATATGACCTGAGACGGATTACGGCGATCACCTTCACAGAAAAAGCAGCACGCGAGATGCGCTCGCGGGTGCGGGCGACGCTGGAAGCCCTATTAAGAGGGTCTGGAAGTGATGTGGAGCGGACACAATTGCGTGAATGGCAGGGGCAGATGGATGCGGCAAAAATAAGCACAATCCACAGCCTGTGCGCGGAAATCCTGCGCACACATCCAGCGGAAGCTGGGGTTGACCCGAAATTTGAGGTGCTGGACGAGGGGCTGGCAGCGGTATTGCGGGCGCAGAGCATAAAAGACGCTATGTTGATGATGGCGGAAGAAGCAGCATTTGCACCGTTGTTTCAACAGATGGACACACGCGCGCTGGAAACTGTGCTTGGGACCCTGCTGGATCGGCGTTTGCAGACCGAGGAAACACTGGAAAGGCATGCTAATCCAGAATGTGCGGTCACACAGACGGTGCAGAGGATGATGGAGGCGCCGGATTTGGTGGATGGGATCGTCGATTTACGCGAAGCCAGAAGCGCAGACCTCATGGCAGATTGCGGGGACCGGCTGGCAGCACAAATTTTCGAGATGCTGGAACTGTGGACAGAAGGCGAGGAAGCGCTGGCACGGGGAGAACTTGGGGTGTGCAGCGCAGCATTATTCCTAGCGCGGCGTGAAAAAATGAAACTGAATATCGGGAAAAGAAGCAGCAGCTATAAAGAAGTCCTGCGAGCTTTTCGCGATCTATATGATGCGATATTGCAACCTATATTTGGCGGGAAGAGCACCACGAATGAGCCCCCGGATGAAGCGACCGAGAGGGAGTTTAGAGAGATCCTGCCGCAGGTAAAGGAGGCATTCGAGCTGGTGAAGCGGCGTTATACAAACGCGCTGGCGAGGCAGAGCGCGCTGGATTTTGATGACCTGGAGGGTCGGGCAGCTGACTTACTGCAGGAACCGGATATCCAGCAAAAATGGCGATCGGAAGTGGATGCGCTGCTGGTGGATGAATTCCAGGATACAAACCAGCGCCAGCGGGATATCGTGGAAGCACTGACGGGGCAAAATGGAAAATTATTCATCGTGGGCGATGCGAAACAGAGCATCTACCGCTTCCGGCAGGCAGATGTGGCCGTGTTCCGCGCGATCCGTGAAAACATTCAGGCGCAGGGCGGGCTGCCAATCCAATTAGCCACCACCTATCGGGCGCATACCGGACTGCTGGTTGGGATGAACGATCTACTGCGGAGCGTGATGGGCGAGAAAGAAGATCCTGACCGACTATACTACGAACCGTTTGCGGCGATGAGGGCAACCCGCGAAGTGAGTGCGGCTAATATCCAGCCGCCGTATATTGAATTCGTGATCGGGCGGGGTGCGAACGCAGCGGATGGAAGACCGGATGCGGCGCGGGCGCTGGCACAACGGCTGAGGGAACTGAAGGACGTGGAACAAATCAAAGAATGGAGTGACACCGCGTTGCTTTTCCGCACAGCAAACGCGTTCCGTTATTACGAGGACATGTTTGAAGCGGCAGACATACCGTTCGTGACTGTAGCCGGAAAAGGATTCTATGAGCGGGCGGAGATTCGGGATGTGCTGAATATGCTGTATGCCCTGTCTGATCCGATGGATGACCTGGCGATGGCGGGATTTTTACGATCGCCGGCAATCGGTCTACGGGATACCACACTGTACACGATGCGCTGGAAAAGTGGGGAGGGCGTGCATTTCTGGGATAGCCTGCGAGAGAAGCTAGACCTTCTTGGAACGGAGGAACGCGCGCGGGCTGATCGAGCGCACAGGATTTTACGTGAACTGCTGCCGTTGGTGGACCGCACATCCGTGGCAGTGCTATTAAAACACTTGATCGATCTGACGGATTACCGGGCAATATTGGCGATTGAGGAGGGGCAGGGCGGAGCCAGATTATGGCGCAACCTCGATAAGCTGGTGGATGATGCGAGAGCGAGCGGAAAGACGAACGTGCGCGATTTTCTGGAATACCTGGAGGCTATCAACACGACTGGCGTGCGGGAGGGAGAAGCGCCGGCAGAGGCGCAGGGCGCGGTGCGGCTGATGACGATTCACAAAGCAAAAGGACTGCAGTTCCCAATCGTTGTACTGGCGGACGCGGGTAGGCGCCTACGTAATAGCAATGAAGCGGTTTACCTGGATCATGTGGTGGGGTTGGCGTTCAAGCTGGAAAAAGAACCGCTGGCATACCGGCTGGCGAAGCTGCAGGATCAGGCGCAGACGGAGGCGGAGGAAGCGCGCATATTGTACGTGGCACTGACGCGAGCGCAGGAGAAGATCATAATCAGCGGGCATGTGAGCGGTGAAGAGGAAAAGGGCTGGCACGCGGATGGTTGGCTGGAACTATTGAGCGGGATGGCTGGGGTTGATATTTGCGGCGTGGTGGAAAATGTGGGGGAGGTCCGGGTGTCGCAGACATATAGCGGCGCGGCAGTGCGCGCGTGGGCGATGGAAAGCGGAACGCCATTGGCGCAAGCTGTGAATGAAACGGAAACCGAGCCGAAAAATGATAGCAGCCAGCAACCGCTGTTTGCGCCACTCGAGGTAGAAATAACGCGAGAAATAAGATCTGATCAGGAAGATGAAAGATATCGTCAACCGGTAACTGGATCGCTGGAAGAGATGCAGGGTAAAGTCATCGGGTGGATGGTGCACCGGGCGATCGCGATGTGGATGTTCCCGGGCGATGACGGATTGGAGACATTACTGCATACCACAGCGATGCAAGCGGGATTGGCAGAACTGCAGCAGCGAGAGCGGGCGGTGGAGAAAGCCACAATGCTGTTAGCAAAATTGAAAACACACGATCTGTACCAGGAAATTGAGACCGCAAGTGAACGGTATCATGAACTGCCGTATTCGCGCATAGTAAAAGGAACCGCACGAACAGGATATATTGATCTGCTTTATCGAAATGAGAGCGGATGGCATGTGGTGGATTTCAAAACTGACACCATCCACAGTCAAACGCAGCGGGAAGAAAAGTCTGTGGACTACTGCCCGCAGGTAAAGCGATACATCGACGCGGTGGAACAAAGCCTGGACGGGGCTGTGTCAGGAGCGATCTGTTTCATGGATGACCGGGGAGATGTATCGCTTGAAGAGATATAAATATTAAGTGAGACACTGTTAAGCGGGTGTATTTTTACATTCTAAAAGGAGTGCGTAGTAGCCTTTAATTACTCGCACATGGAATAATTAATGTCACTGGTTAGCGTACCTGAGCGCATACAATAATTAATTATTACCCATTAAAATAATTGGCGTATACTGATAACTTGAATTGAGCCAGGGAGCAAAAATGCGCGAAAAAATTCATCGAACAATAACGATTTCATTCTTGATTATCGGGATGCTATCTGGATGTATAACCGTCGTGAAGAAAGAAGAATCGGAACAGCAAGCTGTAACTGCGCCGGACCTGGAAGCCACGGCAAAAGCGAAGTTTGGCCAGGAAGAAGCAGATACCGGGCAGTCACCTGCAGCACCTGATGTACCAGATAGCCCGCTGCCTGCACCCACCGCTACGCGATATGTGCCGGAAGGTGAACTGGCATATTATAATTTTGAGGGCTTGGGATCAGGTTGGGAAACAGAGAGGGCGCCGGGAATCATTATCAGGGATCCGGGGACATTTGGGATAGAAATAAGCGTAACGGGACAAAACGATTATTTCATGACTGCTGGCGTGAAGGATCACCCGGACGGAAATATTTCGACCTATGTAATAAATGTCTCTTCTCCGGAAGAGAGCACCGCATTTGTTGCCTGCAGGGTGAATGACCGAGAAGGAGAGATCGAAGAAACACTTTCTATGGAAAGCGCGTATATTGCGCAATACCGCTTGGATGGCGCAGCGCGACTGATGAAACAAGTGAACGGGACTCAGAGTGTGTTGGCAGATTGGGTGAGCGGAGTTAGCGTTAATCCAGAAGGCGTGTATAACCAACTCTATCTGCTGTGTGACGAGTCACGGATACTTTTTATGGTAAATGCCCAAAAAGTGTTTGATCTGCAGGATACTACACTAACAGTCGGTGATTATGCAATCGGGGTAACGCATGTAGCCAGCGGCGCAGAAACGGTGATTCGGTTTGATAAGTTCTCCGTGTACGAACCTTAGAAATAATCTTCATGGGCATATGAGAAGGGAAGTCATATAGGCTGAAAGTCTCATTATTAGATTCGCTGAAAGACATTGTATGCATTGGTGGGAATAGAAAGCATTTATTTCCTGCTGTGAAGTGTTATTCTGGCGCAGCTGCGTTTGATTGTGAATATCAGCATAACAATTTCAGGAGTGTTTGGTGATGCTGACAGTGAAATTGATTCGCCATGCTCGTAATAACTAACAAGAGAGGTTGTGTAGGAGCAGTGTTTTACCACAAATATCAAATTGGCAAGGGCTGGAACTGAAATAACCTCATTGCTTCTTCGCCCACCTATCGATAACGGTGTTAACGGCTTTTTTGAGCCCTTTGATATCCTGAGGTTTTGAAGGTGGTACCGATGATGGGTTGGTATTAGATGTGGTTGTGGAAGGCGATGGCTTGCCATAGGCGAATTGCGCCAACTGTGCTTCTGTTCCATTGAAGAAATTGAGGTCAATGCCTTTGCTTTCCGCGCCATAAGCTGGTCCGTCACCGACGGCGGTATGCTGCCAGAATACCCAGGTCTTGCCCATCGATTTCCAGGGTTCGATCATACGCGGTTCGGTGACACCGGGGATGATTTCCTGTTTGTAATGTGCGATCCAGAGCGGGTAGAACGCCCACTTATCATCGAAGCGCTTGGTGTACTTATTACGGCCGTGGATGTCCCAGTAGCCGGGGGAGGTATAGATCATGGGACGGCGGTTGAGCTTTTGCTCCACCGTTTCGAGGAACTGTAGCAGGAGAGCGTTGGAAGGGTAGCGGCTGCCCTGGCGCGGCGCTTCAAAATCCGCGACGGGAGGAAGCTCGCCGGGGTCGTCCATGAGCAGCTCGCTGAAGATGCGGGCTTGAATCAGCCCGGTCAGATCCCAGCGCAGAAAATGATAGCCACCGCGCAGCAATCCCGCGTCTTTTGCTGCCTGCCAATTGTACTCAAAGTCTTTGTCGATACGCCCACGTTCTGATACCTTGATGAAAACGAATTTTGCGCCGTTAGTTACGGCTTTACGAAAATCCATCTTCTGCGCGGTGGATTTATCATCCTGCCAGTGACTGACATCGATTCCAGTGACCATACAAACTCCAATAATTAAAATATCTATAAGATTGGGATGCAATTGGCATGCCAAGGTGTAAGGAGATGTGACTTGTAAACCTCTTCTCCAAAAAGGAATGGCGGGAAGGTTTTTTGATGCTCTAGGGAGGATGTTTAATAAACTCTATGGTGAAGGATGATGGAAGAGTTGTGGTGTGGTCATGACGCAAGAGGAGGGCAGCAAGTACAATGGAAGCAAGACAAGGTGATGTTTCTGGCGCACTGCCAGGCGCAGTTATTTGCTATGTTGGTTGAGGGAGGCAGGAATCCGGTTTGACGGGTAACATATTTGCTATGGTCATCAGGCTAAGATACGACTGGCTGCGCTTGAGGATGGTGGTGGAAAAAATGTTTTGTGATTTTGACCGGGAGATTGAAACTCGGGAAGACAGAAATCAGAAGGATTTGGATAATGCGTGCCGGTATTGATCGCAAATGGATATATAAAACAGTAATTATGCTTAATGATAGTAGAAGTAGGATACGTTTTATAAATTGGCATTCGGTAAAATTGGATAAAAGAAAGATTCTTGGAATAAGGAGAATAAATGGGAATGCACAATAAGGTCAAGATTGGGGTTTCTTTCAGACGAGAGTTCCCTCCCGAGGATGTGCTTCATTCCGCACAGGAAGTGGAAGCGCTGGGTTATGACACGTTGTGGCTCGTAGAAGATTGTTTTTACGCCAGCGGAATCGCATCTGCCGCAGCTACTCTGGCGTCCACGGAACGGATCAAGGTGGGGGTGGGGATCATGCCAGCAGTGGCGCGCAACCCGGTTTTCACTGCGATGGAGATCGCGACGATCGGACGGATGTATCCGGAACGGTTCATCGCCGGAATCGGGCATGGTGTAGCGCGCTGGATGCGGCAGATAGGCGCATTCCCTAATTCGCAAATGATCGCGCTTCGGGAAGGCGTGGAGATCTCACGGGCACTGCTGGATGGTGCGGTTGTGCATTATGACGGACGGCAGTTCCAGATCGATGCGGGAGAGTTAGCTTATCCGCCTGCTATCATTCCGCCAATCTACCTGGGAGTACGGGGACCGAAATCGCTGGAACTGTCCGGGAAGATCGCGAACGGGACGATACTGGCGGAGTATTCTTCTCCGGAATATGTGAAGTGGGCTAAGGATCAGATCCAACAGGGTAAAAAAGATAACACGAAACATTCCATTGTGGTATTCGTTTATGCGTATGCTGGAGAGACGCGAGAAGCCGAGAGAGAAAAATTTCGGCCGATGATTGCCAAAGCGATGTTGTCGCAGCGCAAGGATATCTATTTCACAACAACTGGATATGCCGAGTTGCTGAGAGAAGTACAGGCAATCGATGATTTGCATGCTGCCTCACAGCTTGTCCCGGATGTGCTGGTTGACCAGATGGGGATATTTGGTACGCGAACGGATTGGAACAGAGCCATTGACGATTTCGCAGCAGCCGGCGCGGACGAGATCGTGCTGGTTCCGATGCCAAAATTGGGGATTGCACAGGCAGCAGTGTTTGCAGATTTCCTTGAAAAATGAAACAGTTGATCACATTATGAGAAGTGTGGTTATTGGAGATGATATGTCCATTGATTTTCACACAAGCAAAAGATGGCAGAAAAACTATCCCGATGCCTTGATGGGGGTATTGGCGATAGCCGGGATCGATAATACTTCGCACAGCGATGCGCTTGAGATGGAAAAAGAAGCGCTGGTGCGGTGGCTTGAGGAGCGGTATGACTCGCGCGAGATGATCAAATCGAATGTGATCCTGAAGGCATACGCACGCTATTACAAGCGGTTCCAAAAGAATTATCATGTTTTCTATCAGATCGAGTCGGTGGCGATAAAGGGCAAGCCCATTCCGAGCGTCAACGCGCTTGTCGAGGCGATGTTTATGGCAGAGTTACAGCACGGGCTGTTAACAGCCGGGCATGACTTCGATCAGATAAGAGGAACAGTTACGCTGGATGCAGCTTCGGGTGAGGAGTGTTACACCACGATGAGCGGGCAGAAAAAGACACTGCAGGCAGGCGACATGTTTGTGCGAGATGCGGCGGGGGTGCTCTCGAGCATCTTGTACGGACCAGATAAACGCTCACGCATCACGGAGAAGACAGAGCGGGCACTTTTCACTGTTTATGCGGTGGAAGGCATACCCACCGATATGGTGCAAACACATCTTGACAGAATTCTGGGCTGGATACGATTATTTTCGCCCTCAAGCAATATTTTAATGAATGATGCATACCACGCTGGCTAACCTTTGATATGGTATGTAATCCAGTGGTTAACGAATGATCAGACCACCTGCAGCCATTGAAAGAAATTCCAGGAAGCTATCAGGATTATGGCGGGGATGAAGAAGAGCCAGTGGTATTTTTTCCATTGGGCGGCGTTCACGAGCATGATGAGCAGAGCGGACACGCATAGGAAGCTGGCTTTAACAGTAGTTTCTGTGTATGTGCCAATCTGGCGAGAAAAGGCGAGGATCAAAAGCGGGATCCATATCATCAGGGCGAATACCGCCGGAAAGCCTTTTCTCTTGATCAGGGCGATAACGAAAGTTACAGCGGAAAGAACGACAAAAGAAGGATTGGTCAGCCAGAGAACGGTGAGCTGACCGCGCAGGAGAATATTCAGACGGGGCAGAATGGGCGGCTGTATCATCTGTTTAACGACACCAACCAAAATGGGTTCATTTTCCAGTTGATAGAAGACAAACGGATCACTGGCAAGCGTAAAACTAAAAAAGAAGCGCACGAAGAAAACATAGACCAATGGCGTGACCATGATCCAGAGCGCGTTGTCGGCATAATTTGGATTCTCCGGGTTTTCCCGATAGGCGATGACCAATGCTGCCAGAACGGGCAGTATTAGGAAAAAGACGGCGTTGAACTGAGTAAGAACCGCTACCGCTGTACCTAATCCAATCCAGACCAATGCCAACCAGTAGCGTTTATCCTGCCAGGTGATGAGATGGATAAAGGTCATGGTGAGAAAAAATATCAGGATGGGCACACCCGATGCGCTGATGACCGATTCAATAATGGTGGGGTCTGAGAGATAGAGTAACACACTCAACCAGCCTACGATGATGGGCAATCCGACATGCTGGACGGCGCGCATGATCAATCCGGCCGTCAGAGAAGCAAAAAGAATGGAGAGGAACAGGGAGGCAAGGTGGCTGGTACGGAAAAACGGAATTATGTAAAGAAAAGCTTGCAGGATGTGCTGCAGGGGGCGGAGGAAGATGCGGGAATCATAGTCCACCTGTGAGGGCGGGAAGTCGGCAATGTTGTTCTGAACATTTTGATCAAGCCAAGTACAAAGCTGAGAGAAACCGCACGTTCGGGCTGTGAAACGGATGAAAGTGAAGAAGAGGACAGCGATAAGAAAAGCAAGGGCTGCCTGTTTGATGGCAGGTGGGCGCTTGTTTGATTTCATGCACTGCCTCCCGGATGTCCGTCTGGCGCAGATCCAGGCTGGCCCGAAAGGCCATGGGTGGTCTTTTCCCAATAAAAGGGTTTGCTGATCAACTGCCAGAGTGCACGCCAGGCGGCAAAACTCATTAGGACCCAGTAGACAGGCGAAAGCAGGGCGTATTTTCCGAGTTCATAATACCCACGACGGAAAGTGGAAATGACATTGAGATACACGAAAACGAAATTACCCACGATCAGATTGAAGGCACTGATGAAAAAGATGATAGGCGGAAAAAGCTCTGAAAGCATATTGGTATCAAAGACAAATGACATGGTCGTTAGAAACCAGAAGATCGGGTTGATAATGAATAAGAAAGGGGTGCCGCCAATGGTGAGGTGCATACCAAGTATACCTTTCAGCCCGAGTTCTTTGAGCAGCTTGAGGGGGCGGCGCATGTTCACAAACCACGTTTGCATATATCCCTTGATCCAGCGCGTCCGCTGGCGGATCCAATTCCAGAGTTTACTGTTGGCTTCTTCGTAGGTGGTGGAATCCACAATGGCGGTGCGGTAGTCGTGCTTATACATACGGATGCCAAGGTCCGCGTCTTCTGTGACGTTGAAGGGATCCCATCCGCCAAGTTCGCGGAGCTTTTCCGTGATGAAGTGGTTGGAGGTGCCGCCGAGTGGGATGGGCAGGCCAGCGCGATTGAGACCGGGGAGTATCATATCGAACCAGTTAGAGTATTCGCAGGTGAACCAGCGAGTGAGAAGATTTTGGTTGCGGTTGTAATAATTGAGTTTAGCCTGGACACAGATGAGGTCATCTTCGCCTTTTTGAAAGGTGCAGACGACTTTTTTCAGCTGATCCGGCTCGGGTTTATCCTCAGCATCAAAAATGACGAGATACTTACCGCGGGCGCTGATGAGTCCATAATTACAGGCTTTGGGTTTGGTGCGGGGCTGCGAATCTGGAATGGTGATGAACTCAACGTTGCCGGGTGGGTTGATCTTGATGGCGGCTTCGCGGGTTTCCTGATCAACTTCTTCGAGGAGAAGTTTGATATCCAGCTTGCTGGCGGGATAATCAATCTTGCCCAGGGACTGCATGAGAACGGGAAGCACCTCTTTTTCCCGGAAGACAGGGATGAGGATGGTGTAGATCGGTAACCGAGATTCATCCAGCGCCTGCAAATCGTCTTCACGCACATGGATCAGTTCCTGACGGGAGGCGCCGCTAAGGGCGATAACGAAACGAAAGATGGAAATACCCAGATAGACCAGGGCGGCGGCAATATTAAGCACCAGCAGCGTGGGATAGGGCGCGGTCATCAGACTGATGATAAAAAATAATGCGATGATTACCATCGTCACGATCTGCAGCCGGGTAAAAGGCACATTAGCGCATTCCTGGGGGTTGCGATAAAAGAGACCCCAGATGCTCTCGTTGAGATAGGTGTCGTGGAAGATGGCACGGGTTGTCCATTCGATGTCGAACTCACTGGTCACCATGTATTGGATCTTTCCGGGATGGATACTTTTGATGTGTTCGTGGACTGGTTTGAGATTCCAGGGATCGACAACGGCGACTTCCAGAGTGCCAGCTGATTCCCGAACGGGTATGCAGCCTAGGTTACGGCAGATGGTGGGAGAAAGCAGTTTGGCAGTATTTGGATGCACCTGCTGCCGGCGGAGGTCGATATGGGGCAGACCGCACTGGCGTGCCAGCATTTCGGATAGGGCTAGGCGGTTGATGGCGCCGCTGCTGACGAGGATTTGCCCGAGTCGTTCCCCGGAGTTATTTTGTGCTTCGAGGGCATACTGCAGTTCCTGTTGGGAGATGAGACTCTGCGCAAGAAGGATATCCCCCAGGCGCTGTGTGGGAGGCGCGGGGAATGGATCAGAAGTCACGGTCATATCCAGATCCGGTAGGTTTATCTCCTTTGCAGGCTTTAATGAACCAGGCAATGATTACCCAGGAGACAAGGATGACAGCAGGGATTGCATAGTAAGAGAGAAAGGAAAGGGCAAAGAATACCAGCCAAAAGAAGGACATGAGGATCACTTTGAGACGCTCGTGCCGAGGCTGTTTATATGCGAAATCCTGATCACGCTGGTTTTTCATTTTGCCTTCTTTTCAATACCGTCATTTTATTCTAATTGTAAAAGATAATTCGAATCGAGATATTTGGGGATAAAAAAAGCGCACCTATAGTTCAGGCGCGCTATCAGTGCTTTTTTTATGGATTACAGACAACGGTGAAATTTCTGGGACCAAACCACTGATGGTTGGGCAGGTCGATATAGATCTTAGCCCAGTAATCACCGGCGGCACCAACAGTCATGCTGTGGGTGATAGATTTGGTGCCCGCACTGTCAAAGTTGACGGATTTTTTTAAGCAGCCTGCGCAACCCTGGCTGTCATCCCACTCGTAGGAGACGACGCCTTCGCCGTTGGTTGTGATCTTGGCGGTGATCTCCACCACTTCGTTTCCCGGGCAGACGATATCGATCGTGGTATTTGGCATGGTAAGCGGGACGCTGGTGACAGCAAACGCCGCAGGGGATGCGGAATCCCCAACAGTGATCTTAACCCAATATTTTCCCATCTTGGTGCCATCCGCAGCGGTCATGCGCCAGACACCCACATAGTCGCCATCGCTGGAGGGAGCTTCCATGGGAATCTCAACCGTGTAGGCATCACCGGGCTCAACGACCTGGTCGAGCTTATTCGATGAGGGGCCACCGAGCCGGTCACCCTCTTCAAAGACCATGCGTGCATCGGTGGTCCAGTCGCATTCACCGGCATTGCGCAGTGTCCAGGATTTCACGAAAGTGTCTCCGGGGTCAAAGACGCTGCCATCAGGGATGGTTTCATCACCGGTCCAGCGGCTCATGAAGCAAGAGCTTTCGTCATCGTTCTCCTCCTCTTCCTCATTATCGGATGGCGCCGGTGCTTCATCATCATCCGCGGGGGATGCATCAGGTTGTGGTTCGGGTGGTTGAGCGAGGGCGGTCTGGGTTTGCTGCAGAGAGGTGCGGGTGAGTTCCATGGTTATCTCTTCTTCGGATGGACCGTCGCTGCCGCCGAATGAGAGCTCACAGGCAATGGTGCTTATTAATAAGATAGTAATAAGTATCAATGCATGTTTTTTGTTCATTTCTCCTCCAATAATCCTTATGTATTACTTTAGCATATATTACCGGTAAAAATAATCAGCGATTTTTAAAATATCCAATATTGAAGGATCTGCTTATTCAAAACGGATCTGGAAAAGATAAAAAAAGATGTGCGGTTTTGGGGACGCACATCTTTATAAAATATTTTATTAATTACAGATTGTCTTAAAGTCCTTCTGATCAAACCACTGATGATTGGGATCATCGATGTAGATCTTGGCCCAGAAGTTGCCTGCTGAAGCAATTGTCATAGAATGGGTAACGGATTTAGTTCCGGCACTATCAAAATTTATAGATTTTGTTGTACAACTAGAACAACCGCGACTGTCATCCCACTTATAGGTGACAGTTCCGGCTCCGTTTGTGGTTATATTTGCTGTTATATCTATAGAAGTCTTGGATGGACATACGATCATTATGGTTGTAAATGGCATGGAATATGAAACGCTGGTGACGGCAAAATCAGCGGGTGGAGTGCTGTCACCGACGGTAATCTTGACCCAATATTTTCCCATCTTGGTGCCATCCGCAGCGGTCATGCGCCAGACACCCACATAGTCGCCATCGCTGGAGGGGGCTTCCATGGGAATCTCAACCGTGTAGGCATCACCGGGCTCAACGACCTGGTCGAGTTTGATCGATGAGGGGCCACCGAGCCGGTCACCCTCTTCAAACACCATGCGTGCATCGGTGGTCCAGTCGCATTCACCAGCATTGCGCAGTGTCCAGGATTTCACGAAAGTGTCTCCGGGGTCAAAGACGCTGCCATCAGGGATGGTCTCATCACCGGTCCATTGGCTGAAGAAACAGGAACTTTCGTCATCGTCTTCCTCCTCTTCCTCATTATCGGATGGCGCCGGTGCTTCATCATCATCATCCGCGGGGGATGCATCAGGTTGCGATTCGGGCGGCTGAGCGAGGGCGGTCTGGGTTTGCTGCAGAGAGGTGCGGGTGAGTTCCATGGTAATCTCTTCTTCGGATGGACCGTCGCTGCCACCGAATGAAAGCTCACAGGCGATGGTGCTCATTAATAAGATAGTAATAAGTATCAATGCATGTTTTTTGTTCATTTCTCCTCCAATAATCCTTATGTATTACTTTAGCATAAATTATGTTGGGGAGAAAAGTTTGTTGGCAAATTTGGAAAGAAGCGTTGAAATCAATATTGGAAAGAGGTGTTGTACTATCCTCCCGTTCGGAAACAACCTCGAATTCTCAAATGGAGAGTTACCCTCTCCTTATATATAGAGGAGGATGGAATCAAACTGCGTTCAGGATGGTGATGGCGAAATGATGGGGGATGTTGAGTTGGAAGGACCAACCGAACCTACGGGGAAGATAATGAAACGGAAAAACTATTGCTATAATTCCAGACCAATGAACAAAAAACAAAAGCGGAATTTATGGATACTGGCATGGTTGGGAGTGGCGTATTTTGTGCTGCTATTGTTCCCGAACACGTTCATGCGCGGGTCAGATAATCCGCTGGTGTACCTGCATACGGATGAATACGTAGTATATCCCTCTTTGGAGAGGATGTTTCAGTTCGGGCCGACGCTGAACACGGCATGGGGGCGCATCATCATCCATGGCGAGTACCATTACGGCTATCCTTTCTTTTTCTTTTCGTGGCTGACGCTGCTGCCGCTGCGCCTGATTGAGGGGCAGGCGTTCTTTGACAACATACAGCGTAATATCTTCCTGCTGCGGCAATTAACGTGTGTGCTGCCGATGATCCTGACGGCGGGGGTGATGACTTTTGTGATGACGGAACTGCGGAAAACCTGGCAGGCGGTTTTTACATTCCTCTTCATTCTCACAATCCCGGCAGTGGTTGGGAACGTGACACAATGGTGGCACCCGGACGCGCTGATGATGCTGGCGGTGGCGCTGACGTTCCTGTTTCTTAAGTTGGATCACCAGCGGCTGGGATCATATTTCACCCTGGCAGCAGCAGCGTGCGCGATGGCGGCGTCGATCAAGCTGATGGGATTTTTCTTCTTTCTTGCCATACCACTGTATATCACACTCGCCTGGCGAAAAGCAAAGTTTTCAATTAATAAAACATTCTGGGCGGCGACGCGATTCGTGTTGGTGATGGTGGTGGTGATCATCATGACGAACCCGTTCCTTTTTTATCAAGGGCCGCGCAATGATATGCTGGCGATCCAGGCACAAAAGACGCAAGAGCTGCGTTTCGGCTATAACCATGAGGAAAGCATTTATTACCAACTGGGGCCACAGTACTGGCGCTGGACGATCGAGACGTCTTATGGGGCACCGTACTTCCCGATGCTGCTGCTGGTGACTTTGATTGTAAGCGCAGTCACACAGCCGGAAGATGTTAACAGATGGGTGCTGCTGGCGTGGGTTGTGCCGATCGGCGTGTATCTGCTGTGGTTCGTATCGCCCAAGCCGGACCATTATCTGCTGCCGCTGATGCTGCCGCTTTATGCGACGGTTACAGGTGTATTTGAACTGCTGGGCAGGATCGAGAAGGCGCCGCAGAATTGGATACGCAGGACAGCCTACATTGCGGGCTCGCTGTGGGTTATTATGCTTGTATTCCAGTTCGTATGGCAGGTTAATACTGTATATGCGTGGTATTGGGACTATTTGCGTGTGGGATAATTAAGGGTGAGATAGTTTTCCCGTTTTTTCTTATTATTAATATTTTTGAATAAAGGAGTACCTGCTGATGAAGAAAATGATGCGCATTTTGGCGGTCATGATCATAACCGGTGTATTGTTAAGCGCATGTGGGACAGGCGTGCCGCGTGGGGAAGGTGTTCCGGGCGGACCGGTGCTGATCGAGGGGTCTTTCGAATACACAAACGAGTTTGTGGTCGAGACCTATTACGTAGAGCACGCAGTAGGGCTGTTGGACATGACCGGATTTGTTCTGCGCGATAAAGAATGGGAAATGCCGGTGGAGGGGCAGGTGTTGGGGTATATGGACCTGGATGAAGACAATAACCACGCCACCTACCGTTTGTCACTGCCCGCAGTACCGTTTGGTGAATTCAATGATGTGGATCACGATAGGAGGAAGGAGAAAGGGTTGCAGATTTTCACGGTGGGCTATAACCCGAATCTGACGGGCGGTGTATTCTCAGAAGGTGATGACCGCTCACTAGGCTGGCCGGCATACCTGGCGTCGGTGCGGACAGATTCGGAGAACCAGGATGAGGTGATCGGGGGGACGCTGGTGATCTGGGCGGCAGACGGATATCAAGAATTCCCAAGCGGATTTGGCGAGGATGGGCTGCTGTTCACGAAAGATGACCCGGTGACTGAAGTGCCGGCGGGTTATTCGATCGTAGGGTTGGATTCGGAGCCGTTCGAGTTCGAGTCGGACAAACAGGTGGTAAATGTGGCATTATATGAGCCGGAAGACATTAAAATCAAAGATTATTCGGATCTGTCTTATACAGAAGCGTTTGAGCGCTTCTTTGAAGTGGCCAGGAAAGAATACGCTTTCAATGGTTTCGATGATAAAGCGCCAGACTGGGATGCGGCATACGCGGATATCCAGCCGCGCGTGACACAAGCGGAGGAAGAGCGTAATGGCTATGCCTTTTACCTGGCGCTGCGCGACCTGAGCCTGCGCTTCGAAGACGGGCACGTGGGCGTGAGCGGCGGGGATTATGAATATCAATATAACGAAGAACACCTGCTGGGCGGTTATGGCTTTGCGGTGCGCGAGTTGGATGATGGGCGGCTGTTGGTGGTGTATGTGCTACCAGGTAGCCCGGCGGCTGCAGCGGGGATGCAGGTCGGGGCGGAGCTGCTAACCAAGAACGGTGATCCCGCGCAGATGGTGCTGGAGAGCGTGAAACCCTTCCAGCCGCAATCGACTGATTTTGGGCTCCGGTATGAACAGATGGTGTTCCTGACACGCGGGGCGATCGGGGAAACAGCGAGCTGGGGCTGGCGCAATAGGAATGGGGATGAGAATTCCGCCGAGATGACCGCAATCTACGAGATTGATAGTCTGCTGTCTGTGTATATGGGCGGACCGTATGATGAATTTGTGCTCCCCACGGAATACACGGTATTGCCTTCGGGCGTGGGATATATCCAATTAAACTCCAATTATGATGACCTGGGGTTGCTGATGAGGGTGTTCGAGCGGGCGTTGGAGACCTTTGAGACGATCGGAGTACCGGGCATTATCATCGATATGCGCCTAAACTTTGGGGGCGCGCCGATGGGGCTGGCCGGCTTCCTGCATGACCGCACTATCGAAATGGGTCAGTTGGAATATTACAGCGAAAAGACTGGGCAATTTGAACCGGAAGGCCCACGCGATAAAGTGTACCCGAACGAGAATGTGTATGACTTCGAGAAGATGGTGCTGTTGGTAGACCAATTTTGCTACAGCGCGTGCGAGATTGAAGCGTATGGCTTTAGCCAGGTACCGGGGATGGTGGTGATGGGGCAATACCCGACAGCGGGGGTGGAAGCGGAAACGGCAAGGGGTAACTTCCTGCTTCCGGAGGAGATTGAATTCGGAATTCCGACGGGGCGTTTCACAATGCCGGACGGGAGCATCTTCCTGGAAGGTGAAGGCGTACAGCCGACAGTGCCCATCCCGGTAGACGCGGAGAGCGTGCTTTCGAGTGAGGATGTGGTGCTGGAGCGGGCGGTGGACTACATCCTGTCGAATTAGATAAAGCGATTAAAAGAGCGCGGGAGACCGCATTCCTTCTTTTTATGTTTTTGTTTGTAAAGCACGAAGATGAAATATACAAACTAAGCAGATTATAATCAGGCGATTATGGTGAAAGTGTACGAACAATTAGCGCGTTACCTGGACGACCTGCCGGCGGGGTATCCGCCTACAGAGAGCGGTGTGGAGATCGAGATCCTGATGACGCTGTTTAGCGAGCAGGAGGCCGAGCTGGCTCTGCACCTGACACTGTTGCATGAGGAGGCGCGGGTAGTGGCTTACCGCGCCGGGTGGGGGTTGGCAGAGACGGCTGCCATGCTTGAAGCGATGATCAGTAAAGGCCTGATCAGCGGGAGTTACCCGGCCAAAAAATCGCCGCGATATGCCATCAGCCAGTACGTGATCGGATTTCATGAAGGGCAGGTGGATCGGTTGAGTGAAGCATACGTGCGCCTGTTCCAACGCTACGCGCCAACGCTTTTTGAGAAGGGACCGTGGACGCAGGTACCGCAGCTTCGCACGATCCCGGTCGGTGTGGCAATACCGGTGACGACCGAAGTGATGCCGTATGAAAATGCGGAAGCGATTCTGCGGTCGAAATCCCATTTCGCCGTACGCAACTGCATCTGTCGCCAGGAGGCACAGCTGCATGGCAATGGCTGTGACCGGCCGATGGAAAGCTGCCTGACGTTTGATGACGCCGCCTTGAACGACGCAGTCACGGGCAAAGGGCGAGTGATTACCCTGACGGAGGCGCTGGAGAAAGTGGAGATGGCCAGAAAAGCTGGGTTGGTACTGCAGCCGGCCAACTCCCAAAACCCGATCGTGATGTGCACGTGCTGCAGCTGCTGTTGCGGTGTGCTGCGCAACATCAAGAATCATCCGGCACCTGCTTCACTGGTGGCAAATGCCTTCATCGCACGTTATGACGCCGATGCCTGTATTAACTGCGGTAGTTGTGCCGCGGTGTGCCCGATGGGTGCTTTAACGATGGAGGATGCGATTACCTTCCACCCGGAACGCTGCATCGGCTGCGGGCTATGCGTGGATGTGTGCCCGGCGCAGGCACTGGTGATGGTGCGCAAGACTGCTAAACAGCCGGCGATCCCCAAGACCACGCTGGCGAATTACCTGCGCATCGCGAGCGCACGGCGCGGTGGGCGGTTGCTGCGGCTGGTATGGATGGCAGTGCGCTCGTTGTTCGACCGGGTGATCGCGCCTCAGTAAAAATACACCCTTTGTCGTTTTTTGGAAGGCCATAGTTATCTCAAGAAACAGGAATCCATTAATGCATACTGTCTCAGCAAACCTGCACCGGTGAAGTGCGAATCCGGTTGTATTTTTGTTATAATTGCTACGTCAATAATCAAACGCGCCGAACAGTTTTGAAACTGCGACAGAGATGGTTATGTTGTAGAGAAAGCATGGTGATCGAATCAAGCGGTGTGAGAAAAGATGACCATCCGGCTGTTCCAAACCGTTGAGTGTTTGACCATTACCACGGGCCCGTAGCTCAGTGGCAGAGCATGCGGCTCATAACCGCCTGGTCGTAGGTTCGAATCCTACCGGGCCCATATTTTAGTAAAAATCTCTTTCACAACGAGAGATTTTTTGTTATCTAATTCTTGAATATAATGTATATTGCTCGGAAATTCAAAATAGCATAGGACGGAAATATATGCAAAATGATGTGATATACGTAATTGGTTTTTTTCTATCATTAATCGTACTAATGATTTTTTTAAAGCAGATAAAGCATGGAAAAAAAAGGAGTCATCCATATTATTTTTTAAGAGATGATTTCCTCTCGCCCGCTGAGCTAAGTTTTTATTTGACACTGAGAAATGCGGTATCCAATTGGGCGATTGTATTTCCAAAAATTAGACTAGGGGATTTATTCTATGTTGGGTATAAAAATAAAAGTCTTTTTTGGGAATATACAAATAAGATAACTTCAAAGCACGTTGATTTCCTTTTGTGTAATCCGAAAACTGTAAAGCCTCTAATTGGGGTTGAGCTTGATGACAAAAGCCACCAAAAAAGTGATCGAAAAAAAAGAGACGAATTTGTTAATACGGTCTTTGCAGCTGGAAACCTACCGTTAGCAAGAATTCCTGTAAAGAATACATATTCTACAAGTGAGCTAAATTCTAAACTCCTTCAATATATAAACCCGATAAAAGGCAACTCACCGGAAAAGGAGAATG
>Ga0180434_10002075_pt1 | contig 27513 bp, 26 predicted proteins | sample SS_ome_7_FD_132453 | JGI IMG/M metagenome (GOLD analysis project Ga0180434, IMG submission 132453) | Hypersaline lake sediment archaeal communities from the Salton Sea, California, USA - SS_1_D_2 metaG | ecosystem: Environmental > Aquatic > Non-marine Saline and Alkaline > Hypersaline >... | reverse complement strand
GAGCAGCAACGGTTACCCCTGGTGTTCCCGATGGTTCGGGCCATGGAATCGCTGCGACCGGCCTGGATCGCTGCGGCCGATGCGCTGGCGGCGGCGGTGACGGCTGGTCGGCGCGTGGTGTTTCTTTGCGAGGGGGATGTGTCGCTTTTCGCCACGGGCAGTTATGTGCTGCTCGCGCTGCGGCAGCACCACCCCGACTGTCCGGTGCGCCTGATCCCTGGGGTGTCCTCCGTAGCGGCGGCGGCAGCCCAGGGGGCCTGGCCCCTGGCCCTGCAGCAGGAGGGATTGCTGATCCGTCCCTGCCCCGACGATGCTGCGGCGCTTCAGCGTGTGCTGCGCTGGGCGCAGGAGGAGAACACGGTGCTGGCCCTGCTCAAGCTGGGCCAGCGCTGGCGCTGGGTGCAGCCGTTGCTGGCGGAGCAACATCTTCTTCACAACGCCCTGTTCGCAGAGCGGATCGGCTGGCCCGATCAGCGGGTGCTGCCGGCGGCGGCGGTGCCGGCGGAGGAACGGCCCTATTTCTCCCAGCTACTGATCCGCCAGGGTGAGGTTTTGGCTGATGTCTGAACTCGGCGTTCTGTTCATGGCGTTGCCGGCACTCACCCCACTGCAGTGGTGCGCGCTGGTGCACCCGGTGCTGATCATCCTGTTTGTGTACCCCGTGGTGGGTGCGACGATCCGCTTAGGGATCCTGGCGCGGGAACGCCGGCTGCAGATCAATCCGATCGCCCCCACCGTGCCGATCGAACATGCCGACCATGGCCGCTGGGTGACGGGGGCGTTGGTGCTGGCGGTTCTGCTGGCCTTCTCCCAGGAGGTGGCGGCCGCCTGGATGGAGCAGCCCCTCGATCCGGCCGAGGTTCCCGCCCGCTTGCTGGCGCTGGTGGCGGCCACGCTGGGCGTGCTGGCGGCCTTGGCCGCCCTGCTGCGGGCGTCCCGCGCCTCCCGTCGGCTCGGCTGGGGCCTGGCCTGCTGGTTGGGCCTGCTGCTGCTGGGCTCCCAGCCGGAGGTGGAGCGCCTGGCGGATTCTCCGCTGCAGGCTCTCTTCTGGCAGTCCCATTTCTGGGGTGGGGTGCTGCTGACCGGCTGTTTCCTGCTCTCGACGGCGCTGCAGGCAGAAATTGCGGCCAGGCCGCGGATCCGTCGTGTGCACGTGGCTCTCAACCTGCTGGTGGCTTTGCTGTTCGCCACCCAGGCGATCAGCGGGACCCGAACATTGCTGTTGGCTTGACGGTCTGCGGGATCAGGCTGCGGCCGAATGGGCCAGGCCCGCGCCACGGCGGTGGAATTCGTGCGATTAGGGCCAGAAGCGCCCTCCATTCGCCCTTGGCCTGCCGGTCGACCCAGCATCCCGGTCGTGTGAACAGCCAGCGCAACAGGGCGCGCCGTTGGTGGCTGCTCAGCTCACCCCAGTCGAGTGCCAGACGACCGCGCTCCTTAGCGCGCAGCGTCACGCTGAGTGGGGGCACATCGGGGCTCCAGTGCAGGCAGGTGCTGCTCACCAGCGGCGGTGGCGGCTCCGCCACGGTCAGTTCGACGCCCCGTTCGCTGATCGCCGTGATCCGGCAGGGATGGCTGTGCCCGCCACCATCCTCGAGGCGGGCTTCCAGAGCAATGGCCTGCCAGGGCACCGGGTCGATGGCAGCGGGATCCCAGCAGGCCCGCAGGGCCACCAGCAGGCTCAGAAGGTTCAGCAGCGCCCAGGCCAGGCCCACCGGTTGGCCTTGCAGGGCCAGGCCCGAGAGCGGCGTCGTCGGCAACAGCAGCCCCACCAGGTTGAAGCCATTGAGCAGGATCAACAGCAGCAGGGGGGCCACCAGGGGCAGGCTCCAGCTGCCCCGGTCGCGGCGTTGATGTTTCGGGGTGACCCGGAAGCCACCCAGGCGACCCCAGAGCTGGCTGATCACCGTGATGGTGAGAGGCACGGTGAGCACCCATCCGGTCAGTTCACTGAGGAAGGCGGCGCGGGAGCCCCGGTTCAGCCAGCCCAGGCTGAGCAGCAGGGTGGCCCACAGCGGTAGCAGCAAGGCCACGGCCGCTTCGGCCGTCAGGCGGATCGGCACCACGCCCAGCAGGCCGTAGCTGAGCGGCATCAGCAGCAGCACAAGCCGCGGCAGGTTGTTGAACCAGTGCACGACCCCCTCCAGGTAGGCGAGGCGTTGCCCTGCCGACAGCCCCGTGCCCCCGAGAGGCCCCTCTTTCATGCGCAGGCTCTGCAGGGTGCCCGCCGCCCAGCGCTGCCGCTGGCGCACGAAGTCGGCCATGGATTCCGCGGCCAGTCCAGCGCTGAGCTTCTCCTGCAAATAGCGGAGGCGCCACCCCTGGCGACGGAGGGCGATCCCGGTGACGAAATCCTCCGAAATCGCCTGCTCCACGAAGCCGCCCACGCTGTTGAGTGCCTCGCGACGCACCAGAAAGGCCGTGCCGGCACACACCACCGCCCCCCAGCCGTCGCGAACGGGCTCGATCCAGCGGTAAAAGCTCTCCTCGTCAGAGAGCAGCCAGTGCTCCATGCGCAGATTGCGCATCACCGGATCGGCGTTGATGAAGGTCTGGGGGGTCTGCACTAGCGCCACATCGGGCTCCTGCAGGAAGCCGATGCAGCGCTCCAGGAAATGGCGCTGGGGGATGAAATCGGCATCGAACACGGCCACCAGTTCGCCATGGCCATGGCGCAGACCGTGGTTGAGATTGCCCGCCTTGGCGCCATGGCGCTCCGGGCGGTGCAGATAGCGACAGCCCAGGGAGCTGGCCAGTTGCCGCACCTCCGGCCGGCCGCTGTCATCGAGAACCCACACCGTGGTGCGGGGGTAGGTCTGGGCGCAGCAGCCCACCAGGCTGCGCTCCAGCACGGCCAGTGGTTCGCCCCGGGTGGGCACCAGGATGTCGACGCTGGGTCGCCAGCTGCTCTGCTGCCATTGCCGCCACCGCACGTCGGCTTCTTGGCGACGGTCAGGGAAAGGCCGCCAGGCCAGCCAGAAGGGGATCAGGCCCGTGAGCAGCAGCCATCCCTCCGCCAGAAGCAGCACCAGGCTGAGGGCCGTGCTCAGCGTGCTGCTGAGGTTGAGGCTGTCGCTGACGCGCCAGACCAGATAGCGCAGGGTGAGCAGGTTGATCAGCAGGATCAGGCTGCGGCGTGCCCACAGGGGCGACTGTTGCTCAGGGCGTCGCTGCAGCCAGAGGGGCCAGATCAGCACCAGCAGGGGCAGCCAGACGGGTGCACTCACCGATCCGCTCATGGATCGGTGCCATCGAGTGTCTGCCTGGTGGAGTCCAGCAGCTCCAGCGCGGCCGCAGGCGTGGGGGCCCGCATCAGGGCATGGCGCAGCTGGGGAGCGCCGGGGAAGCCGGTGCAGGTCCAGCTCATGTGCTTGCGGGCGATCAGCAGGCCGTGGTCGCCGCGGCTGGCGACGAGGGCCAGCAGCTGATCGCGGGCCAGCTCCAGGCGTTCGGCCCCACCCGGCGTGGCGGGAATGGGCCGTCCGCAGAGGGCGGCATCGATCTGCCCCACCAGCCAGGGGGCGCCCATGCTGCCTCGGCCCACCATCACGCCAGCCGCACCGGTGATGGCCAGGCAGCGTGCAGCATCCTCGGGGTTGTTCACATCACCGTTGGCGATCACAGGAATCGCCAGCGCTTCTCGCACCGCGGCGATCGCTTGCCAGTCGGCCGCCCCCTTGAAGCCCTGGTTGCGGGTGCGTCCATGCAGGGTGAGCAGCTGGGCACCGGCTCGCTCCAGCTGCTGGCACCAGCTCACAGCGGCGGCGGACCCAGCCTCAAGCTCACTCCAGCCCAGGCGGGTTTTCACGGTGACGGGGATCGACACGGCTGCGGCCACCGTCTCAACGATGCGGCAGGCCAGCTCGGGGGTCTGGATCAGGCCGCTGCCGCCTCCCTTGCGAGCGATCTTGCGCACGGGGCAGCCCATGTTGATGTCGATCAGAAAGGCGCCTGCCGCTTCGGCGCGCCGGGCCGCCTCCGCCATCGCCGCTGGGCGGTGATCGAACAGCTGCACCCCGATCGGCCCCTGCTCGTCTGCCAGCTCCTCCACCTTGCGGCGTCCATGGCCCAGTTCCAGGCTGGTAGCATTCACCATCTCCGTGAACAACAGCGCATCGGGCGCCCAGCGCCGCACCAGGGAGCGGAATACCCGGTCGCTCACGCCGGCCAGGGGCGATTGCAACACCCGGCAGCGCAGCTCACGGCAGGTGCCCGAACCCGTTAACCGCAGATCGCCCTGAGGGCGTGAGAGGGCGATGACCACCATCGATGCAGGCCGTCCGCTGATGTTGGACCTCCCTCCATCCTGACGGTCAGGCGACGGACTGTCGGTGGGGCAGGCGGGCTTTCTGCAGGGTGACCTGCTGCTCGATCGCATTGCGCAGCCAGGCGGTGGTCGACCAGTCTTCGGCTTGGGCCAACCGCTCCACCTCCTGGGCGAGATCCACCGGCAACTGCAGCGCGTAGCTTTGGATGCTGTGGGGCGCTGCGGGGCCGCCGGGCAGCGGGGCATCCAGGTGAAGCAGCTGCAATTTGAGCACCTCCAACCGGGTGTTGGCGCGGTGGCCGCCGCGGCGAACCTGGCGCAGAGTGAGTCGCACGGGCTGGCCTGGCCGCACCTGGCGCAGGCTGCGAGCTGGCAGGGGGTGATCGCGACGATCGCAGAACACCGGTCGGCTTCGTTCGGAGCTGGTGGTGTAGGTGAAGGTGACCAGGCCATCGCCGCTCCAGGTGGGTGACGGGCCGTCGTGGTCGCTCAGGTGGGCCAGCAATCGGCGGCGATCGTGCCGCACCCGGCGCAGCACAGGCCTGGGCAGCCGGAAGACGAGTCGCTGGGTGGGGCGATCGGGGTCGATCCGGCTGGCCGGTTCGAGGCTGGTGTCGAACACATACATCCCAAGAACGTAATGGCCGGATTAAGAAACCGACACTGGCTGTCGTGAAACGATGGCTGTTGCTGCTGCAGATCCGATGTCGGCATCACCCTGGCCGCTCAGTGTGGAGTTGCTGGAGCGGATCCTCGACGATCGCCTCTCGGATCGCTTCGTGGCGGAACGGATCTGGGAGCGGCTGGGGTACCAGCCGGCGGCGGACGGGGGGGAGTTTTGGATTGCCGGACCGGAGACCCCGGACGCCTGGCGGCAGGCTTTCCCCCAGGCTCCGGAGGTGGTTGCCACGCGGCCGGCTTCCGTGCAGCTCACCCGTTCGATTCCACCGGAGCACAAGCAACTGCTCAAGCAGAAGCTCGGTTTTCAGGGGTACCGCATCGGTGCCCTCTACCCCCGTCGCACCCGGCGTGCCACCGCGGTGAACTGGCTGCTCGCCTGGCTGGCGGAGCGGGGTGAGTCGCTGCCGCCACAGGGCCCCGTGCCGGATCTGCTGCCGCCACCGGAGGATCCGGTGCGAGGCCACCCAGGCGATCCACCGGTGGGGTGATCCGATGGGCTAATCCGATCGCCCCTGCGCTTACACCTGAATGATCACCTTCGTGCCCTTGCGGGTGTTTTCAAACAGCCAGCGGGCCTGGTGGGTGGGCATCCGCACGCAGCCATTGCTGCGCGGCACACCGAAGGCCTGACCGGCGTCTTCCTGCCAGGGGGCGCCGTGCATGCAGATCAGCTCGTTGGCCGTGATGCACATGGCATAAGGAACGCCAGGGGCGACGTAGTTGCGCCCGCGCATGGTGACGGAGCGGTATTTGGTGAGCACGGTGGCGTGACCGGTGGGGGTGGGGGTGGACGCCTTGCCGGTGCTGACGGGGATCACACGCACCACCTGCTCATTCCCGTCGTAAACGGTGAGTTGCTGGTCGGAGAGGTCGACCACGAGCGTGGCGATGAGCTCGAGCATGACTGTGACACTGGCGACACTGCACCAGGCCTAGCGGTCTCATTCGCGTCTCATTAGTCTCTTCCCGGAAATTTTCCTATTCGCTGGATGGCGGCTCTGTACTGTCAAGATTGAATGTTGTGCTTCCGTTTTGGCACGTCCCGTCGTCGCGATCATCGGGCGTCCCAATGTCGGCAAGTCGACGCTGGTCAACCGCCTCTGCCGCAGTCGGGAGGCGATCGTGCACGACGAGCCCGGTGTGACCCGCGATCGCACCTACCAGGACGGCTACTGGGGCGATCGGGAGTTCAAGCTCGTCGACACCGGTGGGTTGGTGTTCGACGACGACAGCGAGTTTCTGCCAGAGATCCGCGAACAGGCGTCTCTGGCCATGGCCGAGGCCTCCGTGGCCGTTGTGATCGTTGATGGCCAGCAAGGGGTGACGGCGGCGGATGAATCGATCGCCGAGTGGCTCCGTAGTCAGGCTTGCCCCACGCTGCTGGCCGTCAATAAGTGCGAATCCCCCGAGCAGGGCTTGGCGATGGCGGCTGAGTTCTGGGGGCTAGGCCTGGGCGAGCCCTACCCGATTTCTGCCATTCATGGTGCGGGCACCGGGGAACTGCTCGACCAGGTGCTCACCTTTCTGCCCCCCAAGGATCAGGAGGGAGACGAGGCGGAACCGATCCAGATGGCGATCATCGGGCGTCCCAATGTGGGCAAATCGAGCCTCTTGAATGCGATCTGCGGTGAGCCGCGCGCCATCGTCAGCCCGATTCGTGGCACCACCCGCGACACGATCGACACCCGGCTCGAGCGCAATGGCCTCAGCTGGCGGCTGGTGGACACCGCCGGGATTCGCCGGCGCCGCAGTGTCAATTACGGCCCGGAGTTTTTCGGCATCAACCGCAGCTTCAAGGCGATTGAACGCAGCGATGTGTGCGTACTGGTGATTGATGCGCTGGATGGCGTCACCGAGCAGGATCAGCGCCTTGCCGGTCGGATTGAGGAAGAGGGACGCGCCTGTGTGGTGGTGGTGAATAAATGGGATGCGGTGGAGAAAGACAGCCACACCATGCCGGCGATGGAAAAGGAGCTGCGCGCCAAGCTCTATTTCCTCGACTGGGCACCGATGCTGTTCACCTCGGCACTCACCGGTCAGCGGGTGGACAGCATTTTTGCGCTGGCGGCCCTGGCGGTGGAGCAGCACCGCCGCCGGGTCAGCACCTCGGTGGTCAACGAGGTGCTCAAGGAAGCCCTCAGCTGGCGCAGCCCCCCCACCACCCGCGGCGGCCGGCAGGGGCGGGTGTATTACGGCACCCAGGTGGCCGTCCGGCCTCCGAGCTTCACCCTGTTCGTGAATGAGCCCAAGTTGTTCGGCGACACCTATCGGCGCTATGTGGAACGACAGATCCGTGAGGGGTTGGGGTTTGACGGCACGCCTTTGAAACTCTTCTGGCGAGGCAAGCAGCAACGGGATGCTGAGCGCGATCTGGCCCGCCAGCAGCAACGTCAGGGCTGACGCATGGACTGGCTGCGGCAAATTCCGATTGGGCAGTACGTGGACGGCAGCAGCAGCTGGCTACGGCGGCTTGATCCGCGTCTGAAGCTGGCCTGGGTGCTGCTGTTTCTGCTCACCCCCGTGCTGGCTGGTCCGCTCTGGCGCCTGGGCCTGCTGGGCCTCTTGCTCTTGCTCACGCTGTTCAGTGGGCTACCGCCGCGGCTGTGGTGGCGCTCTCTTTTGCTCTTGAGCCTGCTCGGTGTGGGCGTTGGACTCCTGGCCGCCCTGCTGCCCACCGGTGATCCAGCCGCGACCCTGCCGTTGCGCTCTCCGCAGGAACTCCCCGATCTGACGATCCCTCCATCGGGCTGGGAGCTGTTGCGCCTCGGCCCCCTGAAACTCGGGCCGCTCACGCTCGGGCCGTTCGTGGTGGATCGGCGCTCGGCTGAGCTCGGACTCAGCAGCGCCACGCTGATTGTCACGGTGGTGCACAGCGTCAATCTGATGCTGCTCACCACGCCCAGTGAGGAGCTGGTGTGGGCCCTGAGCTGGTTGATGGCACCGCTGGCCGTGCTGGGCCTGCCCGTGGATCGCCTCAGCTTCCAGCTGTTGCTGGCGCTTCGATTCCTGCCGCTGGTGCAGGAGGAGTTGCAGAACCTTTTGCGGGCACTCGCCAGTCGGGCGGTCAATCTGAAAAGCCTCGGATTCAAGGCGTCCTTCGGCCTGGTGCTCGCGGTGGCTGAGCGCCTTCTCGCCAACATCCTGCTGCGCGCCGAGCAGGGCGCGGATGCTCTGCTGGTGCGAGGTGGGCGCTGGTGCCCTGCGGCTGCGTTCCGCCCGGCCGCGGCGGTGGCTTGGCGCGACCATCTGCGCAATGGTGCAGGGGTGGGGCTGCTGCTGCTGTTGCTCGGGCTGCGCGGGAAGTACGGTGCCCTGTGATCTGCATGACTGCCACCGTGGGTGCCGAGCGCTATCTCAATCACCCCACGTTTGGCATGCTCTATCGCGTGGCGCCGGCGGGCGAAGGCCGTGACATCTACGCCACGCTCTACGCGCAACGGATGTTTTTCCTGGTGACGTTGCAACCGCGGGGCGCTCAATTTGAGGTGATTCCTTATCAGGATGCCCGTCACCATGCTGAGCTCAACCTGGCCCGCAGTCGCCGGGATGGCTCCCCGGAGCAGGAGCGCTGGAAGCAGCTGTTCGACCAGACTTTCATCTGAGACCTTGATCAGGTCGGCCTATGGACGCACATGATCTTTCCCGGCGTTGGCAGAGCTTGATGGCAGCCCTGCCACCGTCGGCCCGGTTGTTGGCGGTGAGCAAAGGGCATCCAGCGGCGGCGATTCGTGACCTTGCTGCCCTCGGTCAGGTGGCCTTCGGGGAGAGTCGTGTGCAGGAGGCGTTGCGGAAACAGGAGGAACTTGCGGATCTGACCCAGCTGCAGTGGCATTTCATCGGTCGCCTGCAGGCCAACAAGGTGCGCCAGGTGCTGCGCGCTTTTGGCACCATCCACTCCCTCGACAGCCTTGCCCTGTGTGAACGGGTCTCGCGCATTGCTGGAGAAGAACGGTGCCAGCCGCGGGTGATGCTGCAGGTGAAGCTCCGTCCAGACCCGAACAAGGGAGGCTGGGATCCCAAGGACCTGCGCCAGGTCTGGCCGGATTTGCAACGGTTGCCCCATTGCTCCATCGTTGGCCTGATGACCATCGCCCCCCTGGGGCTGGCGCCTGAAGAGCGCCTGGCCCTGTTTCGCGACTGTCGTCAGCTGGCGGATGACCTGGACCTCAGCGAGTGCTCCATGGGGATGAGCGGCGATTGGGCTGAGGCGGTGAGCGCCGGGGCCACCTGGGTGCGACTCGGGTCTGCGTTGTTTGGTGAACGGTCTGTGCAGCAATCGGTGGCTTGACGCTTGCTCTCGTTCCGTCGGAGCGCTATCTAGGGTCAAGGTTTTTCAGACGTCCGGTGTCGCTCATTTCCCGCCTTCGCGCCGTTGTTGCCGGTGATGATTATCTCGATGGCGAATATGACGATCTTGATTACGACACCGGTGAGGAGCTGGACGCTGACGGCGGCGCCAGCCATGCCTCCGGTGGCGCTCTCGCCCCTCTCGGCTCGGCCAATCCTTTTGCCAGTGATGAGCCCTTCAGCAGCAATTCCAATGTGATCGGCATGCCAGGAATCAGCACGGCGGCCACCGAAGTGATGCTGATGGAGCCCCGCAGTTTCGACGAAATGCCTCGGGCGATTCAGGCCCTGCGCGAGCGCAAAACCATCATCCTCAATCTCACGATGATGGAACCCGATCAGGCGCAGCGGGCCGTTGATTTCGTGGCGGGTGGCACCTTCGCGATTGATGGTCATCAGGAACGCGTGGGTGAAAGTATTTTTCTCTTCGCCCCCAGCTGCGTCACCGTGACCAGCGCCCATCAAGACGAAGCCTCCACACCTACCGTGGTGACGAAAGATGTGGAGCAGGCCTCCGCTGAGGCCAGCGTCGCCCCCGCCCCCGCCTGGGGCGGTGCCGCGGCTCTCTGAGTCGGCGGGTTGCTCGGGTGCCACACACGCTTGGAGTGATTGGCCTGGGTCGGATGGCCCAGGCTCTGCTTTGGCCACTGCTGGATGAAGGTGTTGTGGCCGCTACAGACGTGATGGCCGTTGTGGGACACGCCGCATCGGTCCAACGGTTGCAGCCGGCCTGTCCCGCTGGGTTGACCCTCCTGCCTGCGACGGATCCGGCAGCCTCCGCCGTCTGGGGGTCGGCGATTCAGCTCCTCGCGATCAAGCCGCAGCAGCTCGATGCTGTCGCCGCCACCGTTCCGACGGTTGCACCAGAGGCGTCGCCGCTGTTGATTTCTGTGCTCGCGGGAGTGAGCCTGGAGCGCCTGCAGAGGGCGTTTCCCGGTCGCCGATGTGTGCGCGCTGTTCCCAACACGCCGTGTTTGGTGCGCGCTGGTCTCACCGGTCTGGCCTGGGGGCAGGGCGTGACAGCCGAGGATCGCGAGCGGGTCAAGGCGTTCTTCTCGCCGGTGAGCGAAGTGCTCGAGCTGGCTGAGGATCGGTTGGATGCCTTTCTGGCCCTCACCTCATCCGGCCCGGCCTATGTGGCGCTGGTGGCCGAGGCGATGGCGGATGGGGCAGTGGCGGCCGGTCTGCCGAGGGATCTTTCCCACCACCTCGCCCATCGCACCCTGGCGGGAACCGCGGCGCTCCTGCAGGAGCAGGAGCTCCACCCCGGTCAGCTCAAGGACATGGTCGCCTCACCTGGTGGTACGACGATGGCGGCCCTGCGCCGGCTGGAGCAGGCGGGGGTGCGTTCAGCCCTGATCGAGGCGGTTGTGGCGGCCGCTGAACATGGACGCCAATTGCGCTGAAGCGGCTCCCGATTTCAGGCCGCCGTGCGGCTGGTGGTGCTCAGTAGGTCGGCGTAGAGGGATTCAATCGCATCGATATTGCGGCTCAGCGTGTAGCGCTCCAGCACGCGCTGGCGGGCGCGTCGTCCGAGTTCGGCTGTGAGCACCGGTTGATCGCGCAACACCGGCAGCAGGGTGCGCAGCTGGGTGGTGACCCCCTGGGTGCTGAGCACGATGCCAGCCCCGTCGGCGAGCACCTCGCCATCGGCCCCCGCGTCGGTGGCCACACAGGCACAGCCGCTAGCCATCGCTTCCAGCAGGGCCAGCGACAGCCCCTCCACCAGGCTGGGCAGCACGAACACCTCGGCGCAGTGCATCAGGGCCACGCGGGTGTTCAGATCGGATTCGTAGCCCCACCAGCTCACGGAGCTGTGGCCATGGGCGTTCTGCAGGGTGGCCCGCAGGGGGCCATCCCCCACGATCACCAGCCGGCATCCCTTCGGGCTCACCAGGCGCCACGCCTTCAGCAGCGCCTCCACATTCTTCTCGGTGGCGATCCGTCCCATGTAGAGAAAGATCCGCTCGGAGCCGAGGCGTTCACGCACCGCCTGTCGCGCGGACGATTTCGGCTCGCTGTCTGTGGACGGGGACCAGCAGAGCGGATCGACACCGTTGGGGATCACCGCCAAGCGGCTGTCACGCACCCCGAGGCGGGCGAGCACCTCCGCCTGGAGCTCGGAGAACACAATCACCCGGTCGTAACGGGCCAGGGCCGGCGCATAGAGCTGATAGGTGAGCTGCTGGGTGCCGGCGGTGAGATTGCGCAGCCCGGCATCGAAGGGAGGGTGGAACGTGGCCACCAGGGGCACGCCTAGTTGCTGACAGAGGTCGGGAAGCCGGAAGTCGAGGGGCGAGAGGGTGAGGCTGGCGTGCACCAGATCGGGTTTGAGGCGCTCCAGTGATTCCCTCAGCTCCCTTTGGGCACCGGGAGATGGAATCGTGTAGACCTGCGACTTCACCAGGTAAGGCAGGCTCACATCCGGATCGTTGGCCAGCAGTGATGTGGTGCCGCTGCCGGGAACGCCGGGATTATCGAAATGAATGAAGCTGGTCTGGTGACCCCGTGCTTTCAGGGCCTCGGTTGTGCTCAGCCCGTAGGTGACGTTGCCGCAGAACGGTGATTTTTTGCCCAGCCAGGCGATATGCGCCACCTGCCGCTTCCCTTCTGCTGAACCAGAAAGTTAGCAGCGTTGCCAGGGGCGCTCGATCAGTGCAGCGACCAGGGCCAGGATTGCCAGCAGCCCCAGCACGGGGGACAGGCCGATGCTGCTCACCAGGGTGCCCGCAAGCACCAGGGGGAGGCTGAGGGCGATGTTGATCAGGTTGTTCTGCAGGCCGAACACCCGCCCCCTCTGCTGTTCCGGAGTGTCTTCCTGGATGGTGGTCTGCGCCGGAATCGCCACCAGGGCGGCACCGATGCCGAGGATGCCGCAAAGGGTGAGGGTGGCGGCCAGCGAGCCCTTGAACTGGCTCAGCAGCAGCAGTGTCCAGGTGATCGTGCCGAGGCCGGTGGCCGTGAGGCGGCGGCGGTTGAAGTGGTGACCCAACTGGGCGACCAGCACAGCACCCACCGCCATCCCCAGCCCGCTCATCGCCAGCAGGGTGCCGAAGCCCGAGGGGCCGAGGCTGCTGATCAGGGCCGCCAGCTGCAGGGCGAGCACATAAAGGGCCGCCAGCAGGCTGTAAAGCAGCACAAGATGCACCATGGCATTGCGCACGGTGGGGAAGCGTTGCAGCACCTGCAGTCCTTCCTTGATTTCGTGCCACACGGAGCGACCGGAGAGGTTGCGGGGTGGTTCGGCGCGATCGATGGCCAGCAGGCACAGCGCGGCCATGCCGTAGCAGAAGGGCAGCAGAACGAATTCGCCGCCTTCCAGGCCGATCCGTTCGGAGAGATGGTTCAGTCCGCGCAGGATCGGTTCGCCCAGGGCGAAACCCACGATCGTGGCCCCCATGCTCGTGGTCTGATACAGGGAATTGGCGGCGAGCAGATGCTCCCCCGGCACCAGCCAGGTGATCGCCGCCTGTTCGGCCGGGGCGAAGAACTGGGTGAGGATCGATTCCAGGAAGGTCATCAGCACCAGGCCCCAATACCCCCAGGGCAACCCAAGGATCAGGGGCCCTGGCATCAGAAAGAGAGGAGTGAACAACACCAGCAGGGCCCGTAGCCCGTTGGAGGCCACCATCACCCGCCGCTTGGGCCAGCGGTCCACCCATACGCCGGCCACACTGCCCAGCACCATGGCCGGAATGGTGTTGGCCACGAAAATGCCGGTGGCCAGGAGGGTGATCACCTGGGTGCGGGTGCTGATGTCGAAGCCGATATCCGAGGCCACCTCCGCCAGAACGCCGTTCTGCTCCGAGGTGAGCAGCAAGTGCTGATCGATGAGAAACACCATCAGCACGATGTAGAACTTGTCGGCCAGCTGGGAGAAGATCTGGCCGATCCAGAGCTTGCGAAAGTCCACGAGGCGGAGCACCGCCTGCAGGCCTCGCCCGCCCTCAGGGTTTTCACTGGTCGGCAGGGCCGGCTCCGGAGTGTTCAGGGATGGACCGCTCAAGATGCCTGGGGTGACCGCGTCATGATCGCCCAGCTTCACGCACCATGGCGAGCGCGCGGACGGGCCGAGGCAGATGGCTGCGGATCCAGCACTCCACCACGGTGAGCAGGCGCAGCCACACCTCGGGAGGTCCCATCAGGGCGCCATCCCGCCGCCGGGGCAGCTCGGCCCGTGGCAGCCGTTGCAGCAGGGCCAGTTCGGAGGGGTTGAGCTGAATCACAGCCCCCGGTTGCGACCCAATGGCGAAGCCTTCGTCTGCGAGCAGACTGCAGCGCCACTCCCACAGGCCGATGGGCGGCAGCAGGCGGGCTCCGCTGCGGCAGCAGCTCTGCAGGGGAAGCCCGTAGCCGCCGAGGGCGAGCAGGTGCACGGCAGCCTGCACCGTGGTGGCCAGGGCGAGGCCTGGTTCCGGTGCGGATGTCCGGCTGCAGCTTTCCAGCCGCTCCAGATGCATCAGCACGGTGTCGAGCAGGCCTGGGATCGGGTCATCGCCCGCCACCAGCGCGATGCAGAGTTCGGCCAGGGCCTGGGCTCCGGCCAGGGTGTCGAGCCGTTGGCCAACGGCGTTGAAACTGTGCTGCACCCGCAGTTGCCGGAGGCGCGGTAACCCACGCTGGCCCACCACCTGGAGCTCCAGCAGGGTGAGGGGAACGGCGGCGGCCAGGCTGCTGCGGGGCCGGCGTGCGCCGGGCACGGCCAGGCGGATCACCCCGGTCTCAGCGCTCAGCACCGTGAGCAAGCGGTCGTGCTCCCCAAGGGGGCCTGCCTTGAGGGCAAGGGCTTCGAGGCGCCGGTCAGTCCCCACGGGCATCCCGTGACTGGGGGCGGCGCAGTTCCTGCATCAGCGAGAGACCGCGGCTGGTGCCGATGGCCGTGGCACCGGCTTCCACCAGGGCGATGCAGTGGTCGAGCCGATGCACCCCCCCCACGGCTTTGATGCCGCAGCGGCCCCGGCAGAGCGTGCGCAGCCGGCTGATCTGCTCCGCAGTGGCGGCTCCACCGAAACCGTGGCCGCTCTGCACGGCGGCAGCACCGGCATCGATCGCAGCCTCCACGGCCAGCTGCAGAGGGTCGTCGTCCCAGCGGCTCAGGTCGAGGATCACCGTGAGTGGCAGGCCGATGCCGGCAAGAGCGGCCAGTTCTTCGGCGAAACGGTTGGCGTCACCAGCGGCGAGTGCGGCCAGATCCGGGGCCACATCGAGGGCCTCAGCCCCGTGCTCCGCCGCCCATTCCGCTTCCGCCTGTTTCAGGCTGCTCGGCAGAGCCCCGAACGGGAAGGCGATCGAGGCGATCAGGCGAGTGACACCCGGCGGCCCCAGTCGTTGCCGCAGGGTCGGCAGATGGCGAAGGCTGGTGCAGAGGCCGCCGAGCCCGAGCTGGCGGGCGCCATCACACCCCTCCAGGAGTTGATCCGGCAGTAGGTGGGGATCGAGCAGGGCCTGGTGGATCAGGGGGGCCAGCTCCGGTAGCTCTCGCTGTCGTCCGGACGCTTGGGACATCAAGCCGTGGCTGAGTTCAGTTCCGAGCCTGAATCACGCCGTAACCGCCGTGGTTACGGCGGTAGATCACCTGCAGGTCGCCCGTGCTGGCATCGCGAAACAGGTAGAAGTCGTGATCGATCACGTCGAGTTGGTGCCGCGCTTCCTCCAGGCTCATCGGTGGCATGGCGAAATACTTGCGGCGCACGCCTGGGTCGGGGAGCTGCACCTCCTTGCCGTCGAGCAGGGATCCATCGATCGGAGCCGCATCAGCGATTGCGTCCGTTGGTGGTGTTTCGCTGGCCCGATGCCCGTTGCTGTGGTGGTGATCGCTGTGGCGTTCCTTGAAGCGACGCAGCTGGCGGCAGAGCTTGCTCGCCACCAGATCAATGCTGGCGTAGAGGTTCTCACTGCGCTCCTGGGCCCGGATCACCGTGCCGTTCGCGAACACCGTCACCTCGGCGGTCTGTTGCGGCACCCGCGGGTTCCGGGCCACCGAGAGATGCACATCCGCTTCCTTCACCATGTCGTTGTAGTGCTGCACCGCCCGCTCGAGTTTGGATTGGGTGTAGTCGCGCAGAGCAGGGGTCAGTTCGAGATTGCGACCATGGATCAGCAGCTTCATGGCATCCCTCCGGTGCCGGTTGATATCCGCAAACTAGAGACGCCATGCCCGTCAGCCCAGAGGGCTGCGGCATTTCTTTTTGAGCCCCCCTCGCCGGTGGGTTTTCCTGAAGCCTGGGCCTGGCAGCGCCGCTGGCAGGAGCGGCTGCTGGCGGCGCAGGGTGCTGCTGTGCCGGAGGCGGTGTGGTTGCTGCAGCATCCCTCCTGCTACACCCTCGGTCGCGGCGCCAGTGAGGAGCATCTGCGGTTTGATCCCTCCACCCCTCCGGCGCCTCTGCATCGGATTGATCGGGGCGGAGAGGTAACCCATCATGCCCCGGGGCAGCTGGTGGCTTACCCGGTGCTGGACCTGCACCGGCATCAGCCCGACCTGCACTGGTATCTGCGCCAGCTGGAGCAGGTGGTGCTCGATGTGTTGCTGGCGCTGGAGCTGCGGGGGGAGCGGATCAATGGCCTGACCGGCATCTGGCTGGAGGGGCGCAAGCTGGCGGCGATCGGCGTAGGTTGCCGTCGCTGGGTGACCCAGCACGGCCTGGCGCTCAACGTGAGCTGCGATCTGCGTGGCTTCGAGGCCGTCGTGCCCTGCGGCCTCGAGGGCCGGGCGGTGGGGAGCCTGAATGCATGGATCCCAGGTCTGACGGTGGCGCAGGTGCAGCCGCTGTTGCGTCAGGCCCTGGCGGAACGCTTCCAGTTGCGCTGGCTTGCCGGCGAGGCCATTGCCGAACCGGAGCCGGGGTGATAGCCCTGGGCGACTCTGTTCCATCATCGTGACCTCGTCTGCTGCGCAAGCCACCTGGACGCCCACCGCCCGAGAGCGCAGCGCCCTGGCCCGACAGGAGCATGTGCAGGCCTTGGGGCGGGTGGATCAGATCTGGCCCTGGCTGAAGCGGCATCACGGTGAGGTGATGGCGGTGGAGGCCCCCCATGCCACCCACGCGGAGCGGTTCAGTTACCGGGAGCTGGCGGATCGGATCGAGCGGGCCGCCGCAGCCTTTGCCGCCCTGGGTCTCCGCAGCGGCGATGTGGTGGGGCTGTTCGCGGAGAACAGTCCCCGCTGGTTGGTGGCGGATCAGGGCCTGATGCGCGCCGGTGCCGTGGCTGCGGTGCGTGGCGCGGCCGCTCCCGTGGAGGAGCTGCGCTACATCCTTGACGATTGCGGCGCTGTGGCCCTGGTGGTGCAGAACGCTGAGATCTGGCACCGACTCGATTTGCCGCCGCAGCTGCACGCCCGCCTGCGTTTCGTGCTGCAGCTGGAGGGTGAAGCTCCTGAGGGTGTGCTCAACTTCGAGTCGTTTCTTGCCCATGCCGACGGCCAGGTGCCCCCGGATCCCGATCAGGGGCGCGGGCGGGAGTCGGCGGCCAGCACCACCGCCACGATCCTCTACACGAGTGGCACCACCGGGCAGCCCAAGGGGGTTCCCCTGAGCCACGGCAATCTGCTGCACCAGATGCGCAGTCTCGCCTGCGTCGCCCGCCCGGAGCCCGGTACACCGGTGCTGAGCGTGCTGCCGATCTGGCATGCCTATGAACGCAGCGCTGAGTATTACTTCTTTTCCTGCGCCTGCTCGCAGAGCTACACCACGATCAAGCAGCTGAAGCGGGATCTGCCCCGGGTGAAACCGGTGGTGATGGTGACGGTGCCGCGCCTTTGGGAAGCGGTGCAGGCCGGTTTTGAGGATGTGTTGAAAACCTTCCCCGCCTCCCGCCAGCGTCTGTTGCGGGCGGCGCTCGCCAACAGCAGTGCCTATGGCCTGGCCCGCCGGCGCAGCCGCAATCTGATGCTCGAGCCGGTGCGTCGACGCGACCGGCTCGCGGCCCGGGCCGAAGCGCTGCGGCGCTGGCCTGCCCATGCACTCGCCTCGCGCCTGATCTGGCCGAAGTTACGGCTCCAGCTCAGTGGCGGCCAGCTGCGTTATCCGATCAATGGCGGTGGGGCGATCGCCCCCCACGTGGATGCCTTTTTTGAAGCCGTCGGCATCGAACTGCTGGTGGGCTATGGCCTCACGGAAACCAGTCCTGTGGTGAGCTGTCGCCGCCCATGGCGCAACATCCGCGGCAGTTCTGGTCTGCCGATGCCCGACACGGAATTCCGGATCGTCGATCCCGACACCCGCGCCCCCCTGGGATTTCGCCAGCGGGGGGTGGTGCTGGTGCGCGGCCCTCAGGTGATGGCGGGGTATCTCGGCAAGCCGGAGGCGACGGCCAAGGTGCTCGACGCTGACGGCTGGTTTGACACCGGCGATCTGGGCATGCTGCTCCCGGATGGCTCCGTGGTGCTCACCGGCCGTGCCAAAGACACCATCGTGCTCAGCAGCGGCGAGAACATTGAACCGGGCCCCCTAGAGGAGGCCCTGGTGGCCAGTGATCTGATTGAGCAAGTGATGCCCGTGGGGCAGGACGAGCGCCAGCTCGGTGCCCTGGTGGTGCCGCGTGCAGAAGCGATGCGGGCCTGGGCGGCGGATCAGGGGCTGCAGCTGGTGGAGGATCTGGGCGGCAGCCCCGGGGATGACAACCTGCTGCGCCTGTTGCGCGGTGAACTGAACCGCCTGCTCAGCCAGCGCCCCGGATCAAGGGCCGATGAGCGCCTGGCGGGGATCGCCCTGGTGGAACCGTTTTCGATTGAGAATGGTCTGCTCACCCAGACGCTCAAACAGCGTCGCGATCGGATTGGCCAGCGTGATGCCGCGGCGATCCGGTCGATCTACGGCCGTTGAGGGCAGATCCGCCGGCTTGACCAGTTGGCGCCGGGCTGAGACGCTTGGCGCTCCTTCTCAACATCCATGTCTGACGACACCACCCTGTCGATCAAGCGGTCCATCACGGTGCGCGCCGTGGTGACGCCCGCCTGGAAAGAGGAGGCCGAGCGTGAGCTGAGCAACGCCATTGCCACCAGCGATCAGCAGCTGGCCCAGCTGGAGCAGGAGGGACAGCAGGTGGTGGAGGAGATCCGCAGGCAGAGCGCCAACCCTCTCGATCCCCGTGTGCAGGAGCAGGTGGCCCAGGTGCAGCAGCAGGTGGCCGCCAAGCGGGCCGAGCTGGAGGAGCAGAAGCGGAACGTGCTCCAGCAGCAGGCCCAGGTGCGTGAGCTGGAGATGGAGCAGATCGTGGAGCAGGGTCAGATCGAGAGCTTCTGCGACCTCAAGGTGGGCGACAACCTGGTGACCAAGATGCAGGTCGCTGTGGTGGTGCGCGACGGCGTGGTCGAGTCGATCGAGCAGGGCTGAGCCGACCCGTAAAATCCCCCTACTCAGCCCTTCTGGAGACGGTTTTGGCGACCCACGACATCTTTATGCCTGCCCTCAGCTCCACCATGACTGAGGGCAAGATCGTGGAGTGGTTGAAGCAGCCTGGCGACAAGGTGGCCAGGGGGGAATCGGTGTTGGTGGTCGAGTCGGATAAGGCCGACATGGACGTGGAGTCGTTCAACGAGGGGTATCTAGCGGCCGTGTTGATGCCCGCTGGCAGCACCGCACCGGTGGGCGAAACGATTGGCCTGATCGTGGAGAGCGAAGCCGAGATTGCTGCGGCACAGGCCAAAGCCGGCGGTGGCGGTGGAGTTGGAAGTGGCGGTGCGGCCCCGGCTGCAGCACCAGCCCCCGCAGCAGTCACGTCTGCGCCTCCAGCGCCTTCACCCGCCGCTGTGCCCCCGGCCCCCGAGCAGCCTGCTGTTTTGGCGGATGGCCGGATTGTGGCCAGCCCCCGGGCCAAGAAATTGGCGGCCCAGATGGGCGTGGAGCTCACCAAGGTGCGTGGCAGTGGTCCGAATGGCAGGATTCAGGCTGAGGATGTGGAGCGGGCGGCCGGGCGTCCGGTGTCGCCACCGCGGGTGGGCGAAGGCACGGCCGCGGCGATCGTGGCCGGGGCTGCGTCAGCCACTTCCACCACGCCAGCCTCACCCGCGGGCAACAGCTTTGGGGCTCCCGGCGAGACCGTGGCCTTCAACACCCTGCAGCAGGCCGTCAATCGCAACATGGAAGCGAGCCTGGCGGTGCCTTGCTTCCGCGTGGGCTACACCATCACCACCGACAAGCTCGACGCCTTCTACAAGCAGGTGAAGCCCAAGGGCGTCACGATGACGGCGCTGCTGGCCAAGGCTGTGGCGGTGACCCTGGCCCGGCACCCCCAAGTGAATGCCGCGACCACGGCTGCGGGGATGGCCTACCCCGCCGATGTGAACGTGGCGATCGCTGTGGCGATGGAAGACGGGGGACTGATCACACCGGTGCTGCGCCAGGCCGATCGGACCGATCTCTACGCACTGTCTCGTCAGTGGGCCGATCTGGTGAAGCGCTCCCGCAGCAAGCAGCTGCAACCTGAGGAATACAGCACCGGCACCTTCACCCTGTCGAACCTGGGCATGTTCGGGGTGGATCGTTTTGATGCGATCTTGCCTCCGGGCACCGGGGCGATTCTGGCGGTGGCCGCATCCCGTCCCACGGTGGTGGCTGGCAACGATGGCTCGATTTCCGTGAAGCGGCAGATGCAGGTGAACCTCACGGCCGACCATCGAGTGATCTACGGCGCTGATGGCGCCGCTTTCCTTAAAGATCTGGCCGAACTGATTGAAACCAGGCCGGAAAGCCTGGCTCTGTGATCACTAGCGGCTGAATGCTGCCGGAGCAAAGGATCAGTATCACCCTTGGTCCGGTTGGTCATCGGTCGTGCCACTTCTGTCGTTTTCGCGCTTCTTAGGACGCCCCCTCCCGCGCTCGGCGGCAGCCGATGAGCGCCTGCCCAATGTGCAGGCCCTGCCGATCCTCTCCTCCGACGCACTCTCCTCGGTGGCTTATGCCACGGAGGCCGCCCTGGGGGTGTTGATCCTTGGCGGGAGCGCCGCTCTGGGTCTCTCGGTGCCGATCACCCTGGCGATCATCGCCTTGATCGCCATCGTGGTGTTGTCGTATCGCCAGGCGATCGCTGCCTATCCCAACGGTGGCGGCTCCTACGTGGTGGCGCGCGACAACCTGGGGCGCAATGTGGGGCTCGTGGCTGCCGCCGCTCTGTTGATCGATTACACGCTCACGGCTGCAGTGAGCCTGATGGCCGGCACCCAGGCGCTCTCCTCTTTGGTGCCCGAGCTGTTGCCCCATGAGGTGTCGCTGTCGCTGTTGTTGTTGGCGCTGGTGGGCTGGGCGAATCTTCGCGGGGTGAAGGAGGCCGGCCGTGTGTTTGCGATCCCCACCTATGCCTTCGTGGTGATGGTGGTGCTCCTCACCCTGGCGGGCCTCAAAGACCTCACCTTCCACCACGGTTGGGCGCCGGACGCGCCGCCGCTGGTGCAGGGGCTGGAGCCGATTGGTCTGTTTCTGATCCTGCGCGCTTTCAGCTCCGGCTGTTCGGCGATGACGGGAATCGAAGCGATCGCTAATGGCGTGAAGGTGTTCAAGGAACCCGCCCCCGCCAATGCGCGCAAGACCCTGCTGGTGATGGGGGTGTTGCTCTCGGCGATGTTCCTTGCGGTGAGCGGCATGGGGTTCATGTATGGCATCGCCCCCAACCCCAAAGTCACCGTGCTGGCGCAGATCGGCATGCGGGTGTTCGGCGAGAACAGTGCCTTTCTCTGGGCGTTGCAAATCGCCACCCTGTTGATCCTGGTGCTGGCCGCCAACACCGCCTTCGCTGGCTTTCCTCGTCTGGCCGCCATGCTGGCGGAAGATCGCTGCCTGCCTCGGCAGATGAGCTGGCTGGGCGATCGGTTGGTGTATCAGAACGGCATCGGTGTGCTGTTGGCCTTCACGGCTGTGATCATCCTGATCTGCCGTGGTGACACCACGGTGGCGGTGAATCTCTATGCCCTCGGGGTGTTCACCGCGTTCACGCTGTCCCAGCTGGGTCTGGTGCGGCGCTGGGCACGGCTCAGGGGAGAGGGGTGGCAGGGGCGGATGCTGATGAATGCCCTTGGTGCCCTCGCCACCTTCCTGGTGTTGGTGGTGATTGTGGTGAGCAAGTTCGACGAGGGGGCCTGGACGGTGGTGATCGCGATCCCCCTCCTGGTGGCTGGATTGGCTCGGATCCGTCGTCGCTATCGGCAGGTGTATGCGGCAATTGCGCCACCGAAGGGAATGGCACCGCTCAGCTGCCCGCCGCGAACCACCGTGACGGGCCATCACTGCATCGTCTGGATCGCCGGCCTCACCCTGCCGTCGTTTGAAGCGGTGCGGTATGCCTGTTCCTTCGCTGACTCGGTCACGGCTGTGATGGTGCTGGAGGAGGCGGATGAGGCTGGCTTGATCAGCGCGGAGTGGGACCGCTTGGTTGGAACGCAGACGGGCAATCTTGAGTTCAAATTGCTCGACAGCCCGTTCAGTTCGCTGTTGGATCCCTTCTGTGACTACGTGGAACAGGAGGAGAAGCAGCACCCGGAACGCACCACCACAGTGGTGATGCCGATGGCGATTCCGCGCGATCGCCTCGATATGACCCTGCTCAATCAACGCGCCCTGAATCTGTTCCGGGCCCTCTCGACCGACGGCAGCCGGGTGTTCTCGATCGTGCGCTACTACGTGGAGGAACCTGCCTGACGCTCGGTGCCCGATCCAAGTGATCTTCTGCTCAGTTCCTACGACTACAAGCTTCCTGAGGAGCGCATCGCCCAAGAGCCGATCGAGCCCCGGCATGCGGCCCGGTTGTTGATGGTTCCAGCGGTTGGGGCTGAGCTCGAGCAGGTGCGTCATCAGACGGTGTGGGACTGGCAGAACGAACTCCAGCCCGGCGATCTTCTGGTGGTGAATGACACCCGGGTGCTGCGGGCGAGGCTGCGGGTGCGGCGATCGGGCGGCGGTTGGGCGGAGCTGTTGGTGCTGGAGCCACGGGGGCAGGGGCGCTGGCTCTGTCTGGCGCGGCCTGGCAAGAAATTCCGCCCCGGTGATCAGGTGTGGCTCGAGGCCCAGGAGCAGGAGCCGCTGCCGTTGCAGGTGCTCGCCAGCGATGCAGCCAGCGGCGGTCGCATTGTGCAATTCCCCCCCGGCTGTGAGGACGCGATCGCGATCGAAGCGCTGCTGGAGCGCTATGGGGAGGTGCCGCTGCCGCCTTACATCAACCGCCACGACGAGGCGGACCAGACCCGCTACCAAACCCGTTACGCCGCACGACCCGGTGCGGTGGCGGCGCCCACGGCGGGGTTGCATCTCAGTGATGCGCTGCTGGCGGCGATCCGGGCGCGGGGGGTGCAACTCGCCATGGTGACGCTGCATGTGGGCCTGGGCACGTTTCGGCCGGTGGAGATGGAAGATCTCCGGGCCTTGACGCTCCACAGTGAGTGGGTGGAGGTGTCACCCGCCTTGGTGGAGGCCGTGGAGGCCTGCCGGGCCCGCAGTGGACGGGTGATCGCCGTGGGCACCACCAGCGTCCGTGCCCTGGAAGGCGCGGCGGCCGCCGGCGGCGGCACGCTTCAGCCCCTGACAGGACCGGTGGATCTGGTGATTCAACCCGGCTATCGATTCGCCGTGGTGCAGGGGCTGCTCACCAACTTCCACCTGCCGAAAAGTTCACTGCTGCTGCTGGTGAGTGCGCTGATCGGCAGGGAACGGCTGCTGAAGCTGTATGACGCTGCGATCGAACAGCACTATCGCTTCTATTCCTATGGCGATGCCATGTGGATTGATCCGGGGGCGGTGCTGCCGGACGCCCGCCCCCAAAGCACCTGAGGTAGGGCTGCTCAGACCGCGACCGGTTGCTCGATGATGCCGGTGGGAACATCCGCGAACATCACCGAGGAGAGATAACGCTCCGCCAGGTCGGGCAGCACCACCACGATCGTTTTGCCGGCGTAGGCGTCCTGCTGGGCGAGGCGGATGGCGGCTGCAGCAGCAGCACCACAGGAGATGCCCACCAGCAGACCTTCTTCCTTGGCGAGGCGAAGGGCCATTGCAATGGATTCCTCGTTGGTGACCTGCTCCACCTTGTCGACCACGGAGAGATCGAGGTTCTTGGGGATGAAGCCGGCGCCGATGCCCTGGATCTTGTGGGGACCAGGCTTCACCTCTTCCCCATTGAGAGTCTGGGTGATCACGGGGCTGTGGGCCGGTTCCACCGCCACGGATTCGATCGCCTTGCCGGCCTGGTTCTTGATGTAGCGCGACACACCGGTGATCGTGCCGCCGGTGCCGACACCGGCCACGAGCACATCGATGGCGCCGTCGCAGTCGTTCCAGATCTCAGGTCCGGTGGTTGTCTCGTGAATCTCGGGGTTGGCGGGGTTCTCGAACTGACCGGGCATGAAGTAGTTGGCTGGATCGCTTTCGGCGATCTGCTTGGCCTTGGCGATCGCGCCCGGCATGCCCTTGGCCGCTTCGGTGAGCACGATCTCGGCGCCGAGCACCGCCATCACACGGCGGCGCTCGATCGACATCGACTCGGGCATCGTGAGGATCAGCTTGTAGCCCCGTGCGGCGGCGGTGAAGGCCAGGGCGATACCGGTGTTACCGGAGGTGGGCTCAACGATCGTTTTGCCTTCGCTGAGCACGCCGCGTTTCTCGGCATCCCAGATCATGTTGGCGCCGATGCGGCACTTGACGCTGTAGGCGGGGTTGCGGCCTTCTACCTTGGCGAGCACGGTGGCTTTGCAACCCTTGGTCACGTGGTTGAGGCGCACCAGGGGGGTGTTGCCGATGGCCTGGCTGTTATCGGCGTAAACGCGAGACATGGTGGGAAAACGCAGGTGCCCAATCGCGTCAATGTAGAGAGTCTTCAGCGGGATCCGGCCGGCTGTTAAGGCCTTGTTCAGACTTGCTCCACGCTGGGGATCTCAGGTCGATAGGGCCGTGTGGAAGCGGTTCCAGAGCTCATCTGGATCCTCCAACCCCACCGACACCCGCAGCAGGTGGGAGGGCACGCCGCAGCTTTCGGCCCAGCCAAGCTCGTCGTAGTGGGCGAGCAGCACATAGGGGCAACAGAGCGTGAAGGTGGTGCCGAGGCTGGGGCCCTTGCACACCGCCAGGGCGTCATAGACCCGCTTGGCCTTGTTGCTGCCGCCTTTCAGCTCAAACGACAGCAGGCAGCCATGTCCTGAGCTGGGTCGCATCAGGGCGCGAAAGTTGGGGCAGCCCGCTGGATGGAACACGCGGGCCACCGCCGGGTGCTGCGCCAACCTCTCAGCTAGCTTCAGAGCGTGGCGGTTGAGCCGAGGCAGGCGCTCCTCCAGATCGCGGCTGCCCTCCTCGAGGGCGATGGCGTCGGCCTCGGCTAGGGGGGCCAGCGCCTCGGCGTACGGGTCGTCGCCGTCTCCCCTCGGTCGCAGCCAACGTGATTCGGGGCTCACGATCAGGCTGCCCGCCAGCACATCACCACGGCCGGCGAAGCTCTTGGTGAGGGAGCTGAACACCAGGTCGGCATAGGGCAGGGCATCGATGTTCAGTCCGGAGCCGATCGTGTCGTCGGCAATCACCGGGATGGCGCGGGCGTGGGCGAGCCGGGCGATGGCGGCTAGATCCACGCAGCGCAGCAGGGGATTGCTCGGCAGTTCCACCACCACCGCCATCGGTTGCAGGCGATCCAGCGCTGCCTCCACCGCCGAGGGCGAGGGGTCGAGGAGCAGTTCACCGCCGTGAAACAGCACCTGGGGCTGCTTGAGCACATCCACATAGGGAAAGCCGATCTGCAGGGTGGAGCGCCCGGGGCGCAGGGCGCAGACCCGGCGCAGAGCCTGATGCAGCGCCGCCATGCCGGAGGGATGGAGGCTGATGGCTTCGCTTGGGCAGCCGTAAATCCGAGCCAGGCGTTCGATCACCATGCGCTTCGCGGTGACTCCCGCCCCGGGGGCTTGGGTGCTCTCACGCCCCATAGCGATGGCGGCCAGCCGCGAGGAGGCGCCGAGACCGGCGTGCTGCCAGAAGGCTTTGGCTGCCGCCGTGCTGGTCCGATCCGCGATCAGGCAAGGCAATTCGCGCACCATGACGATCGAGGTGTGGGCCTCGGGCGCCGTGCGGCGGCAGTGCGTCTGGGCGGCGCGGGCGGCGGCTTCGGTGGGGTAAGGCCAGGCGCTGGTCGCCTCCGGAGCGTTGGCCACGGCCAGGGCGCAGCGGGCCAGCTCCTCCACCAGGGGATGGAAGCCGAAGCGGGGATAGATCGCGCGCAGGGCGTCGCGGCAGGCGGGATCCTTTTCCTCGTAAGCGATGACATCACGCCAGCGGGGTAGGGCCATCGACACGGCATGCACGGCGTCGGGCAGCGGATGGCCCAGGTCGCCGGCCTGCCAGCAGGGGTCGCGCAGCAGATCGCGCCCGCTCATGGCAACAGGCTGAGGGCCTGATCAAGATCGGCGATCAGATCCGCAGTGTCTTCGCATCCCACCGACAGGCGCACCAGCCCATCGCTGATGCCGAGCTTCTCCTTCACGTCCACAGACACAGCAGCGTGGGTCATGGTGGCGGGGTGGCAGATCAGGCTCTCCACGCCCCCCAGGCTTTCGGCCATGGTGAACCAGCGCAGGGCCTTGCCAACGGCATAGGCCAGATCGCGGTTGGCGTTAAGGCCAAGGGTCACGATGGCGCCACCGCCCCGCATCTGCCGCTGGGCCACCGCGTGCTGCGGGTGATCTGTCCGAAGGGGGTAGCGCACCCAGGCCACCGCTGGATGGGCCGCCAGGTGGTCGGCGATGGCGGCCGCGCTGGCCATCTGCTGGCGCAGGCGCAGCGGCAGGGTCTTGATGCCGCGGGTAATCAGCCAGCAATCGAAGGGGGAGGGCATCAGCCCCAGGGCCTTCTGGGCGAACACCATCTTCTGGTGCCAGGCGGGGTCGTCGCAGCAGACCGCACCGCCCAGGGCATCGGAATGGCCATTGATGTATTTGGTGGTGCTGGTGAGCGAGAGGGTGGCCCCCAACGCCAGGGGGCGCTGCACCAGGGCGGTGGCGAAGGTGTTGTCGACCACCACGGGCACGCCGGCGCTGCGGGCCGCCGTACACACCGCCTCCAGATCGATCACCTTGAGCAGGGGGTTGGTGGGGCTTTCCAGCCACACCATCGCCGGCTTGCGCTCGGCGATCGTCGCCAGTGCGGCGGCGTCAGTGAAGTCGACCCATTCCGTGCACACACCGAACTTGGCGAACACCTGCTCGAACAGGCGCACGGTGCAGCCGTAGAGGTTTTCCTCGCAGAGCACCCGATCGCCCTGGCGCAGGGTGGAGGCGATGGCGGTGATCGCACTCACACCGGAGCCGAACACCGTGGCGTGGGCGCACTGCTCCACCGAGGCCAGCACCGCCTCGAGGATGCGGAAATTGGGATTGCCGGAGCGGGTGTAGTCGAAGCCGCCAGGGTTGCCGTGGGCAAAGGTGGAGGTGGCGTAGATCGGCGGCATCACCGTGCCGGTGCCTTCGGCGAAGCTGTCGCCGTGATGGATGGCCCGGGTGCTGTCAGCCGGTGCGGTCGCCGGACGTTGCAAGGGGTGGGTGCGATCGACTGACAATTTTAGGAGAAAGTAAGAACGTAGAAATTATTTTGGCGTTGAAACAAGCCTGCAGGCTTCGTGATCCCAAAGGATGAGCGAGAAACACTCCCGCAACTGGTGAAGTTCGAGGCGTTTGACGTCGTCGAAGTTGTTTTGCTTGTCTTCATGGCACATGCGAAGCCGGTAATTCGGAATTCTTTCCGAGAGATGATGGATGTGATGATAGGCAATGTCTGCAGTGAACCAGTTCAAAATGCGAGGCATGATCAGGAAGGATGAGCCTTCAATCGCTCCCTTGAAGAAACTCCAATGCTCTTCTCCGCTAGCATATGATCCGGGAAAATTGTGTTGAACAAAGAACACCGCGATCATGATTGCTGCGCTGATGCTCATGATTGACCCATATAGAATCCAAAAATGCCAATATCCAATCGCGCTCCCGATCCACCACCAGGCAATTGTGACGCAGATGCTGTTGGCAATCGTGTCGTAAGCTTCTTCTTTTGTGTAAAACACGTTAGAGTTGTAATTGCTGATGAATGTATGGGGGTTAGGCCATCTCCTGGTTGAAATTTTCCTGTAGCCATCGCTGATCAATTTGCTGATCAACTCAAGTAGTCCAGCCAGGAGAGTGACTCTCGGCTTGATGGCAAGGTAATAAAAGCCTCCCGGTATGAGGGCTAAGGGATGGCGTAAAAGTTGATATGCGATTTGATGGTTTT
>Ga0180434_10002074_pt1 | contig 27521 bp, 32 predicted proteins | sample SS_ome_7_FD_132453 | JGI IMG/M metagenome (GOLD analysis project Ga0180434, IMG submission 132453) | Hypersaline lake sediment archaeal communities from the Salton Sea, California, USA - SS_1_D_2 metaG | ecosystem: Environmental > Aquatic > Non-marine Saline and Alkaline > Hypersaline >... | reverse complement strand
GTGCTGGCTCTTCCTATGCTGCTTAGAGACCACGATGCTGACAATGTGAGAACGTTGGACAGGTCAGGCAACGGCAATCATGCTCAGTGGGGAGATGGTTCAACAGCAAGCACTTTTCCGGTATTCAGTGATGGTAAATATACGTTTTCATACTTGTCATCAAAATACTTGACGCTTCCAACAGATATATTGGATTTGTCAAGCCCATTTACAGTCATGATAATGTTTAATAAGCAATCGATTACAACAAACAGATTCGATCGAATAGTTGATATTAATCCAGATGCAAATAACGGTTTGCAAATTATTCTAGATTCTTCAGTGAATAAATATGGAGTTGATTTTAAAGCGAGCGGTGTAACTGTATTAAATGATCAAGTTTATGATATTTTTCAACCAGGACTTCAATCTATTGGATTAACATTTGATGGCATATCAACAGCTATAACATATAGGAATTCAAATATTATGTCTTCGTCTGGATCAGTGGCAATTGGAAAAAGCACTCAATATAAAAGTTTAATAGGTGTTCGAACTGACTTTAACATCATTACTAGATTTGATGGTGATATTTTTTCTGCTTTCATCTACAACACCGCACTCAACCCCACACAAATCCTTGACCTGCAAATGCGGATGGAAGAAAATTATCAGTTAGGGAGGCGGGGAATATGAGTGTATACGAAAAGTACAAAGATAGCTTTGCTGACTTCAGAGACTATAGGACAGGCACCTTCAGAAATAAAGCCAACGGCACAGAAACCCATACTTTCAACGGCGTTTTGTTGCATAGTGGACTAAGGACTAAAAATCAAGTCGACGTAATGAATGTTCCTGATAACACTTCCTTCGCATTAGGTAGAGAAAACTTTACAATGTTTTTTCAAAATATTTCTTTTGACTATTCAGGAACGCATCATCTATACAGTGCCTATGGAACGGCAGCACTTCCAAGATTTATTTTCAGGAATACTTCTTCAAGACTAGATTTTACTTGGGTTTCTAGCGATGGAACAGGAAGCACACTAATTGCTTTAAGTGCTGGTGTTGGTGTTCCCGGTGAAAAATATAATATATTTGTGACTTTTGATTTCACTGCAAATGTCGCCAAAATATATTACAACGGTCAGTATGTTACGGAAACAAGTTTAGCAGCAACAACAGGAAATTTTTCTTTGGCAACAGGGAACCAAATTGGGCCGGGTGTTGGCAGGACAACTGACATGAATGAGCTGACAGAGTATTGCGGACTGATTAAGGGGGTAGCACTCACAGCTCAAGAAATAGCAGTCCTTACCAGCGAATTAAACGAGTCTATTCCTGATCAGCTAGTTGAGAGCAGGGTTGTTGACAACACAGATAAATCATATGGGTTTAATGGTTCGAGTAGTTTTGCTTTACTGGATGAAAGATTAAATTTTACATACGATAAATCCTGGGAAATACAATTTTTATGGAAAGCGGACAATATAGCAGCGGAAAAGGTTTTAATAGCGAGTACAACCGCAACGTCAAGTTATTTTGTAAGACTTTCCGCCGTGGGAAGTGTTATTGAATTTTATCAGGGTACAATTTTAAAAAGTTTAGCCTTTTCTAATTCTTTTGAAAAAAATAAATTATATAAAATAAAAATTAATTATGATCATACCACGGGCAATATTACCGGCATAGTTTCAGGCGGTTTTTTTGATACAGCGCAGACCGGAGAGGTTTTAACAAGTTGGGGCAACTTTGATTTAAACTTTGATCTAATAGGCAAGCGCGGCGCAAATGATAGATATCTAGCCGGCGATATCTCAAGACTTAAAATCACAATTGACGGAACGATAACAAGATTTTTTTATTCAGATTATGGGGCATTAACGCCGACAAACATAACAGCTCAAAGAGGCTTTGACATTATTGACTTCCCTTTCAAAGGAGAGATGCACGCTTTGGCAAACGAGCGAGTAACACCAGTTGGATCATATATAGAAAATACAGGGATTATGGTTGAAAGCGGCACAACATCAAGATTGGTTACTGATAAATATAACTCGGTATTTTGTAGAATTATTTATGGTGAGTTAGGTGTTGGTTTTCTTCGTGGTAATTTTCCACAATTTGGAACGTGGAGATTTTATTTAAGCGTAAAAGAATTGAGCAGCCCGTCAGGCGTAAAAATGATAGTTGAAAGTAACGAAGCTTATGTTTACACAAGCACAGGGGCATCAATTGTTATAACCGGCGGAAAAATATTTTTGAGATTAAGAGGCGTAAACAGCGAGGTTGTTTCTGCTATACCAACCATAAATCAATTTCATGAATACAAAATAATAAGAGATGCGACAAACTGGTATGTTTATTTTGATGGAATTCTTTATTTAACAAAACCCGATGCAACAAATTACAGTAATCAAGGTATGGGTTTTAGACTTGAGGGCAACGGCGGGGACAAACTAATTTGGTCAAGCAAAAATCATCAGTTTGATTTTTACCAAAAAACATAAGCCAGCTGCAGAACGAGGTGCAAAATGAGTAATATAAAAAATTCAGTACTGTTCACACTGCAAGTAATCGGCGGTGCTATAACTGTAGTAACTGTGGCAATTGCAGCGTTTTGGTGGCTTGCTGGTTTTTATTATAACTCTAACTTTAATGATAAACTCATGAAGGAAATTGCAGACAGACACGAGGTTCAACTGAACTCAATAATTATAGAAAATAAAGAAGAGCACGCGAAAATATTTACTGAGTTAGCTGAAGTCCGTCGTCAGCTATCCGCTATACGTAGAGTACTACGTGTAAAGGCAAGGGCGGAAGGTAAAGATTTAACTTTTCATACTGGAGGTTTAGATGGTAAAATTAGCGATTAAAGCAATTATTTACTCAATTGCAATGTTGTCTTCTTGGTTAGAAGGAAAAGACAAAAATGACACAGGCGCAGATGATGCAATCGCTGCAGCGTTGACTGTTATTGGAAAAATGTTGGAAGAATACGAAGATAATGGAATAAGCAAGAAGTCTATTATGCTTGCTTTGGAAATTGTTGAAGTGCTGCTTGCTAAAATGGATGGTAACACAACTGGAATGGACGATGTTATCGCAGATAAAATAAACAAGCTGCAGGATTTATTGAGGTAGTCATGAAATATTATAAAGTACCTGCTAGACTACTTGAAAATATAGTAAACTACCTTGAAAAGACGTCTTTACCATACAAAGATGTTAAGGCAATAATTAACGATATTCAAACTGCAGCTGAGCTCCTAGAACCTCCCGTTATAGAAGAAAAAGCTGCAGAAGTGAGTAGTTAATATGGCATATTGGAAAACTCGGTATTTAAACGACGTTAAAAAAGCATTTAATAGTGCAAGTAAGGTTGAAACACGCCTTATTAAAAAATACGACTTCTTCCTGAAAAGTATTAAAAAAGAATTATCTTCGTTTTATACCGAGTTTTCCGAAAACAATGTCATGAGCTACGCAGAAGCAAAACGCTACCTAACGGTAGCGGAACTCCGAAGCGCGAAAGACGACATAGAACTTAAGAAGCTTAGACTCGAGGGAACTAGAGATAAAAAGTTTCTTACTAAGTTAAGTAGATTTGCTGACCGGAAAAAAGTGACTAGATTAGAGCTACTTGTAACACAGTTAGAAAGTTATGTAACAATGCTTTCTGATGTTAAAGACAAAAGCATGACACGTCATTTAACAACAACATTAAACAAACTTTATAAAAGTTCGTTTAATACACTTAACACACAACTTGAGTCTAATCTTAAGTTTTCTGCTTTAACTCAAAGCGCTGTAAAGACCGTGATAGAGTCCCCCTGGATCGGATCAAATTACTCTAGTAGTATTTGGCGTGATAAGGGAGTTTTAGCAGAAAACTTACGATTGGAATTAGTTAAAGGTTTTGTTCAAGGTAGTAGCTATGATCAAGTCGCTGCTAGCCTTAATAAAAAAGTAAAAGGTTCTTTAAACAGAACTAAAGCATTAGTAAGAACAGAAACAAACTATGTTATCCAGAAAGCAAACGCTGCAGCGTATGAGGATCTGGGAATTGATAAATATGAGTATTCTGCAATATTAGATAGTAGAACTTCAGAATTGTGCAGAGAGCAGAACGGTAAAGTTTACTTGGTTAAAGACGGTGTTCCAGGAATAAACATGCCTCCTTTACATGTTAATTGTAGAAGTGTTATTTTACCGGTATTTTAAGGAGAATTTGATGGCTGATACTACAAAAGAAAAAGTTTTATTGCTTGCTCCTGAATTAACTGGCGTAGCAAGTAATATAAAACAAGTTAGTTTTTTCTTTATTCTAGATGTTATAGATAGTGAAGATTACACAGTAACAATAAATAGCACTGATTTTACGGTTAATTCCGGTGTGTCAGCTACAGCGGCTTCTATAGCCAATCTTTTAACCACTGCAATTAATGCCGGTGCAGAACCTGTTACAGCTGACGATGATGATGAAGATGGTTCTTTCTTAGTAACAGCTAATGTTGCTGGTACAGCTTTTACTATTGAGGTAGATAACAATATTAATGCTAGTAGCATTTCAGATAATTGGAATGGCGAAGAACTGTTTGATATGATATTAGCAGATGCGATACTTGAGATTAAAGAGTCAAGATATTATAATGAAGAAGAAAGAGCACAAAGATATTTATGTGCTCATTTACTTACTAAAGTAAATGATATAAAAAATAATCCTAATGCTTATACTGCTGGTTTGCAGCGTGAGAAAGTTGGAGACGTGGAAAATTGGTATGGCTTGCCTATGTATGAATACGCAAAAGGTTCTGGGTATAACACTACTAAATATGGTGAAGTCTTCGTAGGAATTAAACAACGATATAGTATGAGATTTATTTAATAAAATCAAGGGGTTATAATGAGATTGTCTAAGTTAATTGCTAAAAACGAGCTCTTATATTAGCACTCATTATTTATTTTTGTTTAACTGAGCCAATCTTGGGGAGCTCATTTTTTATGGTTATGGAGCTTTTTTAATGAACTATATAATAGATGTGAAACATACATCAATTTTAGATCATAGCTTTAATAATACTGTAGAAGTAGGAGTTTTTGGGGATGACGGAAGTGATTTGGTATACAAAGCTGTAGTGAATGAATTTGGTGACTATCCTATGATTCCTTCACGTCCTTTTATAAGATATACTATGGATACTTATGCAGAGAAAATTAATAAGTTCATAGATAAAGAAGTAGGTAGAATGGTTGCTAAAAATATTCCACCTAAAAAAGTACTTGGTCGTATTGGAGAATATGTAAAAGCACTTATAGTAAAAAGCATAAATAAATCTAAGTCGTGGGCAAAACCAAATAGTCCTGTAACTATAAAATTAAAACGTAGTGATCATCCTTTGGTACATACTGGTGAGTTAAGGTTAAAAATAACTTATAAGGTAATTTTATGACATTAATGCAGACTGAACCTATTAAAATTTCAGAAATAAAAGTAGATTATGTTAATGGAGAACCTGTAGAGACAATAGTTAGTGTTAAAGTTACTAAAGCTGGCGTACAACCTTTAGATTATTTAACAGCTGGCGCAGTATCTTCTTTGCAAAGTAAATATGCAGACAGAACTGTACAAGCTGTAAAGGTTTACAGCAAAGAAAAAATAACAAATAAGTCTAAAGTTACCAGGTTGAGGACAGGAAAAACTTACGAAGTTCATAAGGTATATAATTACCAAGAATTTGGATCTAATTGTGACCACTATAAAGCTGTAATTTATTACGTAGAGGATAACTAATGAAGTTACATTTACCTGATAATCAAAAAAATGCCTTAGTTACCTGGGTAAATAATGTGCTAGGAATTACTACTATCTTAGCGTATTCAGGTGAAAACAGACCGAGTAAACCATACGCTGTAATTGATATGGCTGCACCCAGTAGGCGCGAAGATCTGCCTGCTAGGCGGTACAAAGAGTTAGATACTTTTACTTACCAAGAAAAACGGGTTTTTACTTTAAACGTAACAATTATAGCTGATGACAAAGATAATACTGATTATGCTGGTGACCTAATAAGTTCGCAAGAACTAGAAGTTCACAAAGCTGCATTAAGAGCGGTAGGACTAAACTGTAGAGGCGAATTAAATACTGCAGTTATTCCTACAGAAATAAGTACGGAATACGAGTATAGAGTTTCTATAGATTTTTTGTTCGCGACTCATAAAGACTATGATGATGAAGTAGGTGAAGTAAGCGATTTTGAAATGACTATAAATACTTAGTTGGAGGTTAACTATGAAAAAATTGTCAGACGTTATTGTTATAAGCGTCACCAGAGAAACTTACCGGGTTTCTAGGACAAATTTTGGTGTAGCCTTGTTTCTTTTAGAAACAACTGCATTTGTTCCTAGAGTTGTTGTAGGTGATGAAGTTTCTGATCTTGCCGATTTGGGTATCGGTGAAAATGAACCAGCTTATGCTGGAGTAGATGCACACTTAAAACAAGCTTATAAGCCTGAACAATTTAAGCTTGGTAGAAAAGGAAAAGCAAACCAAACTTGTAAGCAGAGAGTTCTTTTTAACCTCGCTGCAACTGGTGGAACTTTTACAATTACTTTAGATGGTCAAACTACAGCTGCTTTGGCGTATTCTGTAATTACAACAGCAGGAAAAGCTGCAATTGAAACTGCTCTTGAAGCCTTACCAAATGTAGATGCTGATGGCGTAACTGTTACTGTAGACACTGACTATCAAGATTTTTATATTGAATTTGATAATAATAACGATAACTTACCTTTTGAACTTGTTAGTGTTGATGTAACAAATCTTACAACAACAACAGCAAGTCAAACGTTATTTATGCATCAAGTTACTTTTGATGCCGCAGCAACTGGTGGAACTTTTACTATTACTGTTAATGGTGAAACAACAAACGCTATTTCACACACAGCTTTAACATCAGCAACAAAGCAAGATATTATTGATGCGCTCACTAACTTGCCTAGTATTTATACTGACGGTATTGACGTAACTATTGAAACCGCTGCAACTATATTCCGTATAGAATTTACTGGATCTAATTATGGAATGACTGTAAGTTCACTTACTGTTGATGTTACCTCATTGACAAGTGTAACATCGGCAACAGTAGTAGCTGCTGTACAAGGTCAGGCTTCTGAAAGCTGGAGTGAAGCTTATGAAGCTGTAAAAGCTTATGATTCTGCTTGGTTTGTTTTACTTACTCCTCAGCTTAGAGAATCTGGTGATTATAGTGACCAAAATTCACTCGCAGATAAAATGTCCTCAGAACTTACAAAGTTTTACGGTATTAATACCCAGGATTCTACTGTGGCAAGTACTACTTACTCTGCTACTACTCCTTCTGACATTGCTGAATACATAAGAGCTAATAACTATAAAAACTGTACTGTATTTTATACAGAAAAATCAGATAGTTACATAGCAGAGGCAATTTTTGGTAGACAACTATCATTAATTCCAGGATCTTCTACTTATGCTTTAAAAGCTTTAACAGGAGTTACAGTTGATGATCTTACAGATACAGAAGTTACTAATATTGAAGGTAAATATTGTAACTATTACGTAGAACTTGCTGGTGAAGGAACTACCTTTAACGGTCAAACAGGTTCAGGAACTTATATTGATGACGAAGCTGCAATCATGTATATTAGTACATCAGTACAAGAAAACTTGTATAACATGTTAAAGTCTACTGAAAGAACTTCATACGATGCTGAAGGTTATTCAGCTATGGAAGCAAACGTAAGATCTTCTCTTAAAGTTTTTGGCGTAGATAATTTATTGATTATTCCTAACACAATAACTGTCACAATGCCAAATCCAGACGACGCTGCAGCTGTGGATAAAGCTAACAGAATAGTTAGAACTATTAGGATTGGTTTTACTTTGAAAGGTGCAGTACAAAAAGTATATGTTCAGTTAAATATAGGTTTATAATGGCAGTAAAAAGTTATAGTCCAAAAAAAGTAATTGCTATAGTCGGCACTTTCATATTACGTAGTTGGGATGAAATAACAGTTGACTACGACGAAGATCGATGGACTTTTGATTGTGATATGTATGGCAATCCATATAGGTTGAAAAACCCCTCTAATCTGGGAACAATTAAGATATCGATGAAACAAACTTCGTTAAGTAATTCTTATAATTCTTTGGTCTATGCGGCTATCAGTGACACAATAAATGTTGCTGGTGTTATACCTGTTTTAATTGTAGACTTATGGAATGCTCCTTTGCATGTCATGCCATCGGCTAGTATATCAAGAATACCTAAGAGTACTTATGGTAAAAATGTTACTAGCCGTGAATGGCAGTTCAGAGGAGATTTAACAGTTAACTCTATTGCAATAAGAGGATAATAGGAGATAAAAATGGCAGTAAAAAGTTATAGTCCAAAGAATGCTATATTGACTATTAACGGTCAGATAGTGAAGTCATGGAAAACCGTAAAAGCAGAATTTGATGAAGATTCATGGGAATTTGAGGCGTCTACGTCTAATGGTGAATTGTCAAGAGCAAGAATCGAGAATGACTTAGGTAAATTTACTATTACATTACCTCAAGTTTCTTCCGACAATGATATTATTGATGATCTTGAAAAAGCTGCAGCTGTTTCTGACGACATTCCTGCGTTTGTTGAAGTACAGCTTAAAGACAACTGGGGTCAGTCATTACATACAATGGCAGAAGGAACAGTGTCTAAAAGAGCTTCTGGATCATATGAAAAATCAGTAACAGATAGAGAATGGATAATTACTGGTGAATTAACTAGTGATTTAAAGGGTAATAATTAAGAGGTAAGAAATGAAAAGGCAAGCTATTTCTAAAACAGTTGATGGTATAGAATACCAGTTTGGTCACATCAGTGTCAAACGAAAAAATCATGTGCTATTAAAAATTCTTAAAATTGTCGGTCAGCCAATCGCAAGTGGCATAACCGAAAACGCTGCAGATACTACAGCGGTTTTGGACGAACAAAATAGTCTAAACGATTTTATATCTCCGGCTAAAATAGTAAAAGGGCTTACTGAAAGTCTGGATGAAGATAAAGTAGATGAAATCATTGACTTTTTATTCTCTCAAACTATTTGTGTAGGCAAAGGCGTTGTTTCTGAAAAATTCGACGAAGTTTTTTCTGATAGTTTACTCCATATGTGGAAAGTTGTATTTGTAGCAATGGAGGTTTATTACGGAAGTTTTTTCGCCGAAGGGTTAGAGCTAATAAAGAAACTGGTAGCTCAGTACTTGCCGGCTTTGACCCAGGTGAAATAAACTACGATTCTTTTATTTGGAGGCCAATTTTAGAAGGCTGTTGTACCTTGTACGAGCTAGAAAATTGGTGGGATTACGATGACGTGTTAGACTACCACGAAGCTTCAGATATTAAAAATGAAGCACAAGAGTGGGCTTATAATAAAGGAAAAAGTAAATGAGTATGATAGTTAGGAAACTTGTCGCAGTACTTGGATTGAAGTACAACAAGGGATCTTTTACAGAGGTTAATGCTACATTAAACACTATTAAAGATACTATGGGCGCTGTAGTTGACTTATTTAATATGGCATCTAAAGCATTTGAAGAATTTTTAGTAGTGGCAGCACGTCGAGAGTCGTTAGAAGTTTCTTTTGGTGTGTTGTTCAATAATGTAGAATTAGGTAAGCAAAAACTCGCGGAACTGGATCGGTTTGCAGCAGAGACCCCTTTGTCTGTTGCCCAAGTAAGAAAAAACGCTGTAATGCTAACAGCTATGGGCTCTAGTATGAAGGAACTTATTCCCGAGATGAAAATGTTGTCTAATATTACTGAGGCATTTCCTAACTTAACTCTTGAAAGACTTGCACTTAACTTTGGACAGGTACGAGCCCAGGGTCATTTAACCGGTAGAGAGTGGCGTGACTTTGCAGTTGGTGGTATTGATGTATTGACTCCTATCGGGAAAAAGTTAGGAAAAACTAAAACCGAACTTCGAGATATGATGTCGAAAAAATTAATATCCTTCGACATGGTAAAAGCAGCGTTTCAAGAGATGACCAAAGAAGGCGGTATGGCTTATATGATGCTTGAAAAGCAAGCTAAAACCGCAAGAGGTATGTGGATGATTCTTAAATCTAATGTACTTCTTATAAAAGAAGCCATAGGTAAAGAGTTACTTCCCACCTTTAAAAAGATGCTCGATAGTCTAATTAAGTGGGTAAAACTAAATAAAGATCTAATTGTAGAAGCCGTTCTTATGTACTTAAACACTCTATTATTTTTTATGAAGGGTATAGTCTGGGTAATAAGAATGATTGTAAAACTTGGTCCTGCCTTTAAAGATATAGTTGAGGCCCTTAAAGTATTTTTACTTCTTGTAGGTACTATATCTTTAGGAGCGGTAACTGCGCAATTTTATGGTTTAATTGCTGGGGTTGGTGGATTAAGTGCTAGTTTGTGGGCTGCAACAAGAGCGCTAGACGCGTTTCTTATAAAAATGACTTTGGCACTAACGCCATTTGTAAAAGCTGCAGGTATATTCGCCGCTATTGGGTTAGGTATACTGTTACTTATAACATTTTTTGAAAGCGCCGATCTTTATTTTAGAGGACTTTTTGAAGGCTTTGAAACTAAAACAGTTTTTGGTGATATTGTTGAACAAATACCAATACTAAAAGGTTTAATATGGCCGCTTATTGCCGCTTTACGTGTTTTAGTCGGTTTATTCCTTGTTTTAACAACAGATATGACTTGGGAGCAATTGGCAAACGACGCTGTAATTAAGAAATTTTCAGAAGCTGTAAGAGAAGGTTTTTCTTTAATTGGTAACTATTTAGAAACTGCTTTTATGACAGCATGGGATACTGTAACTATATACATACAAGAGAGCTTTGAAAACGTTGTTAATTGGTTTATTGATAAATTAAACTTTATGATTAACAGTATAAATGCAGTTTCTGGTATATTACCTTATGGAGAACGTCTACAAATTTCTAATATTCAGCAAATGGAAACTTCAATGTATACTCCTGCACAAGGCACGAAGAACGTAACAAATCATATTTATGCGAATGTCGCTGAGGGTGAATCAGGAAAATTTATGTCATATATAAACGAAGCGGCTGATGAATTTAATTCTGGCCCTATGTCGTATGTGGAGAACTAAGTAATGGCAGAAAGTGTAAGAGATTTAATAGAAACAGGGCGGTTAGTAATAAGTACCTATGATACTAATTTTGAGTTCTATGGACTTATGGTGGATGGCGTAATATCTGAATCTTATGGTTATAATAATGATATAGTTGACCATCCTATTGAATTTGGTTCATCTGTTAATGACCATATTCGTACAAGGCCTAAAGAGGTAACTATTACCGGAGTTATAAGCAATGACCCTATTTCTTATAAAGCAATGTACGAAGACATAAAAGATATTTTGTCCAAAGACAAAGCTGCAGCTCGTAACAAAATGGCCCGTACATTCTTCGATTATATATCTACTGAAAGAGTTCCTGTTACTGTTTTTTCTAGAGAAGATACTTATAATGACTATTACGTAAAATCTTTTTCTGAAACAAAAAACAAAGGCACAATAAATGGCTTAAAGTTTACTTTAACTTTAAAAGAAGTTACTTTTGTTAAAACTGATTTTGATGATACAAAAGCTGATACGCTTTCAGCTGATGTTACCGGCAGAGCTCAAAAAGAAACTAACAAGGGGACTAAGAAGAAAAAAACTCTAAAGGCTGAAAAAACTAAGCCAGTACAAGATCTTTATAACGATTTAACTGATTTTTTAACTGGTTTTAAGTCTGGTAATACATCTAATATATTCGGAGGTAATTAATGGCTTTTGAAATAGTACCTTTAGACAGTAGTAAACCTTATACTAAGTATAAAATTGATATTGACACGATATTTTATACTCTTAAATTTGCTTATAATTCTATACGAGATATATGGACAATAAGCATTTATACTGAAGACGAAGAAGCAGTTGTCTTAGGTTTACCTTTGCTTGTAAATCGGCCATTAATTACTACAGTGTTTGATCATATAGAAGCCTTATTTACTGGTGATATGTTTGTGATTAACTATGCTAATAGTACAGTAGATCCTGATTATACTGGTTTTGATGAAGACTGCGACCTTATTTATTCTAGCGAGGCGCTAGTATGATTTATAAATTCAGAGAAGCTGCAGTTTATATTGGAGCTATAGATAGTACTTTGGACTTAAACTTATCTGGTCTAAGAACGAGGTTCGAAGTAAAAAAGAGCAGTAAGAAAGAAGCTAACTCAGCTAAAATTGAAGTTTATAATATGGGTAATGACAATTATCAATTATTAAAAAATAGTGGTAAACTACGAGTAGTTCTTGAAGCTGGCTACGAAGAAAGTAAAGGTATAATTTTCCAGGGTGATATAGTAAAATTTACTAGAAAGCCAGGTGAAAAAGATACTGTGTACTTAATAGAAGCACGAGATTCTCTTTACACAATTCGTAATTTAAGAACAAGTGTAAGTTATGATGATGGTACTCCCTTAAAAACCATAGTTGACGATATGGCTAAAAAGATGAATGAGTATGGCGGCATAGTTATAGGTAACATAGACGCTGCAGTTGAACGCTATAAAGTAGAACATGGTATAACTCTTATTGGTCAGCTTGATGAAGTACTAGATGAACTTACTGAGGATTACTTTTTATCTTGGAGGTTTGAAGACGGCGTACTTTTTATTGAAAATGTATTGGGTGCAGATTACCAAGATAAAGCTATTGTATTAAGTAGCGGCAATGGTGTTAATGAGTTTAATAGCGGTCTTATTGGATTCCCTGAATGGATAGACTCTGGTCAAAAAGGGCTTAAAAAGAAAAAGACTTCCAATAAAAAAATTGAGAAAGGCTTAAAAGTAATTTCTTTACTAAATCCATTTTATAAGATTTATAAAAGAGTGGATTTACAGAGTAGATACTATGAAGGTGAATATAAAATAAAAGATATTACCTTTAAAGGTGATACTCATGGTAAAGAATGGTATGCGGAGCTAATGTTGATATGAATAGTATTAATAATGAAAATTGGACTGAGAAGTCGTTAAAAGAAGCAATTAACTTAGGTATTACTAAAGCTAAATATAATATGCATACAAGTATACCTGCAGTGGTTGAATCATATGATTATGAGAAACAAAAAGCTGTAGTTGTCCCGTTAATCAAACGCAAAATAGTTAACTTAGAAGAAGAAGAAAGCTTGCCTAGTATTCCCTCCGTTCCAGTTGGGCACATAAACTCTAACGGGGGGAAGACCTTTATTCATATGCCAATTAAAACAGGCGATCTGGGGTGGCTACACTTCTCTGAGGCTTCACTAAAAGAATATCTAAGCCTTAGCACTAATAAAACTGTAAACTCCAAATCGTTCAGAAGATTCAATTTAGTTGATGCTATATTTGAGCCTAAAGTTCGACCTTTTAATAATAGCTTAAGTCCTGATAATGGTGACGACTTAATCATTGAACATGATAAGATATCTATATTTATGGATGACGGCGGGACTATACAAATAAAAAATTCTAATGGTTCAGAGTTACTAACCGCGAGTTATGACTTTATGGTTGAAACTATTAACTTGGCTACTGAATACAGCGGATTAATAGCAGCCTTATCTACATTTATGACTGTACTTGCAGCGGATACTATTATTTTACCGGCTACTAAAACAGCGGCAGGAACATTCTCTACTTATTTAACTAGCACGGCTATTCCAAATATAGTACCTATACTAACAAACTTAAACGCAGCTCAAACAGAACTAGGAGACTTAAAGACATGAGAATAGTTAAAACAACTTCAGACGGCTACTTAAGTATAGAAAACGGTAAAACCGTATTTCTTAATGACATAGACGCTGTAGCTCAGAACATTTATCAAACTTTAAGGTTATTCCAAGGTGAATTTTTTCTTGATACAACTAAAGGAATACCGTACAAACAATATGTATTTAAAAAGTCTACACCTATTGAATATATAAGTTCAATATTTGAATCTGCGATTTTAGGTGTAAATGGAGTTATAAGTATAGATAAATTTGACTATGAATACACTGCAGCTCCTAGGGAATTTAAAATAAATAATATGAGAGTTAAATGTCAAAGTGGTGTAATAGAAGCTAAGGAGGTAATAGTTTGAGTTACGGTATTACGTCAGAGGGTTTTTCTCGCCCCACTCTACAAGAGATAAGAGAAGAATTAACTAATAAATTACTTACAGACTATCCTGACTTAGTGCTAGGGCCAGAAGAACTACTATATAATTTAATTGGTTATTCGGCTGAATCATTTGATATTATTTGGCAAACTATGGAAGCAGTTTATCAGGCACACTTACCAAGTACGAGTTACGGAGTAAGTCAAGATTTACTTTATCAATTAAATAATTTAAGTCGATACTCAGCAAGAAAATCTCGTCTTGAAAATTTCGAAGTAAGCGGTTCTATTTCTACTTTAATTCCAGCAGGTTTTAAAGTTTCTGCTGCTACCCTTCCTGGTTATCAATTCGAGTTACTTGAAGATGTAACTATAGTTAGCAGTCCGCAGAAAGTAACAATGTATTGTACTGTAACAGGCGCTGTAGATCCGGGTGCGGGTACAGTTACTACTATTGATACACCAATCAGTGGTGTAACCGCTGTAACAAATCCGCAAGCTACCGTTATAGGTAGAGATGTTGAGTCTGATTCTGAGTTTTATTTAAGAAGAGGGTTTACTATTGCTACTTCTAATGTAGGTACAAATCCAGGTATTAAAAACGCAATTCTTGGGTTAAACGATGACGAAACAAAAGATTTGTTAGAGTATATCCAAGTTTACAGTAATGATACATCTTCTGTTGATTCACGAGGCAGAAGTCCACATTCAGTAGAAGCTGTAGTATTGGATGTCGCAACTACTACTTCAGTAGTAAACTCTGTTCCAACGGTACTTACAGCTACTTGTACAAACAACAATTCAGTTTTAGTTCTTACTGGAACACCAGCAAACTTAGTAATAGGTGATACATTAAGAGTAGGTTCTGACTATGATTCACAGTCATACGAATATTTTACAGTAGTAAATATATCAAGTTCTTTAGTTTATTTAAACGATAAGTACAAAGGATCTACAAGTAGCGGCGAATCACTTGATGTTTATACTGGCAGAGAAAAAGAAATAGCTGCAGCTCTTTTGGCTTCTAAATGTTCTGGTATTCAAACTTGGGGCGCTATGTGCATAAACGCAACAAATGATGAAGACCAAACTAAAGTTATGAGGTTCAATGTACCACAAGCTGCAGATATACACCTTTCGGCTACTCTAACAGTAACTTCATCTTTAACTATTGAAGAGATTGCTAATTTGAAAAGTACAATTGCAGCGTGGGGAAATACCCTAGGTGTTGGCCAAGACGTAATTGTTTTTGGTTATAATTGCCTTGTTGCTCAGTTTAATAATCCAAAAATAACTGATGTTGCGATAGATATTGGAAAAGGCTCGCTTAGCGGTACAGATAATAATGTTTCTATTTCTGATGGTTCTACTACTCCTGCTGAGTATTCTAGTTGGTCAGTGACTAATATAGCAATAACGTAGGAGGTTGATATGACTAGGCTTTTGAGCTATTCAGAAATTGAAGATGATTTTATCGCAGTATCTTCTAAAAATAATTTATTTAATTTAACAGCTACTGGAACTCAGTCAGTACAAATTAGAGAAATAGAAATTGACGAATATTTTTCTGCTACAAAGACAGAGTTTGGAATTACACCAGCCGGTAGACATTTCTTAATAGACAGAAAATTTGATGAAGACGTTTACTGTGTAGTTACAGACGATAAAGGTAATATTTACGTAGGCTTATCAAACGATACAGTCAGAAAGTTAGACGCTGATTACAATGAATTATGGAGAATGGGTGGTGAAGGAACCGCTGTAGGTAAATTTAACTATATAGTTGATATGACTATACTAAATGATCGTTTATATATTGTGGATCAAGATAATGACCGCATACAGATTTTTAGTGTAAACGGTGAATATATAGGTTTAGTTGATTCTAGTAGCGACCCCATAGTAAGAGTTACCGGTATCACTACTGATGGTACTTCTATATTTGTTGTCGATCAGTTGGACTTTAATGTAAAGAGATACCAAAACGACGTGTGGCAAGAAAGTTTCGGTACTTTTGGTACTGGTAACGGTAACTTCAATTTTGCTACCGGTTGTGCTATGAAAGCAGATGGTCGTATGGTAATTGCTGACACAGAAAACGACAGAATTGTTTTGGTATACACGTATCCATTTTCATGGAACGCTGCAATTGGCGTAGCAGGTACAGGAGCTGGTCAGCTTCAAAAACCGCAATACGTAGCTCTTGATGATGATCAAAATTTTTATGTAAATTGTTTAGATTTTGCTTTTCCTGTTTTTAACAAGTTTGATCTTCAAGTATTTAGTTCGAGCTTCAGCTACATAGAAACGATTGGCAACGGAGACACAGGAGTTCCTTACTACATAAGTGATACTAAAGCATTACATATTAATGGTAATTCTTTGTATTCACCTGGTTTTAATGATGTAGACGAATTTCGTCTTGCTGAAACTCCTCACGTGTTAGAAATACAAAATGTAGCTACAAAGTCAGGTAACTACGAAGCAACAATTACACTTACAGAACAGTATACACCGAGCTCTCCTACGAGTCAGTTTACTATTCCGTTAAGCGTGTTTCTTGATTCATTCGGAATAAATACCTATGATTTAAAGGAGTTAGGAAAATCAAGAATAATTCAACAATATAAGGTGTAATATGAGTACTACAAAAATATCGTTAGAAAAATTATTAGAGCACCTAGTGACAGATTTTGGTTCTGAGAGCTTATCTGCAGCGTTGGCTATGTTTGACAAAATAAACATAGACACTAACTCCGATTCTCAACTTGACTATATCGGTGAACTTGTAGGTCAATCCAGAAACGACTTAAACGACGACGAGTATAAGTCTTTGCTCAAAGCAAAAACCGCTGCAAATGCGTCGAACGGAACTGAAGCACAACTACTTAACATAGTTAAATTGCTTACTGGATCTACTTACGTTAACATAGTAGATAATGAGGCAGGAGTAACTATTTACTTTAATGGAACTCTTACTAGCTATCTAGAAGAAAACATAGAAGAATTCTTACAAACAGTACTAGCAGAAGGTGTTGAACTTACTGGGCTGGTACAGATTGCAGCGTCTAATAATTTCACTTTTAAAGCCCAGTATGAATCTGACGATTCTACTAAAGGTTTCGGAAATATTGCTGGCACTGGAGATTATGGTGAATTTACTTACTTAGTATAGGAGATAAACATGGCTAAGCCTACAAACGTAGTTGGTTGGTCACCAAGTAACACAACTACAGAGCCTCCAGCAGGCGTAAAAACAACAGGTTGGGATGCTGGAGAGCAGCCACCTTTTGAGTATTTTAATTGGATACACAAAACAATTTCTGACTGGCAGGACTACTTAGATGATACTTATGATGTAAGTACGTCTAATGTTTACATAGGGGAGAGTACAGGTTCTACTACTTTAGGTGTAGATGACATAGGTATAGGTTACCAGTCACTATATTCTAAGACAAACAGCTTAACAAAAGCTATAGGTATTGGTAATCTTGCTTTACGAACTGCGTCGTCTGGAAGTAACCTTGTTGCTATTGGTTATAAAGCTTTGAACAGTTCTAATGGCGATAATAATATTACAGCGGTTGGTTCTTACGCTGGTGAGAATTACACAGCAAGTGGTGGAACCATGATTGGTGCTTTTGCAGCGCAGAATAATACAGGTAGCTCGAACTTCGTGGCAATTGGTTATAGAGCAGCTGTTTCAGCTACTGTGTTAACGGGTTCAGTAGCTATTGGCTACGAAGCCTTAAACACTGCAACCGCCGGTGGATATTCTGTAGCTGTTGGATACCAAGCATTGAATACTTGTGATGGTACTGGTAACATAGGTATTGGTTATCAAGCAGGCGACCTTATAAGTTCTGGTACTCATAACATTGCTATTGGTTATCAAGCAGCTCCTGCTTTGACTACGGGTAACCAAAATATATGTATTGGTAAAGATTCAACAATAGCTGCCGGCGCTACTAATAGTATTGCTATCGGTTCAGCAGCACAATGTGATAGTGGTAATTGTATTGCAATTGGCAACGGTGTAATAGCTGCTACTGTTAATGATATTGTAATAGGTACAAGTACTCATGATTCTTTTAAACTTATGGGTAATACTGGAGTTGCGAGTTTCGGACCATCAGCTGTAACAAGTATTACTGTAAAGCATGGTATAATTACAGCGATTTCATAAAATAATTAAATCCACTCCATTTATTCGATTCTAAACGATATTTAGGCGCTTCCAAGATTGTTTCTATGAACATTTAATAATAAATTAATATGAAAACATTAGTTCTATTTTTAATTACGTTCAGTGAAGAATAGTTAATCCATGTAAATATACTACTTTTTACTGTATACGATTTACTATGTTTTTGATGGGATTACGCGGCACGAAGCTCGCGCTTCTGGTTATTATTTTTTAAAAAATTTAAGGTAAATAGCTTATTGATACAAACTGTATAAGCACATGCTTGTCGACTTGCTCAGTTTTTGGCATAATATATTTATATATATTATGGCGCCAAAATTGGCCAACACACTGCAGTGTGTACATTAGTGATTTCAATATGTTGTGTTTCGCTGGTCGAAATTTCAAAAATTTTGCTAGTAATATATATATATGTAAAATATATATATTAATATAATAAAAGCGCTCGACCTGCAGTCAGTGATTTCAATATGTTAGTGCTTTTAATTATTTTTTAATTTTGGGTCAACTCAAAATATTTATTCTTTTTTGATAATACTTTTATTGGTTGAGTATTTGTATATAATATATATATATTTATAATATATATATTAAAATGTTTTAGTGTTTAAATTTATTAATAATATCAATTACTTATTTTTTTATTTTTGATTTTTTTGAGTTCTTCGAAAAAAAATTATTTTTCCGATCTAAAATGAATACCCCCTGGGGGGTCCCCAAAATTTTTTAATTTTTCGAAATTTTAAAATTTTTTCCGGACTCTATTAAAGCCAAAATTTCAAAAAATGTAGAATTCATAAAAATTGCAGTTTCCGTTTAAATTTATTAATAATATCAAATACTTAACTTTTTGATACAACTCTTTATTATATATATGAATAATATATATAATATATAGGAGATTTTTTTCGAAGCCAACCCGCTGCAAATTTAGCGGTCGTGGGGCAGTAGCCAATAAAAATTGCTAATGATTTCAAGGAGTTACGTTTTTCTATTTTTAATATATATATATTATATATATATTCATTTTTTCGTCGTTTTTTGCGTCTGATAGAACATATTGTATTAAATATCGTAGTGACTTTTGGGTCGACCCAAAAATTGCGCTTAAATTTATTAATAATATCAACTACTTAGTTTTTACCAAAATGTAATATATACGTAGTATATATTATGATTCTGAAATTTTCTTCCCTAAGTATAAATAAGTACAAAAATTTATTTACAAATATTAATATTTATGCTATTTTATGTTTAAACTTATTCTAAGGGGTTGAAATGATTAAATCTATCCGGTTAGAAAACTTCATGAGTCACAAAAATTCACATATTTTATTGGGTAAAAGACTGAATGTTATTATAGGTAAAAATGATGTTGGCAAATCGGCTATACTACATGCTATTCGTTGGTTTTTGATAAACGAGCCGCGAGGCACTGATTTTATAACAATTGGGGAGCGTGTTACAAGAGTAAGCATCGAAGTTGAGGACGCTGTCCTAGTAAAACAACGAACCGCTGCAGGTACGCAGTTTATGATCGAATCATTTGGTGAAGTTATAGACACTTATCACAAGTCTGAAATACCAGAAGAATTCTTGGATATTTTAGAAATAAATGTAGTTACTAAGTTTGGAAACTTTTCGGCTGAGTTGAATTTTATATTTCAACATGACAGTTATTTTATGATTAGTGATAGCGGTTCTTCTGGAGCTCAAGTGCTTGGAAAAATTGCTGGCACAGATCCTATTGATTATGCTAGTAAAAAATTAAAGAAAGAGTCTTTTGGTATTAATAATATTTTAAAAGTAAAGAATTCAGAAAAAGAAGAAATTGAAGAAGTACTTTTGGACTATGAACATTTAGAAGCTGCAAGAGAGCAATACGAAGCCCTAGTTAAAGAGGTAAAAGAGCTTAATGTTAAACGGGAAAAAGGATTAAAGCTTGTTCAATTAGATCATGATTATAAAGAGCCGGCCAGTAAAATAGAAAATGTAAGTAAAGAACTTGATGCTTATAAAATTTTAAAAGCTGTAGACTATCAACTTAATTTACTATCATATGAAATTAGTAAGTATAGTAAAATAAATACCGCTAAGTTACTTTTTGATGATAAGGTAAAAGAAGTTAGAGAACTAGGTATTAAATTGTTTCAACTTAGTGGCTTATCTGATCTAGAAAAAAATTTAGACGTTACAAGTTTAAAAAGTATAAAACGTAAAAATTTATATAAGATTTATACAGATTTTGTGTCCACCAGTAAGGCGATTTTTGAAGACCAAAAAGCCTATGAATTCTACGGAGATTTAGAATATTTAGCAGATAAGTTAGCTTCTACTTCTACTCTGAATAAAACTATGCGTGGCTATATATCTATTAAATACAAGTACTTAGAAAATTTTGAAGAAAAAGCTGCAGTTGAGGCTAAATTAAAAGATTATGATACTGATGTTAATGCTAAACTTAAAAACCTGGAAAACTTTTTTGATTCATCTGAAAAGCTAAAAGATATTAACAGTAGCTACCAATCAGCGCTTTCTTGTATTAACTTAAGTAATAATATGATAAAAGAAGCAGAAAATATTATAAACGAAGAAACTAAAAATATTGACAATTTATTCAGTGAATTAGAAGTTTGCCCACTGTGCGAGCAAGAACTACCTTACTAAATGGAGGCATTATGAATAACTATGCTGATCGAATTTCGAAAGCAAAAGAAACGCTGCAGACTGCACAAAATAATAAAATTAGACTTGAAGAAAAACTTAAAGCTTATGAAAAAAGGCTTGAAGAACTTAAAGAAGAGATGGCTAATTATAACGTAACTCCAGATACAATTGTGGCTGAAATTGATCGACTTGATAACAATATTCAAGTGGGTTTAAACGAAGTAGAAGAAAAGTTGGGTCGTATAAAATGTTAAGTAATGTTGAGCAAAAACTTAATGAATTACAAGATACTATAAAAACTAAGGAAACAGAAAAAGCTATTTATACTAAAAAGTTAAAGATACTAACTGGTGAAATTACTGAGCTTGAAGGTACTAAAGTAGAGAATGACTTTATTCAGATAATTTATAAAGAAGCTTCAACTAAAGCTAAGCTTTCTGTAAAGAAGTCTATTGAAGAAATAGTAAGTGGAGCTTTAAATATAGTATTTGGTGGGAATCATAAGTTCATTATTGAGATGGTTGAAAGAAGAAATCAACTGGAGTTAGATTTTTATATTGATGATGGTTTTGTGAAAATTCATTTAAAAAAGCCATTTGCTGGTAAAGGCGGTTCAAAAGTTTCTTTGGCTAGTATTGCTATTAAACTTGCTTTGGTTGTTCAAACTAATACTACCGGTTTACTTTGCTTAGACGAAATTACAAAAATGGTTGATAACGAGTCTAGACCTAACGTAGTTTATTTTGTTAAAGAATTTGCTGAGAGTTTTAATAAGCAAATAATTTTTATTACTCAAGATCATGAATTAGCTGAGGTTGCAGATAACGTTTTATTTGTGGATAAAATAAATGGAAAAGCTGTAGTGAGCAGGAGGGATTTATGTCAAGAAGAGTGTTCAGTAGACTTACAAAATTATACTCAAGAATCGTCAGATATCCTAGAAATTTAATAAAGAGGGTAATTCATGGTAGATGAAATAGCAAGAATCTTAGTTATTTACGATATTCATATAAAAGCTGCAACTCCTGCCAATAGGCTTGATAACTATTTTGAAACAACATTAGAAAAGCTTAGACATATCATTAGTGTAGCTAATAATGGTTATGATATGATAATTTGTACTGGTGATTTATTTGACTCTCCAGTTGTAAGTATAAAAACTTTGCTGGCTACCTACAGTGTTTTTAAAGACCTTGAAGTTCCATTTTTAATGCCGTTAGGTAATCATGATGTATATGGATATAATTTAGGTAGCTATGAAAGATCTAGTGCTAAGCTGTTATCTTTATTATGTGATAAAGTTAAGATATTTGACAGATTAAAATCAGTTGTAAGAAATGGTTTAGAAATTTCTTTTCAGCCATTCTGTGCTGATGTAGACATTGATGGTTATGGTTATACTTATGAATATTCAGAAGATAGTATAGTTAAAATTCATGTTGTTCATGGTATGTTGATGAAAACAAGTCCAAACTTCGAGCCGTATACGCTGATCAACGATGTTAAAACAGCTGCAGATGTCGTCATTAGTGGACATGACCATATAGGTTATGGTGTTGTTAAACGTGATGACGGTAAATTTTTTATGAATGTTGGTAGTTTAACCAGAAAGTCTGCAAGTGTGGCAGAAATAAAAAGAACTCCGAAATACTGTACACTTTCTTGTTATTCAGACGGTGAATTTGATATAAAGGTAACAGATTTACCTGTAGCTAAGCCAGGTGAAGAAGTCTTAGACAGAACTGCTATTGAGGATAAAAAATCAAAAGAAGAAGCTGTAGAAGAGTTTAAAGATGCTTTAAAAGAGTCAAAAGACTTTGGTTCTTATATAAACCTGGAATCTCTTATAATAAGTATAGGAGAGCTTAAGCAAATAGATAATAAGATTGTAAACAGAGCACTTAACTTAGTGGAGCAGGCAAGAGAAGAAATAAACTTAGAGGAGGTTTAAATGTGTAAAGATCAGTATACTGCTATGAAAGAGCAGTTAGATGGTTTATGTGCAAGTATGGTAAAGCTTAGTGACCGCTTGGACGAAAAAACAGAAAAAGTTAATGATCGTTTGGATCAACTTGATGTTAAAATTGACAGAAAAAAGCAAATTTCAGATGAGTTGAAAAACTTAATTGAAGTTAACGGCAGAGACGCAGTTCTAGTTGCTTTTAAACAATGTGTAGGTTCTACTAGGCTAAAAGAGATGGCAGGTTACACTGACATGTTAAAACCAAGTCTAATTCAAAATAGATTTGATAAAAATATAGAGCTAAGAGTTCAACTTACAGAACTCAGTGACTTGTTAGTAAAGCTTGAGGATAATTATAAAGAAGCCGTTTCTAACTTAAACACGATGAAATTAGATATAAAAATGGCAGAAGCTAATGCTATAGCTAATGCCCCAGCTACTTTAAAAAACGCTGCAGAACGAGACGCGTTTAGAAGACAAGCTTCATCTTTTGAAAGAGAAAAGCTGGCTGATGCTGAAGATACTATTGAAACTATAAGTTCTTCTATACGTAGTTACAAGTACAAGTACGAAGTAGTTAGATTCCAGTTAAGTTTAGCTCAGCAAGAGTTAGAGTTATTGGGTTCTATTTTTAAATTTTTGGCATAGGTGGGTAATGAAACACATTAAGTTTATAAAAGAAAATATAGAAGAAATAAATAAGATTTTTAGGGAAGAGCTACTAAATGCTTCAGCTGAAGATGAAAAAGATTTGTGTAACATAGCAAGCTATCTTGAGCAGAGTACTTTTTATACAGATCCAGCTTCAGCTAAATATCATAATGCTTTTGATGGTGGCTTAGCTGATCATTGTTTAAAAGTATATAAGCGCTTAGTTTTATTTAACGAAATTGGTGACAATGAGTATTCAAACTTAAGCTTAATTAAAGTAGCTTTTTTACATGATTTATGTAAGATAGGTAATTATAAGCGCGAAATGCGTTGGAGAAAGGATGCAAGTAATAAGTGGGAAAGCTATTATAATTATGGATATAATGATCTTGAATTGAACTTAGGGCACGGTGCTGAAAGTTTGGTTAAAGCGCAAGAAATTTGTAATTTAACAAAAGAAGAAGCTGCAGCTATTTTCTGGCATATGGGTGTTGGTACAACTTATAATATTTATGATTTTTATAACCAAGCACGTAAATCAAAACTTGTACTTTTTCTTCATATGGCTGATGTTTATTCTAGTAGCATTGATGAAAAATACGGTTTTGACGATTCTTTAGTATTTAGAGATGTGGTAAAATTAGTCTATGGGGTATGATCACGGTTATTTAGGGAAACTTTTTGAGTTGGACATTGCTAGGTCTTGGAAAAAAGTTCCTAACAGTTGGAGATTAAGATTAAGAGATGGCGGGTCTGTTGAAAGACCTGCTGACGAGCTTGTCTTATTACCTGAAGTAAGTTTATTGAATGAGTTAAAAAGAACTAGTAGGCCTAAATTTTCTATAACTATGCTAAGAACAAATCAAATAAATGGTTTATTAAATTTTGAAAAAGCTGCAGATAGGAATTATGGCTTGGTATTTTTTAACTATCTTAATGACGAGAAAAGAGAAGACAGATTATTTGTATTTAGGTATGTTCACCTACTTCTTTATATTAAAGAGTCAGGGCATACTACTAATACTTTTGATCTTGAGTTATTTGAAAATACGGATATTTTAAACATTGAATTACAGCGGGTAGGTAATTATTATAATTTAGTACCGCTGCTTGATATTCGCAAACTATTATAGAGGTTAATATGCTTTTTGTACTGGAGAACAATTTAGTTATACGTGGTATTGGTTTAGTTGACTATATAGCTATTAAGAAATTATTTATAGTTGATAACCCGGAGTATGTTAAGGCAAAACAACGAGGATTATCTACGTATAGGCTAGATAAGTACTTAGAATTGTACATTAAGCTTGATCCTTACAATTATATTATAACCGTTCCTAGAAATGGTATTTGCGAAGTCGTTCAGTATGCATTAAAAAATAATAGAGAGTATACTATTATAGATCATCGAGAAGAAGGCGTGAAAGCCGACTTCGGCGATCTGAACAATAGTTTTGTGCTTCGCACAGAACAAGAAGCTGCAGTGTGTGCGCTTGAAAAAACCCCTGGAATATTAGTAGCTGGTGCTGGTTGTGTAGATTGTGACACAGAGTTTTTTACTGGTATTGAGTGGAAGAGAATAGCTGATTATGAAGAGGGTGACAAAGTACTTCAATATAAGGAAAATGGTCCTTCTTCTTTAGTTACACCTAAAAGGTATATAAAAGCTAAAGCAGATACTTTGTATCATGTAAAAAATAGTAATGGTATAGATCAAGTGCTTAGTTTAAACCATAATGTTGTTTACGTTAATCATAGCTTAAAGCGCGGTTATACTCATTTGCTTAAAAAGAAATTTAGTGATGTCATAATAGAAAATGTAAAAAGTAGTACAGGTTTTCCTGGCTTATTACCAATTGTTGACAATTTTGATGACTATGAAAATTTAAGTATAAAGTATAAAAGTATTTATAGTAAAGTTAATCCACAAATACTTCCTTATAAAACACTAGACGGTTATCAATATTGTTTTGAAGTTCCTTCAGGTATGCTTGTGTTAAAGAGAAATGATAGTATTTTTATAACAGGTAATTCTGGTAAAACTGTCATGGCTTTAGCTTATGCTGCTCGTATGAAGCGATTAACTTTGTGGGTAACTCATACACAGGATTTGTTGTACCAGGCAAAAGAACGTGCACAGCAAATGTTTCCTAGTCTAGGTGAAGTAGGAATTATAGGTGATGGTAAGTTAGAGTTTGGATTTGGTAACTTAATTGTAAGTACTTTTCAAAGTCTAGCTAGTAGTAAAAATCTAATTGAAGAATTAAATGGTTTAGTTGGAACTGTGATAGTTGACGAGGTCCATCATGCTCCGTCCCCGTTTTTTGATGAAATAATAAATTCATTTAAAGCTCGTAATATCATAGGGTTAACAGCTACGCCAGAAAGAAAAGATCAGTTAGAATGTAAAATGTTTTTAAGTATTGGTAATATTGTTCATACAGTAGACAGATCAGTACAGTACGAAGAAAAAAAGTTAATTAAGCCTAAAGTTATATTTATGTATACAGGGGTATCTCATGCTGATGTAGATGATAATGATTTTGGGTATGATGCAGGTGGTGAAGATCTTGACTATCTTGCATTAATAAATAGCGTGTTAGCTTTAGAAAAAAGAAGAGATTTAATAGCAGAAAGTATAGTAGGTTGTGTTCTAAACGGCTGTAAATACCAAATAGTAATAAGTGACTATGTAAGTTATGCGTATGCTTTAAGTGCTAGGGTTAATGAGTTACTTATAGAAAAAGGTTTAGTAGGTGTTACTACAGCGGTTATTCATGGTCCAATTCCTACTTATACTTGGAAGCGGGCTCGTTCTAAAGACGCTGCAATTAGGGCCGTGAAAAATGGAGATGCTTTAGACTATAGAAAAGATAAAAATGGTCGTAGGTACAGTATTAAAGTTTATAATTATTCTCCAGAACAGCTGCAGCGTTGGAAAATTACAGGAAAACAGCGTAAAATGATATTACAAGATTGTCAAGATAGAAAAGTAAATATTTTATTTGCAACTAAGTTGGCAAGAGAAGGTTTAGATATCAAGCACTTAGAGATAGGGCATGCAGTTACACCTAAACGAGGTGACACTTACCAAAGATCAGATGGTTCTGGCGTAGAACAGGAAATTGGACGTATAATGCGACCTGACCCTTTAAATCCAGATAAAAAACCTATTTGGTATGACTATGTTGATTATGAACTTGAAGTTTTTAAAAGTCAGTATTACAGCCGTAGAAAAGTGTATAGTCGTTTAGGACTAGATATGCCTAAAAAGAAAAAGTCCGAAATTGAAGTTACTGAGGACCTATTAAGTAAGATAAATTTATTTAACTAAAATAGGTGTATTTATGTATAAAAATAAATTTACAAGCAAAAAAATTTTATATAATATATTTAAATAAACGGAGGACATGATGGATCGAGCAACCTTGGAAAAAGAATTAGAAGGTTATCCTTTTAGTCTAACTATAGTTCAAGTAGGTGACATTATAGGTTTAGAAAGACAGTCAGTAATGTCACTAATAGATAAAAATATTTTAGAATCTTATATTGTAAACCCCGAGTCTAAGAGAAAAAGACATAGGGTTTTAAAAGCACATGTAATAGATCATATTTTAAAAAGTCAAAGCGGAGAACAAAAATGACAGAAGTAAAGAAAGAAGCAGAAAAGCAAGAAGTAGTAAAAACAGAAAAGCAAGAAGTAAAGAAAAATGAAGTAGCAAGTTACGTAGGTAATCTTATTAAAAACGCTCAAGAGTCATTCCTTGCTGCAAATCAAGGGTTTGAACTTGATTTTGTTTATATGGGAACTTGGCTAGCAGTTAATTCTAAAGG
>Ga0180434_10002073_pt1 | contig 27525 bp, 21 predicted proteins | sample SS_ome_7_FD_132453 | JGI IMG/M metagenome (GOLD analysis project Ga0180434, IMG submission 132453) | Hypersaline lake sediment archaeal communities from the Salton Sea, California, USA - SS_1_D_2 metaG | ecosystem: Environmental > Aquatic > Non-marine Saline and Alkaline > Hypersaline >... | reverse complement strand
TCTTCTTTCCGCAAGCGCAACCGGCTCAGCCATAGTTTGCCGTCCTGGCCGTGCGCGAGCCAACTGCCGGTCGATTCGGCCTCGACGCTCACGACTACCCCGGTGGCGGCGTGCTCCCAGTTTCCCTCGCGCCTGTCGATCTCCTGACGAACGCAAACGCGTTGTCCGGGTTTTATTTCTTGTTTACTCATGGCGAGCCTTCCGTATGACGCGTGATTCGCGGTTTCTTACGCAAAACGAATTATATCATGACGCGACGATTGTAAATAAACCATTCCAATAATGCGATGATCAGCGCTGCGCCGATAAACCAACGCCAAATCTCGGGCGTGGACGTGCGTATCGGCGCGCCCACTTCGATGCGGGCGGCGCCGCCTAACGGGAAACTCTCGTGCGGAGTCACGTCGCTCTCCAAGGGGCTTTCCAGATTCACGGCAAAACGCTCAAGACCCGGAATCCCGGGTACGACGCGGTAAATCCCGACTCTGTGCGTGGCGGCGTAACGCACCACGCCGCGCGCGTCGGGACGGACCGCCGCCCGTTTCCCGTCCGGGCGATGCAATTTAGCCGATTCAACATCCGCCGGCAGCGGAATACGCAACGGATCACCCGGCCGCAGCGGTTCGCGTTGAGCCACGACGCCGCCGGCCCCCATGAAAACAACCGCGTTCTGCATAAATTTCGGGAAACTGATCTTGCCCCACCAACTGCTGTGCTCGATCGCGAATGTCAGCACAAGATAATGCCGGCCCTCGTTGGAATATCGAAACAAGACCGGACCGCGCGGCCCTTCGATCAACTTTTCAGCCTTGGGAGGCGCCGTTACGACCAGCCCGCGCGCCGCGAAAACATAATCCAGAGTTACGCTCCGTAAAATCGGGTGAGTCTCGTCCCACCATTGCAGCGTGTAATCCTCAAGCGTCCCCTCAACCAAGATATCTTCGTTCTGCGGCGCGGCTCCCAGAAAAATATAATTACCCGCCGGCAAACGCGCCGTGTCGTGCTTGTCGAATATCGTCACGTCGTACACCGACTGACCGTTCAACTCGATATCTCGGTCGGCTGCGTTCTCATACTGCTCCGGCGTCAGATAGTCGTAGCTCTCGAGCGACAACCCCCGCAACGCGCTTTCCAAAAAGAAATTCCGCTTACCGACTAACAACACGCGCAGTTTTTTGGGCGGCGGTGCGACGATAAACGCCCGATTGTCGGTCAATAAAGCGTCCGGGCGCGACAACCGCGCTTCGAGCAACGCCGCGCGCTCCAGGGCGAATTCGAAACTAAGCGACGCCGACGCGATTTGATTTTCATCGTCCTCCGTCTCGCCCGCGCCGGGCGCTTCCTCGCTCCGCCGGCGCGCCGCGGCCAGTTCGATCGACTCCACGCGCATCAGGACTCCGTCGATATACAGGGACACGTCGGTCGCGACGGGCGTCGGCCCGAAATTTTCCACTTGCAGCAGCGTGTTAAGAATTTCCGGTTGTTCGTAATTACGCTGGATGCGCAACGACGTCACGCCGACGTTGTCGCGCGTTTCGCCGATCGGAATCAGCGTCATGTTTCCGGCGCGCAGCACGACATCCTCGACTCCGCTGACCGCGCCGTCCGAGAAGAGTACGATTCGCGAGGTTTCGGCGGCGGATTCCGGATTCTGTTCGAGCGCGGTCTGCATCATGTAAGCTTCGGCCAATTCGAGCGCCTCGCGCATGTTCGTGCGGCCGTCGGTCGGTTCGAGCTTTTCGATCATATCGACGACGTCGGTCATATTGCTGGTGAAGGGCGAAATGACGACGGCCCGGTCGGCGAACGCGATCGCCATCACGCGTGCTTGAGCCCGAGCGTCGCCAAAAAACGACCACCAGCGACTACGCGTGCGGTTAAGCGTCTTGACGTAGCGAACGGCTTGCTCGACGGCGAGTTCAAAACGCGTCTTATCGCCCTCGAGCGTATTCATCGAAGCCGAGCGGTCGATTAAAATGACGACGCTATGTTCGTCGCTGACCGCGGACTCGACGATCGGCCGGGCCAGGGCCAGCACGCCCAGCGCGAGCACGAGCATTTGCAGAAACAGCAGCAGGTTTTTCCGTAGTTTTTGAAACGGCGCGTTGACCTGCAAGTCCTGCACCGCCCGTCGCCACAACAACGTGGACGGCACGATCTCCTGCCGCCGACGCAACTTGAGGAAGTACAGGATCAGCAACGCCGGAGCGACGATCGCCGCGGTCCAGAATGCCAATGGCGCCAGGAAGCTCATAAACCCTCGGCCGGTCGGATCGCCTCGGAGAACAAGGCGCTATTCTAACCGGGATCGAGGCGTCCGCCACTTTGCACGAACCAGCATGTGCGATTATCCACGGCCGGAGGCGGCACATCGCTTCCGCGGAGAACCGCTTGTTCAATCTCCAGTCGTCGATCTTCAATCGCGCCCATTAGGGGCGGCCTGACCGCGCTATGTCGCACGATCGCTCATTCGAAGTCAAACTTGTCCCGCCCGTCGAAAAACGGCCTCTGAGAGGGTTCGTCGTGTTCAAAACTTCGATACGTTATCCGCCCGCGCAAACGCCAACCAATCCCCAGCAGCACGCAGCCGGCCAGGACGAAGACCGCCGCGACGATGAAATCAAGCAATTTCGGCACGTAGAAAATCAGAATCCCGAAGACTATCAGCAACAAGCCGAAAAAGGCCGGCACAATCCAGAAACCGCCGCCGCCCACGTTCCACGTCTTTTCTCGCTGCTTATGCATGGGTGTATTTTATCGCCAGGCCGGCCGCTCGCCACCTGGCAGGGCGCCGGGATAACAACAGGCACGCTCGACGCGCGGCGCATCGAATCCAGACGAGGAGCGCCGGGCTTCAGCCCGCTCGTTGTCTCTCGGCGCTCTGGAAAAATACGGAGTTAAGAACTAATGATGAAGAAAAGAAATCCTCGTCGGCGCTTTGTCGCTTTATCACCCCGCCAGCCGCCCGCCGCCCTTGCAAACATGCCTGGCTGAGATTACACCAACGCACATGCGCGTGATCCTCACATCCGTCGGAAACGCGGGGGACGTATACCCGTTCATCGCCCTGGGACTGGCGCTGAAAAAACGCGGACATGACGCCGTCATGCTGATCAATCCAATCCACGAACGAGAAATCCTTGCGGCGGGACTGTCATTTCGTCCGCTCGGCTCGGCGGCCCAAGCCAGGCGACTAAAGAAAATGGCTTTCATACGGCGGCCGCAATCCGGCCTGCGACAACTGTGGCGTCACTCCGTGTTGCCGAACGCAGCGCGACTGATTCAGGCGTTGGACGACGAATGCCGGGCGCGTAAGCCGGATTGGATCGCGTATCACCCGGCGTCGATCGGGGCGCCGTGGATTTGTCAGCGTCATGGCATACGCGGCGCCGTCGCGACGCTCGTCCCGAAAGCCTGGATCGAATACAACACCGGCGACGTACACGCCGTCGCGCCGCCCGGCGAAACCCCTCTGGAACGATTGAAACGCCGCGCGCTGCGTCTGACGCGACCGCTAGCCCGGCATTGTTCAGACCGCGATCTAAATCGGATTCGCGCGGACTTCGGCTATCCCCCGACGGATGACGTGTTCGCGCGCCAATTTCTGGACAGCGACGTCAACCTTGGAATGTGGTCGTCCGTGTTGCGGGGAAGGCTACCAAGCGATCCGGCAAACGGACAAATTTGCGGCTTCACCTGGTACGACGGCGACAATGAAAACGAGCGAACGAACGCCGAGCTTCAAGCATTCCTCGACGAAGGCGAGCCGCCGATCATAGTCACGACGGGAACGACGGTCGTGACGGCGGCGGGCAATTTCTACGAGATCGCCGCCGAAGCCTGTCGGCGACTCGGACGGCGCGGCTTGTTGTTAACCGGATCCGCCGAGAATCGGCCGAAACGCATGCCGCCCGGCGTGCGAGCGTTCGACTACGCGCGGTTTTCGTCGGCGTTTCCGCGAGCTTGCGCGACCGTTCATCACGGCGGAATGGGCACGCTCGGCCAAGCCCTGCGCGCCGGAAAGCCGATGACGATCATCCCAGTGGCGTGGGATCAATTCGACAACGCAAAATTGGCCCGGCGCTTGAAAACCAGCCTAACCCTCGACCGTTCGACCGTCTCGGCGAAAACGCTCGCCGCCGCGCTCAGACGCATGCTGGACAAACCCGCCCGACTGAAACGCGCCGCCAACATCGGCGCCCGCTTGAAAGCCGAGGACGGCGCGATGAAAGCCGCTCTGTTGTTGGAGCGAGCGAGCGCGTCCAGCCACGATCCCGAACCGATGATAAACGACGAATGAAGCCGAGCGCTTAGCCGCGGTTCAACTGACGGGGCGGGCGGCCCATGGCTTTGGCCGCGGGGGACGCGAATCGAGCGCTTAGCGATACGCATGCGTTCGCGCGCTCGTCAAGATAGTCTATAATAAACGCACCGCCGTCGCGGCGCGAACGCCGCCGGCATTGCGAGTAAATTGTGGACGAAACCTGGACATATATTTTGCGCTTGGTTCTCGCGGTGATCGCCGGCTCGGTGATCGGGTTCGAACGCGAGCTGCACGACAAACCCGCCGGCTTTCGCACGAACGTGCTAATCTGTTTCGGGGCGGCCTTGTTTACAATCCTGTCAATCACGATGGTGGGCGAGTCGTATTCGGATCGCGTGCGCATCGCCGCCGGCGTCGTAACCGGCGTGGGCTTTCTCGGCGCCGGCGCCATCGTACACTTCAAGGGCAGCGTGCTGGGCTTGACCACCGCCGCCACTATCTGGGCCGACGCCAGCGTGGGCATGGCGTTCGGCGCGGGCGAATACAGCCTGGGCTTCGCGGGGACGGCGATAACGGCCGGCGTGTTGTTCGGCCTGGCGTTCGCCGAGGAACGGATCTCGGCGTGGCGCGTCACCTCGCGTTTTAAGATCAAGCTCGACGCATCGCTGGACGCCGCGCGGAAAATCCGCGAAAGCGTGCAGGCGAAGGACGTGCGCATAGGCGCCTGGTTGATCACGAATATCGAGGATGAGATTACCCTGCGCATTTCGGTCACGGGTCCCTCCAAAAGACTCGAAGAACTCCAACATGAACTGATCGAAAATGAACACGTCCATTCACTGAAACGTGTTTGAAGAATCGGCTTGCGAGTTGAAGATCAGAGCCTGTTGAATCCATATGCGGCGGCCGACGTTCCTGTCGTCCGCTACGAAAAACGCTGACTCGCCCCCTACGGCGCCGACACGTCGTCGGCCTTGACGGCTTTAAGCGCGAGCTGGTAGGCCGTCTCCCTGGCTTGGTCGGCGGGCGAGTCGACGTGCGGGATGACGCCGACGCCCTCCCAGTTGGTTTTGGTGACCGGATTAATGGATCGCCCGTGGGGTATTTTCAGGATGAAATACTTGTTCAGGGTGAGGAAGTTCACCGGATGAGCGCCGCCGCCGGTCGTTTCGCCGACGATCGTGGCCCGTTTGAGGTGCTTGAGGTTATATGTAAATTCCTCGGCGGCGGAAAATGTGAAGCTGCTTGTCAGGACATAGACCGGCTTTTCCCGCCCATAACGCCGCCCGGGCACGTCGGCGGCGCTAAACGTGTCGCGTCTGAAGCCCATCGAACGATTTTCGAAGGTGTTCAAGTGAACCGGCTCGTCGAACAGGTAACCGCACAGGAATTCGATCATGGCGCCTGAGCCGCCGCCGTTTTCGGTCACGTCAAAGATCAAAGCGTCGGTATTCGAGACGAACGCCATGGCGGCGGCGGCCGTCGTCTGGGCGTCCGCGCCGTCCCCAAACATGTTGAATTTGATGTAGCCGACGTTGCCGGGCAAAACCTCGACCTTGACGAAGCCGTAATTCGATTTCGGTTTGGGCGCCATATCGCTGGCTCGGGAGATTTGCTGGCCGCGGCGCGTGAGCGGGATGCGCTGGATGACCGATAGGTGCTTGTCGTGGCAGACGGCTCGTAAATCATCCGTTAGTTGCTGGGCGAAAGGATAGGAGTATTCGAGATCGTCGTATTCGCCTGCGGCGAGCCGCCCGCGGATGTCCTCGGCCATGGTCCGACCCACGTCCTCGTAGACATAACCGCGCTCCAACTCGTCGGCGATCCGTTTGACCAGGCGCGCCCGGCGATCGCCGTCGAGGAGTTTGTTGCTGGCGGCGCTGGATTTTGGATCGACCGGCCCTTCCGCGCGCAGCCGCCAGATGCCGTGCGGGGCTTCTTCCTCGAGCATGAGCGACAGATGCACCCAGCCGTCCGCGCGCTCGGGTTCGACGACGATCAGGATGTCGAGTTCGCCGTGATGCAAAACGTAGCGCAGCTCCAACCTCCCCCAGTTTTCATATCGGTTGCGCCAAGTCGCCACGCGCTCATCAAGCGGCTTTCGTCGCGCCGCCGAGGCGGCCCGGTGTTCAAGTTCAAATTGGCGAAAGATCGCATCGTCGCCTGTATTTATAGCCCGAATCAAGGCCGCGGCGCGTTTGCCGGCCGGCGTGTCGGGAATCTTCGGTTCATCCGCGAATGCGCGTCCGCCGGCGCAGGCGATCAACATGATGCAGGCGAAAAGGACTGGCTGTTTCATCTAGCTGTCTCCGCGACAGGTCTCGGCATATGTTTGGTCGGTTCGATGTATAGACGTGGCCGGCGAGATCATCCGGTCAAAAATAGTTCGCTGGAGCAAGCATCTCGATCGCGCCGCCGAAGCGATTACAATTCACGCCGCATTAGAACCCTGTCGTCCATCGGCAAACCAATGCTCGCTTCATATTCCAGCAACTCTCGCAGCAATTCGGTCAGTTCGTTTTCCTCGAGCACGCGGAATCCGAGCTTCGCATAAAACGGCGCGTTCCAGGGTATGCTCCGTAAGGTGGAAAGCGTGACGGCGCGAAATCCGGTCGAACGAGCCCAGTCGCAGACGGTCTCGACCAGGGCCGCGCCGATTCCGCGCCGGCCATGCTCCGTGTGAACATCAAGCGCATCGATGTGAGCGGCGCCGTCGATGGTCGTGGCGATCACAAAGCCGACCGGCCGATCCTCGCCGTCCGCCGCCGCCCACACGCATCCCGCCTGTTCGCGCTCGCGCAGGATGTCCGGCGGCGTCACAATGCGCGAAAAGAGATCCGCCAGGCCATATTCCTCGAACCGCCGGGCAGCCAGCCGCTCAATCTCGGTCAGCGCTTGAAGCTCGTCGCGTCGTGCAATCCGGATTCGATATCGAGGATCCATGTCTATCAAGCACCCCAGGCGCCCTTTGTCAAAGCATATCAGCGCATTCGCCCCGCCGCGACCCGGCGTCGATTTTGCCGCTGCGTCGCGGTCGCGGTATAGTAATCAGCCTTATGAACGATCAACGCGAAGACCGAATAGTAAAACTGGAAAAGATCAAGGCGCTTGGCGTCGATCCGTACGGCGAGCGCTTTAGCGGCCTGACGCCGCACGCCGACATCCGCGCCGCGGGCGAAGGCATGTCGATCGAGCAGGGGCAAATTCTCGACGCCGACGAAGCCGAATTCATAGCCGCCGGCCGCGTGACGTTGAACCGCGCGTTCGGAAATCTGATCTTTTTGACCGTACGTGACCGAACGGGCGAACTGCAGTACGGACTCAGCAAGAAGGCCGTCAAGGAAGGCTGGAAGGTCGCCAAGCTGCTCGACTTGGGCGACATCGTCGGCGTGCGCGGCAAGCTCGGACGAACCAAGACCGACGAGCTGACGCTGTGGATCAGCGAATTCAAGCTGCTCAGCAAAGCTTTGCAGCCACCGCCGGAAAAACGCCTGGGGCTGACCGACATAGAGGCCCGCTATCGCCGGCGACACGTGGACTTGTTCAGCAACCCGGAGTCGCGCGAGGTCTTCGTTCAGCGCGCCCGGATCATCGATTACGGCCGACATGTGTTGCGAGAGCGCGGCTTCATCGAGGTCGAGACGCCCGTGCTGCAACCGCTCTACGGCGGCGCGGCGGCGCGGCCGTTCCTGACGCACCACAACACGCTCGACAGAGATCTATATCTGCGTATCTCGCCGGAACTATATCTCAAACGCTGCCTGGTCGGCGGGATGGAACGCGTGGCCGAGTTCTCGCGCTGCTTCCGCAACGAGGGCATCAGCCCGCGACATAATCCCGAATTCACCATGCTCGAGTTGTACCAGGCTTACGGCGATTACAACGACATGATGGACTTCTGCGAGGCGTTCATCGGCGGGGCGGCGCGCGAGGTGATCGGCTCGACCAGGATTCGGTTCGGCGAGCGCGAGATCGATTATGCGACGCCCTGGTCGCGACGGAATTACGCGGACTTGTTCGCCGAGCATGTCGGGATCCCGATAGGCGACGTCGCGGCGATTCGCGCGCGGGCGCGCGAACTGCACGCCGCCGGCAAGTTAAAATCGGACGAAACCAAGCTCGACGACCCGATCGTGATCAACGAGTTGTTCGAGCATTACGTCGAGGACAAGTTGATCGATCCGACGTTCGTGCTGGACTATCCGGCGCCGTTGTGTCCGTTGACGAAGCGCCGTCCGGACGACCCGAACGTCGCCCTGCGCTTCGAGTTGTTCATCAACGGCATGGAGATCGGCAACGCCTACTGCGAATTGAACGATCCCGCCGTCCAACGCGAAACGTTCGGCGCCCAACTCCGCGGCGAGGAAGGCGAAACCATGGCTGTGCTCGACGAGGATTTCCTCGAAGCCCTCGAATGCGGTATGCCCCCCGCCGGCGGGCTCGGCGTCGGCGTCGACCGCGTGGTCATGCTGCTGACCGGTTCGCAGAGCATCCGCGACGTAATTTTGTTCCCGTTGCAGCGCGCTCAACTGTAGAACCCGCCCCGCGGACCAGACTATCCTGAGCCGCGCGTTGAATAAGGCAGTCCGCACGACGAATCCTACGTCCTGGTGCGCGGTATCCGCCCCCAACCAAACGACGACAGGCAGCCGAGGGCGACCGTCCCGCATGCGACACGTGCTCTCTGAACGGTTAGAATATGTCAGTAAGGAGCGTTCATGAGGAAGGTCAAACCTCGATCCGCCGCCGAGGGCGACCAAAGGCGTCGGCGTTTGCCGGCGTGGTTGCGGCGACCAATGCCTTCACGCGGCATGGTTGACACGCGCAAGTTGTTAAACGGCTTGCGCTTGCACACGGTATGCGCCGAAGCCAAATGCCCCAATCTGACCGAATGCTGGGCGCGGGGAACCGCCACGTTCATGATCCTGGGAGCGTCGTGCACGCGCTGCTGCGGTTTCTGCGCGGTCGCGACTTCGGCGGCGCCGAGCCCGCCCGAAAAGGACGAACCGGAGCGGCTGGCCCTGGCGGCGCAGCGTTTGAAGCTGCGGCACGTCGTCATCACGAGCGTCACGCGCGACGATTTGCCGGACGAGGGAGCGGATCAGTTCGCACGTTGCACGCAAGCGATCCACGACACGCTGCCAAAAGCCGCGGTCGAGGTGCTGACGCCGGATTTTCACGCTCGCAGGGAATTGATCCAAACGGTCTGCGAGGCGCGACCCCAGGTTTACAACCACAATCTGGAAACCGTCGAGCGTCTGCAGAAGAGCGTACGGCCCCAAGCCGGATACCGACGTTCATTGACCGTGTTGCGCAGCGTGCGCGAGATCGCTCCTGAAATACGTACGAAAAGCGGCCTGATGGTCGGGCTCGGGGAATCGACGGAGGAAATCGTAACGGCGTTGCGGGATCTGCGCGCGGCGGGTTGCGATTTACTCACGATCGGTCAATACCTGCGGCCCGGCGCCGGCCAGATCCCCGTACAAAAATACTATCGTCCGGAAGAATTCGATCATCTCGCCAAAATAGCGGAGGAGCAGGGTTTCCAGGGCGTGGCCAGCGGCCCCTTCGTTCGCAGCAGTTATTTCGCGGAAACGCTGTATTCGCCCACGGACGAGGAATAAGACGGCCGACAAGGCCGGCTTATGAAAAGTCACTGTTGCTTTCTCAACCGGACGACAGGTACACTGGAAAGTAGCGACACGGCCAGACGGCGTCGTCGCGCGCTGGACGCGTAACGTGCGGGACGGCCGGTCCCGGCTGTCCACGTCCGACACGTGGGTTGGACGCTGCGTTCGGGCGTTGCACGAGTCTTTCGGTGATCTGACAAGGGAGATAACAATGATACGAAGTGGATTGATCCTGCTAATCCTCGGCGCGGCCTGCGCGTTAACGGCCTGTCGCTCGGACGACAATGGCGCCTCGAAAACAACCCTTGCTCCGGCTAATACGGACGCGCGGCCGGCCGAAACGGCGGTCTCACAAGCCGCGTCGCCGGCAGATTATCGACTCGAACGAACACGCAAGGCCATGCGCGGCTTGACGTATGACAGCGGTCTGGTCGAGGTCGACGAGTCCTTCGCCGTCACTGTCGCCGAGCGCGGCGACGGCGCGGCGGCCTGGTCGGAGTATCGCCGCGGCGAAAAACTGCTGGCTCACAACTCGTTCTCAGCCGCCCTGGCGGCCTTCACGCGCGCCGTCGTCATCAAACCCGACATACCGGATTTTTACGTCGGATTGGGCCGGGCGTTGGTTTCGAAACGCAAGGATTCTCAGGCCGAAGCCGCTTATCGCACCGGCTTGTTGATTGCGCCGGAGCATATCGAGTTGCATTATCTGCTCGCCGACGTGCTTCAACGTCGGGCTAAGCTGGCCGGCGCGATCGAGCAATTCGAGCGCGTAATCGCGCTGGATCAAGAAAACGGCCGCGCGCATCGACGTTTGGCCGCCCTGTTCTATTACACGGATCAGCCTGACAAAGCCTGGGCGCACATCGAAGCGGCTCAAAACGCCGGTGAAACCGTCCCGCCGCTGCTGCCGGCCTTGTTGAACGGACGCCCGCCGTATGCCGATGTTCGCTCGGACGGGCGCGCTCAACCAGGACCGCAGGTTCGCATAGACACGAACGGCGGCGTCTACGCAGCCAACGAAACCTCCATCGCCTCGACGGACGTTAATCCGTTGGAAGTCGTGGCGAGTTGGAACGACTGGCGCGACTCCTACGGCAGCACCGAAGTCGTGCGCATGGGCGTCGGCGTCAGCCTCGACGGCGGCGAATCCTGGACCGACTTCACCGTGCGACCGCCGACGCCGTACCAATCCGGCGTCGAGGGCGATCCGATGACTTGCTACGACAACCGCACCGGCGACCTCTGGGTCGGCGCCATCTCATTCTCTTACAACGGCGGAATCTACGTCGCCCGCAAAACGCCCGGCGCCGCCTCTTTTGAGCCGTCCGTAATGGCCGTCGTCAGCGGCAGCGCGGACAAGGGCTGGATGGCGGCCGGCCCGGCGCCTTCCGATCCGAGTTCAACCAATCTGTACATCGCCTATAACAACGGCTTGCTGCGATCGACCGACATGGGCGAAACCTGGACCGGGCCCGTATACATCGATTACGGCCTCGGCTTCCTCCCGCGCATCGGACCAAACGGCGAATTGTACATCGTGTACTGGGACGCCTACGACGGCGTCATACTCAAACGCAGCTACAACGGCGGCGGCTCGTTCACCACGCACACGATCGCCACGCGACTGGACACCTGGGGTACGCAGGAAACCACGCGTTTTCCGGGGGAGTTCCGCGTTCCGCCGATGAATTATCTGGCCGTCGATCCGAACAGCGGCGTCCTCTACTGCGTGTATTTTGACACGACCAACTACCAGTCCGGCAACTACAACGTCGATTTGTATTTCACGAAGTCGACCGACCAGGGCGCCAACTGGACCACGCCGGTCATAATCAACAGCGACAGCTTTCCCCCCGGAGACCAGTTCTTTCCGTGGCTTGAAGTCGATCGGAAAGGCGTCATCCACATGGTTTTCTACAATTCGCGCCGACATCCAGTCGACGACGACGCGCAGCACGGCTACTTCGACGCCACCTACTCGACCAGCACAGACGGCGGCGATTCGTGGACGGAGCATTACCTGACCACGACGCCGTTCGACAGCTACTACGACGGGCTCGACCGATACAACCAGTTCATGGGCGACTATCTCGGACTGGGCGTCGGCGGCGCGCGCGTCTATCCGTGCTACCCGTCCTCCCAAAACAATGACACGGATATCTTCACGAACGTCATTGTCACCGAGACCATCCTCGGCGATATCGACGGCGACGGCGACGTGGATCTCGCGGATCTGGCCGCTCTGTTGGCGGTCTACAACTTGTGCGACGGCGATCCCGAATATCTGCCCGAGGCTGACCTGGACGACAGCGGCTGCATCAACCTCTCGGACTTGGCGGAATTGTTGGCTCAATACGGGAGCTGACGACCGAACCGGAATCACGCGCCCGGGCTTTGGCTCGGGCGCGATCATACGCGGCATTTCACTGAAAACACGGTATAATAGCGCTGGCGTAGCGCCTCAAGGAAAAAACCTCGTATCCAGATAAAGAGCCCTAGGCTTCAGTTCGACCGGCGCCGCGCATTTAAGCGCGATTGCGCCGTTAGGCGAGGACAGACATGAGTCCGGACACGTCGTTATCTAAAATCGTCGAGAGACAGATGCGCAACTGGGAAATCGCCCGGCAGCAAAGCTTCGAGCACGTCCAGGCCAAATCAGAAAAGACCGTCGCGCCGTTCGTCACCGTTTCGCGCGCCGTCGGCTGCGACGGCGACCGCGTCGCGCATGATCTGGCCGAACGCCTCGACTGGCCGCTGTTTGACCGCGAAATCCTGCGCCACATGTCTGAAAATGACCAGGTGCGGAAACGTCTGTACGAAAAAATGGATCAGCACGACACGAGTTGGATAGAACACGCCATGCGCAACCTGCTGCAAGGCGAGTATCGCCGGGAGGATTATTTCACCCGCCTCAGCGAAACGGTGCTGACGCTGGCTCGGCAAGGACCGGGAGTGTTCCTCGGACGCGGCGTGGATTTTCTGCTCCCTCAAGACCGCGGCTTACGCGTCCGTTTGCTGGCGCCTTACAACCAGCGACTCGACGCTTACGCCAAAAAACACAACTGCGATATGGACACGGCCAAGACCGCGATCACCCGCGAGGAGCACGAGCGCGAAACCCTCTTCGCTCAGCACTTCGGCAAGTCCAATCAGGATCAAACCCGCTTCGACCTGCTGATCAACCTCGGACGCTTCTCGTCCCAAGAAGCGATAGAAGTGATCCTGACGGCCTTGCGTCAGCGCGGCGTGGAAGCGAAATAACCGATTGCGACAAGATTCGGCGTAACAACGCTCGTCGCCGACATGGCTTCGTCGCCTCGGTTCAACCGAAATCACTCCTCTACTTTCATGCTGAACCTTGCGGTATCATCGACGATGATGACTCAGGCTTGTTATGTCTTCGCGGGCGGCGGTACCGGAGGACACCTTTATCCCGGGTTGGCGGTGGCGGACGCCGTGCGACGCCGCGATCCCGATGCGCGGATCATCTTCCTGACGACCAATCGACCGCTGGATCGCCGATTGCTCGCACCGACCGAATACGAGCAGATCGAGCAGGCGATCCAACCCTTTACATTACATCCGAAGCGGGTTTTCGGGTTTGCGCGGAGTTGGTTCACGAGCGTGCGGGCGGCACGGGCTTTCCTCGGCAAAATCAAACCGCGCGCCGTGCTGGGTTTGGGAGGGTACGCGGCCGGACCGCCCGTGTCGGCGGCTCGGAAGCTGGGCGTTAAGGCGGGCTTGCTGAATCCCGACGCCATCCCCGGACGGGCGAATCGTTTTCTCGCACGAAAAGTCGATCTCGTCGCCATGCAATGGGAGACCTCGCGGCGTTTTTTCCCGACGAACACGAGATGCGAAGTCACGGGTTGCCCGATCAGAGCTGAGTTCGCCGCCGCCGACCGCGCGGCCGGCCGCGCACATTTCGGCCTCGAACCGGACCGGCCGGTTTTGTTGGTAACCGGCGCCTCGCAGGGCGCCCGAACCGTCAACCGCGCCATGCAGCTCGTCTGGCCGGAATTCGCTCGAGAACATTCCGAATGGCGCCTCCTGCACCTGACCGGCCCGGCGGACAAAACAGAAACCCGCGAGGCCTACCGCGAGGCCGGCGTCTCGGCGATCGTGAAAGCCTTCACGCACGAAATGTGGCTGGCGATCGCGGCGGCGGATGTCGTGACCGCCCGCGCCGGGGCATCTACGCTGGCGGAATTGGCCGCCGTCGGACGACCCGCCGTACTTCTACCCTATCCATACCATCGCGATCGACACCAACACGCCAACGCGCGCGTTTTGGTCGAGGCCGGGGCGGCCTTCGTGCTGGAGGATCGTTTGGAGCCGGCGCTCAACCGAGATCCGTTGCTGGCGGCGTTACGCCGCTTGGCGAACAACGAGTTGCGAAGTGAAATGGCCCGGGCCGCAAAACGACTCGGGATTACAGACGCGGCCGAAAGCGTGGCCTCGTGGATGATCGCCTAGACCATTTCAGCAATGATCCGCCGTGCCGCCCGGTCTACTCGTCCCTCGGCGGCGGCCAATAGCGCACGTCGCCTTCATAGCCGCGCCTGCGGTGCGTGCCGCCGTCGTCGACGCCGTTCCCTCCCAGCGAATAGAGCGTGAAGTCGTCGGCGGCGGTGCGATAAACGAAAGGCCCGCCGGTGAATGGATCGACGATCATGTCGCTGTCGCCGAAGACGTCGAGCGACTCCGGATAGACGCCGTTCTGACGCCGGTAGGCTTTCAAATGGGCGACCAGCCGAGCGGCGTTTCGCGTGGCCCGGGCGTCGGCAGCGGCGTGGTTCGCGCGTGAAAGCGCGGGCAGCAGTCCTGCGAAGAGAGGATATTGCTCTTGATATTCCGGCGTCGATATGCGTTCCTCCGCCGCACTCAACGCTCGCCGAGCTTCCTGGAAGGGCATATTGTAGGCGTCGAAGACCTCGCCGTAATAACGATTCGCTTCCGTCACCATGCTCTCGAAACTCGCGGCTTCGAGTTTGGCGCGAAATTCGGCATCCGCGGCTGGATTCTCGCCGCCGTCCATGCCCTCGTCGAATATCCGGCTAAGCCATTTCACGCCCTCGTCCGACACCCGATATTGTCCGGTCGTCGGATCCGGCTCGTACACGCGTTGCAATATGTCAAAGCAACAAGCGGGCTCGCCCGCCAACACCTCCGCCATGGGGCGCAACGGGCGATAGTCTCTCTCGAGCCGCTCAGCCGCCTGGGCATAATCGATGCTGCCGTCCTCGTCGGCCGCGAACGAGTCGAGCATGCCGAACGCCGTTTCTCGCTGGATCGCCGCGCCTACGAGATTCTCGATTATCGTGGGTCCCTGGCTCATCTGAGCGCCGACCGCGAGCGTGTTCGCATAATTGTCCATCGCCGCGCCAAATTCTCCGCCGTCCTCCAGGCGTTTGGCCTGGACGAGCGAAAGACGCGCGAGACGCCGAGCTTGGGAGAGATTCGGCAACAGAAGACCGACGACCGAACGATCTTCGCCGACCGTAAGCATGCCGCGATATTCAAGTTGCGGCGCCGCATGAAACAGTTCCAACGCATTTTCGTGCATCGCCAACCAAGACGCGATCTCCGGCGACGCCAAGGCCGCCGGATCGCCGCTCATGGCGTCTTCGAGGATCGCCTGATCGCCTTCAAATTCCTGGTACTGTGCAAACGCCGCCTCGTAAAGCGGCCCGGCGCCCTCTCCGACAATCTCAGTTTGCTCCAACACCCAACCTACGTAATCGACCGGATTCGCGGGATCGGGCAGCGGCACGGCGTAATCGGCCGCGCCGCCGTAATCCGCGATAGAGAAATCACGCATGCCGCCGCCGTCCGTCCGGGACGCCTGCTCGAGTTCGCTGTCCGCGCGCGCGCCGACCGCCGCTTCGGCCAGGTCAAGATCCAAACCGAAGACGGCCGCGATTTGCTGGAACATCTCCAGGGCGGCCGCGTCGACCGGCGCCGATGTCGGCGTACGTGCATCTTCGTCAGCAACCGCGGCACGAGCTTCGAGCAACGCCAGGATTTCCGGCGGGATCCGATCGTCCTCCTTAACGCTTTTTTCCTCGCCGCTTTCCGCGGGGCCTGTCCTCCCCGGATTCTCCAGATCGATGCGAATCTCGCGGCCCCATATGAGTTGAATCACGAACTCGGGCCGCTTCTCGGCAAACATGAATTTAGCTCCGGGCAGCCACTCGACGGCCCGGCGACGAATCTTGACATGTTTCCAATCGTCGCCGCTCAACAATTCCCGCAAATCGAATTGTCGAAGAATTCGGCCGCGTTGATCGTAGATAACCAATGCGTGTGCCGCGCCGCCGCGCTGATGCTCGTCCAATGTGACGACGAAACGCCCGTCGTTTCGTATCATCACGTGCATCGGCGCCACGTCGTTGGCGAGCTTGCCGCGCCACATTTTCCGAGTACGCCCGTTCTTTTCGCCGCGCTGCGACAAAACGGCCCGCGGCCGAACGACCCGATCTCCCCGCACGCGCCCCGGCTGGATGCGCAGCATAAAACGCTTGTTCGGCGAGGCGGCCGCACGCAACGGTTTCGCGCCGTCGGCCGGCGTTTCGGCGGCGGCGCTTAACGAAGTCACAAACATCAGAATTCCGATTCGTATCATCATGGCCTATTCCTCTGACGCGCACCGCGACGCCGTAATTATCGGACGACGCTCGCCGCGGCACGTACGCCAACTACTCCTTCAAGCTTTGCCATATAAACATACGACGTCGGCGTCGGCGCCACGTAAGGAATTTCATTTTTTCGAACCACTGCGCCGAAATTAAACCGCGATTCAAGAACAGATTTGAATATTTCGTAGCCCCCCCTGCCGTGCGTTGAGGTTTCTTGTCGCTCTCGGCCCTCTAGGGCCGGGGCGTCGCGCCGCCCGTTCGCTGGTGCTCGGCGTTGCGTAATTCTCCGCCTCCACCGGATTGAAAGCCGGTATCGGCCGGATGCTCGCCGCGGGCTTGCGCCGAAAACCGCCAACTCCATATCCCGGCCAGGCACAACATCACCAGCGCCGCCAGATGAACGCCGTACCAGCGCGCCGCCGGCCAACCCAAACACAGAACGCCGATTAACCAACCACCCAAGGCAAACACGCCAAGAAGACATCCGACTTTGCTTCGTTGCTTGCCGGCGATCGGCTTAACGGCCAGCGCGCTCCAAACGCTTGCCAACGCCGGAAACGCCCACGCCAGGTAGTAATGTCGCATCATCGGCGACGGCCAGAGCATCGCCACGATCCAGACCGCGGCGATCGGCGCCCAGTCAAAATCCGGCCTTCCCGCCGCCCTCCACGTGGCAATGCTCAACACGATGAAGCCAAGCGCCAGCGACGACGCCCAGAGCAGCCGGACAGCACCCGGCGACAGGTCGGCCAGGTGAAATCTCGGAACCCAACTCAGGTCGTCCACGCGCTTCTTCGCCCAGGCGCCCTCGGGCGGCGGCATCGGGTCCAATGTCAATAACTCGTCGTCCGCCAAACCGGCGCGAGCCGCGTCCACGGCTTCCTCCGGCGCCTTGCCGTACAAAATGACCTGCCGCATGGCTTCGGGCGGCTTGCGCAGCCAGCGCGTCAATACGGCCGAATAGGCGGCGTTCGACGAGTGGCGATGTACGCGTAAAAAGGGCTGCTCGATCATATGCTTATTCGAATGCCAACCGGCGCGGCGAATCCACGCGCGGTGCTCGTCCAGCGCCCCGCGCGGGCCAAAAAACATGACGCTGGGCACGACGTCGAACAACACCCCGGCCGCCGCTATCCCAAGCAGCGCTCGCCATCTGCGCGTCAACAGCAGATATACCGCCAATATTGCCGGCAGGGATTTGATCAACACCGCGAGCCCGATCAATCCGCCGCCGACATACTGCCGATCCCGCCCGACGAGCGTCAGGCCGCCGATGCACAGTAACAGCGTTAGCAGAGTCAACTGGTTGGCGGTGATCGAGTGCGAGAAATTCGCCGCCGCCAACGCCGCCGGCAAGGCGAACATCGGCGGCGGGATGCGGCTGGGGAACCAATAGCGCGAGACGATCAGAATCGCCGCGATCGCCGCCGCCGTATTGATTATCACAAAACAAACCGCCCCGATCGGTTCGGGCGCCCATGTCGTGAACGGCCACAACAGGAACGTCGCCGTCGGTAAATAGCCGAACATCGAAGTGCCGGGATGAGTGCGGTGATGCTCCCAGACGTAACGTGTTTCTCGAAAGAACTCGCTCCAGTCCGGTCGCTGATGCTTGCCTCGATGCACGCCGCCGACGATGCCGACAACCAACGCGATAGCGACGAGTATCCAAAGCGCACGCTCTACGAGCACCTCCCGCGGCGATCGATCGGCGACGTCGATCGCACTCGGTGAATGACTGGCGCCACGCTCACTTGCGTCGTTCATGCTCGACAGTCTAACGCTCCCCCGGGAGCGTGCCCATCAACTGACCCGCCTCAATTCCCCTGATCAGCGACGGAGCACTCGCCAGAGCGCTATTGCTTCGTATAATGGCGTTCCCCGTGCGCGGGGCGGTTGAAAAACGTGAGCCCGTTGCATCCCCTCGGGTTCTCCATCGGACGCGGCCGGCGTTGACGCCGCCAGATTGACCCGAGGCTCGACATGATCGACATCAAGTATATTCGCGAAAACCCGGAAAGCGTCAAGAAAGCCGTCGCCGACAAGAACATGAAGGTCGATATCGACCAATTGCTCGCCGTCGACGTCCGCCGTCGCGAACTCGAAACCCAGTTCAACGAACTGCGGCACGAGCAAAAGCAGGCCGGCGAGAAGATCGCCAAGGCGCCGAAGGAAGAAAAAGCCGCGCTGAGCAAGGACATGGGCCAGCTCAAGGGACGCCTCAAGCAAATCGAGGAACAACACTCGCAAGCGGAGGCCGAGTTGAACGGGCTAATGCTGCTCGTGCCGCAAATCCCGCATCCGGACGCCCCGATTGGTCCGGACGAATCCGGCAACGTCGAGATTCGCAAGGTCGGCGAGCCGCGATCGAAAGCCGACCTGGGCTTCGAGCCCAAGGATCACGTCGAACTCGCCGCCGGCCTCGGTCTCTTCGACATCGAGCGCGGGGTCAAGCTCGCCGGCAGTCGCAACTACGTTCTGACCGGCGCCGGGGCGGCGCTGCACGAAGCCGTCATGCGTCTGGCCTGGGATATGATGATCAGTCGCGGCTGGACGCCTTTGACCGTGCCGGTGCTCGTGTCGGAGAGCCTCATGGTCGGCACCGGCTTCTTCCCGGCGCACCGCGACGAGGTCTACCTCGCCGAACGCGACAACGCCTGTCTGGTCGGAACGGCGGAAGTCCCGGTCACGGGTTTGCACGGCGGAGAAATCCTCGAACTCGACGAACTGCCGAAAAAATATTTCGCGCGCAGCACCTGTTTCCGTCGCGAGGCCGGCGCCGCCGGCAAGGACACGCGCGGCTTGTATCGCATCCACTTCTTCGACAAGATCGAGGAGGTCGTCGTCTGCCGGGCCGATCGGGAAGAATCCGCCAAGCATCACGCCGAGATTCTGCAAAACGCGGAAGATTTATTACAGACGCTCGAAATGCCTTATCGCGTGATAGAGGTCTGCACCGGCGACATGGGGCAGAGCAAGGTGCGCCAATTCGACGTCGAAACCTGGATGCCCAGCCGCGAAGCCTACGGCGAGACTCACTCCGCCAGCAGCTACTACGACTTCCAGGCCCGGCGGTTGAACATGCGTTATCGCGACGAAAACGGCAAGGTGCGCATCTGCCACACGCTCAACAGCACGGTCGTCGCCTCGCCGCGCATCCTGATCCCGCTGCTCGAAAACAACCAAAACGCCGACGGCAGCGTGACCATCCCGACCGCCCTGAGGCCGTACATGAACGACGCCGAACTGATCGCGCCGTCAGCCTGAGCCGGCGTCAACGTTTCGTTAACCGCGACGCCCGGTTACATTAAGCCGCATGAGCGCTGCCGCCGCCGGATATCGAAGCATCCTCGTCGTCGTCCCCAACTGGGTCGGCGACGTGGTGCTGGCCACGCCGGTCTTGGCGGCGTTGCGGGCCGGCTTTCCGGATGCTCGAATCGCTTACCTAATGAAACCATACGTGCGCGAGGTCGTCGCCGGCGGGGGGGGGCATGACGAGGAATGCTTCTGGCCGGTCGGCGGAGGATTGGCCCGCGAGGCGCGCATGTTCGCCCTGTCGCTGCAGTTACGCCGTAAACGCTTCGATCTGGCCCTCCTGCTGACCAATTCCTTTCGTTCGGCGCTGGCCGTACGTTTAGCGGGCGTGCCGCGTCGCGTCGGCTACGACCGCGACGGCCGCGGATGGTTATTGACCGATCGGCTGGAACCGCTCAAACGCGACGGCAAGTTCGTACCGTCGTCAGTATTGCCTTACTACTGCAAAATAGCCGAGGAAGTCGGCTGCGAGGTGACAAACCGCGAGTTGCGTCTGGGCGTCACGCCCGAACAGGAACACGCGGGCGACGAGTTGCTCCGTCATTACGGCCTGGACGACGGGGCGCCCTACGCAGTGCTGAATCCCGGCGCCGCGTTCGGGTCGTCTAAATGCTGGCCGGCCGAGCGTTTCGCCGAAACGGCCGACCGCCTGCGCGACGAACACGGGCTGCGCTGCGCGATCGTCGGCGGTCCGAATGAAGTCGAATTGATGCGCGCCATAGCCCGACAAGCAAAATCCGACGTGATATGCTGCGCCGAGCCGGGCACCACGCTGGGATCGCTGAAAATCGTGATGCGCGGCGCCGCGCTGTTAATCTGCAACGACACCGGGCCTCGCCACTACGGCGCCGCGTTCGAAGTCCCGACCGTGACGATTTTCGGCCCGACGCACCAGGCCTGGACCGATACGGATTACGATCGGGAGGTTAAAATTCAGATACCGGTCGAATGCGGGCCTTGCCAGGCGCCGAAATGCCCGCTGGATCTGCGTTGCATGACCGGCGTGTCCGTGGATATGGTAATGGAGCACGTTCGCGAATTGTTGGAGCAGTTCCAAAATTAGTCTGTCGTGTCGCAGAGTGCGGCGGCTCTGTGAGCCGTGAAAATAACTGAAAATCGACGCTGCTTAAGAGCAGCTGCGCATATTCGCCAGTCGAGAATCGCGATGATAAACACGGACCACATCCGAATCGATCCGGCATACAGCGAGATTTTGCGAGCTTCCGGCTTGGCGTCCGTGCAAGGCGTGCTCGATCGCACCGACGGTCGCGTGGCGGCCTGGAGCCGCTCCACCGAAACGCTGCACGTGCCCGGCGTCGACGGCGCCCCCGGCTTTTTCATCAAACGCTATTACTACCCGACTTGGCGCAAACGCATGCGCGGGGCCTTTCGCGGCGCCTTCTTCGGCGCGCACCGCGGCCAAGCCGAATTTCGTCTGCTCAACGAAATGCGCGCCCTGGGTCTGCCCGCCGTGCGGCCGATAGCGTACGGCGCGCGTCGCACCGGGCACTTTCTAGTCGCTTGTTTTTTAGTCACCGAAGAAATTCCCGGCGCGCGAAACCTGACGTCTTTCGCCGGCGACGTGCTCTCCGGCCAAATCACGCTGAACGGCGCCGATCGCGCGCTGTTGGCGCGCCGTCTGGCTCGACAGGTGGCCGAACTGCACATGGCCCGTTTCGCGCACGGGCAATTGTTTTGGCGAAACATCCTCATCCGCTTCAACCTCGTGAACGAACCCGAGTTCTTCTTCCTGGACGTCCGGCCGCGGCGGGGAGGACGTCATTTCGGACGCGCTGGACGCTGGTGGTTGCACGAGTTGAGCCACCTCGCCGCCTCGGCCATGCCTTTCGCCACCCGCATCGAGAAAATGCGGTTCCTCGTGGAGTATTTCGGAGCGCGGCGATTGTCGCCGGACGTGAAATGCTACATCCACGAAATCGAGCGACTGGCCGAGCGCTGGACTACACACGAAGGCCAGCGAATCAAAATGAACGGTCAGTTCGAGGATTGGAATCGACGCCTGCAAGCGGAAATCGTAGAGGAGACCTTGAACGACGAAGACAAGCCGACCGCATCCGCCGAGGCGATTTCGTGAGCAGCCGCGAGGAGACGGCGCCGCGCTGGCGCGCGCGACTAAACGACGCCGGCCTGCGCCGCCTGAGCGACCTGCTGGACCGCGAACCTGACGACGGGCGTCTCCCGGGCGAGTGGGATACGTTATACAAGCCGGGCTTGGGCGGACGCCGACGGTGGCGTTGGGCGCCGAACGGGGCCGACACCGACGTCTTGTACATAAAACGCTACGCCCGGACGCCGCTCAAGGAGCAATGGGATCGTTTTTGGCGTCAATGTCGCCTGCACGGCCGAGCGTATTGGGAGTACGAGCAGTCGCGCCGGCTCGCCGCCGCGCAGATCAACGTCCCCGGCGCCGTTGGATATGTCGAGCGCATGCGGGGCGTTTTCGAACAAAGCGGCGCGGTATTGATGGAACGAGCCCCGGGCGACGGCTTCGACCGCGTTTGGCGTCGGCTGCTCGACGCTGATTCGCCGATTACTCGCGGCCTCGCGCGTTTCGACATGGCCGCGCGGCTGGCGCGTTTCGTGGCGGCGTTTCATGGAACCGGCTGCTGTCATCGCGATTTGTACTTGTGCCATGTCTTCGTCGATCTGGATTCAGCGAGCCGACGCCCGCCGCGATTCACTTTGATCGACTTAGCGCGCACTCATCAGCCGCGCTGGCGCGCTATGCGCTGGATAATCAAGGATCTCGCGCAACTCGACGCTTCCGCTCGACAAATCGGCGCCACGCGCGCCGACCGCTGGCGCTTCCTGCTGGCATACCTGAATTTGCCGCACGGCGCCGCGCGGACGCGTTGGTACGCCCGGCGCATCGTCAAAAAAAGCGACTGGATACTGCGGCGCGAAGCGCGCAAAAGGCGTCGGTCATGAAAATCGCCCTAGTGTGCGAACAAGTCGATCGACGCCGGGGCGGGGCGGAAACTTCGACGGCTGAAATGGCGCAAGCGTTGGCGGCCTTGGGACTGGACGTGACCCAGGTGGTCTCCGGCGCCGTGCGCGCCGTGAACATAAACGAAGGCGGAGTTCGCGTCGTGGAGTGCGACGTCGGCCGAGGAACGAAATTCAAGCAAACCAAAAGTTTTATCGAGCAGGCGGATCGGTTTTGCCGAGCGGAGCGTTTCGACGTAATCCACGCCGTCACCCCTTGCTTCGCCTGCAACGTCTACCAACCGCGCGGCGGAACTTATCAGGAGACTATCACGCGCACCGTCGCGCGCGCCGGCGGCCTCTGGGCCAGAACCGCCAAAAGCATCGGCCGGCGTTTCAATCGGCGACAACGCTTCCTGTTGTCGATCGAACGCGCTATGCTATGCGATCCATCGCCCCCCCGAGTCGCCGCTGTCTCCGAGTACGTCCGCAAGCAAATCACCGCGGCGTTTCCGCGCTTTCCACAGGACCGCCTGCGCGTGGTGTTTAACGGCGTGGACATCCGACCGCAGAGCGATACGCGCAGAGCGAAATCTCGCGCGACGCTCAGGCGAGAACTAGGCCTCGAGCCGCACCAGCCGCTGATCCTGTTCGTCGCTCACAATTTCAAACTGAAAGGATTACGCGAATTGATCCGGGCGACGGCCTTGCTGCCGCATGGCGTCGAGCCCGCGCCTACGCTGGTCGTCGTCGGCAGAGACAAGCCCGAATCGTTCATGCGCCTGGCCCGGCGACTCGGGGTCGAACAACGCACGCATTTCGCGGGCGCCGTGAACGACCTGAAGGAATATTACGCCGCGGCCGATCTGTTGGCCCATCCGACATGGTACGATCCGTGCAGCCGCGTGGTCCTGGAGGCCCTGGGGTGCGGATTGCCGGTCGTTACGACGCGTTTCAACGGAGCGGCGGAGGTTGTCGAAGATGGCCGCGGCGGCGTGGTGATCGACTCCCCGCGCGACGTCGTCGACTTGGCCGCGGCCCTGCGGCGCGGCCTGGATGAAAAACTCCGCGACGCCTGCCGGGCGGCGGCGGGCAAGCTGCGCGAACAACTCTCGATGAAGCGCCACGCCCGCGAACTCGCGGCGTTCTATCAAGCGATCGTCGCCGATGAACGCGAGTTTCGCCGGTGATTCGATTTACGCGTCCAACAATGCGTTGAGCAATCCGGTGGTTTCGCCTTTTTCCTTCACGATCAACACCGGGGCGGAAGCGTGCATGAGAATCTGCTCGGCCGTGCTGCCGAGGATGGCCGCCGCCGTCGTGCTCAGTCCGCGACTGCCGACGACGATTATGTCCATCTTGCGCGCCGCGGAGAGTTCATGCACCGCCGACGCCGCGTCTTCCGAACAAGTGCAGACCGTTTCGAATTGCAATCCGCTTTGATCGAAGTCGGCGAGGAATTCGTCGAGTTCTTCTTGCAAGGCTTTCGTCTGTCGCGTCACGGCTTGTTCGAGACTCAATCCGAGTTTATGGTAGCCGTAACCGGCGTAGCCGACGGCTTGAGCGATGATTTGCGGACTTTCGCCGCTGGCACGCACTATGCCTGCGGCGCTTTCGAGCGCCAACATCGAATGTTTGGAACAATCGATCGCCACGAGCAGGCGGCTGAAATGCGGGCGGCTGTAATTCGGCACGATCAGGACGCTGCACGGCGACTTGCGAGCCAACTTGGTGAACGCCGATCCGACCGAGGCCTGATGCGCGGGCAAACGTCGCCCCTTGACGATCAAATCCAATTCCAGATCTCGCGCGCTGCGTAAAATCTCCGCAACGCCTTGGCCTTCATGCACTTCGATAGCGGCGTTCCGCGAAACCTGGTCCGGCAGGGCGCCGATTACTTTCTCACGTAGCTGTGCGATATCGATCGACTCGTCACCCGCCGCCTCCGGCCCGCCTCCGTGAACGTAAACGCAGACGACTTTTTCCGATTCAGCCAGCTTGGCAAACTCGCCGGCATAGCCCAGCGCCACGTCGTCCGCGGGTGATCCGGTCAAAAACACGCCGATCCGTCGATACCATTTCATTTCTCGTCCCTTTGCCGCAAGCACGCTGTCAACAGCGACAGGTATGTAACACGGCCGATCCGGCTGTGCAACCCCGTGTTGCATAGCCGTCCCCCGGCTGTGTATCACTCATGCATAACTCCCGTATCTTATGCTATCCCCGCGTTCGAGGGGAGCCGATCAGCGGGGAGAAATATCGACCATATTTAGAAAAACGCCGGCGCCGCCTCGCCAATTAGAGTCCTGAAGGCCAGCGAGCGGGTATTTTAGCGGAATCTGTGACCAATCCTGATCCGCTTGCGAAAGATCGAGGACGTCTTCGACACCCCACGCCGATCCGGGCGGCTGTAAACACGCGACCCGCGCCCCGCTTCTCAATCCAGTCGCCGAAGAACCGACGCCATCAGCCCAATCCCACGCCGCAATGCAAACCGAGCGAACCACTCCATCTATTAAATCGCGAAAAAAAGCCGAATGCGCCAGCGGGATTCAAGAGAAAACAGTACGCGAATTGAACTGTAAACCTGCGATGCGCCTAACCTCTTATAGGTAAACGCATTATGACTGCATGCGCGCCGCTCAGAAAATGGCTTATTCTTGCACTGCATAGGTGGAGACGTTATACTCCACTAATAGCAAGGAAGCGCAATGCCGGAAGTTGGCACGGCGGCCACGTCTTTAATAGGCGATTTCAATCTAATTGGCTGGTTCATCGGTGGTTTTTGTGTCGGGCAGGGATCGCGAGTAGGCACGCCGATGATTGGTCATCGGTGAAAGTAGAGTTGGGTAACGAGCGGCAATAGAGTTGCGAGGGCTACGGCAACATATCCTATCGCCGGGCCGATAGCGCATTAATTGGACGCCGATTCTTTTAATTGAGGCATGCCTTTAAGCATGACTGTTTCAGCATCCGCTCGGCTGAGGGGCCGAGGCGGCTATAGTTCGATGCTGTGCCTGGCGGGGACGGGGATCCTCGTTCTTCTCGGATTAAGCGCCGGGTGCTACAACGACTCGGCCCAGGGGGCCAAATCGCCGACGCCTTTCGACGCTGAACTGTTCAAGCCGCGCGGCGTGGATGTAGGGCCGTCCGGTCGCATATATGTTATTGACATGGCGGGATTCGTCACCAGGTTCTCGTGTAACGGCCATTTTGAGCGCCGTTGGGAGATGCCCGAGCACGACACCGGAACCCCGTCGGGACTTTTTGTCGATCAACTCGAACGCGTAATCGTGGCCGACACTCATAACAGCCGCATCATTATTTACGATGCGGACGGAAACGAATCGGCCCGCTTCGGACGATTGGGCACGGGCGCCGGCCAGTTTTTATACCCCAACGACGTGGTGGTGGATCGCGACGGCTTTCTGTACGTGACCGAGTATGGCGGAAACGACCGCATCAGCAAATTCACGCCCGACTATCAATACGTGAAAAGCATCGGCGGCCATGAAGACGCCGCCGTGTCGTTGGCTTTCCCCTATGGGTTGACGCTGGACGGCGAGGAAACGCTATGGGTGGCTGACACTGGCAATCATCGCCTCTGTCGATTCGACCATGAAGGCCGTTTGCTGCAAACGATCGGCGGCGTGGGCGACGCCCCGGGCGAGATGCGCTATCCGTACGATGTGAGCTGGATACCCCGTCATGCCGGCGTCAGCGCCGGGAACGCAGGTTGCCTGCTGGTGTGCGAGAAGGGCAATCACCGCGTTCAAATGTTCGAGTGCGACGGCTCGCCGTTCGACACCTGGGGCGAGCCCGGTCGAGGCGGAGGGCAGTTAGACAGCCCGGCGGGGCTGAAAGCGGACGGCGATCGCATATTGGTCGCTGATACTGGCAACAATCGGCTTGTCACTATTCCGCTGGCGAGCTTGACGGGTAGATCGAACGTCTCGCCCGAGTAGCACACCGGCGAAACGCCCGTGCTACCCAGTACTGGAAGCCTGAAGAGGTAACTTGGTGACTAAACGACGCAATAACGTCAGAATCCATTTCAAAGCCAGGTTTTGCCCGACGGGGCGCCGGTTCGCCCGGGCGGCTTTAGGGCGGCGCGTCGGGGGACGGGCGTGGATTCGTGTGGTTTTACTGCCCGCTGCGGTTATCTGGTGCGCCAACATCACGGCCGCGCAACAATCTCAGCCGTCGTCTCTAAATACGAACAACGCCGAACTGAAAGACAAGGCTGATACGCCGGTTGTTTCGGGCGTCGTAAAGCGGTTTTCGGCGTCGGATTTTGCCCGAATGGAGGCGAGTTACAGTCATTTATTGCGGGAATATCGCAGCAAATATCGCCGGTTGTGCGGAATCATTGATCCAGATCGCAAGCACGAGCGGATGCGCGAAATGGCGGAGGAGATAACCCGGCTGCTTCCGAATCAAGAGCGGAAGGAACTGCCCGAGTGGCTCCGGGTTCAGCAACAATGCCATGTCGCCTGTAATAACGCTAAGGCGGCGATCGAAACGCTTCACAAGCGCTACAGTATGATAAAGCAGGATCTTGGCGCGGAGAAAGCCGCGGCCGAAGCGTTGCGGGAAGCCGTCTCGGCTCGAGCCTGGATAAATTATGACATCTCCATCGCCTTGTACGACCTGGCGGATTCAATCAGTAATCAAAAATCGGTCACATATAAAGCGGTTCTCGGCAAGGCGGAAGTGATCTCCATTCGCGACG
>Ga0180434_10002072_pt1 | contig 27532 bp, 16 predicted proteins | sample SS_ome_7_FD_132453 | JGI IMG/M metagenome (GOLD analysis project Ga0180434, IMG submission 132453) | Hypersaline lake sediment archaeal communities from the Salton Sea, California, USA - SS_1_D_2 metaG | ecosystem: Environmental > Aquatic > Non-marine Saline and Alkaline > Hypersaline >... | reverse complement strand
CCCGCTCTACAACTTCAAGCCCATCGTCCCCGTGATCCAGATGGGGGAGAAGACGGGACGGCTCTGGGAGAGCTGCCTGAAGATCGCCGAGAACGCCGAGCGCTGGACCCGCATCCGCGGGGAGATCAGCAACGCCCTGATCTACCCCCTGCTCCTGGTGGGCACCTCCCTGGTGGCCATGTACGTGGTCCTGGTCTACGTCATCCCCAAGTTCAAGGACATCGTGGAGAGTTTCGACGTCGTCCTGCCGTTCTATACCGCCGTCCTGTTCAAGGTCAGCCTCTTCTTCAACCAGCACCAGGACCTGGTGGTGCTGGGCGTCGTCGTCCTGCTCCTGGTCCTGCTGGTGCTCCTGCGCCAGCCCGGGGTGCAGCAGGTGCTGGCCAACCTGAGCTACCGGCTGCCCGTGGTGCGGAAGTTCCGCTTCTCCACCGAGACCCTGCGGTTTCTCAACGCCCTGGCCAACCTGCTCGGAGGCGGGGTGCCCATCCTGGTCGCCTTCCGGCTCTCGCTCGAGAATTTCGCCTCCTCGCACATCCGCGAACGGCTGCTGCAGGTGGCCGCCTCGCTCAAGAAGGGCGAGTCCCTGGGGCTCTCGATCAAGCGGCTCAACCTGTTCCCCGAGGTGATCCCGAACATGATCAGCGTGGGCGAAGAGTCGGGGAACCTGGCCCCGGTGCTCACCGAACTCTACGATTACTTCAGCGAACTCTACCTGCGGCGCATCAAGCGGGCCATGAACCTCCTGGAGCCCCTGATCATCATGTTCATCGCCCTGTTCATCGGCCTGGTCGTGCTCTCGATCATCCCCATCATCATCAACATCAGCGACATCAACTTCTAACCGCTCCCGGAAAAAAGCGGACCGGGAGAGTGTTTATATGCTTGTACCCATAATTGGGGGTGTAAAAATCATTTTTTTGGGGAAAAGGGATTGCTTTTTTCTTTTCGTTCTGGTATTGAAAATGATTGCCATTTGTTCGGCGATCCGACCATGGCCGTTCGAGAGAAATATCTCAGCTCACATGTGGCGGCCATTCCAGGCAAAACCAAATTTTAAGAGGAGGTTAGATGTCTAAGCACAGGTTTTTGGTAACTTTGTTACTCGGCCTCTTCCTGGCCACGGCGCTCTTCGCCGGTCACCCCATGACGAAGATGAGGGTGAAGACCGACGCCAAGACCGCCTACGCGCCGGGAGAGGTGATCGTGAAATTCAAGCAGGGGGTTGACATGAACACGGTCAACCAGGTGGCCGCCGCCCTGGGCATGCAGGTCAAGAAGCACTTCCGCCTGCTGTCGCAGAAACGCGGCGTCCAGTACGTGGTGTTGCGATCGGCCAAGAAGACCGAGGCCATGGTGGTCTCCCTCCAGGCCCATCCCGCCGTGGCCCATGCCACGCCGAATTTCCGGATGGAGCTGGACACCACGCCGAACGACACCCATTTCGCCAATCTCTGGGGCATGAACAACACGGGCCAGACCGGCGGTACGAACGACGCGGATATCGACGCGCCCGAGGCCTGGGACATCCAGACGGGGGATTCGGGGGTCATCGTGGGCGTGATCGACACCGGCGTGGACTACAACCACCCCGACCTCGCGGCCAACATGTGGATGAACGCGGCCGAGGCGGGCGGCAGCGCCGGCGTGGATGACGACGGCAACGGTTACGTGGACGACATCTACGGCATCGATCCCGCGGGCTATGACGGCTACACCCCGGACACCGATCCCATGGACGGCTACGGGCACGGCACCCACTGCTCGGGCACGGTGGCCGCGGCGGGCAACAACAGCCTGGGCGTGGTCGGCGTGAACTGGACCGCCAAGGTCATGGCCCTGAAGTTCTTCGACGATGCCGGCGGCAACGGCTACAACAGCTACGCCATCGAGTGCATCGAGTACGCCATCGACCAGAAGCTCAATTACGGTCAGAACATCGTGGCGCTCAACGCCTCCTGGGGCAGCAGTTACAACGATCCCACGCTGCGCGACGCCATCGAGGAAGCGGGGAATGCGGGCATCGTGTTCTGCGCGGCCGCGGGCAACTACGGCACGGACAACGAGACCTCTCCCCACTACCCCTCCAACTACGACCTGGACACCCTCATCGCCGTGACCTCCTTCGATCACACCGGCAACTGGTACTCCGGCCACAACTACGGCGCCGTGAGCGTCGACCTGGCCGCGCCGGGCCGCTCCATCCTGAGCACGGTGCCCGGTGTCATGGGCGTGGACGGGGCCGCATTCTCCGACGACTTCGAGTCGGGAATCGGGAACTGGACCACCGGCGGCACCAACAACACCTGGGGGGTCACCTCCAACACCGAAGGGTGGTGGACGTCGATTCCCAGCGGTACCAGCTTCCTAAGCGACACGCCCAGCGGCGACTACCTTGCCAACACCGATGCCTGGGTCGCCACCGCCAGTGACATCGACCTGTCGGGGTACGGTACCAATCCCGTGGGCCTGACCTTCTACTCCGCCTGGATGGTCGATTTCTGGATGACATACGACCACGCCTACGTCGATATCTCCAACGACAGCGGTTCGACCTGGTTTACACTCATCGATTTGGCCTCGGTTTATTTGTATTATGTGCAATGGGGATTCTCTATGGAGTCTCTTGTGATTCCCGATGCCTACAAGACGAACCACTTCCGCCTGCGTTTCCGCTTCGTCACCGACAACACAGACTATACGTCTTATCCCCCCTACGATCAGAACGTGGGCTGGGTCATCGACGATGTGAAGATCGGCGCACCGGGTATGATCTACGGGTACGAATCCTGGGGCGGCACCTCCATGGCCACGCCGCACGTGGCCGGCGCCATCGCCCTGCTCGCGGCCGAGCATCCCTCGGAGACCTACATGGACCGGATCGCCCGCGTGCTCGGCGGCGTGGACACCCACAGCTCGCTCACCGGGCGCTGCGTGACCGGCGGTCGCCTGAACGTGAACAACGCCATCAACGGCCCCGTCCCCGTGCTGCTCTACGTGTCCAACCCCTACGTGGGGTGTACGTTCTACGCCACCGATTTCACCTATATCAACTGGCGGGTGCTCGGCGCCGAGATCGACCAGGTCAAACTGGAATACTCGCTCGACGGCGGGGCCAGCTGGACCGACATCGCCACCACGGACAACGACGGTTCCTACCAGTGGTACCTGCCCGACGTGACCAGCGCCAACGCCATGGTGCGCGTCAGCTCCACCGGCGGGGCGATTCAGGGCACCAGCGGTCTCTTCTCCATCGTGCCCTTCTCCGTAACCGCGGGCTACGACGACTGGGGCACCGCGGTGACCCAGACCGCAGACGGCGGTTACGTCGTGGCCGGTTTCAGCGACGCCTACACCAACGGCGGCTACGACCTCCTGGTCTACAAAGTGGACGCCGCGGGCAGCAAGCAGTGGCGCATGAACTACGGCGGCATCCGCGATGAGTATAGTGCACGCGGTTACTACATCTCGCGGATCATCCAGACCGGCGACGGCGGCTACCTGCTGGGCGGCACCTCCCAGAGCTTCAGCCACGGCGAGGACGACATGATCCTCTACAAGCTGAATCCCGACGGCAGCGTGGCCTGGTACCAGTATTACGGCGGCACCTCCAATGAAACCCTCTACTCCATCGCCCAAACCGCGGACGGCGGCTACGTCATCTGCGGCCGCTCCAACTCCTACTACCACGGCAGTGGCGGTTATTTCTGCGCCGAACCGCCCGACATGCTGGTCTACAAGGTGGACGCCGCGGGCAACAAGCAGTGGCGCAAGAACCTCGGCGGCGACGAGGAGGACCAGGCCTGGGCCGTGCAGCAGACCAGCGACGGCGGCTACATCGTCATCGGTCACAAGCACACCTGGACCGGCGGGCCTCCCGACTGCGTGGACGCCTGCGTCTACAAGCTGGATGCCGCGGGCAACAAGCAGTGGCGCAAGACCTACGGCGGAGACGCATTCGGCGACAAGGCCTTCTCCGGGCAGCAGACCACCGACGGCGGCTATGTCATCGCCGGTTTCTCCAAGAACTACACCCACGAAGGTCCGGGCGGCAAGGATTTCATCGTCTACAAGGTGGATGCGGCCGGTGCCAAGCAGTGGCGCAAGAACTACGGCGGCACGGGCTCAGAGGAAGCCAACTGGATCGTGCAGACGGCCGACGGCGGCTACGCCGTGGGCGGCAGCACCAATTCCTACACCCATGGTTCGGATGACTTCCTGGTCTACAAGCTCGACGCCTCCGGCGCCAAGCAGTGGCGCAGGAACTACGGCGGCAGCACTCAGGAGATCTTCTACGCCCTGCAGCAGACGGCCGACGGCGGCTACGTGTTCGTGGGCACCACCTGGTCCTACATGCACACGGTCGGCTATGCCGACATCCTGCTTTACAAGGTCGACGCGTCCGGCGCCAAGCAGTGGCGCAAGAACTACGGTCGCTGATTCGGGCCAGATCGATCTTCATAAACAAGGGGGCGCCCTCCGGGGCGCCCCTTTTTTTTTGCCAACGATGCGGTTGACACGGTTTCCGCGGCTGCCTATAATGGGGTGTTCGTCGGCCGAACGTTGAGGGGATCCGTTCTCTCGTAAGAGGGAGCAAGGCAGGAGGTGCGCATGAAACGGTTGCGGCGAGACGGTTTTCTTCTTTTGTTTGCACTCATTTTTTGTTCGGGAATGTCCGGGGCGGCCGCGGTCGAGGGATTCGTGGCGGCCGGCTGGAGCCGGAGTTTCACCCACGGCCTCCACGATTACTACATCCTGAAGCTCGACGGCGACGGCGCCCTGCAGTGGCAGAAGTACCTGGGCGGCGGGGATTCCGATTACGGCTGTTTCGTCCGGGGGACCGCGGACGGCGGGTACGTCATCGCCGGGGCCAGTGCGTCCTACACGCACGGGATCGGCGACCTGGACATCCTGGTCTACAAACTCGACGCCGACGGCAACAAGCTGTGGCGGCGCAACCTGGGCGGCGACCGGGACGACGTGGCCTACACGGTCTATCCCACCCCCGGCGGCGGCTACGTCGTGGGAGGCCAGACCCAGAGCTACGGGCACGGCACCGATGACGTCGATTTCCTCGTGTACAAGCTCGACGCGGCCGGGGTGAAACAGTGGCGCAAGCACTACGGCGGCGAGCAGGGCGACGGCGGGGTGGCGGCCTGTCCCACCCGGGACGGCGGCTTCATCCTCTTCGGGACCACCCTTTCCTACACCCACGGCGGCAGCGACTTCCTGCTCTACCGCGTCGACGCGGCGGGAAACAAGCTGTGGCGCAAGAACTACGGCGGCGGCGACGAAGAACGCCTGGACACCGACCTGCCCACCGGGGCCACGGTGCAGCAGACCGCAGACGGCGGCTTCGTGTTCGGCGGCACGACCTATTCCTACACCCACGGGGGCGGGGATTTCCTGGTCTACAAGGTGGACGCGGCGGGCGCCAAACAGTGGCGGCGCAACCTGGGCGGCGTCGGCCACGAGACGCTCTTCTCGGTCCTGCAGACCGAAGACGGCGGTTACCTGGCCGCCGGAGTGACCGATACCTACGGCAGCGGCGGCGACGACATGTTGCTCTACAAGCTGAATCCCGCCGGCATCAAGCAGTGGCGTAAGAACTTCGGCGGCGGGTTCGACGACGGGGCCCTGCACGCGGTCCAGACGTCGGACGGGGGCTACGTGGCCGCGGGATTTTCCGCCTCCTACGTGCACGGCACGCCGGGGGTCGACCACGACGTGCTGATCTACCGCCTGACACCGACGGGTCAGAAACTGTGGCGCAGGAATTTCGGCGGCGGCTTGGAGGACCTGGCCGGCTCCGTCCAGGAGACGGGGTACTACGGCCAGAACGATAGCGCCATCGTCGTGGACCACACCTGCGCGGATGTCGCCTCTATTCCGGATGGCTGGATCGAGCAGGTGAAATCCGATATCAAACTACACTACGCCCATACATCCCACGGTGGTCAGCTCACCTGTGGTATCTCGAGGCTCGAGAATCCGTCCCTGGCCGTCTTTGATCCCCGGCTGCAGTACACGCTGGAGTACAACACTCCGCCCGTGGCTGCCGATCTCTGCATCATGGACGGGCAGCTCAGTCAAACGTATATCACCCCGGAGCTGTACTGGGACGAGGGCGGTGACAGCCACACCCGGGCCGTGCTTGACACCTACGCCTCCCTCAACGTGTCCATGTGGTCCTGGTGCTGCCAACTCTACGATGAGGACGCGGCCTACGTCGACGACTACCTCAATACGATGAACGCCTTGGAGGCCGCGTATCCAGGTGTACGTTTCGTCTACATGACCTGCAATGCCCAGTCCAGCGGGGCATCGGGATACAACCGCTACTTGCGGAACCAGCAGATCCGCGAGTATTGCATAAATAACCATAAGATCCTCTTTGATTTCGCCGACATAGACGCTTGGTACAATGGGGACAAGGAAACATACGAATACGAGGGGCATACGGTGCCTGTCGAGCATTCCGCGTATGCGGGTGATCAGTGTGGCCACACGGCCTACGCGAACGCAGAGAATAAGGGACGTGCACTCTGGTGGCTGCTGGCGCGTATCGCCGGCTGGGAGGGACCCGGCGCCTGAGGCGGGATCGGCCCCCGGGGGACGGCGACGGTACAGAAGAGTTGAAGTCGCGTTGTCGCGAATCCGAAAACGGGCGAAACATGGAAAAGATCCATACAAAAGAACCGGCGGGGTTGCGATGCCGCCGCGAGGAGGTCCGATGCATCATCTCATGCTGAGACGGTTCACGATACTGGGACTGGTTTTCCTGTTTCTGATCCCCGCCCTGGCCGGGCAGGACCACCGCGTGGCCTTCGAGGACGACGATACCCTGGAGGAGATCCGCGAGAAGATCCGCATCAACGGGTACGGGTTCACCGTGGACCACAACTGGGTGTTCGACATGTCGCCCGAGGAGAAGCGGGCGTTCTTCGGCCGCCGGCCGCCGCGGGAGGCCATGGGCTTCCGGGTGTCGGACGACATCGGTCCCCTGGCCGCCCACCTGGGCCGCGCCCTGCCCGCCGCCTTCGACTGGCGGGACGTGGGCGGGGAGACCTACATCGGACCGATCCGCAACCAGGGCGCCTGCGGCTCCTGCTACGCCTTCGGCGCGGCCGCGGCGGCCGAAGGCACCTACAACAAGGCCCTGGGGCTCACCGGCGGCGCCTGCGCCGATTTCTCCGAGGCCTTCATCATGTGGTGCCTGGGGTCGCTTTCTCAGTACAGCAGCCATTTCTACGGCTGCGACGGCGCCGACTGGGACTACGTGGAGCTCGACGGCCTGGTGGACTACGGTATCTGCAGCGAGGCCGATTACCCCTACACGATCATCGAGCCCATCTCCTGTACCCATTGGAACGATCCACGCGTGCAGTTCGCGTCCTGGCACCGGGTGCCCTGCGGCGACATCGAGGCCATCAAGACGGCCATCTACACCTACGGGGTGGTGGACGCGGCCGTCTACGTGGGCGGCGCCTTCCAGGGCTACAGCGGGGGCGTGTACGACGACACGCGGAATACCTGCGATGCCGATCCCTGCTACTACACCTACACCAACCACGCCGTGGCCCTGGTGGGCTGGGACGACGCCGAAGGCGTGTTCTACCTGCGCAACAGCTGGGACACGGACTGGGGCGAGGACGGCTACATGCGCATCACCTACGGCGCGGCCCGGGTCCACTGCGAGGTCTGCTACATGGTCTACACCGCGCCCGACAGCCTGACCCTCACCGCACCCGACGGCGGCGAGGTCTGGGAGGTGGGCACATCGCAGGCGATCACCTGGACCGCCACGGGTGACATCGACCTGGTTCAGATCGACTACTCCACGGACGACGGCGGGTCCTGGACCGGGATCACCGCCTCCACCGAGAACGACGGCCTCTTCCCCTGGACCGTGCCGGATGCGGTGTCCACCCAATGCCGGGTGCGGGTGCGCACCCTGGCCGGCACCGTGGGCGATGCGAGCGATGGGGTGTTTACCATCCGGCCCCTGCTCACCCTGGGCTGGGACGACGCGGCCCGGTCGCTGGCCGTCTACGAAGGCGGGGACGTCCTGATCGCCGGGTTCAGCGACGGGTATACCGACGGGGGCACCGACGTCTCGTTCTACCGCCTGAACGATGCGGGCACGGTGCTCTGGCAGGGCCGGGCCGGCGGCTGGGAGGACGAGTTCGCCCACGCCGCCGCGGTCTGCGCCAACGGCGACGCCCTGGTGGCCGGAGACACCCGGTCCTCCACCCAGGGCGGCCGGGACATCCTGGTCTGCCGCCTGAACGGTTCGGGGACGGTGCTCTGGGAGAAGACCCTCGGCGGGGCGCATGACGAGACGGCCTACGCCGTGGCCGAGACGGCCGACGGCGCCGTGCTGGTGGGCGGCGTGTCGCAGACCTACACCCACGGCGGATCGGATTTCATCCTCTACCGCCTGGACGCCGCGGGCCGCAAGCAGTGGCGGAAAAACTACGGCGGCACGGATGAGGATGTCGGTGTCACCGTGGTGGCCACGGCCGATGGCGGGCTGGTGATGGCGGGCTGGAGCGACACCTACACCCACGGCGGCAGCGATTTGCTGGTGTACCGCCTCGATGCGGCCGGGGGCAAGCTGTGGCGCCGCAACCTGGGAGGGGACGGCGATGAGACCGCGGCGGGCGATCCGGTGATCGCGGCGACCGGCGACGGCGGATTCGTGGTGGCCGGCTCGAGCGACGGGTACACCCACGGCGACGAGGATTTCCTCGTCTACCGGTTGAACGGGAAGGGGCAGAAGCAATGGCGCAAGAACTACGGCGGCACGGGTCTGGACCGGGCCACCGCCGTATGCATCGCCGGAGACGGATTCGTCATCGGGGGGACCACGGACTCCACCACCCACGGGGGCGCCGATTTCCTGGTCTACCGGGTCGACGGCGCCGGCCGCAAGCTGTGGCGCAAGAACTACGGCGGCGCGGGCGACGACCAGGCCTGGACCCTGGTGCCGTTTGCGGGTGGATACCTGATCGCCGGGGAGTCCCTCTCCACCGTCACCACGCCGGGATACCGCGACATGCTGGTCTACCGTCTGGCCGCGGACGGGGCCAAAATCTGGCGCCGGAACCTGGGGCGCTAGGAGAAGGCCGCTTCTGACCGGGGGGGCGGCGTCCAAGGTGTGCTCCGGCCTGAAAATCCCCATCCAACGGGGGTAAAGGTGTTCGTTCTCCTTGAAGATCACCCTTTTCTGTGGTATATATCTGGGTGCGATCCGCGCGGGCGCGGAAAGCGTATGGGCAGTGGATTTAACGACTCGTCGAGCATATCCGCCTTCCGACGGCGGCAGCCTGCTCGGATTCATGACCGCTGAGCCAAACCAAAGACGTTAGGAGGTACTGATCATGCCCGGCTTAAAAAATGGGAAAGAGGATTCGGGTCGGCTCCAGGAAGACATGATTCGTTCGGCGCGGACCTACTACCGTCGCCGCTATCTCATCGGTATCGGGATCCTCGCATCGGTCCTACTCTTTCTTCTATTGTCATTCATTATGCCCAAGACCTATCTCAGTGAAGGTTTCTATCAGCTTTCTGATCCCAGCGCGGAGCAACAAATACCCATGTTCTCGGTGGCTTCGGAGTTTTTGAAATCCTCGAAGTTCCTGATTTTCGCCCAGTTGAAGGATATGGGATTGCTCGACTTGCAGATGTTCAAAGATCTGGACTTCAAAGAGCCCCCGAGTCTCTTCACCTTGACCATTCAAGAATTCAAAAAATACACCTCACGGTTTGAGAATTATCAAGAGTTTTTCCGTTTTGCAGAAAACAGCGGCATTCTGTCGGCCCAGGAATTTTCCGATTTGAAAAAATACATACGGACCTCGAAGAAGCTCTCAAAACGGTTTGAGGGCATGTATGCCCTTTCGAAAGATGACCTGAAGGACGTGGGGAAAAGTATCGAGGAAGAGCGAAATTTCATTTCCGGTGTCATGCTGGAGATGGAAGCCAAATCTCGCAACACGGCCAACCGCTACATCCAGGCCTTCGGGAGATACATCGGATTCAGCACCTTTCAGGAAAAATTCCATGATTATATCACCACCAACCTCAACGAATCGGGCGTTCTCATCGGCAGATACGACAATTACATTTTGCAGATGAGGTCTTTGATCAAGCAGCTGGAGGTTCAGAGAGATCGCCTCAAGGAGGTGGCCAGAAAATATCCCGGATTCAAGCAGACCGAGACGCAAATGGTGCTTGATTTCGAATTGAATGTCCAGCGGTTCATGTCGCCCATCGCACAGGTGGTCGGAGTGGAGTCCCGAATCGTAGACCTGGAAACCTTGGAAGGGAAAGTGAGCCGAGAAAAGAAAAAATCCGAGCTGTTCTTTGCCTATTTCGATGGAATCAAAGAAATTATGGATGAAAAAACGGTCAACGGTGAGGAACTGTTTCGTAGGATGGAAACGCATCGCGATGAGTTTTTTAAGACGAAGGACCTGTCGGATCTGGAAATTCGAGAAGTGTTCAATACCATCAATACCGACATCGGTCGTTTCCGGGTCCTTTATTCCAAAACCCTCCGCTTCATCACCGGGCCGACACTTCCCGAAAAACCGATCTGGCCGAAGAAATCGATCATGCTGATCCTCGGTTTTTTCGCTGGTGTTTTCATCTTCATTCCCCTGGCCTACCTCCTGGAATTTTGGGAGAGAAACAAACGGCTCATCAAGTCAAACGCAGTAGATTGACAGCCGAGAGGAGCCGCGGATCCTCTCGGCTGACAATATTTGTCAGTTCAAGTAACATTTTTCTCCAACAAAGCGACTCCCCGTGATCCAAAGACATGGAAAACAGAGCGGTTTCCGTTTGGCACCAAGATTGCTTAAAAGTATATGGTACGCCGGGTTTTTCAAACGGAAGGAGCGCGTGAATGGGCATCAACGTTAAAAAATTCAGCTGGATTTTTGTATTGTTTTTCATCGGAGCTTTCCTCGCCCACGGCACCATCCCCACTCCCGTGATCAAATGGCAGAAGGGAGGATTTGTGTGGGGCGATTACAATAAATATCGTTGGACGGCTCCGGTTTTATTGGATGTGAACGATGACGGTCAACTGGACGTAATCTTCGCGGGCGTCAATGTGTTTGCCTTCGACGGCAATACCGGTGCGGTGCTGTGGAGGTTTTACGCCGGAACAGACCGGGCCAATCCCAATTTCAATCGCAATATTGAAACGCACACCTCTGTGGCCATGGGCGACCTGGACGGTGACGGGGAGCAGGAATTCGTGACCGTGCACCAGGGCGGTTGGGTTTGCGCTTACGAGAAAAACGGGTATTTCATGTCGGGGTTTCCCGTCCGTCCGGAGGGGAGGACCGACTACATCGAAAGTGTTTCCCTGTATGACATCGACGGCAACGGCGACCTGGAGATCATCATCGGTTGGGGCAAGGCCAACAACCTGAACTGCTGCGTGATCGAACACAACGGTGCCACACGCAGCGGCTGGCCGCAGTACCAACCGAACGAGAATTTCAACGCTCTGGGCATTTTCAACCAGAACATCGCCGTGGCGGACACCGATGGAGACGGTTCGGCTGAAATTTTCGTGCCTTCGGACACCGGTAAAATCTGCGCTTACTATCCGAACGGATCACCCCTGCCGACCAATCAGATCTTCCAGAATCAGGATCCCTGGGGTCCGGATCCCATGGATACCTGGCCCAAGGTCGTCAACTACGAGGATTATGAAGATGAAAAATACGGGTATGCACCCGACGGTGTGGGAACCCATTTCTGGATGGGTACCGACTACCCGGCCACCATCGCGGACGTGAACAACGACGGCGTATTCGAAATGGTGGTCGTACCCTCCCTGTTCACCAAGACTCCGCCCGATTACCAGGAACTCTACAGCCGCCCTTTTATATACAACATCGACCGCACGCGATTCAACGACGACGGTTTCAACTGGACGACCAACAACGTGCCTGTTACCGGTCCCCCGCTTTATCCCCTGGAGGACGACTGGTCCACCATCGCCCGGAAAACCCAGAATCCGGTGGTCGTGGACATCGACGGGGACGGGAACAAAGAGATCCTCTCGTCGACCTACGACGGTAAGGTCCATTGCTGGTGGCTGGACAAGACCGAAAAGCACAACTGGCCCTTCTCGGTGTACACGCCGGGCGCCAATCCCCAGACTTTCGCCTCGGAACCGACGGTGGCCGATCTGGACAACGACGGTCAATTCGAGGTAATCTTCACCACCTGGCCTAAATATCACACCTTTCAAACAGGTCATCTCTACATCCTTAACCACGAAGCGGAAATACTGCAGAAGAAACAACTGCCCTATGGCTACAACGGCGAAGTTGGGGATCTTGAATTTGACGGTGGATTGGCTGCGCCCACGGTGGACGATCTGGACGGAGACGGGGATCCGGAGATCCTCGTGGGTATGGTTTACGGCGGCATGGTCGTATACACACTTCCCGGCATTCAGATGGGGAGCGCTCCCTGGCCCACGGGCCGCCATGATTTCAGCCGTACCGGTTGGGACGGCTATGGTTTCTTCACTCTGACGTCGCCCAACGGCGGCGAATCGCTGGAGGCCGGATTCGCCCACAACATCACCTGGAACGCGGCGGGCATCTCGGGCCTGGTGAAGATCGAGTACTCCTCGGACAACGGTGACCAATGGACCACCCTCAGTTCCGGTGCTCCCAACACCGGCTCCTATATTTGGACGGTGCCGGATATCGACGCCGCCGAATGCCTGGTCCGGATCGGAAAACCGGATGGAAGTCTCAGTGACATGAGCGGGGATGTTTTCTCCATCTTCACGAATCCGCCCGCGCAACATGACAGCGGGCATGCCGTGATCGAAACCAACGACGGCGGCTATCTGGTGGCCGGCAGCACCAACTCCTACGGGAGCGGGGGCTACGATATGGTCCTCTACAAGCTGGACGCAAACGGCAACAAGTGGTGGCGCAAGACCTACGGCGGCGACCAGGACGATTTCGCCTGGTGCCTGCAGCCCACCGAAGACGGCAACGTCATCCTGGGAGGGTACACGGAGTCGTACACCCACGGCGGCACCGATTTTCTCCTCTTCAAGCTGGACAGCACGGGCAAGAAGGTGTGGCGCAAGAACCTGGGCGGCGACGGGGACGACGACTGCTACGGCGTCCGGCAGATCCCGGGCGGCGGTTACATCGTGATCGGGTCCACACAGTCCTATTCCAAGGGCCTGACCGACTTCCTGGTATACAAGTTGAGCGAGGGGGGCAGCAAGGTGTGGCGCAAGAACCTGGGCGGAGACGCGGCCGACTACGGGTACGCGGTATGGCCGACCCGTGACGGGGGATTCGCCGCCCTGGGCCACTCGGCCGCCTACACCAATGGCGGCGAGGACATGCTGCTGTACAAGTTGGATTACCGCGGCGCGAAGGAATGGCGCAAGAACTACGGCGGTGACGGCGACGAATTCGTGTTCGGGTCCCAGGCCGTGCAGCAGACCACCGACGGCGGGTACGTCATCGGGGGATACAGCGACTCCTACACCCACGGCGGGGCCGACTTCATGGTCTACAAGCTGAACGCCGCGGGCAGCAAGGTGTGGCGCAAGAACTACGGCGGGGACGGAGACGAGCAGGGTGTCTGCGTGCAGCAGACCTCCGACGGCGGCTACCTCGTCAGCGGGTACACCACCTCCTACACCAACGGCGGCTACGATTTCCTCTCCTACAAGGTCAACGGCGCCGGCCAGAAGGTGTGGCGACGAAGCCTGGGCGGGGAAGAGGACGATGTGCTCTACGCCGCGATCCAGCTCAGCGACGGTGGTTACGCGGTCGTAGGGGAAACGTTTTCTTACTCAGCCACACCGGACTACACCGATATTCTATTCTACAAATTGAAGCCGACCGGTATCAAGAGCATGCGCCTTAATTTTTGAGGATTCCCCGGACCACGATCCGGGCGCGTTCCCGACTGCCTCGGCTTTAGAGGACTCTCCCGGGCCGTGATCTCCGAGCTAGGGCGACCGTATCACAACATGCTTTCCTTCTTCATCGTGTTCACCGTTTCGGTCCCGGTCTTTTCGTTTCTCCTTGCCGGATGGCCGCTTCGTCTGGGCCGGAGCGCCGGCCTGGACGGCTGGGACACCCTGCTCTGCACCCTGGGATTGGCGCCGGGACTGATATCCCTCTTCCTGTACTACCTGATGGTGTGTTTCCCGGGACGGGGGGAGTCGTTTTACCTGGGCGGGGTGGTTCTCCTGTTCCTGATCCTGGGATTCCTGGGACGGCAAGGATGGCGAGACCGCTTGCGGCAATGGCGTGATTCACGGTGCGCAACCATCGGAGACCGGACACCCGGAGTTCGGCGCAGGCGTTGGCCGAGAATTCTGTTCCGGCTGACCGTGTTGTCAATCCTGGCGGCCTGTCTGTGGGGTATCATGGCCCACGTGGTGCGCCAACCCATCAAGGACCACGATGTGGTCCAGTATGCCGTCATGGGCCGGATCTATGCGCAGGACCGATCGATCGATTTCTCGGGCTACCGTCCCCATCGGGCCACCGGCTTCTACAGCCAGATTCTACACGCCCCGTCCTTCTCCCTCCTTCACACGTGGGAGTCGTTCATGAACCATGGTCTCCTGGGACGGGTGGGTGATCTGTTCTTCCGCAGCCTGAGCTTTTTCTACGCCGTCCTCATACTGGCTCTCATGTACAATCTTCTTAGGAAGCGCCATGTCGGGCTCGCCCTTCTCGGTATTCTGATCTCCCTTTCAGGTGTGGCCTTTTTCCTGGCCTTGTCTACGTATCATATCGATTCCTACCGGATGTTCTTTGCCTTCGTCTCCTGGATAATGTTGTTCCGCAGCATCGAAGGCAAACACCGACATGCCTTTCTGTTGCTGGGGATTTTTTCCGGGTTGGCCGCGTTCGCCCATTCGATCGGCGTGATCGTGGCGGGGTTGAACTGCCTCGTGGTGTTTGGATTGGGCGGAAAAACGTGGGGGGAGAAAATGGCGGCCGGGAGTTTGGTCTCCCTGACCGTCCTGCTTTTCGGGGGCGTCCACTACGTCATCGATACTTTTTTCGGCCAGGGATGGATATTCTGAGACCGTCCAGGATACGATCACACCTCGCATGATGAATCACCTATCCGTAAAACAGACGGGGGTCGTGCTCTTCCTGATGATCCTGGCTCTGGCGGTGGTGTCTGTCAACTATACGCTGATCGACGCCGAGGTTCAGGAAAACCTGAGGCGGAGTCCGAGAAATTTCTTTCGGAATGTGGACACCGATGCGAAACAGTGGTTGAACGGTCACCTCGGGGTTTTTTTCCGCTTCCGGTACTTCGGCAACGTGGTCTGGCTGGGGCTGCCTATCATGGTGTTCCTGGTGTTTACATTCCGCTCGAGAACACCGCAGGAGATGGCGATGCTGGCTGTGTTGATTCCGATGGTTGCGGTCATCGGCGTCCAGGGATCGCGCAATGCGCGCTATCAGTTTACCGTGTTCCCGTTGCTCCTCCTGCTGGTTCTCGTTTTCATATGGGAGGTGTTGCCTGATTGTCCGAGATGGGTGCGGCCCGCCTCTTTCATCCTGATCGCCGCGCTCAGCCTGTTCAACATCGGTCATTACCTCAACTGGTATTCCCACATATGGAAGGTTGGGGTTGTCGGGGACGCCGACGTGTTCCCCGATGAGACGATTCACCTGCTCCAGGCGGCCCGGGCAAACGACCCGGATGCCATGGTGCTGGTTTGCAACCAGCCGTTCTATTTTTACTATCTGAACGGCGGGGGGATCGACTTCCGTCACCCGGGTGTGCGCAAGATCCTGCGCCGCTCGGGAGACCGGAGGAAACTGTTCTATGTGCTGCGGCATCAATTCGATATTCGCTATATTCTTTACGATTTCCGGGTCGAGGCCACACAGAGGGCCAAGGTTTTTTCTGAGATCGTCAATCTGGACGGCCGCATGCTGCTGGCTGAAGGGGCATTGAGGCTGGTTGAACTGCGGGACCGGCCGTTCGAGGAGACCATTCCACCGAACGCCATTCAGACCCTGTCCGTGTGGAATCCCGATGCCGAGGATCCGGCCCATACGGCGCCGGATCTGCAGCGTGAAGGCCATCCCTGGAAATTTTTTCTCGAGTTTGAAAGATCTAAGGCGGGCAACGAGCTGCGGGTGGTCCCCAAAAAGGTGGTCAAGGGAAGGAAGTTGATCGAATGCGAATACCGGTTTGCCTGGAACGATCTGGCGTGTGAAGAGGGAACAGCCGTCACCCTCTATTTTGTGCTCACGGCGCGGGCTTCATCGGGAGCGATGGGCCGGGAGACCTACATGTACATCCGGGACTTCGCCGAGCGCCGTGAGGAGGAAAAAATCCACTTCACAAAGTCCGACTGGCGGAAATACCTGGTTTTCAAAGAGATAAAGCCCGATGTGGAGCAGGTGACGACCGGCATACGGTTCGTACCCCGTTCCAGTTCTGACCGGTTATCGGTCCGGGACATGAAGATCTACGTCACCCAACATGCGCTTTAACCTTGTTCTTCCCAGAACGATGTCGAAAACCCTGAAAGATCTCCTGGGTACGGCCTTCACCCAGGTGGTTGTGGTGGCCGCCAGCGTCATGGTCCTTAACCTGATGTCGCGGCTGCTCAGTCCGGAGTATTTCGGTCTGTTCATGGTCATTCGCCGCTGGGTCCCCGTGTTGATCCCCCTGATGACCCTGAACCTCAGTATCGGCCTGACGAGGTACGTGGGTTTCGATCCGGATCATTCACAGGCCTATCTCAGGACGGCCACCGTCCATATCTCCATCGTCACGTTCTTCTTCGCCCTCTTTTTCCTTGTCTTCAGGCAAACGTTCTCTCTTCTCTTTTTCAATGACACGCGTTTCGCGGGGGTGATTCCCGTCCTGCTGCTGTTTTTCATCGCGAACTGGGTGCACCTGCTGGTCTACGGGTACTATCGCGGTGCGCTTCAGATGCAGAAAGCCAACGGATTGAAGATCCTGTTTACCGTGTTTCCCATACTGCTTCTGGTGGCCATGCTGCATTCCCGTCCGGCGAGTGATTCCGGCACCATCTTTTTGTATTTCTTGCTGTACTCCATCTGGGCCATCGTCACCGCCCTCTTTTTCCTTCGCCAGATGATCCCGCCAAAGGTCGGGACCTCGACTCCCAAGGCGGACAAAAAGAGCATGAAAGAATTCCTGCTGTACAGCATCGCCAGGATTCCCGCGGTTTTTTTCGACTCCCTGGTCTACAGTCTCCCCGTCTTCATGGCGAATTTCAAGGTCTCACTGGCGGAAGCCGGATACATGGGCATTGTGGTCGTTTCGATCCGATTTTTCGAGATCTTGTCCATGCCCTTCACGATCATCTTTCTGCCGAAATTTTCCCAACTGAAAAGGCGAGAGGACACGGAGGTGATCCGGGATACCAGTGCCGTGGTCGTGAACTTCATCATCACCTTCCTGCCGATTCTTATTGTGACCATCCCGGGATTGACCCGCTCCCTGCTCCTGCTCTGGTTTGGACGGGCGTACCTAGGGATCGCCGACAGCCTGGCACTCGCCGTGCTTTTCTCCCTGTTCTACGTGGCCTTTGGTCTCCTGCGCGGGATTTTAGACGGGCTGTACGTTTTCCCCTTCAGCAGTGCGATCGGCTTTGCCGGTGTGGTGACGATTTTCGTCTCTTCACTCCTATTCAGGAGCGATCTCTATCACCTGACACTGGCTTTCGGCCTGGGACTTGCGGTTCACGGCCTGTTGTCCCTGCTTGTTGTTTTCTGCAAAATCCGTATTCCCCTGCGGTTCAAGGAGGTGTCGATTTCGCTGGTCCTGACCGCGATCATCGCCTGCATTCTGCCAGTGATCGATCCCCTGCTGCGGCGGATATCCGGTTCCGAATCGATCGCCCTCTTGCCCATGCTGGGCTTTCGTCTATTCATTCTGGCCGGTGTGTTCTTCCTGTTCTGGAGGCGCCTGTCCTGGTTTCAGACCCTGAAACAGGGGTCGGGCATCGGCACCCGTGTTGGGAACGGGGGGACGCCACGTGGCTGATCACCTCCTGGGGTTCCGAAACGAATGGGGGCGAAGGTGAGTGGACGCCAAAGGGCGTCACTGAACCACCAACGATGACCTTCTTCGTTTTCATCAACTGGTTCACCTGCGGGTTGACCCTGCTGGTGTTGGTTCTGATTTTCCTGCGCCACCGCTACCTCTTCATCAAACCGAGCATGATCGTCATCGTCTTTTTCCATCTTCAGATCCAATGGGCGGCCACCATATTTTCAGGGTATATCGAAGCCTTCCTGCCGAATCCATTCCCATTCTTCTTCCTGGTGCAGGGCTTCCCTCTCATTTCGCTCGTTGTGTCTTTTTTTCTGCTTCATAACAAAGCACATGATGTTTTCAATCGGGTGGCGACGGGCGATTTTGAGTCGATCCGTGTGCGTCCGATTCACATCATTTCATTTTTGACTCTTGGCACCCTCATCGTCTTTTTTTACCTGCTCCGGGTGCCTTTTTCCAGCACAGGACTGTTCGCGATTTTCGTCGATCCAATGGGTTCAGCCGAAGCCCGTGAGCAGTCTCTTAAGCTGCTCAACGAGCCAGCCCTCAAATACGCGTTTTCGTTTTTCAAAACCGTCTTCGCGCCGATGTTGGCGGTTTTGTCCACCGTGTACTTGATGCAGAGTTTTAAGAAACTCAGATTGGTGAGAGTACTTGCGGCTGGCGTGACGCTGATCTATATCATCAGTGCCGTATCCCTCCCCGGTGCCAGAAAGCCGGCAGCCTTGATCGTTTTTGCCGTGTTCTGGGCCCTTTTCCTGGTCAAACGGATGAAGGTCAGACCCGTGTACGTGTTGTTGACTGTATTCCTGGTGGTTTTATTGCCCGTCCTGTTGACCGTATTTCGGGAGGGGCAAGAGCTGAACCTCTTGCAGTTCGCCGATTATCTGAGCGGACCTGTTTTGGAGAGGATATTTTATATACCCATGGAGGTGGGATTGTGGCACGTACACTACGCCCAAAAGTTCGGATTGATCGGCATCGCCGGCATACCCAAGCTGGCCGAGCTGTTCGCGGTGGAGCCGGTGAATGTCATGAATCTCATCTATACCAAGTATACATTTTTTGACCTTTCTTCAGGCTTTGCCAATACGAGCTACGTCTTCTCATACTATAGTTTTTTCGGGTTGATCTCTCTGATATTCTCCTGCGTCTTACTCTGGCTGTTGGATCTTGGTTTGCTCGTTTTTGATCGGATGAAGAATTCCGGATTGATCCTGGCTGGCATCGCCGCCCTGACTTCCTCCAGTATCTCTTTTGTGGCGATTGATTATACCATCGGTCTGATTACAAACGGATTCCTGGTAATTCTGATTGTTGTGGTGTTGATGGAACGATATACCGGTTTTCTTTCCGGCCGGAAGGTGGGCGAATAATCCATGGGTATTCGGGTTTGCCATCTGACCTCAGTCCATTCTCCCTTCGATGTTCGGATTTTTTACAAGCAATGCCGCAGCCTGGCCAAGGCGGGATACGATGTGGTTCTAATTGCGCCGCATCCCCGCAATGAGAAGGTAGAAGGCATTACGGTTGTTCCGTTTGCGAAGAGAAAGAACAGATTGGCTCGAATACTGGCATCCCCCGGGTCGATGTTCAGGCTGGCTTTGAAACAGAAGGCTTCCCTGTACCATTTCCATGATCCGGAGTTGATATTCACGGGTGTGCTCTTGAAGGTGCTTGGGAAAAAGGTGATATACGACATCCATGAAGACAATGTGGCTTTCACAAGACAGAAGACCTACCTACCGCCATTGCTTGGGTACATTGCCTCATGGATGGTGAGCTGGGTTGAGCGGTTGGCCCGGTCTCTTTTCCAGATTGTCGTCGCGGAAACTTACTACAAGGAAAGATTCCCGAGTGGGATCGCTATACTGAATCATCCTCTGCTGCGGGAGGTTCAATCCTCGGAAAAGCGACGTATCGCCCAGAGGGATTCCTTGCTTTACGTGGGTACCAGTCTTGAAGATCGCGGTGCATTCATCTATCCCAAAATCCTCAATTACATCCATGACATCGACATGTATATCGTGGGGCATTGCGATGGAATCCTGGCCGAAGAAATGAAAAAAATTCCAGATGATAAGGACAGGCTGCATTTCATCGGAGAAGGTGAATTTGTGGATCCTCTGGTCGTCAATACTTACTATGACCGGTATCGGTGGCTGGCTGGGCTGGCCATTTTCCCCCCAACTACATTCAACATGAAAAAGGAGCTCACCAAATTATTTGAATATATGTCTGCAGGGATTCCCATCATCTGTTCGGATTTTCCGGTCTGGCGCGCGCTCATCGAGAAGACTGAAACCGGTATTTTGGTCGATCCCGCGAGGATGGAAACCATCGTGGCGGGAATCGAATTCTTACGTGCGAATCCCCTTGAAGCCGAGAGAATGCGCAAGAATGGGATGAAAGCGGTTCGGGATACTTACAATTGGGCTTTGCAGGAGACAAAGCTGCTTGGACTTTACAGCAGGTTGCTGAGGCCATCGGAGTCCGGGGATTGATAGAGCGGGAGCGAGAGGGTACAATATAATCTTTTGGAGTGTATGATGCCCCTGTCAGACGTTCGAATCATCGAGTTGCCCAAGATCGAGGACCGGCGCGGCAACCTGACCTTCATCGAGGGGGAGCGTCACGTGCCCTTTGCCATCGCCCGGGTGTACTACCTGTACGACGTGCCCGGCGGGGTGGAGCGGGGCGGGCACGCCCACCGGGATCTGCAGCAGTTCATCATCGCAGCCAGCGGCAGCTTCGACGTGGTGCTGGACGACGGCGAAAACAAGAAGACCTTCAGCCTGAACCGTTCCCACTACGGATTGTACCTGCCGCGGATGATATGGCGGGAAATCGTGAACTTCTCCTCGGGCGCCGTGTGTCTCGTCCTGGCCTCCCTGCCCTACGACGAATCCGACTACTACCGGGATTACGATGCGTTCATCGAAGCCGTGCACCGTTCCGGTCGGGAGGGGACGCCGTGAACGGGAGCAACGATCCTGGCTTCATCCGCCGCTGTTCCCTGGACCGGCTCGCACTTGGAGACGGTGCTCAGATCGATCCCACCGCCATCATCGGCGAGATGCCGGAGCGCATCGTTGACGACCTCCAGCTCCGTATCGGCGCCCGGGCCTGCATCCGCAGCGGTTCGGTGATCTACCTGGGCTCCCGGATCGGATCGGACTTCGCCAGCGGACACCAGGTCATCGTCCGGGAGGAGAACCTCATCGGGGACGGGGTCTCCCTGTGGAGCCACTCCATCCTCGACTACGGCTGCCGGATCGGCGACCGGGTCAAGATCCACAGCGGTGTGTACATCCCGCAGTTCACGGTGATCGAAGAGGATGTCTTCGTCGCTCCCGGCGTGATCATGGGAAACGACCCCCATCCGGGGTGTGAAAAGTCCCGCGAATGCCTGCGCGGACCCGTGATTCATCGGGGCGCGCGCATCGGGATCAACGTCACCGTTCTGCCCTACGTGAGGATCGGCGAATACGCCCTCATCGGGGCCGGCAGCGTGGTGACCCGGGATATACCCGACCGCGCCGTGGCCGTCGGCAACCCGGCCCGGGTCCGGGGGAGGATCGAAGACCTGCGCTGCCGGCACAGCCCCCCGTGGGTGGAAAAACCCTACGGTGAGGGACGATGAAGGTTCCGTTCTTCCAGCTGAACACCCAGTACGACACCCTGCGGGAGGAACTCCGCGACGCCGTCGACCGGGTGCTGTCCAGCGGTTTTTATATCCTCGGCAAAGAGGTTGAGGCATTCGAGAGGGAATTCTCGGAGTACATTGGAGGAGGGCATGCCGTTTCGGTGGGTTCGGGAACCGATGCCCTGATTCTGGCCCTGCGCGCTGCGGGTATTCAAACCGGTGATGAGGTCATCACCGTGGCCAACACCTTCATCGCCACCCATATGGCTGTGGTCACTTGCGGTGCGGTGCCGGTGTTTGCGGACATCGATCCTGTCTTCCATACCATCGATCCCGGGCAAATTGAATCGAAGATCACCTCTAAAACCCGGGTCATACTCCCCGTTCATCTGTACGGTCATCCATCCGATATGGATGCTGTGTGTGAGATCGCCCGCAGGCACAACCTGACGGTGATCGAGGATGCCTGCCAGGCGCATGGTGCCCGTATTGGATCCCGACACGTCGGTTTGATCGGAGATATGGGATGTTTCAGCTTTTATCCGACCAAGAATCTCGGCGCCTACGGTGACGGAGGCATGGTAGCCACCCGAAACAAGGAATTCGCGGAGAAGCTGAGGCGGTTGCGCAACTACGGCCAAAATAAGAAATACTATCATGACACAGAAGGCATCAACAGCCGGTTGGATGAGATACAGGCGGCTGTGCTGCGGGTCAAGTTGACTTATCTAGATGGATGGATCCAGCGGCGCAAACAGATCGCGATGACCTATGTCGCGGGGATCGATTCCCCGGTCATCCATCCCGTTCGTGAGAGGAGCGGCTTTTCCCATGGGCATTATTTGTTCGTGGTAAGGTCTCCTCTTCGCGATCGTCTGCAGGATTGGCTGCAGGACAAAGGCGTGTCGACCCAGATCCATTACCCGGTACCGATTCACAGGCAACGAGCCTATTTGAATCGATTTCAGTCCCTCCCGCGGTTGCCTCAGACGGAGAAGGCCGCCGAGGAAATACTGTCTCTGCCTTTATTCCCGGAAATTCGCGATGATCAAATCGCATTCGTCGTGGACTGCTTGAACCGATTTCACCCCTGAATCCCATGCGGATTGTCTATTTGGCGCAACTGTTTGAAATGGAGAACGAGTACGACTCCGACCGCCACCATTATGTTTGTAAAAAGCTGGTTGAAGCAGGGCATAGGGTGACGGTCCTCACCAGCAACATCCACTATAAAACGGGTGAGAGAAAATACCCGGTTCGGTTTTTTCGCCACCATCTTCTGAGGCGCGATGGCATCGATATTTACTATTTGTACTCTCCGAAGAACATTCATGGCAAATACCTCAAGAGGATTTTGTACTATCTCGCCTATGTTTTTTTTTCACTTTTCATCTTCGGGGCGATCAGGGATGCCGACTTGATTTATACCGTTTCTCCGTCCCTGACGGTCGCACCCCTCGGGTACTGGTTGAGCCAGAGGGCAAAGGCCTCGTACATTTTGGAGATTGCCGATGTCTGGCCCGATGTGCTCGTTGAAATGGGCTTTCTCCGGCGCCGTTGGGTGATTCGGTTCTTAGAAAGGATTGAGTTGTTCTGCTATCATAAGGCAGCCAACATCATCGCTTTGACCAGAGGTATTCAAACCAACATTCAGGCCAAGTTGGACCGGTGTGCCGATAAAGTGGTTTTGATAACCAACGGTATCAATCCCGATCTGTTTTCTGGAGGTTCTACAGGAGATCATCCCGGGGAAAGGATGAAGGACTTGGCGATTCCAGACTCCGGATTCGTCTGTATGTATTTAGGGGCACATAGCCTGTACAATGCCCTCGATACGGTGATAGAAGCAGCGACGGCGCTTAGGGAGGAGTCCGGAATTCATTTTGTCCTGATCGGCGGTGGGGATAAAAAGGAGGATCTGATGAAGGATGTCGTGTCTCGCGGCTTGACCAACGTCCATTTCCTGCCGCCGGTCCCACGATTGCAGGCACCCCGATGTCTGAGGTCTGCGGACATTTTTCTTTTGCCCAACTTGAAAGGCGATTTTTACAAGATGAATCTGCAGAATAAGTTTTTTGATTACCTCGCTTCGGGGAAACCCGTGGTGTTCGCCGGGTGCGGCGAATCGGCGGACATCATCAAGCGGTTAGATTGCGGTCGGATCGTGGATGCCGAAGATGGTCGGGCCATGGCGAAGGCCATCCTGGATCTCAGATCCATGCCAAAGGAAAAGAGACTCGAAATGGGGAAAAAGGCAGAGGATTTTGTTTTCTCCAATTACAACCGGGAAGTCTTGTTTGATCGTCTGCTCAAGGTTTTATCACCTTATGCCCGGTGATGGATTGGGATCCCTCGCCCGGCTGCCGTCGTATTCACTTTGATCAGGTGGTTTAGAGATGAAAAAAAGGATCCCGTTTTACTTTCTCCATTTTTTCCTGCTGGCACTGCTGATTTTCATTGCTGTCTGTGTGTACTTTATCAATTTTCATCTTGGCTTGGATGTGTTCTGGACTCTGACGAGAAATTTTCTCAACGACCGACTGACCAATCTGCTTTTCATCCTGGGAGCGTTTTTCTCCCTCAATTTTCTGTTCGGTTTGGTTTCATACGAAAGCAGGGAAATGGAATTCGCCGTGGTTCAGTACTTGACTTTGCTGTTCAAGGTCGTCCTGATACTCGGTATGGTCTCATTTGTGGAATTCTACCTGTTTTATGAGACAAAAATCGGTCGGTTGATTTACCTGAATTTATTTATCTTTTTTTCCATTTATTACTACTTTTATTTGAAGACACGTTCGAGTGGACAGTTCCGTGAAATTATTTGGCTGGCCCAGGAACCTGCGGCCGGCGTCCTTGATCGCTACACCAAGACATGGGATCGCTACAAAGTCTACGGCTTCGAATCGATCGACTCTCTACTGGAAAGCAAAGCCGACATCATCTACGCCAGAGATCAGATTCATGACGAAGTCAAGGAATTGCTGATTAAAAGCAAGTTGAAGGGGAAACGGGTCTGGGAGTTGGCCGACTTTGTGGAAAATGAGGCGGAAAAAATTCCGATTGATTTTGTGGATGTTCCCTGGCTTCTGGAGAAATTCAACCATATGGATCGCAACTACCTCCGCCTGACGCGAGCCTTTGACATTCTGATAGCGGCCACTCTTATGTTGATTCTTTTCCCGATCGGTTTCCTGCTCTCCATTGTCCATCGGATTTTCTCCCGGGGAACCCTCTTCTATATCCAGGAACGGCTTGGGTTGTATGGGAGACCCTTCAAATTGATCAAATTCAGGACAATGATTCAACATGCGGAAGAGTCGGGAGCCCGGTTTGCCGAAAGGGATGATCCCAGAATCACCAGGATCGGACGGTTGATGCGCCGACTGCGAATTGACGAAATACCCCAGCTAATCAATGTAATCAAAGGTGAAATGAAGTTGGTGGGTCCTCGTCCCGAGAGAGCGATTTTCATCGAGACGTTGTCCAGTAAGATTCCTTATTATTCATTGAGACTGCAGGTGAGACCCGGACTCACGGGCTGGGCACAGGTGCAGGGGCAATATGCGGGGGAGAATGTGAATGACCATAAAGAGAAATTGGAGTACGATCTCTATTACATCAAAAACAAGAGCTTTTTCTTTGATCTGCTGATTCTGGCAAAGACCATTAAGATCATGTTCCATGCCCGAGGTGCATAAAGGCGGGTGAGGGCACCAGGCCTGGTGGTGGAGCATCGGAAACAGTTCTCCATGATTGCTACCCATCCATGGCGGGGGAGATGAACCGCGTGCTGCACTCCCATTTGAACCGGAGGCGCGGGTTCCCAAGGGGCGACGATATCACGGGAGTGCGCAGAACCACATGAAACGGATTGTTTTGTGGCTGGCGGCGGGGCTTTTCGCGCTCGTATCGTTGCGTCCCCTGGCCTTCACCTGGACCCTGCTGCGGGTGCATCACAGCCGTGGCCGTGACGACGGGCACGCCGCCTACCTTCTCCTGAAGGCGGTCTCGTTGAATCCGTCCATGGCCGCAGACATGCCGATCGTGGCCGGCATGGACAGGAACGCCCTGCTGGAGGGGGTGCTGCGCCGAATGATCCTGTCCGGCGAGACGGGATTGATGCGCGACCTGGCGTCGATCGGGTTCTCCTCCGCCTTCCTGGACGAGAAATTCAAAGACAACATGTATTACCGTTACAGGCGGGGGACCATCGATGGGAGAGGCGAATGGCGCCATCTCGATCCGTTGTCCCTGGCACTGCTCGGCGAGGAACGGGCCAATCCACTGACCCTGTCCATCCTGGACACCCTGTCCGGACGGTTGCCCGGAGATTTCCTGACCGATCTCTACCGGTTTGCGGCCTGGCAGAAAAACGACGGTCTGGTCCGGGGGCTGGAATCGAGACACCCCGCGCGCTTAGAAATCGTGAACCGGCCTATCCTCGCGGGGATCGCCGCAGACCGGTCCATGGACATGACGGCACGCATGCTCGGCTGGACCGCGGCCCAGGCAGACGAACTTCGTTCCGGGGCCCTGTTCAAGGAGGATTTCGCCGAATCCTCCAGTCTCTTCGAGCGCTGGTTTTTTTCGGATATGTCGGACGTGAGCCCCTATGGACCCGCTTCGTTCCATGCGGGAACGGTGGCGGATGGCGGATGTCGCGGGGTCCGCATCATGGGTTTCTTCGTTAGGAAAGAGAAAGGCCGGGCGGACCCGCGCGGCGGTATCTGGCTGCGTTCCCCGTTGACACTTCCCCCGGGGAACCATCTTTTTTCCCTGGATTACTGTACGGAGACCGGTCGGGAAAGACCGTCGGTCTGGCTGCGTGACGGTCTGGAAGTCTTCCTGCCCGTCACGGGCGGGCGCTGGGCCAAGGCCGTTTTTTTGCTGCCGGAGGCGGATGCCGCGGCATCCTCCATCCGGCCGTTGGTCAGAATCTGGGGGACCGGCAGCCTGAGGATCGACAACATCGCCGTGTGGCCGGACCGGGGAACGACCCCCCGTGTCGCGCCCTCGCTCGATCCCATGCTCGAATTCTATGAACCGTAAATCCGTTTTCCTGTCCATCTTCGTTTTTTCCTTCGTCCTGCTCTCGTGGGTGCTTCTGTGGCACTTCCGGGTCTTCGTGGTCCCGCTGTCCGTGTTCGCTCTCGGTGCCGCCATTCGGCTGGTTTTCAGGCGGCACGCCCTGGTGGTCGTGACCGCCCTGGTTCCCATTCTGGCCGCTGCCGCCCGGCTGGAAAACCGGGGAATGCCTCTCAATTACCTGATGCTTCCCCTCTACCTGCTGGCCGGGATGTGGGTCGTGGACATCTTGATGAAACGGCCCGGGGACGCCTCCCCCCTGGATGCGGTGAACCGGTATTACGTGCTGCTCCTAGGGCTGATGACGGTCTCGCTGGTCGTCGTGCTGGCGCGCTGGTCCAACGTCACCCTGGCCGGCCATGCCTTTCTGGCCGATACGCCGGTGGCGCCGAACGCGGTCCGCCTGTCGTTTGCCATCGTGTTCCCGGCCGTGGCGCTGGCGGGCTTTTCCGGCGCCTACCTATACGGTCTCTACGTGAGGGCGTATACGGACAAGCGCGCCTTGATCGTCGCTTTCCTGTCTGGCCAGGGCGTATCGATCTTCTGTTCCTACCTGGGCCGCCTGTCCGGAGGGCGAGGGTTTTTGGGCGGGTTTTCCTTCGGCCTGGCCTCCGACGCTTCGGCATTCGGATTCCTCTGCGCCGTGTCCGTACTGCTTTCCGCCGCCCTTCTCGTTCGGGTCGGTTCGACGGGGCCCGGTCTTCTGTTTCTGGCGGT
>Ga0180434_10002070_pt1 | contig 27543 bp, 29 predicted proteins | sample SS_ome_7_FD_132453 | JGI IMG/M metagenome (GOLD analysis project Ga0180434, IMG submission 132453) | Hypersaline lake sediment archaeal communities from the Salton Sea, California, USA - SS_1_D_2 metaG | ecosystem: Environmental > Aquatic > Non-marine Saline and Alkaline > Hypersaline >... | reverse complement strand
TCCCGTACGGGATCAGGATCGCGGTACGGACCAGGCCCTTGCCGAAGATGGTGCGGTGCATCACCAGCGCCAGCGCCAGCCCCAGCGCGAACTCGATGGCCACTGAGATCACCGTGATGATCACGGTGACGAAAAATGCCGTCCACCAGTACTTGTCGGTGAGGATGGTGGTGTAGTTGGCCAGACCGACGAAGGCGGTGTCGGCCGGACTGGCCAGGTTGTAGCGGTGCAGGCTCAGCCAGAAGGCGTAGAGGATCGGATAGCCGGTGACGGCCAGCATCAGCACCACCGCGGGGGCGATCAGCAGATAGGCCAGCCGGCGCTGGGCCCTGCGGTCGTCGGTGCGGCTCGCGGCTGACGCCACTGTCACGGGATCAGCCCCCGCCCGTCGATGGCGCGCTGAACCTCGGCGGCCAGTTCGTCGGCCGTGCGCTCCGGGTCGATCCCGGTGATCGGCGCCAGTGTGGCCGAGATCAAGGTGGACATCGCCTGATAGTTCGGGGTCGCCGGGCGAACGGCCGCGTTGGTCAACTGGTCACGGATGATCGCGTACTGCGGGTACTTCTTCTGGAACTCCGGATCGTCGTAGAGCGAGGCGCGCACCGCCGGCAGGCCGCCCTCGATCGAGGTGTAGCGCTGGTTGGTCTCGTTGCGGATGCACCGAACGGCCTCGAAGGCCTCGGCGCGGCGGCGGGTCGTGGCGGCCACCGCGAGGTTGAGCCCGCCCAGGGTCACCCTGGCCGGCTGACCGGGGATGACCCCGGGATAGGGCGCGAACCCGAAGACCTCCTTGCTGGCGCCGAAGGCGATCTCGAACTGGTCGTCACTCGGCGAGAAGGTGCCGACGTCGCTGATGCTGTCGGCCAACTCAGGCCTGTTGTCCAACGGCAGGAACGGCACCCCGCCCTTGACCGAGTTCTCCAGCATCGAGGCGAACACGAAGGGCCAGTTGACCTCCAAGGCGGCGTTGCCCTGCTCCAGCGCCAGCCGCGCGGTGCCCTCATCGGTCTGGGTGATCGACGGATCGGCGCCCGGCGCGGTCGCCACGGCCTTGATGATCTCCAGCGCCTTGACGGTGGCTGCGCGGTGCTCGGGGGTGTCGACGAGGGTCACGGTGGACCCGTCCTCGGAGAGAACCCGGCCGCCCGCGCTCTCCAGCAGCGTGTTGAACCACACCACCAGCCCCTCGTACTGCTTGCCCTGGACGGCGATCCAGCTCGGCCCGCCGGCGGCGTGCAACCGGGTGGCCTCGGACACCATCTGGTCCCATGTCGACGGCGGCGGCGACACCAGATCAGGCCGGTACCACAGCATCTGGGTGTTGGTGGTCACCGGCGCGGCATAGAGCCGGCCCCGCCACCGCGCGGTCTCCAGCGGCCCTGGCAGTGTGTCGGCGGCGGCGTCGGCCTCGGCCAGCCCGGCGGGGTCGTCGGACAGCGGAAGGGCCCAGCCGGCCTCGGCGAACTCCGCGGTCCACACCACGTCGAGAGCCATGATGTCCAGCGTGCGGTCGTTGCCGGTGATCCGGCGGGCCAGTTGCAGGCGCTGGTCGTCGGCGCCCTTGGGAAGGCTGAACTGCTCGATGCGGAACCGCCCGCCGAGTTCCTCGTTGCAGCGCTGCGCGACGGCGGTGAAGGTCGCGGTCTCGCTCGCCGGGGTGTAGAGGCTGATGGCCCGCTCCCCGCCGGTGCTGTTGCACCCGGCCACCGTGAAGACGACCAGCGCGGCCGCCGAGGCGCGCCGCCCCGCAGCACCGACACCCCTCACCACGACCGCCTCCCGTCCGCACCGCACTGCGGGTACTGTAGCCCGGCCGCGCGCCGAACCCGGGTTAGAGCTTCAAGCGTCCCAGCATGTCCCGGGCCCGCTCAGCGTTCTGCGGATCGCACAGCACGTCATAGCGGCCGGCCACCAGTTGCATGGTGGAACTGAAATCCCTTGTGCCCTTCGTCATCGCGTAGGGAATCGAGGAGGTGATCAGGCCGAAAACGACGCCGGCGATCACACCGGTCAGCAAAGCCTGAGCCGGGTTGTTGGTCAGCAGCCCCAGGACCAGGCCGATGAACACGCCCAGCCACGCACCGCTGAGGATTCCGCCGCCGAGCACCTTGGGCCAGCTCAGCCGTCCGGTCACCCGCTCAACCTGCATCAGGTCGACGCCGACGATGGTCACCTGCTGTACCGGGAACTCGTTGTCGGACAGGTAATCGACCGCTTTCTGCGCCTCGGCGTAGGTGGGATAGGAGCCCACCGGCCAGCCTTTCGGCGGGGTCGGCAGCCCCAGTGCCGGCCGGCGTGACGGCCCGCCCGGGCGCAACGGACCCGCCCCCGCGCTCTGCGGGGGCTGGAACGGACTGGTCATCGTGTGCTTCTCCTTCTCGTCGATCCGGTCGTCGGGATCGTCGTCGGTCGTCGGTCCTCGGTCTTCATGATCGCTGGCCGCCGGTTCCCACGCCAGGATCCCAGCATGGCAGCTGCCGGCGGCGGACTCGCCGAGAAGCACCGCAGGGCGGGACGATCCGCCCGCTCAGGCCGGCGGCGTGAAGGGCCCGGACCGGCGGGGCATCCCGGCCGCACGGCCCTTGGCCGCCACCACCAGCGCCATCTTCCGGCTGGCCTCGTCGATCATCTCATCGCCCAGCATCACCGCGCCGCGGGATCCGCCGGCCGCGGAGGTGTGCCATTGGTAGGCCTCCAGGATCAGTTCGGCGCGGTCGTACTCGTCCTGGGCGGGGGTGAAGATCTCGTTGCCCGCGGCGATCTGATCGGGGTGCAGCACCCACTTGCCGTCATAGCCCAGAGCCGCCGACCGGCCGGCGACCCGCCGGAAGGCCTCCACATCGCGCACCTTCAGATACGGGCCGTCGATCGCGGCAAGCCCGTGGGCCCGGGCGGCGATCAGGATTGTCATCAGGACATGGTGGTAGGCGTCCCCGGTGTCATAACCCGACGGCTGTTCGCCGACGACCAGGGTGCGCATGTTCAGGCTGGCCATCAGGTCGGCGGGGCCGAGTACCAGTGCCTGCATCCGCGGCGCGGCGGCGATCGCGTCGATGTCGGTGAGCCCGCCGGCGTCCTCGATCTGAGCCTCGATCCCGATCCCGCCCACCGGCAGCCCGTGACTGAGTTCCAGTTGGGTGAGCAACAGGTCCAGCGCGCGGACATGGTCGGCCCGGGTGACCTTGGGCAGCACGACCACATCGAGATGCGCGCCGGCCCCCGAGACCACGTCGATCACGTCGGTGTAGGTCCACGGTGTGGTCCAGTCGTTGACCCGGATCCCGCGCAGTTGTCCCGACCAGCCCGGCCCGGCCAGCGCGGCCGCCGCTGCGGTCCGTGCCGCGGACTTGGCATCCGGGGCCACCGAATCCTCGAGGTCGAGGAACACCTCGTCGGCCGGCAGCGTTTTGGCCTTCTCGATCATCCTGGGATTGCTGGCCGGAACCGAGAGGCAGGTGCGCCTCGCTCGATTGGCGGGTCGATCGGTCTGCTTCACGCACCGACTCCTACCCTTTGTGTCATGGCGTCGGTGAACAGGGTATACGCGGCGCGACTGGCCGGAATGGTGGTGCTGGGCCCCGACGGCGAATCCCTGGGCCGGGTGCGCGATGTGGTGATCAGTATCAGCGTCGTGCGCCGGCAGCCGCGAGTTCTGGGCCTCGTGGTCGAACTGCTCACCCGGAGGAGGATCTTCGTTCCGATCCTGCGCGTGACGGCGATCGAGCCCAACGCGGTCACCTTGACCAACGCCAACGTTTCGCTGCGCCGTTTCGAGCAGCGCCCCGGTGAGGCGCTGGTGCTCGGGCAGGTGCTCGACACCCGGGTTCGGGTCGACGACCCCGAGCAGGAACAGCTCGCCGGGATCGACGTCGTGGTGGTCGACCTCGCCATCGAGCAGACCCGCACCCGCGACTGGGTGGTCACCCGGGTCGCGGTGCGCAGCCAGCGCAGGCTGGGCCGCCGCGGACCGGTGGCGGTGGTGGACTGGAACACCGTCGCCGGACTCACCCCATCCGGTCTGGCGATGCCCGACCAGGGCGTGGCCCAGCTGCTGCATCAGTTCGAGGGCCAGCGCCCGATCGAGGTGGCCGACGCGCTGCGCGACCTTCCCGCCAAGCGCCGCACCGAGGTCGTCAAGGCCCTCGACGACGAACGGCTGGCCGACATCCTCCAGGAATTGCCCGAGGACGACCAGAGCACGTTGCTGCTCCAGTTGGACACTGAACGCGCCGCCGACGTCCTCGAGGAGATGGATCCCGACGACGCCGCGGACCTGCTCGCGGTGCTGGGCACCGACGAGGCCGAGACGCTGCTGAGCCAGATGGACCCGGAGGACTCCGAATCGGTGCGACGGCTGCTGAGCCACTCCCCCGACACCGCCGGCGGACTGATGACCTCCGACCCGGTGGTGCTGGCCCCGGACACCACCGTGGCCGAGGCACTGGCCCGGGTGCGCGACCCCGACCTGACCCCCGCGCTGGCCTCGCTGGTCTTCGTGGTGCGCCCGCCGACCGCCACGCCGACCGGCATCTACCTGGGCTGCGTGCACCTGCAGGCGCTGCTGAGGGAGCCGCCGGCCAACCTGGTCAGCGGCATCCTCGACGTCAAGCTTCCGCAATTGAGCCCGGAGACGACGCTGGCGTCGGTCACCCGCTACCTCGCCGCCTACAACCTCGTCTGCGGCCCGGTCGTCGACGATGAGAACCACCTGCTCGGCGCGGTCACCGTCGACGACGTCCTGGATCATCTGCTGCCCGCCGACTGGCGGGAACGCTTCGAGGAAACCATCGACCCGGTCGCCGGCGCCAGGGGGGCCACGTGAGGGAGCCGATATGAGCGACAACGCCCGGCTGGACACCCCGCGCACCTCCCGGCGCCCGACGTTCAACGTCGACCCGGAGGCGGTGGGCCAGTTCAGCGAGTCGATCGCCCGCTTCCTGGGCACCGGGCGGTACCTGTTCTGGCAGACCGTCGTGGTGGTGGTGTGGATCGCCCTGAACCTCTTCGCGGTGAGCCTGCGCTGGGACCCCTACCCGTTCATCCTGCTCAACCTGGCCTTTTCCACCCAGGCGGCCTATGCCGCGCCGCTGATCCTGCTGGCGCAGAACCGCCAGGAGAACCGGGACCGCGTCTCACTGGACGACGACCGCCGCCGCGCCGAGCAGACCAAAGCCGACACCGAGTTCCTGGCCCGCGAGCTGGCCGCGCTGCGGCTGGCGGTCGGCGAAGTCGCCACCCGCGACTATCTGCGGCGCGAACTCGACGAGATCCGGGAGATGCTGGAGGCCGGGGTGGCCGGCACGCCGGGCGCGGAGGACAAGGCCGGTTCTGCCCGGCGATCCAGAAAGGGTTAGCCGATCAGTGGCGATTGCCTGACGCAGGGACGGGATGACTAGGTATGGTGGCCGTGTTCACAAGACCGATCTTTTAGCTGTTGAGGATGGACGAGTGGGAATGAGGCACCGGGTCAGCCGGGTGGTGCGGACCCCTGCGTTCGGAATCGCAGTGATCACCCCGGTGGTACTGGCGGGCGCCGCCGCGGCCGGCCCGGGGCGCTCGGCCGTCGATGCCGACGTCACCCCACTGGCCGCCGTCCAACCGTCGGCCGAGCAGTCCATGACACCGGGCGCCGCGGTGGTCGCGGTCGCCAAGACCCCGACCAACCTGCGGTTCGCCGGGACCACGCTGTCCCCGCCGCCGCCGGCGGCGGTGGTCAACGCAGTCGGCGGGATGCGGATCCCCGGCATGGCCCTGTCGGCCTACCGGCAGGCCGAGCAGAAGATGGCCGCGACCGCCCCCGGGTGCGGAATCAGCTGGAACCTGCTGGCCGCGATCGGCCGCATCGAGTCCTCCCACGCGAACGGCGGAGCGACCGACTCCCGCGGCACCGCCATCCGGCCGATCTACGGTCCGGTTCTGGACGGATCGCTGCCGGGCAACGAGATCATCGTGCAGAGTAATCAGGGCGGCCGCGCGGTCTACGCGCGAGCGATGGGCCCCATGCAGTTCCTGCCCGGGACCTGGTCGCGTTACGCCTCCGACGGCGACGGAGACGGCAGGGCCGACCCACAGAACCTCTTCGACGCCAGCCTCTCGGCGGCCCGGTACCTGTGCAGCGGCGGGCTCAACCTGCGCAACCAGTCCCAGGCGCTGACCGCGGTCCTGCGCTACAACAACTCGATGGCCTACGCCCAGAACGTGCTGGGCTGGTCGTCGGCGTACGCCACCGGCGTGGCCCCCGTCGACCTGCCCACGATGACCGGGCCGATCCCCGCACTGGGCAGTCCGCATCACACCGCCGCAGAGGGGTTCCCCGAACTCGGGCCGGGGATGCACGGCATGCCCGACCCGCGCAACGCGCTCTCCATGCTCGACCTGGGCACCACGACGGTGGCCGGTCAGCTGATCGTGCCGGGCCCGGGCGCCGGACCGGAGAGCCTGCCGTCCGAGCACGGCTGCCAGGTCATCTGCATGGCGTCCCAGCTGCCGCAGGAGACCGCGGCCCAGAACCTGCCGCCGTGGATGATGCCGGGCGGCGTGCCGCCGTGGATGCAGCCGCCCGCCCAGCCGGCTCCGCTGGGGGCTCCGCCGGGGCCGGTCGCTGCCGCCCCGCCGCCGGCCGCCCCGCCCGCCGACGCGGTCCCCGTCGCTCCCCCTCCCGGTCTGCCCGGTCTGCCGCCGCCTCCCGGCGCTCCGCCGGCGATGCCCCCCGCGCCCGGCGCTCCGCCGGCGATGCCCCCCGCGCCCGGCACCCCGCCGTGGATGGCTCCCGCCGCGCCGCTGCCTCCGCCACCGGCTCCTGAACCGGTCGTCGACGCGGGTCCGGCGCTGCCGCCGGTCTACGGCGCACTGCCCGGCCCGGCCAGCTGAACCGGCCCCGGCCACCGCGGGCGCCGCGCCGCCGCGCCCCACATCTAGACTCGTCAACGATGAGCAACACGGAACTTCGCACGTCGATAATGGCAGCGCTGGCCAAGGTCATCGACCCCGAACTGCGCCGGCCGATCACCGAACTGAACATGGTCAAGGAAGTCACGGTCGGCGACGACGGCGCCGTGCACGTCGGTGTCTACCTCACCACGGCGGCCTGCCCGAAGAAGGCGGAGATCACCGAGCGGGTCAGCGCGGCGGTCGCCGACGTGCCGGGCACGGGGGCGGTCACCGTCGAACTGGACGTGATGAGCGACGAGCAGCGAACCGAACTGCGCAAGCAGCTGCGCGGCGACGCTCCCGAACCGGTCATCCCGTTCTCCCAGCCAGGATCGCTGACCAGGGTCTATGCCGTCGCCTCCGGCAAGGGGGGTGTCGGAAAGTCCAGCGTCACAGTCAATCTCGCCGCGGCACTGGCGGCACGAGGCCTGTCGGTGGGAGTGATCGACGCCGACATCTACGGCCACTCGGTGCCGCGGATGATGGGGACCACCGACCGGCCCACCCAGGTCGAGTCGATGATCCTGCCCCCGGTCGCCCACGACGTGAAGGTCATCTCGGTGGCGCAGTTCACCCAGGGCAACGCCCCGGTGATGTGGCGCGGCCCGATGCTGCACCGGGCGCTGCAGCAGTTCCTCTCCGACGTCTACTGGGGCGACCTGGACGTGCTGCTGCTTGACCTCCCGCCCGGCACCGGCGACGTGGCGATCTCGATCGCCCAGTTGCTCCCCGGGGCCGAGATCCTGGTCGTCACCACACCGCAACTCGCCGCGGCCGAGGTCGCCGAACGGGCCGGCGCGATTGCATTACAGACCCGCCAGCGCATCGTCGGCGTGGTCGAGAACATGTCCGGCCTGCTGATGCCCGACGGCACCACGATGTCGCTGTTCGGGGAGGGTGGTGGCGCGCAGGTCGCCGAACGGCTGACGCGCGCGATCGGCGCCGATGTGCCACTGTTGGGCCAGGTGCCGCTGGAGCCGGCACTGGTTGCCGCGGGCGATTCCGGGGTGCCACTGGTGCTCTCGGCACCGGAATCAGCGGCCGGGGCGGCGCTGCGCGGTGTGGCCGAGAAGCTGGCCTCCCGCCGGCGCGGGCTGGCCGGCATGTCGCTGGGGCTGGATCCGGCCGGCCGCTGAACCGGAGCTGACCGCCCGCTCAGGTCGCGTCGGCGTCGAATGGGGCGCCGGCCCCCCCGGCCGCCGGTGGAGCCTGGTTCGGCTGGGGCTGGGGCTGAGGTTGGGGTCCGCCGGGGCTGTGCGGCTTGGCCTGCGGTTTGTCGAAATCCCCGGTCAGCCACGAGTCATCGCCGTCGAGCAGGTGCTTGGTCAGCGCTGCCCGCGGGGTCATCCCGCGCAGCTTGCGCAGTTCGGAGATCGGTTCGCGAAGTTCGTCGAACTCCGGCCCGAGCTCGTCACGCAGCTCGCTGGTGGCGCCGCTGAGGTAGTCGCGGGCTCTGCGGGCGGCGCCGGCGGTCCAGCGGATCGCACCGGGGAGCCGCTCCGGGCCCAGTACCACCAGGCCGACGACGACCAGCAGCAGCATCTCGCCCCAGCCGACGTTGGCGAACATGGGCTCAGTCGCTGTCCGGGGCCGGGTTCACCGTCAGGGTGACCTTGCGGCCCTCCCGCAGCACCTCGATCGGCGAGTCCTTCCCGACAGGCAGCTGCCGCACCGCGACGACGAACTCGTCCGCGTCGGCGACGGTGCGGTCCCCGACCTTGACCACCACGTCGTTCTCCTTGACGCCGGCCTTGTCCGCCGGCCCGCCCGCCTTGACGTTGGCCACCTGGGCTCCCGACGCCAGGTCGTTGCTGACCGACCGGGCCGAGAGCCCGAGAGTCGGGTGGGCGATCTTCCCGTCCTTGATCAGCGCCTCGACGGTGGCTTTGACCTCGTTGACGGGAATCGCGAAGCCCAGACCGCTTGCGCTGTCGGACAATGACTTTCCGGCGGTGTTGATGCCGATGACCTCGGACTTCATATCGATCAGCGGACCACCGGAGTTGCCGTGGTTGATCGAGGCGTCAGTCTGCACCGCATCGATCACAGTGTCGGTGTCCGACCCCTCGCCGGACAACGGAACCGGGCGGTTCAGAGCGCTGATGATGCCGGTGGTGACGGTGCTGCGCAGACCCAGCGGGGCTCCGACGGCCATTACCTCCTCGCCCACCCGGAGTTTGTCGGAGTCGCCGAGGCGGGCCACGGTCAGCTTGTCGACGTTGTCGACCTTCAGAACCGCGAGGTCGGTTTTGGGGTCTCGACCGACCAGATTGGCCGGAACCTCTTTGCCGTCGTTGAACACCACCCGCATCTTGAACTTGCTCGGGCTGGCCGCGGCCTCGGAGATGACGTGGTTGTTGGTAACGATGTAGCCGCGGCCGTCGACCACCACCCCTGAGCCCTGCGAGCCGGACTCGTCGCTCTCGGTCTCGATGGTGACCACCGAGTCGGCCACCGCGGCAGCCACCGCGGCGAACCGCCCGGCAGGCACCTCGGCGCTGTCCGACGTCGAGAGAGTGACCTTGGAGGTGGTGAACGCCTCCACCACCTCGGCGGTCTTGCGACCGACCCATCCACCGACCAGTCCGATCAGCAGAGCGGAGATGGCCAGTACGGCCAGCGCGGTGTAGGAGACCCGCCCGCCGAACAGGACGTCACGCACACCGAGCTTGCCGGTCGGCGCGGCGACCGCGACGGGGGCGGGCCTGGCCAGCGCGGGGTTGCCCAGCGCGACGCCGGCCGCAGGATCACGCCAGGGATCGTCGGGCTCCTCGGCGCCGGACGGGCCGGCGGCGAGCGCGGCGGCGTCGACGGGGTGACGCTGCAGGGAGTCGGCACCCGGGTGCGGCCGGCTGAACGCTTCCCGCAGCACCGGGTCGGCCGGCTTGTCGGCGGGAGTGAAGTCCTGCGCGGAGCGGTACCGGGCCGGCCGGACCTCCTCGTCGACGAAGGACCCCTCCACGCCCTGCGGCCTGCCGAATGCGCGGGTGGCCTGGGGGTCGACCGGTGGACGAGAGACGGGACGCGGCGCGAGGCGGGGCCCGCTGCCGGAAGTGTCCTTGTTCGGACTCACACAACACCCCTATTCACGGCGTTCGACGTTCGGCAGGGCGCGCGTCGACGCGCCGCTCATGGCTGGACTTACTGGGCCCAAGCCTACCGGCGCTTGCGCCAACCGCGCGTTTCCCGGTCTTTCGGCGGCGCCGGGGGCGGCGGCGCCGGAGGCTCGTCCGGGGCCTTCTCCGGGATCTGGGACAGCAGGCCCATCAGAGTGCTCGGCATGCTCACCGGCCGGGATTCGCGCAGCGCCGCGCGGGCCTGCCCCTGGGCGTCCACCTCCGCCGCGCACTGGGGGCAGGCCGCCAGGTGGCCCGCGGCCCGCAGGTGAGCCTTGAACGGAAGCTCGCCGTCGACGAAAGCGGCGACCGCCTCACTGGAGAGGTGGTCGGTGGAACTGAACTGCGGGGCGGCGCCGACCGAGGCGGGGTCCACCGAGACGAAGTTGGACGGGAACCGGGAAATCAACCGGCGGAAGGCGCCTTCCGGGTCGACCATGGCCCACACTCCTCTCGCGTGGCCGCGTGGCCACCGGCCGCCCCTACGGCTGAAGTCATCACAAGCGAACGTCTCCACATCGAATGTAGCGCGGAAGCCGGTCCATGACATGCCACAACGCTCAGAGGCGCGCCGCGCGCGGCGATCAGGAGCGACGCGGGCGACCGGCGGCCGCCGTCAGGCGGTCCACGCCTCGGCGCCGTGGTGGCCGTTGGCGGCCAGGTGGTCGCGCAGCGCCTGCCGTCCCCGATGGATGCGGCTGCGCACGGTGCCCAGTTTCACCCCGAGGGTCGTGCCGATCTCTTCGTAGGAGAGGCCTTCCACGTCGCAGAGCACAACGGCGGCGCGGAACTCAGGCGGCAGCGAGTCCAAGGCGGCCTGTAGGTCGGGACCCAGGCGTGAGTCGTGGAAGATCTGCTCAGGACCCGGCCGTTCGGAGGGCACCCGGTCGTAATCCTCGGGCAGCGCCTCCATCCGGATGCGGGCCCGCCGCCGGACCATATCGAGGAACAGGTTGGTGGTGATGCGGTGCAGCCAGCCCTCGAAGGTGCCGGGCTGGTAGTTCTGCAGCGAGCGGAACACCCGGATGAACGTCTCCTGGGTGAGATCCTCGGCGTCGTGCTGGTTGCCGGAGAGCCGGTACGCGAGCCGGTAGACCCGATCGGCGTGCTGCCGCACCAGTTCGTCCCAGGACGGCATCATCGAACGGTCACCGGTGGCGTCGAACACCGCCGTGCCGTGCAAATCGCCGGAGTCGGCCGCCTCGGATCGCGGGTCCCGGGGAACCTGATCCGTAGTTGGGGCGGCGGTCTGGGCGGTCAGCATGACGGTCGTCGGATCCTCCTGGTTCGCAGGCGCCGGCTGCGCACTGTCTCTGGTGTCAACAACAGCCAGCAGCGGGTCATTCCCGGACCGTGGCCTCATCTGCTTCATGCTCGTCACCGTTCCCTACCGCCGTGAGGAACCCCTATGGGCAAACTATGTGTCGCCTGAGAAATATTCTCGCAATACGCCTCGAACAGGGGATATGTCATAAACAGGTAATTTCTCAGCAATCCCTTAAGGGGTGCCCGCCGGCGGCTGGTGGCCGCGGCGGGGTTGACCCGCGCCGGAGCGTCGGTGCTCTACGCTGCACAGAATGTCCATTGACGAAACCGGTTCGGCCCGGGCACGTCGCGCCGAGCGGATTCTCGACCACGCCGAGGCTTCGATCTCCGAGGACGGCATCGTGGCGGCGGCCCGCGAACGGGCTCTCGACGCCGGCGCCGGTGCGGTGTCACCGGCCGTGGGCGCCCTGTTGAGCATGCTGGCCCGGCTGTCCGGTGGCCGGGCGGTCGTGGAGGTCGGCACCGGGGCGGGAGTGAGCGGCCTGTGGTTGCTGTCGGGCATGCGCCCCGACGGGGTGCTCACCACCATCGACATCGAACCCGAGCACCACCAGCTGGCCAAGCAGGCCTTCGCCGAGGCCGGGATCGGTCCCGGTCGCACCCGGCTGATCGCCGGGCGGGCACAGGAGGTGCTGACCCGACTGGCGGAGGATTCCTACGATCTGGTGTTCGTCGATGCCGCCCCGCAGGATCAGCCGCACTTCGTCGGCGAGGGGGTACGGCTGCTGCGCCCGGGCGGCGTGATCGTCGTGCACCGCGCCGGACTCGACGGACGCGCCGGTGACCCGGCGGCCAACGACGCGGACGTGGCCGCGGTCCGGGAAGCGGCCCGGCTGATCGCCGAGGACGAGCGGCTCACCCCGGTCCTCATCCCGCTGGGCGACGGCCTGCTCGTCGCGGCGCGCGACTGACCGCGAGGCTTCGGCAGCCCGATGGAGGCACTGACCGGGTTCGGCCTGGCCACCGCCGCCGGCCTGAACGCCTACATTCCGCTGCTGACGATGGGCCTGCTGGGCCGGTTCACCAACCTGGTCGCCCTGCCGCCCGGCTGGGCGTGGCTGGAGAACGGCTGGGTTCTCGGCATCGTCGCGGTGCTGCTGGTCATCGAGGTGGTCGCCGACAAGATCCCGGCGCTGGACTCGGTCAACGACGCGGTGCAGACTCTGGTCCGGCCCACCGCCGGCGGAATCGTCTTCGGATCCGGCACCGCGGCGCAGACGGCCGCGGTGGCCGATCCGGGTGAGTTCGCCCGCGCGGGCCACTGGGTGCCGGTGGCCCTCGGCGTGGTCACCGCTCTGGTCGTGCACCTGACCAAGACCGCGGTGCGTCCGGCCGCCAACGCCGCCACGGCCGGACTGGCCGCCCCGGCGCTGAGCACCGCCGAGGATTTCACCAGCCTGAGCCTGACCTTCATCGCGATCCTCGTCCCGGCGTTGGTCCTGTTGGTGCTCGTCGCGCTGGTCTGGGCGGCGATCCGGCTGCTCCGCCGGCGCCGGCGACGGCGCGGGGGCCTGTCCACCGGGCCACCCCGGCACGCGGATCCCGAGCCCCCCGAACCGCTGTCGAACTAGGGCTGCCTCAGGGCGGCCGGAGAGCTTCCACGTCGGGGGCCGGCCGGGCCGTCAGACCCAGGAACCCTTGCCCACCGTCACCACGCCGCCGGCGCTGACCGCGAACCGCTCCCGGTCACGCTCGATCTCCACCCCGACCGTCTCGCCGGGCCCGATGACCACGTTCTTGTCCAGGATCGCCCGGCGGACCACCGCACCGCGACCGACCCGCACACCGGGCATCAGCACGCTGCCCTCGACGATCGCCCCGTCGTCGACGACCACCGAACTGGACAGCACCGAACCACGCACCGAGGCCGCCGAGATGATGCTGCCGGCGCCGACCACCGATTCCTGGGCGCAGCCTCCGTTGACGAACTTGGCCGGTGCGAGGTTCTCCGACTCCCCGAGGATGGGCCAGCGCTTGTTGTAGAGGTTGAACACCGGATGCACCGAGACCAGGTCCATGTGAGCGTCGTAGAAGGCGTCGAGAGTCCCGACGTCGCGCCAGTAACCGTGGTCACGTTCGGTGGACCCCGGCACCTCGTTGGCGTTGAAGTCGTAGACCGCGACCTTCCGCTCGGCCACCAGCCGGGGAATGATGTCCCCGCCCATGTCATGGTCGGAGTCGTCGGCCTCGGCGTCGGCCTTGATGGCGTCGATGAGGACCTTGGTGGTGAACACGTAGTTGCCCATCGAGACGAAGGTCTGATCGGGGTTGCCCGGAGTGCTGGGCGGGTCGACGGGCTTCTCCACGAACGCGCGGATCTGGCCCGAGGCGTCGGCGTCGATGCAACCGAACGCGCTGGCCTCCGACCGCGGCACCCGGATCCCGGCGACGGTGGCCCCGGCACCACTTTGGATGTGGTACTGCACCATCTGCTCGGGGTCCATCCGGTAGACGTGGTCGGCTCCGAAGACCACGATGTAGTCCGGATCCTCGTCGTAGATGAGGTTGAGCGACTGGTAGATCGCGTCGGCGGAGCCGGTGTACCAGCGGGGGCCGAGGCGCTGCTGGGCCGGCACCGGGGTGATGTACTCGCCGGCCAGCCCCGACAGTCGCCAGTTCTGCGAGATGTGCCGGTCCAGCGAATGCGACTTGTACTGGGTGAGCACACAGATCCGCAGGTAGCGAGCGTTGACCAGATTCGACAGCACGAAGTCGATCAGCCGGTAGGCGCCCCCGAACGGAACCGCCGGCTTGGCCCGGTCCGCGGTGAGCGGATAGAGCCGCTTGCCCTCACCCCCGGCCAGGACGATGCCGAGCACGTGCGGCAGCTCCCTCATGCAGCCAAACCTATCCGGCGAGGGTGTCCAGAGCCAGCTAAACAGCCTTGCCCAACCACCGCGCGTCGCGGGAAGCACGCACTACCGTCTGGGGTATGCGGGTGGCGATGATGACCCGGGAGTACCCGCCCGAGGTGTACGGCGGGGCCGGCGTGCACGTGACCGAACTAGTCGAGCGCTTGCGCCTGCTCTGCGACGTCGACGTGCTGTGCATGGGGGCCCCGCGGGCCGGGGCGGCCGCCCAGCAGCCCGACCCGGTTCTGGCCGATGCCAATCCCACGCTGGCGACGCTGTCCGCCGATCTGCGGATGGCGCGCGCCGCGGCGGGCGCGATGGTGGTGCATTCGCATACCTGGTACACGGGCATGGCCGGACATCTCGCCGCGCTGCTGCATGACATCCCGCATGTGCTGACCGCACACTCTCTGGAGCCGCGCCGACCCTGGAAGGCCGAGCAACTCGGCGGCGGCTACCGGGTCTCGCTGTGGGTGGAGCGGACCGCGGTGCAGGCCGCCGACGCGGTCATCGCGGTGAGTTCGGGCATGCGCGACGACGTCCTGACCGTCTATCCGCAACTGGATCCCAACCGCGTGCACGTGATCCGCAACGGGGTGGACACCGAGGTCTGGCATCCCGTCGATGCCGACGCCGACCCCGAGGACTCGGTGCTCACCGAACTCGGCGTCGACCGCTCCCGGCCGATGGTGGCCTTCGTCGGCCGGATCACCCGCCAGAAGGGTGTCGCACACCTCATCGCCGCCGCCCACCGGTTCGACCCGGAAGTTCAGTTGGTGCTGTGCGCGGGAGCGCCGGACACCCCGGAGATCGGCGCTGAAGTCAGCGCCGCGGTCTCTGAACTGGCCGCCCGGCGGCCCGGCGTGTTCTGGGTTCGCGACTTTTTGCCGGTCCACGAGATCCGTGAGATTCTTTCGGCAGCAACGGCATTCATCTGCCCGTCGGTGTACGAACCGCTCGGAATCGTCAATCTCGAGGCGATGGCGTGCGCGACGGCGGTGATCGCCTCGGATGTCGGCGGCATCCCGGAGGTGGTCGACGACGGAGTCACCGGCACCCTGGTCCACTACGACCCCGCTGACCCGCGCGGTTACGAGGCGCAACTCGCCGAGCAGGTGAACGCATTGGTGCGCGAACCCGGCCGGGCCGCCGGTTACGGGGCGGCCGGCCGGGTTCGCTGCATCACCGAGTTCTCCTGGTCCCGGGTCGCCGAGCAGACCCTGGAGATCTACCGGAAGGTCTCCGGGTAGGCCTAGTTCACCCCGGACACGGTCGAGTGCGGCTGCAGACTGTCGACCTCGCTGAGCCCGATGCACAGCCCGGTGTTGTCACCGTTACAGGGGATGCCGTTGATCTCGGGCAGCTGTCCGAGCTTGGCCGGATCCGATGAGGTGATGGAGCCGGTCTGCAGATCGGCACCCTCCGGGTTGATCGGATTCGGCGTCGTCGCCGTCACCTCGGTGGCCGCCACACAACCACCGGTGGCGGCGTCGATCACATCACCGACCGGGCAGGAGGCCAGCGGCACCGAGGACCCGACCGGGCCGCCGAGAACGGACAGGGCCGGAACGGTCAGCGCCGAGAGGGCGAGCGCGCCGGCCAGGGCGATACGCGTGTTTCCAATAGTCATCTTCATAGTCAATCCAATGTCATTCATCGCGGGATTCGGCCAGCGGACCCAATCAGGGCCGGGCCCGAGCCTCCATTCGGCTCTACCCATACGACGCCCGGTCAGCTACCGGCGTCCTGACTCCACGGTACGCCCGGGCCACCGGAAACCCAACCAGAGGTGAGCACGAACACAACTCCGGGTGAACACCGGGACACCACACCCCCGGGCCCTGGGGCATCCGCCCAGTTCAGCTGGTTACACCCTTGAGTTCGTCGCCAAGGGCCGCGGCCTCTTCGGGGGTCAGTTCGACGACGAGACGGCCACCACCCTCCAGTGGCACCCTCATCACGATGCCGCGCCCTTCCTTGGTCGCTTCCAGCGGACCGTCACCGGTCCGCGGCTTCATCGCCGCCATCGAGTGCTCCCTCCAAATCCGGGCAGGCTCGCCAGCATCGCCGGAGCCGCCTTGATTCTAGTGTCGATCATTCTTCCTCATCAGCCGCCCGGGGTTTGCGCGACCCGATTAACCCTCACCCAGCACTCCGCCAGGTGATCGTCGACCATCCCGGTGGCCTGCATCAGGGCGTAGGCGGTGGTGGGGCCGACAAACCGGAATCCTCGTCGCCGGAGGTCGCGGGCCAGGGCGGCCGACTCGCGAGTTTGCGAGGGAACCTCGGCCATGGCGCGGTAGAGCGGGCGGCTCGCCGGGGCGAACGACCACACCAGCTCAGAAAGATCGGTACCGAGATCGACGACGGCGCGCGCGTTGGCGATCGTGGCCTCGATCTTGGCCCTGTTGCGCACGATCCCGGCATCCCCCAGCAGCCGCCGAACATCATGATCGGTGTAGGACGCCACAGTCTCGATGTCGAACCGGTCGAAGGCCCGCCGGAAGTTCTCCCGTTTGCGCAGGATGACCAGCCAGGACAATCCGCTCTGGAAGGACTCCAGGGCGATGCGCTCGAACAGTTCGGTGCGCCCCCGCACCGGCCGGCCCCACTCCCGGTCGTGGTAGTCGCGCATCAGCGCCGCATCCGGTCCCTGCCCCGCGGCCGCCGCCCAGTCGCAGCGCGCGCGGTCGTCCCCGGGGCCGACGACGGTCAACGCTGCGCAGCGCGGGGGGCCTGGCCGTCCCCGTGCCCGGAGCGCACCGGTCCGGCGTCGCCGCGTGTCGCGGCCAGTTCGGCGTCGCCGCGTGTCGCGGCCAGTTCGGCGCGCAGTTCGTCCAGTTCGGCGCCGAGCCGGTCCAGCACCCAGTCCACCTCACTGGTCTTGTAGCCGCGCAGCACCTGGGTGAACTTGACGTCCGCGACGTCCTGGCCGGTCACTCCCGACACCGGCAACATGGTGGCGGTGGTGGACCGGGGAAGCGGCGGCAGCGGCTCGCCACGGCCGAACAGCAGGCTGGCGATGGCGAACAGCACTGCCGACACCAGGACCAGCACCGCCAGGTACAGCAGGATCAGAGTCACGGTGACGATCCTGCCCTAGCCGTACCCGGCCCGCTGACACGTAGCCGGTCGCGTGCTCAGATCAGCCCGCGAATCGGCGGCCGATCGTCCAGCGACACCGGAGAGCACCGGGTCCGGTAGCCCTCGCCGTCGGGAAGGAACTGGGTCAGTCCCAGCCCCGAGTCGGGCAGGCCGCAGCGGCTCAGCAGGGTGGCGATCACCTGGCGGCTCATCACGCCCAGATCGCTCAGCGGCCGGTTCCGGTGCTTGCGGACACCGAGGTTCACCTGGGCGATGGCGTCCAGTCCGAGCTTGTCGTAGGCGTCGACGAGGATTCCGATGTCGACCCCGTATCCGGGTGCGAAGGGAACCGAGGTCAGCAGCTCGCGGGTGCCGGCGTACTCACCGCCCAGAGGTTGCAGCACCCAGCTCAGCTCCGGCCGAAGTGCGGTGAGCAGCGGGCGGGCCACCAGTTCGGTGATCCGGCCGCCACCGTTGGCGTCCTCGCTGTGGCCGACCCTCAGCGGGCGCCGATAGAAGCCCTTGACCAGGTGCACACCCTCCTGGGTCAGCAGCGGCCCCAGCAGGCCCGGCACGAACATCGGGTCGGGGTCGATCAGGTCGGAGTCGATGAACACGACGATGTCTCCGGTGGTCGCCGCCAGCGAGCGCCACATCACCTCGCCCTTTCCCGGCAGCGGCGGGATGTCGGGCAGCACCCCGTCGCGATGGACGACCCGGGCCCCCGCGGCCGCCGCCAGCGCGGGGGTGTCGTCGGTGGAACCGGAGTCCACAACCACGAGGTCGTCGACCAGCCCGCCCAGCATCGGCCGGATCGTCGCGACGACCGACCCGACTGTGGCCGCCTCGTTGAGTGCGGGCAGCACGACCGAGACGGTGCGGCCGCGCTTGGCGGCCTCCAACTCCGCGTGGGTCCACTCGGGCCGGTCCCAGCTGCGCCTCGACAGCCACCGCCGGCCGGTCAGCGAGGCGTCGGTCAGTCCGGTCATCGGGGCGCCTCCTGTCTCATGCCAGACCCCGCACGGTGCGGGCGGGCGGGCGCTCTCCCCGGACGGCGGCGACCATCTCCAGAACCCTGCGGGTCGGGCCCACCTCGTGCACCCGGAACATCCGGGCCCCGTCGGCGGCTGCCAGCGCAGTGGCCGCCAGGGTCCCCTCCAAGCGCTCTTTCAACTCCACACCCAGAGTCTCCCCGACGAAGTCCTTGTTGCTCAGCGCCATCAGGACCGGCCATCCGGTGTTAACAAGGTCTTTCACGTGGCGCAACAAAGTCAAGCCGTGGAAGGTGTTCTTGCCGAAGTCGTGGGTCGGGTCGACGAGGATGCCGTCACGCCGCACCCCCATCGACACGGCACGCTCGGCGGCGGCGGTGACTTCGGCGATGACGTCGTCGACCACACCGGTCAGGGTGGTCCCGTAGTTGACCCGGAACGGCCTGGTCCGCGGTTGGGCCCCGCCGGTGTGCGAGCACACCAGACCCGCCCCGAACTGCGCGGCGACCTCCGGCAACGCCTGATCGTGACCCGCCCACGTGTCGTTGATGATGTCGGCGCCGGCCGCGCAGGCCAGCGCGGCCACCTCCGATCGCCAGGTGTCGATGCTGATCAGCTGATCGGGGTAGGCCGCACGCACCCATTCCACGAACGGCACCACCCGGGCGGTCTCGGCCGCGGCGTCGACCGTCGATCCGGGGCCGGCCTTGACACCGCCGATGTCGATGACGTCGGCGCCCTCGGCGACCGCCCGGTGCACCGCCTGCTGCGCGGCGTCGTCGCTGAAGGTGGCGCCGCGGTCGTAGAACGAGTCGGGGGTGCGGTTGACGATCGCCATGATCAGGGCACGGCCCTCGGCCACCGGCCGTCCGCAGAACATCGCCACCCCGACAGTATTGCCGAGTCAGCCGCCGTCGCCGGGGGCGCAGCAGGCGAGTGCGGCCTCCACGTCGGTGACCACGGTTAGCCGGTCCAGCGCGGACTGCGCGACGTAGCCGGTGCTCACCAGCGAGACCAGCCAGTTGCGCAGCCCGTCGTAGTGGCCGGACGGATCTAGCAGGACCACCGGCTTGTCGTGCATGCCCAGAGCGCCTGCCGTCCAGGTCTCGAACAGCTCCTCGCACGTGCCGATCCCGCCCGGAAGCGTCAGGAAGGCGTCGCTGCGGTCCTCCATCACCTGTTTGCGTTGCCGCATGGTGTCGGTGACGACCAACTCGTCGGCGTCGATGTCGGCCAGTTCCCGGTAGACCAGAGCCTTGGGGATGACCCCTACCGTGCGTCCACCCCGGGCGCGCGCACCGGAGGCGGCCGCACCCATGGCCGAGACGTTGCCCCCGCCGGAGACCAGGGTCCAGCCGCGCTCGGCGACGCGTTCGCCCACCGTGCGGGCGAGGTCGAGGAGCTCGGGGTGGCGCGGGCTTGACGCACAGTAGACGCACACCGCCCACTCGTCAGGCTGTCGGGGTCGCACACCGCAAAACCTAGACCAGAGCCGCCGCCGGACACCTAGAGTCCGGACTATGCCAGCCCCGAACAGGCCCGCTGCTGCGTCGCGCCGCTGGTCCGATTGGCCCGTCATCAGCCGACAGGTTGGGGAGAGGGTGGCCGACCTCCTGGGCGAGGCGGCCCAGGGTGGCCGGCCTGCCGGTGTGGCACTGCTCGGCAGCGAAGGGGTCGGCAAGACCACGGTGGCCGGCCACGCCGCTACGCGGCTGGGCCGGGGCGGCCCGCTGTGGGTGGTCGGCACCGCGGCCCGATCCTCTGTGCCCTTCGGCGCCTTCGCCTCACTGATGGATCTCGATGCGGTCGGCAGGCCGGCGGAGCTGATCCGGTCGGCTGCGGATTCGATTCTCGCCCAGGCCGATTCCGCGCCGATCATCGTCGACAACGCGCGACTGCTCGATCCTTTGTCGGCCAGTCTGGTGTACCGGCTGGCCCAGCAGGCCACCGTCCCCCTGATCGTGACGGTGCGCACGGTGCTGCGGGTGCCGCAGGTGGTCGCCGCGCTCTGGCAGGACGGCCTGCTGCTCCGGGTGGACGTCGACCCGCTCGACGGCGCCGAAACAGCGGAGTTGGTGGATGCCGCCGGCGGCGGAGATCCGGGCACGCTGTACCGCCGCAGTGCCGGCAACCCGCTGCATCTGAGGCTGCTGATGGCCACCGGTGGGGCCGAGGAGACACTCGCTGCGGCAATCGACCGCTACCTGGTCGGTCTGGACCACCAGGCGCGTGAGGTGCTGAGTCACCTCTGCGTCTATGAGCCACTGTCCCGCGCCGACCTGACGGCGCTGACCAGCGATGCGGCGGTCGAGGCGGCCGCGGGCGCCGGAACCGTGCAGTTCTACGGCGACATGGCCTACAGCGGCCACCCGCTGTATCTGGAGCGGCTGGCCGTCAGGCTCGACCGGGAGCAGGTGCAGCGACTGCGCGGGGCGGTCGCCGAACAACTCGCCCGACGGCCCACTCGCACGGTGTCCGACCGGTTGGGCCGGGTCCTGCTGACCCTGCAGAGCGAGGGCTCAGTCGAGCCCGGGTCCGTGGTCGCCGCCTCCCGCGAGTCGTTGCGGCTGGGCGCCCTGGGGCTGGCCGAGCGACTTGCCCGCGGCGCCCTTGAGCGGGCCGAAGACCTCGACGCACGGCTGTCGCTGAGCCACGCACTGGCCTGGCAGGGCCGCGGCCAGGAGTCCGACGCCGTTCTGGCCGCCGTCGATGAGGCAACCCTGTCCGAGGACCAGATGATGGCCTGGGCGTTGCCCCGGGCGGCCAATCAGTTCTGGATGCTCTCCGAACCGGAGCGGGCGACGGTGTTCCTGCAGACCGTGCGGGCGCGGGTGCAGGATGCGTCGGCCCGCAGCACCCTGGACGCGCTGTTGGCGACCTTCGCGATGAACGCCGGCAATGTGCGCCGCGCCGTCGAGGTCGCCGAAGACGTGCTGGCGCGGCCGGACGCACCGGAGACCGCGGTGGCCTGGGCGGCCAGCGCAGCGGCACTCTCGTGCGCCCGGATGGGGCGGCTGGCCGAGGTCGGACCGCTGCGGGAGCGGGCGCTGGGCGCCGAGCACCCCGGCCTGCTGCGGTTCACCGTCGGCCTGGCCGAGACGACATCGCTGGTGATGGCCGGACGGACCGACGCCGCTCTCGAAACCGCCCGCGCCTTCACCGATTTCGCCGAGTCTGCGCAACCGGGCCGCGCCATCGGCGACGTACTGCTGGCCCGGGTACTCCTGGCCCGCGGTGACGCCGGCGCGGCCGCGGCGTTGCTCGCCCCGGCGGTGGCCACCCTGGATCGGACCGGTTACTCCTGGGGCCCGCTGGCGCTGATGCTGCTGACCACGGCCTTGGCCCACCAGGGTGAAATCGCCGAATCGGCCAAGGCGCTCGCCCGGGCCCAGTCTCGGCACGGCACCAAGTCGGCGATATTCGCGCCGGAACTGGGCATCGCCCGAGCCTGGCGGCTGGCCACCATCGGCGACCGGCCGGCCGCGATCACCGCCGCCCGCGACGCCGCCCGGATGGCCGAACGGGCGGGGCAGTACGCGGTCGCCGTGCAGGCCTGGCATGAGGCGGCCCGGCTGGGTGACCGGCGGGCGGCCGCCGGGCTGGCCCAGGTCGCAGCCCATGCCGACTGCGCCTACACCTCGATGGCCTCGGCCCATGCCCGGGCACTGGCGGCCGGCGACCGGTCGGGCCTCGCCGCCGCCGCCGCCGAACTGGCAGCAGCCGGATTCGCCGGCGCCGCCGCCGACGCGACCCGTCAGGCCGAGGCGGCCGACTGATCACCGGCGTGGCACGGCCATCCACCCGCACCTACCAGTGATGCGGATCGTTCAGCGCCGCAACACATGAGGACGGACCGGGTATCGGGGTGAGTTGGGCGGCGCTCAGGGCGAGGCCGAGCCATCCCTCCGGCCTGCTCAGGGGCAGCGGCGGGGGCGCCGTCTCCTCGCTGACGGGCGCGAAACCGACCCTGCCGTAGAAGTCCGGATCGCCATAGGTGATGACCACGTCGACGCCGCCCGCCCGCAGGGCCTGCAAGGCGTGGCTCAACAGACGCTGCCCCACGCCCATTCCCTGCCGTGCGGTCGAAACCGCCATGGGTGAGAGCAGGAACACCACGCGACTGTCCCGCGGGTAGCGCAACCGGGTGAAGATGGCGGCCCCAACCAGCACCCCGTCGTCCTCGGCGGTGACGACCTCGATGTCCCTGGGGTCGGTGCCCTCCAGCAGACCGTGCACCAGGGAGCCGATCGCGGCACCCTCCTGCTCACCCTCAGCGTCGGAGAAAACGGCGGTGAACAAGGCGACGATCCGTTGGTCGCAGCCACCGCCACGGGTCGCGAACCTCACCGCGCCGGGCCGCCCAGGTAACGGCGCAGAGTGGCGGTGACGGCGGTGATCTGGGCCAGCGCCACCCGCTCATCGCGGCGATGGGCCAGGTTCGGGTCGCCGGGTCCGTAGTTGACCGCCGGGATACCCAGAGCGGCGAAGCGTGCCACGTCGGTCCAGCCGTACTTGGCCCGCACCAGACCGCCGGCCGCGGCTACCAGCGCGGCGGCGGCCGGCTGGTGCAGACCGGGCAGCGCCCCGGGCGCGGCGTCGGTCTGCACGATATCGACATCGAGGCCGTCGAACACCTCGATCACGTGTTCCAGCGCCGCCTCCGTGGCGCGGTCGGGCGCGAACCGGAAGTTGACCGTCACCGAGGCAGCGTCGGGGATGACATTGCCGGCCACTCCGCCCTCGATCCGTACTGCCGAGAGGCCCTCCCGGTAGGTGCAGCCGTCGATGTCCACCACCCGGCCCTGGTAAACCGCCAGCCGCTCCAGGACCGGCGCGAGCTTGTGAATCGCGTTGTCGCCCAACCAGGATCGCGCCGAATGCGCTCGCGTCCCCGATGCGGAGACCACGGCCCGCAGAGTGCCCTGACACCCGGCTTCGATGTAGCCGCCGGAGGGCTCTCCCAGGATTGCGATGTCACCGCGCAGCCAGTCGGGTAGCTCACGCTCGATGCGGCCCAGCCCGTTGGCGGTGGCCTCGATCTCCTCACAGTCGTAGAAGACCAGCGTGAGGTCGTGGACAGGCTGGGGGACGGTGGCGGCCAGATGCAGGAACACCGCGTCGCCGGACTTCATATCCGAGGTGCCGCACCCCCATAGGTGGTCGGCGTCGCGACGGGCCGGAAGGTTGCCGCCGACGGGCACGGTGTCGAGGTGGCCGGCGAGGACCACTCGGGATGACCGGCCCAGATCACTGCGGGCCAGGACGGCGTTGCCGTTGCGCAGCACCTCCAGGGAGGTCTGCTCCCGTAGAGCGGCCTCGACCTCGTCGGCGATGCGCTGTTCATCGCGGGAGACACTCGGGATGTCGACGAGCGCAGCGGTCAGCGCGATCGGATCGGCATGAAGGTCCAGCACGACTTCCGAGGCTAGTCGGTCAGCCCTGTCACTCGAGAAGTACGGTGGAGCACCGTGACCTCCGCTGCGGGCCTGGGATTGGCCACCATCACCGATGACGGCACCGTGCTGGACGCCTGGTTCCCGGAGCCCGAACTAGGGGCCTACAGCCCGTCGGGCACCACCCGGATCGCGCCCGACGACGCTCCCGACGCGCTGAACGCGTTGTCCGGGCCGGACGCTGACCGCGGTGTGGAGGTCGTGCCCATCAGGACCGTGGCGACACTCGCCGAGAAGCCTGCCGACACCTACGACGCCTACCTGCGGCTGCACCTGATCTCCCACCGCCTGGTCGAACCGCACGGGGTCAACCTCGACGGCGTGTTCGGTGCGCTCACCAATGTGGTGTGGACCAACTACGGGCCCTGCCGCATCGAGGGCTTCGAGGAGGTGCGCCTCCGGCTTCGCCGCCGCGGCCCGGTGACCGTCTACGGCGTGGACAAGTTCCCCCGGATGGTGGACTACGTGGTGCCCACCGGTGTTCGCATCGCCGACGCCGACCGGGTTCGCCTCGGCGCGCACCTGGCGCCCGGAACCACCGTCATGCACGAGGGATTCGTGAACTTCAACGCCGGCACCCTCGGCACCTCGATGGTGGAGGGCCGGATCTCGGCGGGCGTGGTGGTCGGTGACGGCTCCGACGTCGGCGGTGGCGCCTCGATCATGGGAACGCTGTCCGGCGGAGGCACAGAGGTGATCTCAGTCGGCGAACGCTGCCTGCTGGGCGCGAACTCCGGGCTTGGCATCTCGCTGGGCGATGACTGCGTCGTCGAGGCCGGTCTCTACCTGACCGCGGGCACCAAGGTCACAACGGCCGACGGAACGGCGGTCAAGGCGAGGGAGCTCTCGGGGGCGAACAACCTTCTGTTCCGACGCAATTCGGTGAGCGGCGCGGTCGAGGTGGTGGCCCGCGACGGCCGGGGCATCACCCTCAACGAGGCGCTGCACGCCAACTGACACCCCGCGGCGGTGCGGTTTCATCCCCGACTCGCCGGGACGGCCGTATCAATCCGCACGGTCGCGGCTAGCCCAGCTCCTTCTTGAGTACCTTGCCCATGGCATTGCGGGGCAGGGAGTCCACGATCCGAACCTCCCGGGGGCGTTTGTGCGTCGAGAGTTGTTCGGCCACGAACGCGATCAGCTCGTCGGGCCGGGCCTGCCCGACCACGAACGCCACGATCCGCTGGCCCAGGTCTTCGTCAGCCAGGCCGACGACGGCGACCTCGGACACCCCGGGGTGGCCCAGTAGGGCGGTTTCGATCTCCCCGGCTCCGACCCGGTAGCCGCCGGTCTTGATCAGGTCGACCGACTCCCGGCCGACGATGCGATGCGTCCCGGTGGGGTCGATGACGGCGGCGTCGCCGGTGCGGAACCAGCCGTCGGCGGTGAACGACTCCGCGGTGGCCGCCGGACGGTTGAGGTAGCCCCCGAAGATCGTCGGGGTCCGGACCTGGAGACTGCCGATGGTCTCCCCGTCGTGCGGCACGACTGCGCCGTCCTCGGCGGCCAGTCGGGTCTCCACGCCGGCCAGCGGCAGCCCCACCCAGCCCGGGCGGCGCTCGCCGTCGGCGCGGGTACTCACCGTGATCAGCGTCTCGGTGCACCCGTAGCGCTCCACCGGGGCGTGGCCGGTCAGCTCGGTCAGTCGGTCGAACACCGGGACCGGCAGCGCGGCGCTGCCCGACACCAGCAGCCGGGCCCGGGAAAGGGCCCTTGCGGCCGTGGGATCGGCGGCCACCCGCGACCACACCGTCGGAACGCCGAAGAACAGCGACCCGCCGCTCTCGGCGGCCGCCGCGTAGGCCTGCGGGGTGGGCTTGCCGGTGTGCACGAACCGGTTCCCGATCCGCAACGACCCCAGCAGGCCCAGGACCAGGCCGTGCACGTGGAACAACGGCAGGCCGTGCACGAGGACGTCCGCGGCGGTCCAGTGCCACGCGTCGGCGAGTGCGTCGAGGTCCGCCGCCAGTGCCGCCCGGCTGAGCAGGACGCCCTTGGGCGGTCCGGTGGTGCCCGAGGTGTAGATCACCGTCGCGAGACGGTCCGGGTCCGGCTCGGGGTGGCGGTGCCAGGACCGGGCATGCCGGCGTACCGGAACGTGAAGCAGGCCGCCCGGGTCCTCGGGCGGCTGACCCAGCCAGGCCTGGGCGCCGGAGTCGGCGAGGATGTGGGCGCGTTCGGCCACCCCGACATCGGCCGGAACCGGGACGAACGGGACCCCGGCGATCAGACAGCCCGTCACCGCCAGCACGGTCTCCACGGTGGGAGTCGCCAGCACCGCCACCGAGGCGGCGCCGCCGACCCGTTCGGCCACCGCGGTCGCCGCCCCGAGCAGGTCGCCGCGCGAGAGGCCCACCCCGTCGATGCGCACCGCGTCGGCCAGGTCTGCGCCGCCGGCAACGGACGCCGGGTTCAGCGAGGCCAGCAACACGCGAGTGACGCTACTCCGTCCGTCCCGGCGCGTCGTGGTGCAGATGCGACGGATGAGGTTTCTGTGCAGTTACCCTCGGCCTATGTCTGGTGGACGAATCGGCAGGTCAGCCGCCGCCGTAACGGCCCTGGGCGCCGTCGCGGTGGTCAACGCGCCGCCGGCACTCGCCGCCCAGCCCTGGAACGGCCGTTACGAGATGATCGCCTACACCACCGAGCGTGGCGGGACCAGCCCGGCCAGCAGGCTCTACGAGGCCGACATCAACGGCGCCTTCACACTGTCCACTACCTGTTCGACAGCCACCTGTGTGGCGGTGGCCACCGGCCCGAAGCCGTCCAACCCGACCGTTCCCAACCCGCTGCGCTACGTGTGGACGGGTTCGAACTGGACCGCCAGCTATGACTGGACCTACAACTGCCCGCTGTCCGACGGCTATCACAAGTCGCGAAGCCCGGCCTCCTCCTGGGTCTTCTACGACCCGCAACCGGACGGGTCACTGAAGGGCACCTGGCACACCGACGTCGCCGACGGGCCCTGCCGGGGAAGCATCATCACCCCGGTCGCCGCCTTCCCGGGGTAGTCCGCCGTGCGCTGCCGATCTTCCCGCCGAAGCGGTGCCCTGCTGGCCGCGCTGGCCGTGCTCGCCGCCATGTTCAGCCCGGCGACGGCCTCGGCCGCCCCGAGTCCCTGGAACGGGCGCTACCAGATGGTCACCTACGCCTCACAGAAGGCCGGCACCAGCCCCGCGGCCCGCCAGCGCGAGAACGACTTCGGCGCCGCTTTCACCCTGGCCACGGTCTGCTCCGGCGGCCGGTGCGTGGCCACCGTGGTCGGCGGCCCGCCCCCCGGCAACCCGACCGTCCCGCAACCCGCCCGGTTCACCTGGAACGGCTCGGAGTGGGCCACCAGCTATGACTGGTTGTGGGACTGCTATCTGGGTGAGGGCTACCAGAAGCAGTGGGCGCGCGCCACATCGTGGACCTATTACGCGCCGCGCCCGGACGGGACACTGCGCGGAACCTGGCACACCGACATCGCCGAGGGGCCCTGCCGGGGCAGTGTCGTGATGCCGGTCGCCGCTTTCCCGGCCTGAGCGGAGTTTCCGGAAAGATTCCGGTCTTCGGTAACGCCGGGGCCTTCGGTGCCGATGAGACGTCTGTGAGGCCGGCTGGGCGGTCTCGACTCGTAGGACGGTAAGGGGTCCGGAATGGGTGTTGTCGGGCGTGGGCTGGCGGCGCTGTTCGCCGCGGTGATGTTGGTGTTCTCCAGTGCGGGTGTCTCGCAGGCCGCGATGGACAACCAGATGAGTCTGGTCGACGGCAAGGGTCGGACCATGACCATCCAGCAGTGGGACACCTT
>Ga0180434_10002069_pt1 | contig 27547 bp, 21 predicted proteins | sample SS_ome_7_FD_132453 | JGI IMG/M metagenome (GOLD analysis project Ga0180434, IMG submission 132453) | Hypersaline lake sediment archaeal communities from the Salton Sea, California, USA - SS_1_D_2 metaG | ecosystem: Environmental > Aquatic > Non-marine Saline and Alkaline > Hypersaline >... | reverse complement strand
GACCGCACACTTGCAGGTCATCCAGAAGGCCAGGGCCTTGACTTCGTGAAGGTTCACGTCCGGGTGAAAGCGCACCCCCCCCTTGCCCGGGCCCCTCGAATCGTTGTGCCGCACCCGGTACGCTTCGAAGATCCTCAGGGATCCGTCGTCCATCCGTACAGGGACCGCAACCTGAACGATCACCCTCGGGTGCTTCAGCCTTTCGACCGCCTCCGCATCGATCGCTGCAAACTCGAAAGCCCTGTCCAGACGCTTTATCGCGTCATCGAAGATGTTGCCGTCCGGCTCCGTCTTGGCTTCAATGGTCATTGCGGTCCCTCCTTTGGCCGCACGATAGGCGCGCACGGGGGTTCTTGTCAACGGTTCTTTGCCTTACGAACAGGGCTTTGTGCAGGTTGCGGGCTTCGGCGGATCATCCGCCCGCAATGGCCGGGAAGAGGGACACGGCTTCGCCGTCGTGCAGGCGTTGATCCTGGTCGGCGTGCCGACCGTTGACGAGGATGATGGCGACCTCGGAAGGGGGGATCTCCAGCCTTTCAATGAAGTCACTCACCTTCGCGCCGTCTTCCAACTCGAATCTGCTCCTGTCGTCGGCGTACTTTCGAAGGCTCGCGAAGAGTCTGACCTCTATTTCCATACACATAACTCCTCATGGGCAGGGTGGCTCTCGAACGATTTCGTACGACAGGTAGATTATACCACGAAGGGCACCGCCCTGTGCAAAGGGCGCACCTCCGCTCGTCCTCGAACCCATGATAGGGGATGGCCACGCTTGGCTCGCGACAGACGTCGCAGAGGGTGGGGGTCAATCGTCTGCTGTAATGGCTTGACCTGCGTCGTCGTAGATCTCGATATCAGGATACAGCTCTTTCGCACAATCCGGGCATATCCCGTGACTGAACCTGGCATCTGAATGTTCGTGCAGGTACGCTTCGATCTGCTTCCAGTAGCCGCTGTCGTCCCGGATCTTCTTGCAGCTCGAGCACATGGGGAGCAGGCCGTGCAGGGTCTTGATCTGTTTCACGGCCTTCTCGAGATTCGCTTTTTCGTCCATGAGTTCTGTGTGTTCCCTTCGCAGCATATCGCTGAAGCGGTCCCGTGAGGATTCAAGGCCATAGCCGATGACCGCAACGAAAAAGAAGGAAGGAAAGAACCGCAAGCCCGTTTTCGTTCCATAGTCATGAGCATGCACAAGGCCCGGCCGGAACAGCAGCAGGGACAGAAGAAGAAGGACAAGGCCGACGGAAATCAGCCCGTCGCGTCTGCCCTGGAAGAAGAAGAGCAAGGGGGGCAGAATAAACACCCAAAAAAGAGCCGTTCCTCTTCCGGCCCCTATGGCCACATTGTACAAAACGGCCAGGGCCAGCATGTTGAGACCGAAAAAATAGGCCGGACGATCCTTGCCGTACTTGAATATCGCGATCAACCCCACCGCGAGGATTGCAACGAGGGCCAGGTCCACGATGAATTCAATCGTATCGCCCTCGAGATAGTCAACCACTCCGAACATGAGAATGACGGGAATTCCAAAGGAAGTGAGAAGACTGATCATTTGGCGTCTTCGCGTTCGTTCCACCCTGTCCGCGTTTTCCATTTCGTCGCACCCACGCAATGCATGCAAGAAGATGCATGCCTCTTTCGTTTTCTTCGTCGCAATATTTATCGGAAATATTGCGGAAGAACAAAAGCCCCGGGGCCATGCAAGAACCGGAACGCCTCCAGGGACGGAAAGGGTGGACAGCCCTTGTGCCAAGGCATATACTGATATATTCAATAGAATGTTGATTCTTACTTGTTTGATAGGGTTCTCTTCCGTCCTGCTCCGGGGGTAACGATGCCGACAAGAATCCTCCCCTTTCTGCTCTGCTCCTGCCTTCTTCTCAACGGCTACGGTTGCGCCACTCTGATGAACGGCAAACACCAGACGATTTCCCTAGAAACCACTCCTCCGGGCGCCATGGTGAAGCTGGAGGACCGGGAGTTCTCCTCACCGTTGAAACTCGAGCTCAGAAGAAGCGTCATGAACAAGACCTTTGAGATCTCAAAAGAGGGTTACATGCCCAAGTCGGTCACGCTCAGGAGCAAGAAGAGCGGGTGGACGACGGGAAATCTCCTCCTCCTCCTGGCGGCCGTGGTCGGGTTGAAGATGGACATCGATTCAGGGGCTGCCTTTGTCTACGAGCCGGGGAAGATACGCGTGACGCTCACACGGCTGGAAGATGCGAAGTACAAGAAGGTGGAGGTCAGGATCCTCGATCTCTCCATGTTGTCCCCGGCGGTCAGGCCCGGCGGGCAGTTCGGCTTCAAGGTCGAGTACACGATCGAAGACAACACAACACTCGACAATCCGGTTCCCCTCGGCCTGGATTATGCGATTCTGAGAGAGAGGAAGGTTCTGTTCGAGGACGCCCTTTCTCTGAGGGCCCCAAGGCAGGTCCGGTTCGCCACGACCAAAGGCGACCTCGTGGCCGGCAGGGCCCCCGGGACCTACATCCTCAGGATCACGATCCGGTACAAGGACCACACGGCTCGACAGGCAATCCCCTTCAACATCCAATAGAGGGAGGAAGGAAGTGGCCGGAAGCAGAGACCGAAAGCGCAGGCCCGCATTCGTCCTGTTCCTCGGCGTCATCCTCCTTTCTTCGATCCGTGCAGGGGCCTGGGCGAACGACCCGGCGGAGACCATCCACCGGATGGTGAACAACGGATTCGACGAAGATCTCGCCCTGCGCCTCTTCGCCGACTGGAAGAACACAAAAGGTATCCTGATCGGCTTTGCAAAAAGCGGCGACCCGAAGAGGGTCGAGCTTGCCAGGAGGATCGTGGAATACCGTTACACCGCCTTTCAGGACACCTGGACCGAGGCCGTACAGGACATGGTCGAACGGGGCATCCCGAAGCCGGTCGAGGCCATGGCCCCCACAGGTGGATGGAGGAGACCGTTGGCGATCAAGGACTCGAATCCGAGGCAGTTCATCATCGACGGCGCCAACGCGGATATCGATGCGACCTTCTTCGGGAAATCGGATCACATAGAGGACTTCGTGGAGGCGACGGCCGTACGGTGGGCGGAAAAGACAACGGGAAAGAGACTGCTGACCGCGACCGGTAAGCCCGACTACAAGGCGGTGAACCGGGTCCTCAAACAGAGCGAGGTCACGCCCTTCCCCCGAAATCCGGAAGGGTCTATGAGCGCCCGGTTCCGGAAGGACTTCCCGGAGATCGTCCAGGAGAGCTACCCCGGTGCCTACGGACAGAGATCGTTGGAGGTGACGTACCTCACCAAGGCCAAGGCAGACATCGTCCGCTACGATGGTCAGGGAAACCTCGTCGCCCGAAACGGGAAGGCCCAGCTCATCGAAGACCAGCCCGCCATGAACGTCGTGGAAGACCTGACCCGGGCCAGGTACACGAAGTTCGACCGAATGCAGAAACTGGCGGCCGACTTCAATCTCAAGTACAAGGGCCACCTGACCGGGAACCTCGCGGACGATTCGGAGAACACGGCCAAGATGTTGCAGCGCATGATCGAAGAGGATTCCCATCTGCGGGGTCTTCGGCCCGAGCATCACCCCCTCTACGGGAAGGCCCTGACGGTAAAAGGGGCCTTGCGTGAGGGAGATGATGCGATGATGGGGAGGGCCCTCGACGGGCAGACGCTGGAAGACTTCGTCCGGGAAGCAGATGACGAAATGCTCCGCATTCACACGCACAACCAGCAACGAATCGCCTACATGATGGACGACTCGGTCGGCACCGCGTCGCGTCTGGGCCCCGACGGGGCCCGGAACGCAGGAAGGTTGAACACCGCCCTCAAGGCCCTTTCGATCCTGGGATACGGCGCCACGGGTGCGGATGCTTACCTGAAGGCAAAGAAAGGAGAAGAATCCAAAGAGGTCGCCAAGGCCTTGGCTGCGGCCCTGGCTGGAGATGTGGTCGGGACGGGTGTGGGCTCGGCCGTAGGCACCTACGTTGCCTCGACAGGGGCAGGAGGGCTTGCGGCGGGAACGGCGGGCGTGGTTACCGGGATCGGCGCAGGGGTTCTGGCCGGAGTGATCGTAAACGGCGGCGTCGAGATGGCCGAGGACCAGATGGAAGACGTGCTCTCAGGATACAAGGTCGATGCATCGGTCGAGAAGATGTTCCCCGGGCCTGGAAGAAGGGAACGGTTGCTCACCATGAGTGCAGATGAAATCGAGGCCCACATCAACAGCGAATGGGAGAAGCAGCACCAGTGGGGAGGCCTCTATCAAGGACGTTACGGGAACGAAGCGGACCAGGAAGAACTCCGCAGAGAAATCCTGGAGAAGGTCTTGAAGGAGCAGGTCCGGCTCAGGCTCGACCTGCTGCGAACAGAGGTGGTGGCCGACATCATGGCGGACGAACTTGCAGGGCTGGTCAGGGCTTACGAAAGCGGTCAACTCTCCGACGAAGAGCTGGAGGCCTGGAAGGAACGCTGTTTGAAGGGAGAAGGGTTCGATCAGAGGGTCGCCGAACGACTGCAGTCGGATTACAGGAACTATTCCCTGCTGTTTTACGAACTGGAGCGAAGGTCCGAACGGGACGGACTGTGGCAACTCGCCCTTGGAGAAGCGAACGCCCGCGAAGCCTCGCGGGCCAAGGCGATCGACCGCTATGAGGGACTACTGAGCAACCAGGAATACCTGGAAGGCGCGCTACAGGATTTTGATCTTCATTTCAGCTCCCTGCGGGACAACACCATCGGGGGGGCAGACCCCCGGGTCCTCCGCGGACTCTTCGAGAGGCTCGAAGGGGACCTGCGGGAAATCCTGGATGCCTTCCAGATGATCGAAAACGCCGCCCCCATATGCCTCACGGACATCAATCTGTCCTACGGTAAGGAGGACGACCTCACGGCCTGGTATACCAAGAAGAGCCACATCGCCCTTCTGCTCCGGGATCTGCGCCAGGAGGTCGATGCGCGCAGGCAGCAGTTCAAGGCCCTGAACGATTTTGTAGCCTCCGTCAAGAAGTATGCGGCGACCACAGGAGCCCCGGATGCCCTCTTCCAGACCGCCACGGCAACGCCGGAATCGGGAGATCCGGAAAAAGTAACTGTCCCCTCGGTCATCGGGCAAACATCGGCTGCGGCCATCCAGGCCATCCTGGACAAGAACCTGCGCATAGCGACCACGGGGCTCCCGGTGGAGGCCGGCGAGGCTGCAGGATTCGTAAGAACCCAGTCCCCTGCGCCCGGCCGGCGGGTCCCCCCGGGAACGACGGTGACGATCCAGGTGACGGAACAACGGATCCCCGCCGCTGCGCCTCCCGCCGCTTTCGTTCAGGCGACTCCTGCGGCTCGAACGACTGAACCGGAGCCTGAGATCGAGTTCGTGGGAGACAGGTCGATGCCTGTGGGGGACCTCCAGATCTCCCCTTCCAGTTCAACGATCCAGGTCGGGCAGTTTTCAAAGTTCCTGGCCACACCGATCGACGTCTATGGAAATCCGGTAACGGGCAATGCCCTGGCTGCGCTGCAATTCCGATGGATGGTGAACGACGCCTCTGTTGCAAATGTTTCCGGTTCTCATCGGACAGGTCTCATATCCTCCCTGAAGGAGGGAACGGTGCAGGTGATCTGTCAGGCCGGAGGGGCCGTCGGCATCGCAACCGTGACCGTGAAGGGGGTCGCTGCCGGTTTCAAGGAACAATCAGACCCTGCCGGGCCGGGGTGGGACCGGAAACAGCTCGAAGAGCACTATGCCAACGAGGATCCCGGGTTCGGCCAACGTTCGTCCGGGGCGTCGAGCGGCATCGTTCAGAAAACACTGAGTCCGGAGGAGAGGGCCCGCCAGGACGCCGAGTGGAACGCGTGGTGGGCGGCCGAGCAGCAGCGACAGGCCCAGGCGGCAAGGGAAGGGCAGCAGATGATGGACAGGGCGCTCCAGGATTTTCACAACACCATGAATTCGCTCTCTACGGGCGGGCGGCAGCCTCCGTCCGCCGGAACTCCGCCGCCACCACCCTATATGCAGACGAATCCGTACAAGGCTTACGAGCCGTGGATGAAGAGCGGCCAGAAGAAGAAGGAAGGCCAACAACCGGCCTCTACGCCCCCTCCCACCTCAGGTTCATCGAACGAATGCCCGAACGGCATCTATATCATGGGGGTTTGCGCGGATGACTAGCCTGGAGTTCTTGGAAAACTGATCAACGCAACTCTTGGATTCTCTTGATCTCGGTATCGTAAATCTTCCACTTGCCGTACGATTTCTTCATTACGTGAACGCCGGTAATCTTCTTGTCTTTATTGTCCGGTCCGCTCACGGTTTTGTTGACCTGGACAAACCAGACTTTTGCCTCATCGTCCGACTTGTCGAGCACCTTTGCCTGTTCCAGGGCATATTTCATGTCATATACACGAAAGCACTCCTGCATCTCCGCCCCTCTGGCTTTGCAGGATCGCGCCCTTTCGTGGTAGGTCTTGATCCAGGCGTCAAAATCCTCCTGTTCCGCGGCCTTCAGGTTCTTCTCGATCACCTTGAGGATGTCCTTGTCTTCCGCGGCATCGTTGTCCCCGACCTTCTCGCCTGCGTACGCATTCGAAACGAGCAGTATCATGGACATCAGGATCAGTCTTTTCACGTGACTCAGCCTCCTGTTTTTGAACGCTTTTCTTGTTGGATGCCTCATTCGGCAGGCGAGGTTCGCTTCCGACGATGTGCAATCCCTGTCACGTTTCGATTTACTCGGGCTATGTTTCCCCATCTTCGAGGAGCGTCTTGTGTTCTCGTGCAAGCCCGAGGTAGTGACCGGCGATGCGCGTGGAGGGAGACGACTCCCCCTCGGCCAGGGTTTTCTTCACCTGGGCAGGCATCCCCACCACGAGAGAGTTCGGCGGGATGACTGCCTTTTCCGTAACCACCGCGCCCGAAGCGACGACAGAGCCTTCGCCAATGACCGCATTGTCCAGGATCACCGCTCCCATACCGATCAGGCACCGGTCCTGGACCGTACAGCCGTGCAGGACCACGTGATGACCTACGGTCACCTCGTTACCGATGATCAAGTCCGACACGTCCGTGGTCATGTGGAGCATGCACAGATCCTGGATGTTCGTGTTCCTGCCGATGGTAACACGGCCCACATCGCCCCGTACGACCGTGTTGTACCAGATGCTGCTGCCCTCTCCGACGGTCACATCACCGATGACAACAGCTCCCGGGGCCACAAACACATCCGGCGCCAGCCTGGGCTTCTTCCCTTTATAAGGTTTTATGATCATGTCGACATTCCAAGAGGTCCTGATCCCTGATTATTCGCTCATCCGAAGTGCCGCCTCGATGTTGGCCGGCGGCATGTCGTCCGGATCCACGATGACGTCCACCACGGAAGGCCCATCTGCCCGAAGGGCCTGCTCCAGGACCGGGCGGATCTCCTCCGGCCGCTCCAGACGCCAGCCCGAGGCCCCGAAGGTCCTGGCCAGCTCGGCAAAGTCCGGGTTCCCGTGGCAGGTTCCGATGACGCGACCTTCGTACTGCATGCGTTGCCTGAAATTCAGCACCCGGTACATCCCGTCGTTGATGACGAGCACCCGCACCTTGATCCCCTCGCGCACCGCGGTCTCCAGATCCTGCACGGTCATCATGAAGTCCCCGTCCCCCAGGATGACGACCACCTCTTTCTCCGGATGAATCAGTCCTGCTGCGAGTGCGGCGGGAAACCCGAACCCCATGGCCCCGAAGTTCACCGACTGCAGATAGGACAGGGGACGGACAGAGGGAAGGAAGGACATGGGGTACATCACGTGCATTCCGGACCCCACCGCGATGATGTGGTCCGGCGGAAGGATTTCCGACAGCTCGTGGATCACCCGGCCTGGGGAGAGGGGGATCTTGTCCGATGCGATCGCCGCCTGCAAGGAGGCATCCCACCCTTCCTGCACCGGTTTCAGGATCTCCCACCAGGCGTCCCGGGAGGGAGGCTCGTAGCCCTTGACCTGGTCGACGGCCAGATCGAGGAAATCCCCCGGGTCCGCCACGAGCTGGGCCTGGGCCTGGAAGTAGCTCTTCTCCATCGCCTTGCCGTCCATGTTGACGAGAAAGACCTCCCCCTCGATGGGAAGCGTGTACTCGTATGTCATCAGGTCGGAAACCGTGCATCCCAGCCCGAGGACCACGTCCGCCCTGCTGAGGGCCGTGTCGGCGACCGTGTTCCCACCGCCGAAACCGACCCGTCCCAGGCACAAGGGATGCGTCTCGGGCACGGTTCCCCGCCCGTTTCCGGTCGTAATCACCGGGGCCTGCAACGTCTCTGCAAAACGCACCATCCGGTCACTCGCCCCCGCCAGGGCGATGCCTCCCCCGGAAATGAGTACCGGCCGCTCGGCTGCCTCGAGCCGTTCCAGGGCCTTCTTCACGTCCTCGACCCGGAGCGCCGGATTCGGGTCCGTCACGAACCGGAATTCAGGCATGTCCTCTTCTGCTTCCTCTCCCCAGACGTCTTCAGGCACCTCGATCAGCACCGGCCCCTTCGCCCCGGAGACGGTCAGCCGGTAGGCCTCGGAGATGACCGAGGCAGCCTCCCGGGCGTCCTCGATCCGAAACACCCCCTTGCAGAAAGGGCCGAACACGTGAAGGTGGTCCGCCTCGAGCTGACCGCCCGTGCCCTGGAGCTTTCGCTTTACGGCCCCGCTGATACAGATCATGGGGCTGTGGTCCTTAAAGGCGCAAGCCACGGAGAGCAGGGCGTTAACGGTCCCGGGCCCCGAGTGGGTGACCACCACGCCGGGCTTGCCTGTCAGCCGCCCTTCCGCGTCGGCCATGCTTCCCGCCACCTGCTCGTGGCGGCAGGAGACGTACCGAAGGTCTTCCTTATAGTCATACAGGGTGCTCACAAAAGCGACATTCGAGGTGCCCACCACCCCATAGATCCGCCGGGAGCCCATGGCCTTGAGGCCCTCCAGCAACACTCGCGCACAGTTCATCGTGGTCAAGCCCCCTCTTCCCGGTTGATTACGCCCCCCAAATGGTTCCGTGAAATCAAGCCGGTGTCAAGGGGTCAAGTCTGGACATTGGACAGTCAAGGGAAAGACCGAAAGGGGTAGCTGGTTACTGTCCTATGTCCAGACTTGACCCCTTTGGCCGGGCGGGGCGGGGATGGCGGGCGGAGTGAGCCGACAGCCTCTTAGCCGAAGTCGAGGGTGTCGAAGAATTGCAGCATCTGCTCCTTCATGTTGTCGAGCGTGGTGTACCTCGGGTCCCAGACGTCCATCCCGATGGCGAGAAAGGGCACCCCATACTCCTGACAGACTTTTCGCATGATGCCCTGGCTCGCGGCCGCCTCCTTGTGCCCCATGTGCCCGGGATAGAAGAAGCAGTTGATCCTGTAATCCTGTATCATTCGCCTGATGTCGTCGATAAAGTTCTGCGCCAGGCCCCGGGCCTGCCGGGTCATGGGCATCTCCACAAAATACCGTTGAGCCAACCCCCTGAACAAGCTCTCTTCCGTGGAGGTGTCGATCTGCGAATAGGGGCAGAAGCTGTACATGTCCATGACGATGTTTGCGTCACACTCCTGTTCCAGCCACTGCGTCAACTCGAGAAACCAGACCGGACGCACCTCGAACCAGAGGAGCCGGATCTTCTCGTTCTCCAGGGCACCCGTGCCCTCACGGACTCGCTGCTCTGCGTCGGCAACGAGTGCCTCCAGAAAGGCCGTCGCCATCGGACTGCCGACCAGGGTGGAGGAAGCCTGTGTCACGATGAAGGCCGCGAAGCCCACAAAGGAGCCGTGAGGGCACGGGACGGCCCGTCTCAGCTCGTTGTACTCTGCCCAGAGTATATACTGTTTGTTCGTTTCCTCGACGATCTCTCGCAGTCGATCCACGTCCAGCTTCCTGCCCGTGTGCTCCTCAACAAAAGACACCATTTCTCTGAGTTGGCTTGCACCGTACGCGAGGCTCCGCTCGTCGTTCCAATAGGCGGCATCCATGGTTAACATGGGAATGTCGCGCCACCCGGGGAGACCTCCTACGGCTTCGTGATACAGGGCGAAGCTGTCGCAGGGTCCCGTTGCGCCGATGATCGCCGTAGGGCGAGGCACCTTCCCCGCCGCCGTAGCGTGCACGGCCAGTCTGAGCAGAGTGCAGCTGTCCGTGGGTATGGCGAGGCGATCGCACTCCTCGAGGTCGTCTATCAAGTAGTCTGCCAACCCCAGGCTCGGACCGGCCAGGAGGGTTGTGCCGATGCAGTACCAGGGAAGACCCATGGCGGCCAGGATCTCCGGCCCGGTGCTATACCAGCCTCCGATCCAGGGTTCGCCCTGCTCAACGGTGTGTATGATCTGTTCGTAGTCGGCCGTGGCCGACTTGAGCAGGGGCAGCATGAGCGGAGCCGCCGGCGTCGGATTCACTTCGAGTTCTTGTATGAGGCCCTGGAATCCTTCCAGGTCATGCACCATTCGATCGAGTCCCAGTGTTCCCATGGTTTCACTCCTCGATGGATTCGAGAAAAGCCTGAACCCGTGTCCGCATTTGGCCCACCCCTCCGAGCATGTACTCCCTGTCCAACTGGAGATAAGGGGTCCCGTCTGCCCTGAAGTCCGAGCCGAGCAGGAACTGTTCATACCCGGAGATGTCACAGAACATGAGCCGCTCGGAAATTACCGCGTCCACGTGGAAGTCCCGGATCATGTCCTTGATATAGCCGATCCTCTGCGGGTGTTCGCCGATCATGCGCGCGCACGAGGGTCTTCCACCGAGATGGTACCGGGAAAGCGCTTCGAGCGGGTCGGCGCCCGTCTCATCCACGTCCTTCCACATGATGCGGGAGCCGAAACAGAGGGCGTCGGCGACCACGAGGGCACCCTGGTCTTCGATGACCTTCACATAGGCAGGGTCGTCGAGCATGCTGCCTTCGAGCATCAGTCTCGCGCCGCCGTGTTCGTTCCTGTGGCCCTGTTCCAGCTCGTCGAGCAATGCCTCCAGCGCTTGGTTGTACTGTTCCTTGGGCATGGCCGTGCCCGCGATCATGACGGCAAGAGATTCGGCCCCGGTGATCGGGGGGGCGTTCCCCTTTCGGAGATCGTACAGCTGCCTCTGAAGGCGACGGGTCTCGTTGTGCAGGATGATCGATTCCCACAGGCGCTCGTCCGAAATCTCGACACCAAAATGGCCTTCCAGGGCTTCCTTGAGGTTCTCCAGTTCCTGCCGGTACCACGCGACCTGCTCTTCGCCGCTCTTCTTCGGGAGACTGAGGATCTGGAGGAAGGGGGTGTCGATTTCGTCCTTCCAGTTGTCGTAGAGGCGGCGAATCACGTCACATGTGTTCGCCCACACCACCCCGTCGGCGAACCCATAGCCTCCCCGAAGGGCCGTATCGAAGCAGTGCCGGGCAAAGCTGCAGGTCGTGGGGCGGAAATAGGCGTCTGCCAGGTCTGTTCCGGTGCTGCCCGTTGCCCGGACGCGGACCGGGAGGAGCCCTGCGGCGCTGATGATCTCCTCAGGCACGGAGGAACAGAAATACCCGACCACCTTGCCCCCACCATCCTTCCACCCCTGCACCGCCGGATTGACTACGCCGCCGGCAACCTCGTTGAAGCCTTCCAGGATCTTCGATCGATTGCTCGTATTCACGGGGCACGCTCCTTGTCGAAAGGTGAAGGGGAGTGCTTGCGGAGTTGCGTTTTGTGCTGAAACGAGATGGCCAAGGTACGTGTGCATCGAAACGGCGAGCGGGCGCTTCCGGCCAGAAACCAGAGGGCTTCGTGGATCCGACGTGCTTGCAGGTACACACACTATAGCCAAGCATTTTACGGTATGTCAATCAAAAACCAGTGATAGAAAGGGTCGGGGCCTTTCCGGGAGATCCTACTTTGCACCTGGTCTTTTCCTCGAAACCTCAGGCTTGACACGACCGCCGGAGTATAGCACTTTCTTGTGACGAGAATACTCGAAGGTAGGGTACAAGATCATGGTGTTACGATCAGTATCGCACGTGAGAACCGTCTGCCTGATCGCGGCCCTATGGTTCGGGGGCACCGAAGCCTGCGCCGCCGAACCCGCGGAGAAGAATCGAGATCCTGCCGGCAGGATTCGGGAGGCCGTACGGGGGGCCTGGCAGTACGGCGCGAATCTCGCCGAGACCACTGCCAACATCGAAGCGGAACGAAATGCGGCAAAGGTCGAGACTCGCGCCGGGCCTCCTTATGTCGAGTATCAACAGGAGGGCATCGACTCCTCCTTCGGAAACGCCCTCAACGCGACAAAATACGTACGTCTGGGAAAGCCGTTCAACGTCCCCTGGCAGTGGCATGCCGGCAAGTCCCTGATCTCGGCCACCGAAGCCTACGCCGGGACGGCCCGCCAGGCGGCCGCCATGAACATCGCGCTTCAGGTGGGCCTGGCCTGGATCGACCTTGCGGTCCTGGAGGACCGGGTGGCGGTTCAGGAAATACAGCTGGACCGCAGGCGGCAGGCCCTGAAGCTCCACCGAAAGAGACTCGAAATGGGGGAGGTGTCCGGATCCGAGGTGACCCAGGTCGAACTCGAATATGCCCGACAGCACTCTGAACTGGCAGAGCTTCGGGTCGACAGGGAGAAGGCTCTCGTGCAGCTTGAACACCTGGCCGGCACGGGAGACTTCAAGCCGGTACGGGGAGACCTGGGGCGATTGGCCGATGGCCTGCTGCCCCTGCCGGGGCCGGAGGCAGGGCACGCGGAAGACTTGGACCAGAGCCTCTTCGTGAAACTGGCCAATCAACGGGCCACCCGGGAACGCCGATCCGCAGAACTGGAACAGAAGCTGGCGTGGGGCAGGCCCGAAATCGAAGTGGAGTGGGAACACATCCCCTCTGTCGAAGGGCTGGAAGCATTCGATGCCTTCGGGTGGCGGATCCAGGTGCCTCTGCCCGTGGACCGGTCAGGGTGGGAGCGCAGAAAGGAATCTCGGGCAAATCTGGCCGCTGTGGAAGCCCGGGAGAGGCTCGCGAAGAGAGAGCTCGCCGCTCAGGTCCGCATCGCCTCGGCCGCGGCGACTGCCGCAGAAGAGCGGCTGGAGGGAATGGAGAGTCTGCGCGCCGGCCTGCCCGATACGGAACGTTCGCTCACGAAACAGTTTCAGCTGGGAACGATCTCCTACCTGGTCTATTTCGATGCGCTCTCGCGACTGGATGACATCCTGCTCCAGCACATCGACGCAATGCGCACGCTGCTCGAAGCGCGCCTGGAACTCGCCGTCGTTCTCTGCGACCTGTCCCTCTTTCCCCTGCCCGAGCCCTCCCTGGAGGATGTCCGATGAAGCGCTTGTGTTTGCTGCTTGCCCTGATGTTCGTGATCGGGCCTCCGGTCCCGGTGAGCGATGCGATTCACCTGAACGAAGTGGCCCAGAATCGCGCGGGCATCGTCGTGGAGCCCGTTTCCGTGCACTCCTTCGGGGAGCGAATACGGATCGTGGGCGAGGTGGTCCGCTCGCCCGGGACCACCATCACGATCGAGACGTCCGTGCAGGGCCGCGTGAAGGACTTGATGGTCTCGCCCGGCAAGCCCGTGAAGGCCGGCCAACCGATTCTAACCCTTCAGTCCCATGAGCTGCATTCCCTCGAGGGAGATCTGCTGCGGAAGAACGAAAAGAAGAAATACATGGAGGACCGCTACCGGGCGGGCAAGGAGCTCTACGACCTGGAAGGCATCAGCCGGATGGAGCTCGATATGAGACGTGGGGAGTTCCTGGATGCCAGGATCGAATTCGAAGCGGCTGAGAACGAACTGGAGGGCCTCGGATACACCTCGAACGGGTTGACCCGCGTCCTGGCACGGGAGAGGCCGGAAGGTCTGCTCAAGATCCGGAGCCCCGGCGATGGGGTGGTCATGGAGCTGGGCGTGCAGAAACACGCCTGGGCCCAGGCTTTCCAGCCCCTGGCCGTGATCGGGGACCCCAACCAGCTCGAACTTCATTTCGAGATTCCTCCGAGCGAGGCTTCGCGGGTCGGCGTGGGGGACCGGGTCGAATTCATGCCAGCAGGGGACCCCGGCGCGATCGGTGTCGCGCAGGTGCTCACCTCCATACCGAAGGTCGATCCGACTACGCGGACCGTGACCGTGCGGGCCGAGATATTGTCCTACCCCGGCGTTCCTTTGCCCGGAATCTTCGTTGAAGGAACCTGGGCGCAGGGCCAGGAGCGCAGCACGCCCTCTGTCCCGGAAGCGGCGGTCATCAGGATCGCTGAGCGTGATCAGGTGTTCGTCCGCACGGGGGCGGAGGAATTCGAGCCCAGGCATGTCAGACTCGGCCAGTTCGACGGGGCGAGGTACGAGGTGCTCGATGGGGTGAGGGTCGGTGAGGAAATCGTCACCCAGGGGGTCTTCTTCCTGAAGTCCGCCCTCATCAAGGACGGCGGCGAGGGCGAGTGACATGAACCGCCTCGTCGATCTTTCCCTCGGACAACGGCTCATCGTTTTCGTATTGGCGCTCCTTCTGGTCGCCGCAGGGATCCGGGCCTATCAACGCCTTCCCATTGACGCCTTTCCTGATGTGACCAACATCCAGGTCACGATCATCTCCCAGGCACCCACCTTTTCACCCCTGGAAATGGAACAGCTCGTCACCTACCCGATCGAGCAGGCCATGGCGGGCCTGCCGCACTCGACAGAGGTAAGGTCCCTGTCAAAGTTCGGGCTCTCCGTGGTTACGGTTGTGTTCGAGGACGGTACGGACATCTACTTCGCGCGGCAACTGGTAATGGAGCGCATGATCTCTGCCAGGGACGAACTCCCGGAAGGGGCCCAGGCAAACATGGGACCCATTTCCACCGGATTGGGGGAGGTCTTCCAGTACACCCTGGAAAGCGCTTCAAGAGACCCGATGGAACTGAGGAGCCTCCAGGACTGGGTCGTTCGGCCCATCCTGCGCACCGTGGCCGGGGTGGCCGGGGTCGACTCCTTCGGCGGCCACGTCCGCCAGTACCAGGTCATTGCCGAGCCTGGCGCCCTCGGGCGGTACGGGCTGACCCTCCAGGAACTGGCAGATGCGGTAGCCGCGAACAACGATGTCGCGGGCGGTGCTTTCGTGGAGCGGGGGGGAGAGCAGTTCGTGGTCCGCGGGGATGGGTGGGTCCGGGGCAGGGAAGACCTGGAGCAAACGGTCGTCGCATACAGGGACGGCGTTCCGGTCCTGCTGAGCGACGTGGCACGGGTCGAAATCGGACCCGCCATGCGCCAGGGGGCCATTACGCGCAACGGCGATGGCGAGACCGTGGCAGGGATCGTCTTGATGCTTCGGGGCGCCTCGGGTCGGGATGTGGTGGCCGGCATCAAGGAGAAACTCGCCCTCATCGGCCAGACCCTTCCAAAGGACGTCGAGATCATCCCTTACTACGACAGGTCGGAGCTGGTCGACGAGGCCCTGGGGACCGTCCGAAAAGCGCTGCTCCAGGGCGCCCTGCTGGTCGTGCTGGTCCTGCTCTTCTTCATGGGTCACGTGCGCTCGGCGCTGCTCGTGGTCGTGCAGCTTCCGATGGCTGCCCTGGCAACCTTCTTCGTCATGCGCCTGCTGGGCCTTTCCGCCAACCTGATGACCCTGTCCGGCCTGGCGATCGCCATCGGAATGCTCGGTGACGGCGCGATCGTCCTGGTGGAGAACACGGTCCGTATCCTGGATCAGAGGGGCCGCGAATCCGAGAACAAGATATCGCTCATCCGCCAGGCCGCGACGGAAGTCGTCCGGCCCATCTTCTTCGGCGTGGTCGTGATCATCATCGTGTTCCTGCCCATTGCATCCCTGCAGGGGATGGAAGGGAAGATGTTCGCCCCCCTTGCCTACACGATCTCCATCGCCCTCGGGAGTGCCCTGCTTCTTTCGCTTACCCTGATTCCGGCTCTGAGTTCGCTCGTGCTGAAGCCCGTGGCGGTCTTCGGAGGGGGGAAGTTCGGGCACCCCGCGGATCTGGTGCGAAAGGTCTACCGGCCGGTCCTCTCCTGGTCGCTGGGTCATCGATGGATCGTCGCGGGTGCCGGCCTCCTGCTCCTGGCCGTGGCTGCGGTGATCGCCCCAACGCTCGGCACGGAGTTTCTTCCCTCCATGGATGAAGGCTCCATCGTGGTTCAGCCCTTCCAGATCCCTTCTGTTTCCCTGCCCCAGGCCCTGGACACGGTGCGGAGAGTGGAGGAGGCGATCCTGGAGATTCCGGAAGTCGAGCGTGTGGTCAGCCGGACCGGCCGCGGGGACATTGCCTCCGATCCGATGGGCGTCGGCGAGAGCGACATGTATGTGATCCTCAAGCCGAGGAAGACCTGGACCACAACGGACACAAAAGAAGGCCTCGTTTCCGCCTTGCGGGACAAGATGGCAGAAATCCCGGGTGTCGAGTTCGGGTTCACCCAGCCGATCCAGATGCGGGTCGACGAGCTCGTTTCCGGGGTGAAGGCACAGATTGCGCTGAAGGTGTTCGGAGAGGATCTCAAGAAGCTCGTCGACCTCGGAGAGGAGATGGCCGGCGTGCTCGAGTCGATCCCTGGTGCGGTGGATGTGAAGGCCGAGGCGATCGAGGGCCTCGGATACCTGCAGATCAAGATGCACCGCGGGCGGCTGTCCAGGCTGGGGATCAGCGTTGCCCAGGTACAGGGAATCATCGAGACGGCCATGGGCGGGCGTATCGTCACGACCGTCCCGGAGGGAGACCGCAGAACGGATGTGGTGGTGCGTCTCCCCCAGGCCTTCACTTCCCGCGTAGAAAACTTGAAGCGCCTCCCCCTGTACACCCCCACGGGGGAGAGGGTGTACCTGGAGGAAGTGGCCTCCATCGAGTTGACGGAAGGCCCGGCGCAGATCTCCAGGGAATACGGGAAGCGGAGACTGGTGGTGGAGTTAAATGTGGTGGGCCGGGACATCGGCGGCTTCGTTGCCGAGGCGCAAGAGCGGATCCAGGCGGAAATCGAGTTGCCCACGGGTTATTACACCACGTGGGGCGGCCAGTTCGAGCAGCAGAAGAGGGCCATGGCCAGGATGAGATTGATGGTGCCCCTGGCACTCGTTCTGATCTTCATGCTCCTCTACCTAAACTTCCGAAGCGCCAGGCCGGCCCTGTTGATCCTGGTCAACATCCCGCTGGCCCTGGTCGGAGGCGTCGTGGGGCTGAAGCTGTCGGGGCTTTACCTTTCGGTTTCCGCCTCCGTCGGGTTCATCGCCCTCTTCGGGATCGCCATCCTCAACGGGCTCGTGATGGTGGAGTTCTTCCGCAACCTCGAGGCGGAGGGGATGTCCCGCCGTGAAGCGATCCTCACAGGGGCGGAGCTGCGGCTGCGGCCCGTCCTGATGACGGCCTTCACGACCGCCCTCGGGCTGCTTCCCATGATCTGGGCGACCGGAGTCGGCTCGGAGGTACAGAGGCCGTTGGCCGTGGTGGTCGTCTCGGGGGTCATTACCTCCACACTCCTCACCCTGCTCATCCTTCCGGTCCTGTATGGCTGGGGGCAGGCCAAGTCATCCGCGTTTTGACCTTCGCCTCCATTTCATGTAAGACTTCTTTCTTGTAAGACATTGCTATCTCAAGATGACAACCGAAGCCAGAGGGAGGTATGTGATGAGCTCCACCGAATACCGTGCAAACACCCGTGACATGAAATTCATCCTCCACGAAATGCTGAAGATCGAAGACACCCTGCTCAAGAGGGAAGCTTTCGCGGATTTCGGGGTAGATGACGTCAACATGATCCTGGACGAAGCGGCCAAGTTCGCCGAGACCGTGTTCGGGCCCATCAACCAGGAAGGCGACCGGGAGGGATGCAAGTTCGACAAGGGCAAGGTCCAGGTTCCCAAGGCCTACCACGAGGCCTACAGGAAATACCTTGAAAACGGCTGGAACGCGATCGGCATCCCCGCTGACGTGGGGGGCCAGGGGGCCCCGTCGACGCTCACCACCGCCACGGGCGAGATGATGACCGGTGCGTGCACCTCCATGGGGGTCTACACGGGCCTGACCATCGGTGCCGCCAACCTGATCTACTCCTTTGGCAGCGATGACCTCAAAGAGCGATACATGCCCAAAATGTTCGCGGGCGAGTGGGCCGGCACGATGCAGCTCACGGAGCCGAATGCGGGCAGTGATGTGGGGGCTGCGAAGACCGTGGCCAAGCGGGCCGGCGATCACTACCTCATCTCGGGCAACAAGATGTTCATCTCCGGCGCAGAGCAGGACATGACGGAGAATATCATCCATGCCGTTCTGGCCAGGGTCGAGGGGGCGCCGGCAGGGGTCAAAGGCTTGAGCCTCTTCATCGTGCCCAAGATCCTCGTCAATCCGGACGGTTCCCTCGGCGAGCCGAACGACGTGAACTGCGGCAGCATAGAGGAAAAGATCGGCATGCACGCCTCTTCCACCTGCCTGATGAACCTGGGGGAGAACGACAACTGCCGCGGATTCATCCTGGGCGAAGAGGGCCAGGGGATCCGCCTCATGTTCCAGATGATGAACGAGTCCTGTATCGGCACGGCCCTTCAGGGCGTGGCCCTGGCCGGCGGGGCCTACCTGAACTGCCTGAGCTACGCGAAGGAGCGGGTCCAGGGCGTGGCGATCGAGAACGCGAGAGACCCCGATGCCCCGAAGGTGGAGATCATCAAGCACCCGGATGTGCGCCGGATGCTGCTGACCCAGAAGGCCTATGTGGAGGGGATGCGGGCCATGCTGGGCTACTGCGCCTACCACATCGACATGGCCGAGACGGCGGCCGACAAGGACGAACACGACAAATACATAGGGGTCGCAGAGTTGCTCACCCCGATCTGCAAGGCCTATTGCACGGATATGGGTTTCCGGTGCACGGAGCTGGCCATTCAGACGATGGGAGGGTGCGGGTGCACGGCCGACTATCCCGTAGAGCAGCACATGCGCGACTTGAAGCCTGCATCGGTCTACGAGGGGACCACGGGCATCCAGGCCCTGGACCTTCTCGGCCGCAAGGTGGCCATGAAGGGCGGCAGCCTGTTCATGAACTTCATCGGGACCCTGAACGAATTCGTGGAAACCAACAAGGGGAACGAGGCGCTGAAGGACTTGGTGGCCAAGCTGGATACGGGCAAGGACAAGCTCTCCGAGATCACCATGCATCTCGGGAAGTTGAGCATGGGCGGTGATCCCATCTATCCCGTGCTCTCGGCAACCCCCTATCTCTTCCTGTTCGGGGACGTGCTCATGGCCTATCTTCTTACCTGGCAGGCCGTGATCGCCCAGGAAAAGCTCGACGCCCTGGGGAAGAAGCCGGAAGAAGACACAGAGGCAGCCTTCTACTCGGGCAAGGTGATGAGCGCCCGCTTCTTCGTGAATAACCTCCTGCCCAACGCCTACAGCAGCATCGAGGGCATCATGAGCGGGGATCGGAGCGCATTGGAAATAGCAGAAGAAGCGTTCTAGTTGTGTGAGGAGGCGAAAGGGCAAGGATTGAAGGGATCAGGGACCGGGGGTCAGGGATCAGGCCCCCGCCCGCTCGCGCGCCCGCGCCCTAAAGATCAGGAAGGGAAGGCTGGGAGCTAAAGGCTAATAGCTAACAGCCAAGGCAAACAGCTCAGGCCCCCTCGCCAAGGAGCTGTGAAATGAGTTCGGCCAGGTCCTGGACGTTCGTCTGATCGAAGTGAGGCGCGTCCCGCTCGAAGAGCAGGTCTCCGAATGTTGCAATGAGCTCGTGGTCCGGACTGATCGGGGCCGAAGAAAATCCCTCTCGCAGGACCTCGATCTTCTTCCCCGCGAGCTTTTTGAGTCCTTCCACGAGGACAATTTCGAACCCGCGGAAGAAGGTCTCCACGATTTCCGGCAGGGTGATGTCAAGCCCGCCGGCCGCATGAACGGCAAACTCCTCGTCCGACAGGATCGCCGTCACAGGGCTCCCTGCCGCCCGAATCCTGTGGGTGTCGGTCCCCTCCCTGTCCCAGTGGAAATGATTGGACCCGTCGTGCTTCAGGACGCCGACCCGGATATCGAGCTTGTTGAGTTCCCGGACGAGCCGTTCCATCAAGCCGCTCTTGCCCGTGTTCTTCCAACCGATGATGTGGATCACAAGGGGGGGGGCGACCATGTTTCAGCCTCGGGGCTTCAGGAAAGGTACTGTTCGATCAGCGTCTTGGTCGGGGGCATCTCCGACGGCTTCAACTCCATGGTGACCGTGTGTCGATACCCCTTCTCGTTCATCATGGAGAAGATCCGAGGGTAGTCAACGCTTCCCTCGCCCAGCGGAAGGTGGAGATCGTCTTTCACGCTCGTGCCGCCGTGGTTGTCATGCACGTGCAGGTGCTCGATCTTGTCGAAAAGGTGGCGGATGAAGTTGAAAGACGTGTTCTCGCTGGAAAGAAGCTCCGCATGCCCGATGTCCAGGGTCATCCGCAGATCCGGGATCGCATCGCAGGCCGCGGCAAAGCTGTCGTACTGCTCGGTCAGGTTCTCGATGCAGAGCGTGACCCCTTTGTCGCGTGCCGCAGCAACCATCTCGAAAAGCATGCCGATCTTGGCCGACAACAGGGAGGGCTCGGCCCACCGCTTGTCCATCCAGAAATGGATGGTGCCCTTTTCGATGCCCAGCTCATGGGTAACGTCGATGAGCTTCTTTATCTTGGGCACGAAGTTCTCTTCCAGGGCCTTTGCATCGAACGGGTTGCCCTCGTTCGGGTAATGGGCCAGATAGTAGATTCCGTACTTCTCCTTCAATGCCAGGAAATCGTCGGCCAATCGGTGCATCTCGTCCGCATCGTAGATGCTGATCTCGGCAAAGGGATAGCCAAGCTTGGCCACTTCATGGACGAGTTCGAGGTTGTGTGCCCTGCCTCCAATGATCGCCATCCCATCCCTCCAGAGGGAACTCTTCTCCACCCGTGCGGCAGAGATCCACCCGTCACATGCCTCCGCGCCCCTCCAGCATCGTACCGTCTCGCTGCCTCCCGGACCGCTTCTCCCCGTCAGGCTCCGGGAGCCGAGCCGAGGTCTCCATGGCGATGGGGATCTGCACAGCATCGAGCTGAGCCAGAAGCGGGTCGACCGTGAGCCTGAACGTCTCGATCCGTTCCCGCGGCACCGGAGGAGAGGCCGGGGCGATGACTCTCCGCGGGTTCACATACTTGCCGTTCTTCTTCATGCGAAAATCCAGGTGCGGGCCTGTCGACATGCCCGTGCTCCCCACGTACCCGATGACCTGCCCCTGGCGGACCCTCTTTCCCTTCTTGATCCCCTTGGCAAAACGGGACAGGTGAAGGTAGTAGGTTTGATACACGCTGTTGTGTCGGATCTTGATGATCTTACCGCTCGCCCTGTCGCGAGCCGCCGCCAACACGACTCCGTCCCCCACCGTCTTGACCGGCGTTCCCACCGGCGCTGCGTAGTCGATGGCAGGATGAGGGCACCACTTCTTCTTGATCGGATGGAAGCGGTTATAGGAGAAACCGGAGGAGATGCGGGCGTAATCGAGGGGCGTCTTCAGGAAGGTCCTGCGTAGGCTTCTCCCCTTCGCATCATAGTACTCCGGATGGCCCTCTTTGTTTTCGAACAGGAATCCCTGATACGTTTTCCCCTGATTGATGAACTCCGCTGCCGGTATCCTGCCGTAGCCGGCGAACTCGCCGTTCCGATAGCGTTTCTCCACGACCGCCTTGAACGAGTCCCCCGAACGGACGTCCAGTGCGAAGTCCACGTCCCACCCGAAGATGTCAACGAGCCTCAGGGGCAGCACAGGGATTTCGCCGATCTCATCGGCCGCCTCGAAGAGGCTGCTACGAATCGTAGCGCAAACGAGAACGGTCTCGACCTGGTACACGATCGGCTCCCGGGCAACCAGGAAGCCTTCCGGCTCAGCACGAATGACGAGCCTCTCTTCGCAATCGATCTCGTACTCGAAGCTCTGGAACACGTCACCCAGTGTGCGGACGAGGTACGGGCGCCCCTGACGGATTCTTCGAAGGGAGTAGACCTCTCTGCTCTGACGATCCAGGAGGTCGATTTCCTTGGGGCTCAGCCACCCGCTCAGGAGCGAGCTTATGGTTTCGCCCTTCTTCACGGTTGCCTGAAAAACGAATGGGACCGCCTCTTCGCTCGGTACTGCGGTACCGGAAATCAGATCGCCGTGGCCTACGCTGGCCAGGAGGGCTTCCTCGCTTGATGAGGCCGATTTCAGGGTGTAGGAGAAGAACAGGGCCGCCAGTACGAGAAACGGCAACAGGGCGAAACGCCTTCGCCGGAAGCGGGCTGCAACCCCTTCGTTATTCATCCTACGTCCAAGCACCGAAACCCACCCTCTTCAGTTCGTAAAATCAAGACACCTCGCCCGCTTAGATCCGAACCCTCACAAAAAGGTTCCCATCCTCTGTCCGGGATCCTGCCGGGGAGTTCGGTCCCCTATTGTTAGCTTCCGCAGCGAGTCCGTGTCAAGCTTCTCCGCGCCCCGACCCGGACACCCTCGACCCCGCTGATCGGAGACAGCCACGGATCGGTTCCTATAAGTATTGATATCGGCATATTGACCCGAATGACCTGAATCCTGCCGGCCCCGGGCCTCGCGCGAGGGAAGGTCCGGGGTTGACAAATTGTTTGGCATGCCGTAAGTTTCTTGGCTCATCAAACGATCGCCCACTGGAACCCCCCTCTAATAGGTACCTATTGATGGACTCCCGTATTCATAAGAGAAGAGCAACCCTCTCCCTCATGCTTGCGATGGCCTCGGCCCTGCTCCTCGCCATGGTCACCCTCATGGGAACAAGCCCGGCCCGGGCTGAAAACGATGCGGAAACGGAGGCTTATGACCCGGGCCTCGTCGCCTGGCCGCCGAACCTGCGGAGTCCCTATGCCACAGGGGACTGGTGGGGTGGCCGCACTTGGCTGGCGGAGCGTGGCATCAGTATCTATCTCGACTATTACGGTGAGGTCTTCTGGAACACCCGGGGCGGGATCCGGACCACGGATGGGGGAGAATACCAGGGCCTTTTGGATCTTGCGGTCGAGTTTTCCACGGAATCTGCCGGCCTGTGGAAAGGGGGCTATCTCTTCTTCCTGTTCCAGCACAAACACGGAGAGGGGATTACCCTGGAATATGTCGGGGATTTCCAGGTCCTCTCGAACATGGACGCCTTCAACTTCACGCAAATTTCCGAGCTCTGGTACCGGCAATCCTTTTTTGATGATCGGTTATGGATAAAGGTCGGAAAACAAGAAGCGAATGCGGACTTCGCCGGGGTCGAATTCGGCGGGGAGTTCATCAACTCATCGGTCGGATTCAGCCCGACGATCCCCCTGCCCAGTTACCCGGACCAGGATTTGGGTATAGCCTTGGGAATAGCACCCGTTCCATGGTTCTCCGTGAATCTGGGCGCCTACAACGGCAATCCGGATGGAAGCCGATCGTTCAAGGGGGCCTTTCTCGATCTTGCCGGCCCGATGATCATGGTTGAGCCCGCCTTGCACTACGGGTTGCTGAGCGGTAGGCATGGACACATCCGGGCAGGGGGCTGGTTCAACGGGACCGACGTGGACTCGCCCGACGAAAACGACCCAGACCTGGAAACCCATGGGGAGGCGTACGGTTGGTACCTGACGTGGGACCATGAACTCTGGAGGGAGCGCCCGGAGGACGGTGAAGACGCACAATGGGTGGGGGTGTTCGGCCAGTACGGGTGGGCCCCCCCGGATCGAAGTGCTGCCGAACATTATATAGGCGGCGGTATCCGCTGGGCAGGGATGATCCCGCGTCGCGATGAGGATGTTGCCGGCTTGGGCGTCTTCCACGTGAGGTTCAGCGACGAGGCAAATCTGGAGAAGGACACCGAGACGATCGTCGAGGCCTTCTACGTGGTTCGGTTGTTCGGATGCCTGTTTCTCGAGCCGGATCTGCAGTACATCATCAACCCCGGGGGAACCGCGAATCCGGGTGCCCTGGCCGTGGGCCTGCGGTTCGGGGTCTCCATGTAACCGGAATTTCCCTTGACAATGGCCTCCGCAGGCCTCATATTTGAGTATGTGTTCAGATATAACAAAAAAGGAAGCCCATGAGAAACAAGGCCATTCTACTCGAGGAGGACGGCTGTCACGTCCGGGTTGTCCACCTGGACCGAGTGAACCGCGCCAAGAACGAGGCCATCCCGGAATCCGAGCTGGAGCGCCTGGCGCTCACGTTCAAGGTGCTGGGGGATCCGACACGTCTGAAGATCTTCGTGGCCCTTTCCGGTGGAGAGATGTGCGTCTGTGACCTGGCCGCATTTCTCGGGCTCAGCGAGTCGGCCGTGTCCCATCAACTCCGGCGAATGCGCGAGCAGGCCCTGGTCAAGCCCCGCCGTGAAGGACAGGTGCTCTACTACGCCCTAGACGACGGGCACGTGGACGATCTGCTGCGATTGGGCTTCGAACATATTCGCGAATGATCCCTGCCCTTGGCGGCGTTCGGCTCTGGAACAAAAAGGACGGACTCCCCATGGATTTTGTATTCGATATTCTTCCGGCGGCCTGGCAACTGCTCCTGGACTCCTCGGTGTACATACTGTTCGGTCTTCTGATCGCCGGCCTCCTGAGGGTATTCATGAGCCCGAACTCGGTGGCGACGCACCTGGGCCAGGGCCGTTTTCGCTCTGTATTCAAGGCGGCCCTGCTGGGAATCCCCCTTCCCCTCTGTTCGTGCGGTGTCCTGCCCGCAGCGGCGGGGCTGAGGAAGCAGGGGGCGAACAAGGGGGCTACCGCGGCCTTCCTGATCTCCACGCCGGAATCGGGCGTTGACTCCATCGCCATCACCTGGGCCCTTCTGGATCCTGTCATGACTCTGGCCAGGCCCGTTGCCGCCTTCACCACCGCCGCTGCGGCCGGAATCTCGGAAAACCTCCTGGCCCCCCCGCGGGAGCGCGAGATGGAGGCCCCGGACCTCTCGTGTCCGGTGGACGGCTGCTGCGAGGGCTATGACTGTCCGCCCGAGGAGCACGCCTGCCATCACACCTTTGCCGAGAAGATTCGGGCGGGCCTGAAATTCGCCATGACGGACGTCTGGGGAGATATCGCTTCGTGGTTCTTCGTGGGCCTCCTGCTGGCCGGCCTTATCGTTGCGCTGGTCCCGGAGGAGATGATGGGCCGTTTCCTGGGCGGGGGGCTCCCGTCCATGCTCCTCATGCTTGCCGTGGGCATCCCGCTCTACATCTGCGCCACCGCCTCGACTCCGATCGCCGCCGCGCTGATTCTCAAGGGCGTCAGCCCCGGCGCGGCCCTGGTCTTTCTCCTGGCGGGCCCGGCAACCAACGTGACCTCCCTGACCGTCTTGCTCAAGATTCTCGGCAAGAGGGCAACCGCTATCTATCTGACCATGATCGCCCTGTTCAGCGTGCTTTTCGGCCTGGCCGTGGACCGGGCCTACGGTCTCCTGGGGATCGATGCCCGCGCCATGGTGGGTCAGGCCGCGGAGTGGGTCCCGCCCTGGGCGCAGTTGCTGGGAGCCCTGACGCTCCTCGCGCTCTCCGTGAAGCCGGTCTCCCGCACCCTTCGCACAAAGCGGAAACATACCAGGTCCCGGATCTCCCCGGACCAAGGGGAACAGGGGCTAGCCGCGGGGGCAGGTGCAGAAAGCGCCGGCTGCACCAGTGCGGGCTGCGACTGTTCCGCCGGTACCAGCGCCTCAAAGGCTTTTCCTGAGTGAGTTCTTTTAAGCGAGGAGGCTGTTGAGAAATGGTCATATGCAAGGCGCACGGTACCCCTCGGAATGAGGCGTACACCGTACGCCGCAGTGACGAGGGGTATCGTGCAACGCAGCAGATGGCCGTTTATCGACAGCCTCCTCAGGGGCGGAATCGCTCCAGGGCAGCCTCACAGATCTTGTAGACCACCGCCTCATCACTCTCGGAGAAGCGACCGAGGAAGTTGCGGTTGTAGAGCATCACGGCACCGTGAACCGTGCACCACAGCTCGTCCAGCAGCAGGGACACCTCGCCCGGGTCGAACGAATCGTGCCGGTCACGGATCTGCAGAACGACCTTCCTGTAGATCTCCCGAGTCTTGACGGCAATCTCGTAGGCCCTCTGCTTTTCGGTCCGGGCCACCGGCTCCACGTCCGTCCCCACGTAGTGCTCGAACCGGGGCGCCGTGATGCTGAAGAGAAGATCGTAGTCATTCGGATGATGGATGCCCAGGTGCAGAAGGGTCTTCACAAGGGCCTCGAGACGCTGGAAAGGGTCCTCGTGCCGTGCGTAGGCTGCCTGGTATTCCTTGTAGGTCCTTTCCGTGATCCGCGTCTGCAGGGCCAGGATGAGCTCGTCCTTGTTCGCGAAGTAGTTGTACAGGTTGGCAGCGGTCATGCCGGTCCGCTCCGCCACCTTGTTCATGCTGATCTTGATGTAGCCGTCCTCGTTGAGCACCGTGAGGGCCGTCTCCAGGATTCCCTGTTTTACGGCATCCACTTCGTCGGGGGCACGCTGCGGCCTTGGCATTTTCCCCTCTTGCCCGTGCGAAACGATGGTTGACATCGTGCGTCAAATGATGATAATTTAATAGTATTAAATTAATATGACTCATTTAATATCTCGAGTCAAGTCGTCCGAAGGACCATTCATCGAGGCCTACACAGGGACTGACCGGAAGGGACCATGGAGAACAGCCAAGCATCACTGGACCTCCGCAACAGGCAAGCGAGCTTCACCGCCCTGAGGGAAGGGGAGTTCGACGTACTGGTCATAGGTGCGGGAATCACGGGCTGCGGAGTCGCGAGAGACGCCGCCATGCGAGGGCTCCGGGTGGCCCTGGTGGATGCTTGCGACATCGGGGCCGGCACCTCCAGCCGGTCCTCCAAGCTCATACACGGGGGGCTCAGGTATCTGGCCATGGGGGATCTCTTCGTCGTCCGAGAGGCCGCCGTGGAGAGGCGCACCCTTCGGAAGATCGCACCCCACCTGGCCGCCACCACGTCCGTACTCGTCCCCGTACGGGGAAAGATGGAACTGACCAAGATGCGAACGGGCATGTGGACCTACGAGAAGCTGGGCGACGTGGAGCCCCACGAGCGGCACGAGGTCTGGGAGTTGGCCCGCTTGAGGCAGGAAGAACCTCGCGTGGTTACGGAGGTCGTTACAGGCGCCGTGGTTTACCCGGAGTACGTAACAGACGACGCCCGCCTGACCCTTGCAAATGCCCGAAGCGCGGCAGCGCACGGTGCACGGGTCGTCACCTATGCACCTGCTGTAAGGATGATCGAGGAGGGTGGCCGGCTGGTTGGAGCCGTCGTCAGGGGCAATTTGCCGGGAGAGTCCGAGGAGGCGGAGGTTCGCGCCCGGGTCATCGTAAACGCTGCAGGCCCCTGGGTCGACGCGGTCCGGCTGTTGGAAGACCGGGATGCGGGTCAGAAGATTCAACTCACCAAGGGCATTCACCTCGTGGTGCCGCACACCCGCCTTCCCATTCGTCACACGATCATCATGAATACCCCGGACCGGCGATCGATCTTTGCCGTACCCCGAGAGCAGTTCGTGTACATCGGCACCACGGACACCTTTTTCGAGACACCGGAATACTGGCCGGAAATCACTCGTGAGGACGTGGACTACCTCGTCCACACCGTAAATGCGTCCTTCGGCGTGGAGCCCATCACGGATGAGGACAT